>Ga0080064_1004098_pt1 | contig 19412 bp, 19 predicted proteins | sample Subgrocontami54m_FD_69260 | JGI IMG/M metagenome (GOLD analysis project Ga0080064, IMG submission 69260) | Subsurface groundwater microbial communities from S. Glens Falls, New York, USA - GMW46 contaminated, 5.4 m (SPADES assembly) (version 2) ...
CTTGGCGATGGCCGCCTGCCCCGGATACCACGGCGTCTGCCAATACGTCCAGGCGACCGTCTTGGGAAAATGCACGACCAGGGCGTGATACGCGCGCAGGGCCTCTTCGTACATTCCCGCCTTTTCAAAGATCGTCCCCAGATAAAAAAGCCGCACGCCCCAGGATTCGGGGGCCGTCACCCATTTAAAATACGCGGCTTCCAGATCGTCGCTGTTGACAAAATCCCAGTGTTTACCTTTCAAGCGTCCTTCTTTACGGACCTCTTTATACCGGGGATTTTGATAGATCGCGCTGCTGTTAGGGTAGATCCCTTCGCCGACCGCCGCGGACAACCCTTCCATATCTTTAATGACATACACATAATCTTGCGTCCCTACTTTTTGAAATTCACCATACTTCTGATAATCCACGATCCGTACTTTGCCCTTGGTGTGAATATATGGTTTGGTCCGCAGGAGTTTTTCCGGCTGGACTTCCGGTTCTTCCTCGATCTTGCCGGTCAAAACATTGATGCTGGCCTGGCTTTTCTCCGCGACCGACCAGTACCATCCCCGCGGGTCCCATGCCTGCGCCCACGGATATTCATCGATGATCTCCTGGAACTTCACGACGGCTTCTTCACTTTTGCCGGCATTCATCAAAGCCTCGGCCTTAATGAAAAGACAGGTTGCCACACTATTAAGCGCCAGGTATTGTTCTTCCTGGCCGCGCTGCGGAAATCCGGTAAGCCGATTTTCCTGTTCTTTGGCCTCTTTCCCGTAGAGCGCGAGGCATTGTTTGACCAACTCTTCCAGCCGCTCAAGATTCCTCTGACCCGAAGCCTCCCACGCCTGGCGGACAAGCTCTTGAGAGGAAACTTCAGACACAGGTTGCTCCTGGGCGTACACGGGTCCCAAAAAAATAACAGCGAGGATGAAAGTGGTGAGTCGCAAATTGATCCGCATGTCTTTTATCCGACGATGGCTCCCGACGAAAGTCCCTTCACAATATGCTTCTGCATCGCGAGATAAATGACGACGATAGGAATGGCGGCGATCGTTAAACCTGCCATTAACAACGGGTAATCGACACTGTGGGTCCCCTGAAAGACCATCAAGCCGCGCTGCAAGGGCATCAACGATCTATCATTCAACAAAAGTGTCGCTAATATATATTCATTCCAGACGTTGAGCGAATTGAAAATGACAATGACCGCCAAGGCGGGCCGGGCCAAAGGAAGTGCCACGTGCCGCCAGATACCCAGCCGGCTGCAGCCGTCGATGCGAGCCGCGTCCTCCAGGTCGGAGGGCATCTTGTCAAAAAACGTCTTTAACAACAAAATGCTCATAGAGAGCCCGACGTTGATCATACATAAGATATAACCAATACGCGTGTTGATCAACCCCAGCACGGTCATCAACCGATATAAAGGAACGAAGCTCCCGGGCAGAGGAATCATCATCGCGGCTACGAACATATAGAAGAAAAAATTCTTTCCCGGAAAATCCAGCCGGGAGAAAGAATACGCGGCCAGGGACGAGACCAGCACAATACCGATGACAACACAGGTTGTATAAAGCAGGCTGTTAAAAAAATATATGCCAAAATTTCCTTCGGTCCACGCCTGGGCGAAATTCCCGAAGTTGATCGTGTGGGGGATAAACGACTTGTCCGTGAAGACGGTTTCGTTGGTCATCAGGGCGCTGCGCAGCATCCAGAAAAGCGGGAACAGGCAGGTGACCGCAAAAATGATCAGGAACATGTGGATCAAAAATCCCTTGATCGTTCTTTGCACCACATATGAATTGTTTTCCATCATGGACCTTCCCCCCTTTACGCCTGCTTCATCCGGTTCGACAGCCATTTAAAGGCCACCGAGACCATGATCAGGATAACCCCGAAATTAACGCCCATCGCGCAGGCGTACCCGAAACGGTTGGTCCCCGTCATTGCCGAGAGAATACGCGTGACCGGGACTTCCGTGTGGTATCCCAGCCCCTGCCCGACCATCGACAAAACCAACACAAAAACCTGCATGGAGGCCAGCACCGTCAAGATCACCACGACCAACATGACCGGCACCATCATCGGAACAGTCACGTTGGTAAAAAGCCTCCAGGAGCTGGCCCCGTCGACGCGCGCGGCCTCGTAAAGCTGCCGGTCGATCGTTTGCAAGCCCGCCAAAAGCATGATGAATCCCCATCCGAACCCTTTCCAGGAATGAACAACGGCGATGCAGGTCAACGCCGTCGTGGGATCCGAAAGCCAGTTGTGGACCAAGTGGGGCAACCCCGTCTTCGTCAGCCAATAATTCAGCAGTCCGATATGCTGCCCGTCCTGCATCCCCGCGTAAAGGATCCACTGCCAGATAAGCCCCACCACGACCTCGGATAGAACCGGCGGGATAAAAAAGACAACGCGGTAAAACCGCTTCATGCGGATCTCGCGGTCGCAGGCCAAAGCCAATGCGAAGGCCAGGATGTTCTGGAACGTAAGCGCGATGAGCGTAATGTACGCTGCATGCCACATCGCCTGCCACCAGACCCCATCCTGCATCAACTCCTGGAAATTTTGCAACCCGACAAGTTTCATCGACGGCGTGATGCCGTTCCATTCATGAAAAGACAGCCGGAAGATATCAAAAAAAGGATAAATGTAGAAAATGGAAAATATGAGAATAGCGGGAAGGACGAAAGAAAAATTCTTAAGATTGTCCTGGAGCCGGAACCAGGAGAAATTCTTTACGCGCATGGAAATGCTCGCCTCGATCTCATTGTTTCGCTTTCTTGAGCTCGCGCTCCTTGATCTGCTGCACCTCGCGCGCGACTTCTGCGGGGGTTTTCTCCCCGATAATGATCGATTGGATCCCCTTATCAAATTTCTCGATGACCAGCGCGTTCTCGTTGTATGGCCAGATCGTGGGATGCGTCGTCATATCCATGACACTGGCGAATTCCGAAAGGATCGCGGGTATCGAAGCCAGCGCCTCCCGGTTCGAGGGTAAATTCTTCGTGGTAAAGGACAAAAACGCCTGTTGGTCTTTTTGTGTAAGCCATTTTAAGAACGCAATCGCTTTATCTTTGCGTGGCGACGCGTTATTAACGACAAATGACGACCCGGCCCCGCCCCAGATGCGCATCGGCAGATCGGGATTGACCGGGGGCGGCAGCATCGCCCCATATTCCAGATTCGGGTTCATATCACCATATACATTGACACACCACGAACCGTTAAACGCGAAGGCCGCGCGCTCGAGCGCGAAATCCTGTTCGGCGTACTTGTTGGGTTTGGTCACGACCCCGTCGGCCAATACACCTTTCTCCTGCAATGTCTTAAAAATACTGAATACCTTGATCCAGTCGGGGTCCGTGTAAGGAACTTCCCCGCGATAAGTGGCCATGACCTTGTCTTCACCCATAATGTTAAAGGCGTAATTCGAGGCAAAACAGTCGATCAACCACATTTCTCCCCAGCCGGAAACCAATCCGGCGATCCCCACGCGTTTCAAGGCTTGCCCGGCCTCAATGAATTCCTGAAAGGTCGTTGGCAGGGTCTTGATGCCAGCTTTCTGAAGAAGCTTTTTATTGTACAACATCTGCATATTGGTGACATCCAGCGGAACTCCATAGATCCCCGCTTTGACGCCATAAATATTCCCTTCGAAAAAGCGGTTCACGTCCAGAGCTTTGGAAAAGAGCATTTTTTCCCAGGCGGCGTCATCTTTCTGGAACTCCCCGGTCAGGTCCGCGACAAAACCACTTTGGATAAATGAAGCAAAGATCTCTTTTTTATCGAGAATACCGTAGATGTCGGGAAGGACGTGGGACTGGGCGGAGGCGACGATCCTTTGGCTGTAGGCATCGGAGGGGGCGTAAAGGTCGATCTTGACCTTCACGCCGGTTTGTTTTTCATACAATCTGGCTAATTCTTCGAAGGCCTTCTGGCGGTCGGTCATCCAGTGCCAGATCGTGATCGTGTTGAGGTCTTCTTTCTTTTGGGTACACCCCAAAAACAGGAACAAGCAAAGAGCAAGGCTGACTACTTTTCTCATTAAACCTCCCGTCATTTTACTTATTTACCTAGAAGAAATGACGAGGCTCGCCCTCTCCGGTTCACAAGCGGGCGGCCCTATCTGACACGATCAAAGAAGCTTACGGCTCTGTTCAAATTTCTGGAATACAAAGAGACTTAAGTATAACATTCCACCTACGGATTGTCAAAAAGACTTTCCGGGTTTTACTCCAACTCGACCGTCAGGGAAACATGGCTGGATTTTTGAAAAAACTTCCGTGGAATCTTGATGCATGAGGAAGAAAGCGTGTCACAGGTGACCGGCTGCCCCTGGGAGGCGACCGCTTTGACCGCGTACGAACCAAGATCTAACCTTCGCTTATTTATAAAAGTAATATTAATATTTTTCCCGGCAAAGGGACAGGTGATGCTCGCTTTTCCCTGAAGATCGAATTCATCCTTTAAAAGCTGCGGGGCAATGATCAGATCGCCGTACTCGCCGCGGACACCGAAAGCTTGCGTCAATACGGTCAAAACCAGCCAGCTGGCCGAACCAGTGAGGTAATGATATCTACCACGTCCCTGGGAATCAAAATACTCCGGAATGCCCGGATAAATTTTACTTTTTTGCGTGTCCGCGCACATTTTGAAAATGGACCCAATAACTTCCTGGCCTTCCCGCGCGAATCCCCGCTTGTACAAAGAATACGCGAACATGACCGTCATGTGGCTGAAGAAAGAGCCGTTTTCTTTGGTCCCGTAGGCGAACCCGAAGGCCCGGCCCAGATCCAGGTAATGCGCCACGCCAAAATCGGTGTTCAGATGATAGCCACCCAATTTTTCGTCCCGCAAATATCGCCGTACGCTCCCCACGACCTCTGCGACCTCTTTGTTGTCGACGAGCCCGCTCATTAAAGGAAAGACCTGGCCGGTCAGCGTCATTCGCACCGCTTTGCCTTCCGCGCCCTCAACTCTTTTCCCCTGATTGTCGTAATAGCCGTTGAACCAACCCTGACCATCAGCCGATATCTTCTCTTGAACTTTGATGTGTTCAAAGACCCATTTCCCTTTGCGGCGCAGATCACGTACGAGGTCAGCCGTCTTGACGTTGACCTGTTCGCCGCTTAAACGCGGCTGGACCGACGGAAAATATTTCTCGAACAAAAGCTTTCTCTTGGCCGGCGCGTCGCCGTAATCGATATTGGTACCGGCGATCGAATCGCACAGAACCAAAAATTCCTTGGCCAGCGAGATCTCCCGAATGTCCTGGCGCGCAGCAACGTGCTCCAGGAGATCAGCGCAGTTTAAAAGATTACCCGCGTATAAACTCATGAACGCGACGCTTTCCCCGCGCGCCGCGGCCATGTCCAGCCCGTCGTTCCAATCGGCATTCTCCAGGCGGGTGATATTGTGTTCCCCGACGTTGAAAAACTGAACAATGTGCTGGACCAGAATGTGCTCTAAAATGGACCCCTGATAAACACGGTCGTTAAAATCCTTCAAGCGGTTGCCTTCCTGCGGCGTCCAGGCCCGGTCATAGCGCTGGCCGCGGAATGTCTGCGGGTCGCAAAAATAATTCTGTCGTTCGAACAAGATATCCGTGTCGCCCGTCTGGTGGATGTACAACAAAAGTGTCAGAAACGGCCACGCGCCGTGGTCCATCCACACCCGCGAGATCGCGTTACGGTCCGCCAGAAATTCGCCGGGCGCCGTACCGATGATGGTGGCATTCGATCCGTCGACGCGTACGCCCGCGAAATTGTTGATCAATGTCGCGCGCACGTTCTCCGGTTCGATCAAGATCAAAGACAAAAGATCTTGCCAAAGATCCCGCCAGCCCTTGCCCCCCCTGCCGTAATCGTGGTCCGGCAAAAATGAACATCCAAATATCCGTCGCAATACCGGCTGCAAACTGACCCAGTGCATCCACGCGTTAAACCCCGCGTCCGCCGTTTTCAAACAAATGGCCTGCGCCTTTTTCATCCAAAATTTCTGATTCCGCAAAAACGCCGACTCAAATTCTTTAGCCGAAGCGAACCGCGTGAACACTTTTTGGGCTTCGCCACGGCTTGACCCTATTCCCATCACAATAAAATATTCTTTCTTGCGGCCGCTACCCAGGCTGATTTTCTTAAAACGCAGCGCCCCCACTGCTTCTTGTCCGTCCAAAGATTCCCGGGGAAGAATTTCCGGCGCAAGATTTTTAACCACGGCTTCGGGGGCAAAACCCGTTCCCCCTTCACCATAAAAACTCCGCGCTGTTGGGAATGTCCCGGCAGGACCCTCCTCTTTGTCCGTCGCGCCCAGGACATAATAAACCGTCTGGTTGACCCTATGCCCATGCTCGTTAAAAAGCATCGTTGGCTCAACGAGAACCCCGTGCGGCAATTGAATGATCCTGTTTAAAAGGGATGTGACATGCTCGTGGTCGTGTTTGTTGGCCAGGGCGCGGGCGAAAACAGGCAGGCTGAAGGTCGGTGTGATCTGGACCGTTTTCCTGGAAATATTCTTGACGGTAACGCGCATCAGTTCCACGTTCTCACCGGTAACAGGTACGAAATTGACCGCTTCTAGGACGAGTCCCGCCTTGGGATGACGGCGCGTCAGTTTATGCCACAATGGCCCTGCCGCGACCGCGGCATCATCGGAGGCCGAAGCCTGGGCGAGGGAAAACACGCCCTTACCCTTGACGTGACAAAAAAAATCGCGCAGATCGTTGCGCAGGTCTTCGGTTGAGACCGGCTTGGTCAGATACCGGAGACTGTCGATCTTGATGTCGCCGCTTAAAGAAGGGGTGATGGCGGATTTAATACCGGTGGAATCAACACCACAAAGCGGAAAATAAATGGTCTTAAGCCCCGTGGCTTCCTGCGAAGAAAAACTGATCCCGTCCTCAAGGTAGGTGTACAACTTATTGACTGGATGACGCATCGAATCTTCCCTGACTATGATGTCAAATTTAAAGATACCATTGTAATACGGAAGATGTCATTAGACAAGCATCTTAAGAAGAAGGCGTCTTGAAATTCTAAAGTGACGCCATGGCGGGCGGAATGAATTGGTACAACCGGGACATATGGACAAGATCGATCGTATGGAATTTCAAACCGACATCGCGCATGCCGGATTCGTTGTCATTGGTGACCCAGACCACCTGGCCTTTTAACGTCATCGGCCGCTTGCAATCAGGCAGTTCGATCTCCAATGTGACGCTGTCATTAACGAAAAGTTGCTCTTTAGTGGTGATCTTGATGCCTTGGGCGGAAGCGTTACGTAGCGAAATGTTCGTGCCGTAGCTTTTGTGACTGTCTCTGAACCTGACCGGAAAACGAGCGATGAAACGCTCAAATGTCCTGCGGTCTTCCGCACTGCGCTCTGCTATTTGCACGGGGCTCGTCCTTTGTTAAGCGTTAAACTTCACAAAAGGCCCTTACTTATTACGCAAATAATCCTTCACATTGGCCCGGGAGCCTTGAAACATGTCTTTAAACGCGACGCCGATCCGGAAGTGATTCGTTTGCGCGATCGGGCTGACCCACTGGACCTTGCCGACCACCAGGGCGGATTGTCCTTCTTCGGACAGATCCAGCTGAATGGCGATCTTTTTATTAAGGGAGATCCGGCGATTCGAGATCAACCCCAACCCCCCTTGACTGAAATCCACGGTCTTGCTGGATTCGAACGGCCCCCCCTGCTTGCCATCCACAGGAACAGTGCAGGTATGCCGAGGGTTTTTTCTTTTATTCTGCATTTTTATAACTTCTTTATTATCTAAAACTTAAATATCGTTATCCAGGGGCACTGCCTATGAGAACTCTTGCTTTCAGGAAAGCGTTTTCACCAATTCAAATATAATACATTATTCCTTAAAAAGCAAATATTTGACAAAAAAATATTGCAAAGCAAGGAATGGGTTGTTACTTTGAAGGAAGCCCGTAGAAAGGAGTCGACATTGTCTTCCATAACGGATTCTGTTGTACTGGCGTTAACGCTCTATTTCCTGTATCGCGGCTGGACGCAAGGACTGTTGCGTACCCTGATCGGACCGATCGCGCTTCTTTTGGGATGCGTTATGGCCATGATCTATTATTCCCAAAACCATAATATCATTATGGCGTTTGCGATCAGTATCGGCGCGCCCATGCTTCTAAACCTTTTGCTTTCTTTCGCGTTAACCATCTGGCAAAAAGCGGTCAACGTCGATAAAACGATCTCCCCGGCCAGCCGTGCCTGGGGCGCGGGCCTTTGCGCGCTCTGGGGCGACATCAATCTCTTGCTGATCATCGTTCTCATTGCCCTGATCCCCAGCAACGCTTCCTGGATCGAAGGCGTGCGCCAGGATATCTTTGACTCCGGAACGTATTCTCTCGTCGATCAATGGACAAAGCATCTCGTTCCCAAGAAATCCATCGACATCCGCGCGGTTTCACAAGTTCTAAAAGACCCAAACCAACTGCAAAACCTGCAATCCTCGGCGGAATACAAAGCCGTTTGGGAAGACAAGACCATCCAGGCGCTTCTGACGGATGAAGAGGTCATGCGGGATATCCGGGACAAGAATTTCGCCAAGCTGGTGGCGAACCCCAAGATGCAGGCGGTGATGAAAGACCCGGAACTGGTCAAAAAAATATTGGACATGAACGTCAGGATGATGGAACAAAAAACGCCACCAAGAGGCCCTCAGGAATAAGCCTCTTTTAGAAAATGTTCATTTCCCGATGCAAAACCGCGCGAAGATCTGTTCCAGCAGATCATTGTCGATGTGACGTCCGGTAATTGTATCTAGAAAATTTACCGCCCGCTTGATCTCCTCCGAGACAAATTCCAGAGATATTCTTTTCTTGAGCGTTTCCCGGGCCTGCGTGAGGGCCGCCAAGGCCTCTTGCAGCGCGCGCACATGCCGCGCGTTACTAATCAAGATCCCGTGCGTGTCGACGACCTTACCGTGCCAAACTTGCGCGACGATCTCTTTTTCCAGTTGCGTGATACCTTCTTTACTAAGCGCGGAAACACGCAGGATCCTCCCATCCGGAAAAGCGGCCTTGACCTTGCGCTCATCGATGGTGGATCTCAAATCGCATTTATTAAGGATAATGACCAGCGGCCGGCCGCGCACGAGATCAAAAAGTTTTTCGTCTTCAGCGTTAAGCGCCGCGCTCGCATCCAGGATAAAAAGTACCAGGTCCGCGCCGCGAATAGACATTTGACTGCGCCGGATAGCTTCTTCTTCGATGAGATCGCGCGGCTCGAGAACGCCAGCGGTATCGACCAGCTGAAAAGGGATCCCCTCGATCTGCGCGGTTTCTTCAATGGTGTCGCGTGTCGTGCCGGCGATCGGCGACACAATAGCCCGCGGCTGCTTTAAAAGAACATTTAACAGCGACGACTTGCCGACATTGGGCCGGCCGCAGATAACGACCTTGATCCCCTCTTTTAAGATCCGGCCGTGATCGGCTGAATCCAACAATTGCTGGATAGCTTTTTGCGCCTCGTGCATGCGTTCGTGCAAGGACAATGCCCACTTTTTCTCGACATCGACATCATCCTCGGGAAAATTGATGATGGCCTCAATGGTCACGTAAACGTTCATCAGCTGTTCCCGGATCCTCTCCAATTCCGTCGATAATTCACCTTTTAATTGATTGGCGCTGACCCGCAAGAACGCCTCGGTCCGGGAATGGATCAGGTCCAGGACCGCCTCCGCCTGGGCCAGATCGATCCGGCCGTTTAAGAACGCCCGCTTGGTGAACTCCCCCGGTTCGGCCACACGCGCGCCCAACGTAACGGCCAGATTGAAGATCGCCCGCACCGACGCGACCCCGCCGTGCGCGCTGATCTCAACCACGTCTTCTCGCGTATAACTTTTCGGCGCGCGCATCACGGTCAACAAGGCCTCATCGATAGTCTCCTTGCCCCGGATAACGTCCCCATAATGCGCCGTAAAACTTTTCATCGCCGACGGCTTCTGTTTGTCCCGGGATGCAAATATTTTATCGGCGATCCTCAAGGCGTTATTCCCGCTTAAACGGACCATACCTATCGCGCCTTGGCCGGCCGGCGTTGCGATAGCGACGATCGTATCGTCTATATAAGAGAGTTGTGGCATAGCTGCCGTCTGGCTTCGCTGACTAAGAAAATGGAGCCAGCGATTAAAATGATATCCGGGGAATCCGCGATAGACGCGAGGGCTTTTTCAACGCTAGGCAAACATGTTGAAGGTTTTTTGGTAAAAAGGATGCTCAATTCTTCCAGAGAAAACTCATGCGCCCGGGGATGATCAGCTTTTGTGGCGATGACCCGGGTGGTGATGCGGTTTAATTCCCCGCAAATTCCTGTCCGGTCTTTATCTTCGCTTACCCCCAGAACCAGCGCCACATTTTTCCGCGGGAAGATCCGGGTGATACTTTCAACCAGGTTTCTCGCCGAGGACTGATTGTGCGCGCAATCAAGGATGATGAGAGGATCTTTGCTGACGATCTCCAATCTCCCCGGCCAAAACGCCTCACGAAGCCCGGTGTAAACCGCTTCTTGCGAGACCACACAGCCCATCTGCGCCAAAGCTTCAATAATCCCCAGAACAACGGCGGCGTTGATCGCCTGATGTCGCCCCAGCAAAGACAATTCCAGGTCATGATAGGGCTGTTTGGTTCCCGCAACACGGACCATCTGGCCCGAGGGCTCTTCGCGAAGGATTTCATAACGAATATCGCGGCCTATTTCTATCGGGTGGATGGAAAATTGGGCGCAACGTTTGCGAAAAACTTCCCTAGCGGCCGGCTCCTGGGGGGCGAGAACAACTTTCGAAGAAGGATCCTTGATGATCGCGGCTTTCTCTCCGGCAATTTGGGTAATGGTATCGCCCAAATATTGCGTATGCTCGAGGCTGATGGGCGTGATCACGCAAATAGCCGATGCCGCAACATTGGTCGCATCCAGCCGGCCGCCCAGTCCCGTTTCCAGGACAACCCAATCGACCTGCTTATAGCGAAAATAATAGAACGCCAACACCGTGAAAAGTTCAAAAAAAGTCAAGTCGCCAAGCGCTCGTTCATTTTGCAGTCGCGTAATATACGGCTTGATAACCTCCAGCATGGCGCACAATTCCGGTTCACTGATCATGTCCGGGAAAATGTCATCTTCATTTCCCTTGCCATTCAAGGAAGGCTCCAGCACGCGTATCCGCTCCCGGTAATCGTTTAAATGCGGCGAGGTGTACAACCCAACCTTGTATCCGGCCGCGCGCAGGACACTCGCCGTCAAAGCGCAGGTCGAACCCTTCCCCTTCGATCCGGCCACGTGAATGATCTTTAGCTGGTCCTGCGGGTTGCCGAGCAATTCCAGCAAATAACGCACGCGATCGAGCTTGAAGACACCACGATCAGGGTAGGGAACAGGAGATAATTCGAAATTAAAAAAAGAAGAAATGTACTTCTGGGCTTCGGGGAATGTCATTGTATTAATGCCGGAAGTGCCGGATGCCCGTTGTCACCATCGCGATTTTTGCTTTGTCCGCGGCTTTGATGACTTCCTCGTCAGCGATCGACCCGCCGGTCTGGATAATGGCCTTGATGCCCGCTTTGGCGGCGAGCTGGACGTTGTCCGTCTTGGGGATGAACGCGTCGGAGATCAGAACGGAATTGCGGGCGTTCTTGCCGGCCTTGGCGATCGCGGTTGCAACAGCCCCGACACGGCTGGTCTGGCCGCAGCCGATACCGACGGTATGCCGGTCTTTTATCAGAAGGATAGCGTTGGATTTAACACTTTTGATGATCTTCCAGCCGAATAACATCGCCGCCAACTGTTGCGCCGTGGGTTTCTTTTTAGTGACGAACTTCAGCTCACTTTCTTTCAATACGGCCGTGTCGCGGCTCTGCAGCAGCAATCCGCCGTAAACCCTCTTAAAATCAACGCCACCGGTGGGGATCCGCGCCAGATCGATCGCGATCAACCGCAAATTCTTCTTCGAAGAAAGGATCTTAAGTGCCGCCGCTTCAAATCCGGGCGCGATCACGCATTCCATAAAGCCGCTTTTCACGATCGCTTCGGCCGTCGCCGCATCAACGTTGCGGTTTAATCCAACGATCCCGCCGAAAGCGGCAAGAGGATCGCAACGCCAGGCGTTTTTATACGCCGTTGCCAGAATTTTATCTTCGGCAACACCCGTGGGATTATTATGTTTGATGATAACGGCCGCAGGGCCCTCGCAATCCTTGACACAATCAAGCGCCGCATTGAGATCCAGGATATTATTAAACGACAATTCCTTGCCGCCGACCTGCTTGAGTCCGGCCAGGCCAAAATCCTCACCCATGTCCTTATAAAACGCCGCTTCCTGGTGGGGATTTTCTCCATAACGCAGGTCCTGGACTTTTAGAAATTGCAAAACCAGCTCTTTGGGGAATTTCGAGAATGCCTTCGTTGCCAGACGCTGGCGCAGGAATCCGGAAATGGCCCGGTCGTAATTGGCCGTATGTTCAAAAGCTTCTAGCGCCAGATGAAACAAAACCGGATCCGAAAGCAGGCCGCTGTTGGTCTGCAGCTCTTTGAGGATCTCCTGATATTTCTGCGGGTTGCAAATAACGGCCACGTTCTTGTAATTCTTCGACGCGGAACGCAGCATCGCCGGCCCACCGATATCGATATTTTCGATCGCCTCCTCCAGCGACACGTTCTTCTTCTGGATAACGCTCTCAAAAGGGTATAGATTGACGACAACCATGTCGATAGGTTCAATGCCGTGCTGGGCGAGCTGGGCCATATGCTCTTTGCTTTCCCGCAGCGCCAGAAGCCCGCCGTGGATCTTCGGATGCAGGGTCTTCACCCGCCCGTCGAGCATCTCCGGAAATCCGGTATACTCCGAAACCTCTTGCACGGGGATCCCCGCTTCTTTTAGACTGCGCGCGGTGCCGCCGGTTGAAAGGATGGCGACACCCCGGGCATGCAGGCCTTGCGCAAAAGCGACAATACCTTTTTTATCGGAAACACTGATGAGGGCTCGTTTGACTTTCAACATTTTTTGATAATCTCTTTTACAAAGGCCGTCAGGTCTTCGGGCTTACGTGAGGTGATGATATTTTTATCCACGACAACTTCCTGGTCGACATAATTTCCGCCCGCGGCTTTCAGATCGTCTTTGATGGCGAAAAAACACGTGACCTTGCGCCCGCGGATGATATCCGCGGAAACCAGCAGCCAACCGCCGTGGCAGATCGCCGCGACGATCTTGCCATCATCGTGCATCTGACGGACGAAGGCGATGACCTTCTCATAGCGACGCAAAAAATCCGGAGCGAATCCGCCGGGGATAATAACGCCGTCAAAATCCTTCGCGCTGACCTGGTCGATGGAACAATCGACCTTGGCCGGGTAACCTTCCTTGCTGCCATAACTGGTTTTACTGCCGGTACCGATGAGCTTGGTTTCGATGCCGTCTTCCTTGAGTCTAAGAATCGGATACCAGACCTCAAGGACCTGATACATGTCTTCAATGAGGATGGCGATCGTTTTCTTTTTGCTGGCACTCATCTCTTATTCCTCAAATAGTAAGGGGCAAGCACGATTATTCCAATATGCTTGCCCCTTTATTCACATTCACTCCAACGAATATATAAGGTTGCATCACAACAACGTTATCTCGTCTTTTTAGCTTTAAAACGTTTTTTCTCGGACGGTTTGGAATAGAAACGTCTTTCCTTCAATTCCATCATAAAACCGTCTTTTTGACAGGCCCTCTTGAAGATCCGCATCGCTTTCTCAAAACTATGAGGGTCGGAGATCTTGACTTCGATCATGGCGCATTCACCTACCTTTATGCCGTTATGGGTTCTTATTTTCTTTTAAAGACAAGCTATTATAGTATAACCGATACAAATGTAAACAACTATATCGCCCTTGCGCCGTCCTCGCCGGTGCGGATGCGATAGATGTTATCTAGAGGTATAACGGCGACCTTACCATCGCCGGTCGTGCCGGTTTTGGCGGCCCGGCGGATCATCTCGACGACTTTATCCACCTGGAATTCATCGGCATAAATCTCTATCTTGATCTTGTCCTTAAGGCCGTTGCGGTGATGACCGAAGCCGCGGGCTTCGGTGACCGTCATGCCCCCGATACCGGATTTTTCCAAAACCATGCAAACTTCCTGGAATTTTTCCTTGCGGACAATGGCTTCGATCTTTTTCATGATGCCTCCGTTCGGTTGCCTAAAAACAGGCGTATCATAACACAGGGGATTTCTAAGGTCAACCCTTCGATTGCACTCAGGGTTGATCCTGAGCGCAGTCGAAGGATCAATGTTTTGATGGACTTGGAAAGATTTTAAACGGGGTCTACGTAGGTGTAGTGATCGCCGGCGTAGTTACGGATGGTGTAAGTATTCCCCTCGTGCTTGACGATATACTGCGGAGCGATCGGGATCTTTCCCCCGCCTCCCGGACCGTCGATAACATAAGTAGGAACGGCGTAACCGGTCGTGTGGCCGCGCAGTTTTTCCATGATCTCGATGCCCACAGAGACCGGCGTGCGAAAATGTTTGGAGCCAAGGATGGGATCGCACTGATAAATATAGTAAGGACGTACGCGGATCTTCAAAAGTTCGTGCATTAATTTTTTCATGGTCGCCGCGTTGTCGTTGATGCCTTTTAAAAGGACCGTCTGACTCCCCATCGGAATGCCGCTGTCCGCGATCAGGTCGCAGGCGAATTTCACGCGCTTGGTGACTTCCCGGGGATGATTGAAATGAATGCTCATCCAGATAGGGCTGTACTTCTTGAGCATATTGACCAGTTCGGAGGTGACCCGTTGCGGCAGCGTGACCGGGATACGCGTCCCGATGCGCACGAATTCCACGTGCGGAATAGACTTAAGTGTTTTGATGATGTGTTCCAGGACGCGGTCGCTTAAGGTCAGCGGGTCGCCGCCGGAAATGAGAACATCGCGGATCTCTTTATGCGCGCGGATATATTCAAAGGCCGTATTATAGGTCTGCATGCTCAACGTTCTGTGCCCGTCGCCGACCATCCGTGAACGCGTGCAGTAACGGCAATACATCGCGCACATTTCATTGACCAGGAACAAGACGCGATCTGGATAACGGTGGACCAGCCCGTGCACGGGAGAATTTTTGTCTTCGCCGCAAGGATCCGCCATTTCATCGGGGGTTGTTTCCAACTCATATTGCTGCGGAATGGATTGTTTGCGAATAGGACAGTTGGGATTTTCCGGATCGATGAGACTCGCGAAATACGGCGGGGTCGACAATGGCCGCTTGGTGCCGGAAACCGCGACGGCTTTCTCTTCGTTTGGAGTCAGGTTGACAAGCTTCTCTAATACCTCTTTGGTCGTGATGCGGTTACGCAGCTGCCAGCGCCAGTCTTCCCAGTCCAAAGGTGTCGCGTCTTTAAAAAAGCTGATCACGCGGTTTTCCTTGGCCGTCAGGCGAATTGCCGGGTGTGGCTGGGCTTCTTTGGCTGTAGCGGTATTGGTCGTATTTTGGGAATTGGGCATGTCGGGTCTCCTCATCGAGATCGCGAAGGAATCTCCTCTAATGTTTTCTTGCCCGGGGTCTGCTCCAGACCGTATCGTTTAAGCGCGAAACCCAGGACCTGGTTCAAGGCCGTATCATAACTCGAATTGATGGCCTTGGTGAAAACGCCAAAGCTGTCCTTGGGATCGAGGCTTGGCAAGGGATTGATCTCCAGAACGTACGGATTGCCTTTTTGGTCCACGCGAAAATCGACACGGCCAAAATCACGGCACCCGACGCATTTGTAAACGCGTACCGCCAGATCCTGGATCTTGCGCGTGAGTTCGGCGGAGATCTTCGCCGGACAAACATATTGAAGTGCGGTTGAGGAAATTCGGTCAAAAGTATAGAATTCATTTCCCAGATTCACGTCTCCATTAAGACTTACCTGCACAACAGGCATCGCTTGCGGCGGTTCATTGCCTAAAACAGCGACGGTGAACTCCGTGCCCTTGATGAATTCTTCACACAACGCGGGTTGCTTATAAACGGTATTGATCAGCTGGACCTGTCTTTTAAATCCTTCGAGATCCTCAACGCGGGAATCCTGGGAAATCCCTTTGGAAGATCCTTCGTGGATGGTCTTGACGATCAACGGATAGCCGATCGTATTTTGTTTTTCAAGGTCCTTCGCGCTCTCGGCGACAAAATAACGCGCGGTGGGGATCCCATCGGAGATAAATAATTTCTTAGCAACGACCTTGTCCAGCGTGATCCCCATCGTCAAGGCGTCAGCCCCGACGTAAGGGATCTCTTTGAGTTCCAAAAGTATCGGCACTTGCGATTCGCGGTTACGGCCGGTCGTTCCTTCGCAAATATTAAAAACAATATCAACATCCAAATGATCGACCTGCTTTAAAAGTTGCTGAATATTGCCGATTTTCTTAACACGATGACCGCCGGATTCGAAAGCCTGGATGATCCGCTCGATAGTGTGCGGCTTATCGAGTTCCGCGTTCACGTCATCAGGATCGTTCGGGCCGCAAACCCAATCTGTTTTCAAATTATATGTTAATCCTATTGTTTTTCCCATTTAGGCACAAAAAAGGGAACCCCGTGCCGCGAGGTTCCCTTCCCTAATATATCTTTTTCAATTTATCCTGTTCTCCGTTTAAAAAATCAAATATTTTTCCAAAAAAATTAAAAAAGTTTTTAATCAACTAGATGATATTTATCATGTATAGAAAAAAAAGTCAAGAATTTGTTAACGGCTTTTATCCACTCCTTTGCGCGGACAAAACGACCGGATACCGCAGCGCGAACACAAAGGCGAGATCGGCTTGCAGATGTTCTGTCCCCAGGTGACCAAAAGTGCGTTGTAATCGATCCAATACTTCGCAGGAAGTTTTTTGCGCAGCATCATCTCCGTATCATAAGGCATTTTCGTGCGCACATAGCCCAAACGATTGGAAATGCGGTGCACGTGCGTGTCCACACAAATGCCCGGTAGGCCGAAACCTTCCGTCAGGACAAGGTTCGCGGTCTTGCGGCCCACGCCTTTCATCACCAACAATGTATCGAGGTCGTTAGGCACTCGCCCGTTGAATTTTTCCAATATATCGCGGCAAATCCCTAAGATCACGCGCGCTTTGGTGCGATAGAACCCGACGGGATAAATGAGTTTCTCGATTCTTTGCGGGGTCAGCCGCAACATATCTCGCGGTGTTGTAGCCACGCGGAATAATCGTTCGGACGCAGGAAGCGTTGTTTCATCTTTGGTGCGCAAACTTAAAATGCAGGAGATCAAAATCAGAAACGGGTCTTTCCACTTCTTGCCCACCAGCGTGACCGATGGGTCAGGGAGATCGCGCATTTCCTTCTTCAGGATGCGAATGACTTGATCTATATTTTGATTGGAAACAGGCATTGAATGTTAAGGTGATAGTTGATAACACCTATAACCTATCAACTAAAACCTTTCTTATGACTTGCTCTGGGATTCCAATATCAACCGTGACGACTCTTCCCGTCTGCCGCGGGCCGTGATTCTTGAAAAAACCTTTTTTGGGAAAGCTGAACGTCACCGTTTTATCCGCTTTGACGCAGACGCCGTAAATTTTGCCGTTTGTGCCGTCTAATCCGGAAGGGATGTCGATGGCAACGACATATTTCGCCTCGCGGTTGATCGTTTCGATGACGCTACGAAACGGTTCGGCGATCGTTCGATCAAGACCGACGCCAAAAATGGCGTCGACAACGACGTCGGCGCGGGCGATATCTTTTGTAGGGGCACAAAATTTTGTGCCCCTACATTCGACAACCGGACATTCCATTCTTTGCAAAATCTGATAATTGATCGCTGCATCGTACTTTAATTGTTGTATCTTGCCGACAATAAAAATCTTTGCCAGGATCCCGGCATTCACAAGATGCCGCGCGACGACAAATCCGTCGCCGCCGTTATTTCCGCTTCCACAAACAACACAAACGCGTGGACGTTCTTTCTTTCGCAGATATTTTTTTACTTCTTCGGCAACGGCACGGCCAGCGTTCTCCATTAAAACGAGCGATGGAATGCCGTAGCGCTCAATAGCGATCTTGTCTAAATTCTGGATTTGTCGGACGGTGACCGGCTTGCGCATGTCATTGAAAAAAGACCTTGTAGGGGCACAAAATTTTGTGCCCCTACTTTTCATATCCCAATTCCTGCAGGAGAGAGTCGTCATTGCGCCATTGCTTTTGCACTTTGACGTAAAGCTCCAGGAATACTTTTGTTTCCAGAAGGGATTCCAGTTCCATCCGGGCGAGGGTACCGACTTTTTTCAACACTTGGCCCGCTTTGCCGATGACGATCTCTTTTTGCGTCTCGCGCTCGACAAGGATGAGGGCTTTGATATGCATGGTCTTCTTCGCCTTGGGCTGCATGTGCTCGACGACGACGGTCAAGGCGTGCGGGATCTCTTCTTTCATCAGTTCAAATAACTTCTCCCGGATGATATCCGCGATGGCGAGCTTCTGCGGCACGTCGGAGATGGTATCTTCCGGATACAACGCCGGCCCTTCGGGGAGAAGTTCGAAAAGGATATCCAGAAGTTTTTGCGCGTTAACACCAGTCTTGCCTGACAAAGGAAGAAGCGTCACGTTCTTCATCTCCTGCACGGATTTTCCCTTGGCTTTTTCCAGCAGGGCAATGTAATCAGGGACGTATTTCCCTTTAAGATCGATCTTGTTCAATCCCAGAACGATCGGGATATCGATGGAAACCAATTGCCCGGCGGCGTATTCCTCTTCCGCGCCGGTGCGCCGGCTGGTGTCCACCAGATAAAGAATCGCGTCCACATCGTGGAGCGTCCCCACGGAAGACTTGTTCATGAATTTATCCAGTTTGTCCCCGCCGATATGCAGCCCCGGCGTGTCGATAAAGACGATCTGCGCGCGCTCATCCGTGTAGATGCCGCGGATCTGGTTACGGGTCGTTTGCGGGACTTCGGAAACAATGGCCACCTTCTCCCCGAGAATATGGTTCAAAAGGGTGGACTTGCCGACATTGGGCCGGCCGATGATAGTGACCATGCCGCAACGGCCTTGCGCGGGGCTACTGTTTTTTTGTTTTTCTTCCATTGCGATATTTTACCGTCACGAACGCGACACCCGTGAACAACAAAAGGTTTGTATAGTTAAATGTCCGCCAAACAATATCGGCCGAGGTAAACCCCGACGGAGCCATCAACAAAATGCATACCCACACCCCAACGGCCCAGGACAGGCTGATATCCTCAGAGGATTTGCGTTTGACGATCCGGATGATCAGCGGAATATTAAACAGCGGCAACACGGCCGCCGCCACCACGCCGACCGAACTGATAAAGGATTGTTGTTCCATAGGAAGGATGATTACGGCTTCATGAATTTAAGCAACTGTTTCATCCGGGTGCGGACCCGCGCCAAGGTGAGCGT
>Ga0080064_1004099_pt1 | contig 19409 bp, 16 predicted proteins | sample Subgrocontami54m_FD_69260 | JGI IMG/M metagenome (GOLD analysis project Ga0080064, IMG submission 69260) | Subsurface groundwater microbial communities from S. Glens Falls, New York, USA - GMW46 contaminated, 5.4 m (SPADES assembly) (version 2) ...
GCCGCCGTAGAGGATGCGCGTGCCGAGATCGCGCCCGAGGCTGTCGGTGCCCATCGGGTGGGCGACGGAGGGCGGCTCGAAGATGAGGAGCAGGTTCGTCCGCTCGGGGGCGTACGGCGGGAGGAGCGGCGGCGCCGCTTCCATGAGCCCCGCCCCGGACTGTGTATGTAGCGCCGGCGGCCCCTACCACTTCCATCACTTCGGCATCCACCTGGATCAAGTCGCCGGGCTGCGCCCCTCCGCCTGCCGCCAGAACCACCGTTGTGCTGACGGCATCGACGCCAGAGGCCAAGGCGGACGAGGTAGGACTCAACAATTCATTCCAATAATGCAGAGTCAGACTCCCGGCACTAATCGTTCTTGTGTTGTTCAGGTTCGGGAATGCAATCCCCAGCAGCTCCACGGTTCCCTGCCCCGTCGGATAGAGTCCGTACAACGGCGCCGGAGGAACGTCGTGATCCAGTTGCGATCCGCCCGCTCCCAGAATCCTCCACCGCGTCAGCGGAGAAAGTTCGTAACCGGACCCGCGGCCATGTACGTTCACCGCCTGCCCCACGATTTGGACCGTCGCGCCTTCGCGGTTCGGCACATCAAACTGAACCGGGCTGGCCTTGCCGGCGGCCCCGAGCCGCCAGCTCGATTCCGCGATCACAAATTGGCTGGTACCGTCGGGAATGGTGTCCCACTTCTGCCTGAGAGTGAGCGTGGTGGCGGTATGCGACAACACGGTTCGCTCCTGGCCACGGCCCGTACCTTCCACAATCCGGACCGTCATGCCGGTGAACTCACCCACACCCATTTGCATGGTGGAGCTGCCGATGGTGTCGATACCAAAAATAGTTGACACCGTGGCCGGGTGTTGCTCCAACCGCCAATCGAACCTGGCGTGATCAAAATTCTCGTCCGGCGGACCCATCAGAATCGAAGCGAGCCCGGTATCCACAAACGTGGCCGACAGTGGTTGACTGACGGCGATTTGCAGCATCTGCTGCGGGTTCCGGCCGCGATAGACTTGGAACCCCGTGGCTCCCGGCGAAAACCGCAGACCCTGCAAGCTCACCCGGTTTGTATTGGTGCCCGGTGGAATGGACGCGCGAATCACAAAAGACAAGTGGCTTTCACGGTTATCGGCATCGAGCGCCGTCACGGCGTAGTAGAGAATCTGGTTGCCGGCAATGGTTCCGCCCGTTGTATTGACTCCAGCCGACAGCGACACGTACGGAATTCCCACGCTGCTCTGGGAAGGCTGTCTAGGCACGCCGAAGGACACACTCAAGACCGTGGTGACGCCACCGTCAGCGTTCTCCTTATTGGACTCGATAACTCCGAATTGCTGTTCCAGATTCTGATCGAGCGCGGTACCGACCAGCGGTCTGGGCAAGGTGACGTCGGCATTGGGTTGACGGCGTGACACACCGCCGCCGGTCCCAGCCACGTCCGTGTACCAATCGTCATTGTGAATCTGCCCTTCAATCACCGCGTTGCGATGGTTCAACCCGGGCGCGATCCGGACGATCCGAAATGGCTGCCGTTGCAAGCCTTCTTTCAGATAAGTGATGGTGATGAGGTCTCCGGGCTTCAGACCCAACGATTTCACGCTGGTTTCAAATTGCACCCAGGTGTTTCCCCGAATGGATTTTTCCAGTTGCCGCTGCAGGATCCGTGTCGCCTGATGGAAATTGGCGACCCCGATCGCGTTGGCCCCCACGCTCACCTCCTGCCCAATGGCGGACGCGTCCTCCACGTCCACCAAGGAAAGGCTGTCCTGCTGAAACTCATTGAACTCGTCTTGAAACTCGATGCTCACCCGATTCGGTGATTCCGGCGTGCCGCGGGACCAGAGCTTCAGGCTCGACTCGCCATTCTCCCGGCGCAGAATTCCCGATGTGCCATCGGTGCCATCGCCAAATTCATAGGCGGGCCAGCCGCCGTTCAACATGGTGGCGCTATTGCTTCCCGATGGCTTGACGGGCTGCTGATCCGCCATCGTTCCCTCCACCCGCAATTTCAACAGACCCGTATCGCCATACACGACGTATAGTCCCGCGGAGTTTCGAATACCTCGAATCAGATCCGCGGCGCTCTTGCGTCTGCGCACCGTCACGTTGCATTGGTATCTCGCAATGGTGGTCTCGTTTCCGTACAGGTCCAGCGCCGGAATCGAAACCGAACAATAGGCGGCGGCCCTGGCGAAACTGCCCAGGTCAATTTCCTGAGTCGTCCATCCGCTTCTTCGCAGCAAATCCAAAATGATCCATGCCGGATTATTGGAGAACGCTTCTCCGTTCGCGCTGCCGTCGGGCAGATACTGAGCCAGTTTGTTGCCTTCCAGAAGCACGTTCACACGAGGCAAGGACTTCCCGTCGTTCACACGATTTGGAACCACGACGGAAAGGTAGGCCATGCTTCCGTAAGGATCACCGATCGGGTTGCCGGCGGCATCGGTAAAGTCCAGGTTGAATCCACCTGTCACGCCGCCGCTGCTGACCAGGTTGAACCACCCGGTCGCCGTCATGTTCTTACCGGCGACGCCCTGGGGGATTTCCACATCGTTAACCACCACTTTGACAACACTGTTGATTTCACCCGCGCCCAGCAGGATTTCGATTCGCGTCAGGTTCCCATCATTGCGCGAGAATACGATGGGGGGCTGCGCCCACACCTTGCCGTAGTTGAGCGGAACAAAGTCATTGAATCGTGCCAGATTTTCGGCCACGGGCGAGGTGGTACTGGATTTGTCGCCGTAGCCCCGCACCAACACGCTGGCGGGCACAAACTCAATTCCTCCAAACCGACGCGTTGGCCTGGCCTGGCTGTCCTGTTTGAACATCCCCCGTTGTTCACAGCTGGCGCGAGTATAGTCGCAACTGGTGTAGGGAGAGGAGCCGCCGTCCAGATTGCCTAGTCCGCCGGTTAGATCGGCCGAATATCCGCAACGAAACAGCGGTGAGTACTTTCCGCGTTCGCCTCCATCCAAAGCCTCTTGGCGCTGATCCAGAGTTTTTGGAAAAGTCCACGGACACCGCCTTTGGATACGGATCTCCGGCAGCAGCATGCGCTGCAAATTCAGCCGGTTCGTAAAACCCAGCCGGATGGCTGCTTCGGTGATCTCCTCCGGCGGGTTGCCCACGCCGCGGAACAGCACCATGTTTTCCGATGCCGCCACACCCAGCTTTAGATCGAAAAATAGAAAGGACGCTGTAAGCCGCGCGCCTTTCCAACCGGGCTCCTGTGCGATTTGGGAAAAGTAGGAATCGGCATTGGCGAGCGTGATGGAAACGCGTCCGATGGAATCGATCCCGTCATCGGAGGCGGCCCTCAGTTCGAACAGGTTGTGCCGCAGGACACGAGCCGCGTAAGTGTTGCCATTGGCCACCACGGCATGCGTGCTCCAATGCTCCGACGACCCGGAAGGCAACACGCAATCAAACAGAATGAGCGGTGTTTGCGTGACGGCTTGTTCTTTTAGTTCAGCAATGGTCGGCATCGTTTCTCATCCTTTGATTCCCGTGATGACCAGCACTCTGGTCTGATAATCGTCCGGCCCTTGTGCGCCCACAACCAACTCGTCCTGGTTGAATCTGGATTCCGGATAGACGCCGCCGTGAACGGTGGTCTTCTTGTACGGCGAAGCGTTGATCTGCGCTTCCACCTGCAGGCCGAACACGTCCACAATCGCGGCTGCCGGCAGACTGATCCCGAACCGAACCGGCGACAGATTGGAGTTCAACGTGAATGTGCTCTCCACGCGCCGCCATTGATTTCCGGCGCTCACGACGGCGCTTTGGCTTGCCTGGTCAGTGAAGGCGGTCAGCGACACCGGTGTCGGGCTTGCACTTTTCAGATACAGACTGAGGCAATAGTAATGGGTTCCGTTCACCGTCACGGCTTGCCGGATTGTCTGTTCCGTCTGTGCGCCGTTGGTCAATCGCGTGGCTCGCGTGGTGCCCGCGGGATCGACGATCCCGGCGGCAATCTGCAGCAGCCCATCCCGGACCCACACCGCCTGGCCAAGACTTTCACTCCAGGCCAGCAGGTTGTCGCACGGATCGGCGAAAGTGAACGACTCCAGCCGTCCTTCCACATCGGCAAAGAAGGTTTGCAAACCTTCCATCTCGCTCTGGGACAAGCCGCGGTAGTTCAACTCCCATTCGATCTCGCCGCCATTGAGGTCGTGCAACTTCGTGTTGCTCCCGTCCATGGCCTGATTTACAATCGACCGGTCCCGACGGCGTTTCACGAACGGGTACTGCGCGAGGGCTCCCGTTGTCAGTTGTGGGTAGTACCTCATGTCAACTCCAGTTCTCCGCGACCTTCAACACTAAACGGCAATCTCCCGTTTCACTAAATTCAGCCACCACTTCCGCATTCTCGAAGCTGCAATCCGCGTACACGATTTCCTCCCAAGGATCAAAGAACTCAAAGGAACCGGTCTGGCCTTGCGCTGACTCGAAGAATCGAACCAGCTCCGACACCTCGGCTTCGTTCAGCAGCGACAAGGCGATGGTCCACTTCTTCCTGTCTCGATTGCGTTCGCGAAAACGCTGCTCGCTCCCGTCCAGAAACTTCTGAACGTGTGTGGAATACCCGGAGGTTTTCCACGCTGGATATTGCATCACAGCCCCTGTTTTCAGCTTTGGAAATTCGGCCATGGCTTTATAGGTCCGTAATCACGTCGTTGAGGGAATGCATGTTCAGCATCGCCTCGCGAACGGCCCGTGCGATGCTTTCGCTGTGGTCCATGAAGGAGCGGCTGTCGATGGCCTGCACTTGAATCGTGATGGGAGGCGCGCCGCTCGAAGCGCCGATCCGCCGCGGCAATCCGTCCTGCCCGTAACTCACCTCGTTCAATCCTTGCGCTCCCGGCCCGCTCACCGCCGCATCCAGACGAATCGGGGATGGCGGCATGTACAAGTTCAGCGGCGGCGGTTCTTCCTGCTTCTTACCGCCGAACAGCTTGAGCAATCCGCCGACCAGCGGCGAAAGTGTTAATCCGCTTCCCAAGCCCGAGAGAGCGCGAGCCGTCTGCTCCGCGGTCGACAAAGCGGATGCGATGCTCTTTCCTGTGTTCGCGAGTGTCGCGCGCGTGTTCTCGTCCACACTCTCCACTTGCCGCTGGTTGGTTTGACGCAAGTCCCCGATGTTGCGGCTGAGGGTCGCGATCTGTTCCCGCAGCAGCCGCACGCTGTCGGACTCGGGGCCGGCAGGCGAGGATGGGTTGCCCCCGTCCGCAAACACAACCTCGGCCAGCGGGTTCGATCCGCTGCCGCCGCTACGCGTGGGAATGGAAGCGCTCAGATAGTCGCGCAACCCCGCCCCGGCGGGGCCGGCCTCGCTCGCCACGGAGCCCACCAGCCCCAACAACCGCTTTCGGATCTCATCTTTGCTCACGGTTTTTCTCCTTTGTCATTTCTGCCTCCAACAAACAGAAGGCCTCCGCCTGCCGCGCGGAACCATCCAATCCTTCCGATCCACCCAAAGTCTTCCAGGCGAAAAATTGCTCCAACCACGCCAGGCTTTGCGGTGTGATCAATGACTTCGGGCACGAGGAAGCCGTCACTTCTTTCCTCGCCCAGACAATCACCGCCGGACCCTCTTGCGCCCCGGCCACAAAACCACACCTGCGTTTTTTCTCCAAACCGCTTCTCCGGCACTCGTCGCATCTCCAAGCGGCTGGATTGGAGAACTGAAAATGGAATGCGACGGTTAGTTTTTTCGCTCTTCCTCGCTCAACTGGCATTCGGCGCGAATCGCCGTCAGAATCTCTTTGCACAGGTTTTCCGGTCCGGCTTCCACCACACCGGCCGGTGTCGCCGGAGCGCCGTCGATCGTCAATCCCGCAATCGAAACCAGTCCCCACTCCAGATACAACCGGTCAATCTCCTGAGTCAGCAGAGCCGCCTCGATTTGATCGGAAACCTTGTCGCCGGCCGCCAGACACTCGTACCGCAACCCCAATTCACGGACCCGCCTGGTAAGATCGATCCGCTTGCCCAGCGACATTCGCGTAATCGCGTACGATACTCCCGGCCTCGTCTCGGAGGCATGTTCCACGATGCTGTGATGATTCATGGCTCTACCCGAACGCGACGATCAGTTCATCGTTGGAAACGCCCTGCGCCTGACTGCCGCTGAAGCGCCATTGCAGTCTCTTGTCGCCGTCATCAAACTCCGGGACGGTGGGGACAAGTCCCTTTACGTAGACGCCGCACAATTGCCCGCCTTGCTGGCCGAGCTGCAGCATCATCGGTACAGGCGAACGCTGCCGCGCCGCCTGGTACAGCGCCGTGGTTTCCGGATCAGTGTTTGTGAACAGCCGGAAATTCATCGTCACTTTACGCCGCCCGGCCACCAGACATTGCGCGCCTTCCAGGCCGAACTCGCGGCTGCGCGACTCCAGATCATTGTCCAGGATCACCTCGGCGTCGAGCACCGAATAGAACTGCGTCGTGCCGTTGCCGAACCATGCCTGCCCCAGGTTGCCGGGTACAATGGCGTAGTTCCATGCGCCGATGGCCGGTTCCACCGGAAACGTGCTCAGCCCCGCCTGCCCGGTTGTATGCGTCGCGCTGTCCACTAAGTCGCGGGCGATGCCCTGAAACCGGAACTGGTGGAAGTCGCCATTCACGCCGATTCGCAACTGGTCCACCCCGCAACCGGCCAGGATCCGCTGCACTGTCTCCCGCGGGTCCCAGTAGTCGTGAATGCTCACGCTCGGCAATTCCGTCGCCGGCAGGTAGGTCACCGTTGGCCCGAACTGCGCGCCGGCAATCGGAGTCTTGGCGAAAGGCGAATTCAGGATTACCGTTTGCGCGTCCACGATCGCCGAAACAAACCGGATCTCTCCTCCGCATTCCACCGCCTGGTCGGCCACCAATCCATGAGCCGCCGTAAAGGCCACGTGCGTGCCGCCGGTGATGCCTTGCAACGTTCTTCCGGCAAAGGCGATCGGCGTGCTGCCCAGCGCCGCTTGAAACAACGGGCCGTAGCTCGGTTCCGGATTCGGACCCGACCACCCGGTCAGAAACGTCTCCAATTCAAACGTGGTTCGCTTCCGGAACCCGCTCGGGAGTCCCACAAACGTGCGCCCCCCGGTCTTGTCGCGGCGGTCCGGCAGTTGCGTTTCATGCCGTACCGCCAGTTTCACGGCGGGAATCCGGTTCTGCTCTGTAACGAGAGCCGCTAGGCCGAAATTCGACTCCAATGCCGCGTAAAATCGATTGTCGTTCGATGAGATATAACAAGCCATGATTCTGGTTCCACCCTCTTCTTATCTCAGGCTCACATTCAGCTCGAGAGTCACTTTCGCCACTTGCAAATAGTTCTTTCCCCCGTGCTTGATGCCGCCAAAGGCGACTTCGTATCCGCCGCCGTAACACATTCCCTCGGACCATTCCCCCAGGCTCCGCTCCAGCACATTCGTGACCGCGTCCACATAGGCCTGGAGCGTCCGCTCCAAATTCTCCAGCCGATCTTGCGAAACCCGGACCTCCATCACCATGTGCGCCTTGCCCGAAAACCTTCGGAACTTTTCCGTTTGTAGATTGCGGATCCGCTCGCAATACACATAAACGACCGGATACTTGATCCCGCTGCCGCGCTCGGCCAGTTCGTTGGCCACGTTCTGGCTTAAGATCTGCTCCGCCGTAATGGAGCCCAGCTCCAACTGCTCCGGCAGTTCCAATTGCGCCAGACTCGCCGCAAGGCCATTATCGGATCTCAGAATTTCCGCCAACGCGGACGTTGAGACGCTTCCTACTTGTGCCATGCGCTTATCCTCTCTGTAACGTCCGGTTGAGTCTTAGATACCGGTCCGGCGTCTGTCCGGCTCCCGGTGGATCGCCTTCCACCAAGCCCCCCGGGGTCATCGTCCAGCTTGCGTCCGAACTCACCGGGATGTTGTTCTGGAGCGCCATGTCGAATTCAGAGAGTCCAACGTAGACGTCGTAGGCGAGAGCGCCGGCCGGCGGTTGCACCGCCGTAACCACCAACGCTTCTCCATCGGCGGCGACCTTGACCAACGCTTCACTCGGCGCGCCGCGCTCCCCGATCATGTTCCGCCAGGCAACACTCACTACAAAACTTGCCCCGGCTCCCCCTCCGCCCGTCACCGAAAGCACCGGCGGCGCCGCCCGGTCAATCGGCCGGGAAACCACGCCCACTCCTGTCTTGAACAGCAGCTCGGACGTGTTCCGCGCCAGTTGCACAAATTGTTTCCACTTGCCCAGGTACCGGTCGTTCAGCTGGCTGTTGTAGACGTCTCCGTACACAAGCCCCAGCGCCCGCAGCGAGTGCCATTGCTGCAGCCCTGTGGTAACCACCACATTGTTCAGCGAGTAACCGCCGCCATTCGAGCTCGACGAAGTTCCATGGGTGTGGCGCAGGAGAAACGCTTGCAGTTCCAAACCGATTTCCTGCTCCGCTAGGGACAGCTTTTTTGTAAGGTCAACGCCTTCGATCCGGGAAACCTCCAGGATCGCGCTGTCATAGGCCTGCAGTTCGTTCAGGCCGGAGATATCGGAATCTGTGAATAATGCCATTGGGATGCCCTCGTCTTACGCGCAACTTATCCCTTCGGATTCTTGCCGCGTCCTTTCCAGGACCGCAGTTCAGACTCCGGCACAAGCGTCACATGGACTCTCTCGCGCGCCGCATCCTCCTCCGCTATCCGCCTCGCCTCGCGAATCTCCTCGTGGTAGGCAGCCGCATCCTCTTCGCTCGCCAGCGTCGCCTTTCCTTCGGCAACCATCCTGGCGGCGGTCAAACGCAACACTTCCGTCCGGATGCCGGCCTTGCCTCCATCCGTCGTTTCCATGCTCACCACAACCGCATATTGTTCCGGGATCGATTGCTCGATTTCGCGAATCTTCCGGTAGTACTGTCTCAAATCCATCGTCTGCCTCCCCAAATAAAGAAAAGCGTCAGGATCCGGAGCTGGTTGGCCCCGGCATCCCGACGCTTCGTTTGCCAAATATTCCTCACCCGCGTACCTATTTACGGCAACGCGGCCAGTTCACCCGCCGGACCTGGTTGGGCCCGGCAGCTTCACCTGGTTGCTAGCTCCTCACTTGCACGCCATGGTTATTCCGCAGAACCCCGGTTCCGTACAGAATGTCCACGGTGAATTGCTGAGCCAGCGTGTCCGGCTGATAGCTCATCACAACCCGCATGCCGAAGTTGCCGAGTTCGGCATATTCGGCAATCGCACCGGTGCCCATCAACGGCTGGGGCAGGCGGCGCACCACCAGGCCCAACGCGTTTTTGGAAAAGGCAACGTTGTTGGTCGTGACCGGACCGCTGCCGGTCTTGGCCACAAATTGAGACCGGAACACAAAGAAGTCCTTGATCTTCCCAACCGAGCCGTCCACCAGCGCGCGCAGACCGGCTTCACCGGCCGTACGGTATTCACTGAAGCGCGTGATCTGACGGAGCTGCGAGTAACCTTCGCCGCTCACCACCAGAAACTTCGAAGCGCTCGCCGGAACCTTCGCATCAAACAGCTTCGTCTCCGCCGTATCGATGCTGGCTTCCGTCAGCGCCGTCCCGGCCGAACCGATCGGAGCGTTCGCGGTAAACTGCGAATACAGCCCCAAAAGGTCCGTCTCGATCTTCTCGGCCAGCGCCGTCACCGCCGGTTGCATGTACATCCGGAGAAGATCCGGAGACGCCAACACCTTGGTAACATCCGGAATCTGGAAGGTCGCTTCCGCGTGGGTGTTCAACACGATTTGCGCATTGCCCAAACTCGGGTTCTGCGTCACCACCGTTCCACCCTCCGCAATATTGTTAGCCACCAGGGTCGGCGGGATCGGCACATTTACCGTATCGCCGGCCTGGGCCAAAGTCGGCTCGAAATCGCGATTGACCAGGTTACCCATGACAAGGTTACCCATCAGTGAAGGCAGCGCATCGGCCGCCACCAGCTTCACAATCGCCTGAGCCACATTTGCAGACGTAATAGCAGGCATTCTTTACTATTCCTCCTAGCTTTTTTACTTCCGGGCACTCGCTGCGTGCCCGCATTCCCAACCTCAGTTGCCGCGCAACGATTGCAAGGCAACACGGGAAATCTCTTGGCGCACTCGTTCCAATTCCTCGGGGTCCATGCCAGGCTTGATCCGGTCCAGGTCCACGCTCGGACTCGGCGGAGGCGTCGCCCGTTGTCCGGTGGCGGCTCCCGATCCTCCCGCCATTCGCGCCGGCAGCAGTTCCGGATTCTCGCTCACAAACTGCGACAGATATTCCTTCACCGGCATCTCCCCGTAGACGCCGCGCGCCAGCAGGCTCCCGTCTTCGGTCCGGACGATGTCATCCTTCACCGCCTTGAAGGCAAGATCCACTTTCGATACGCCTAGTTTTTGCAGCTCGGTCCGTATCATCGTGCTTCTCTCCGCTTCCTCGGCGCGTTGGCGGCTCCGCTGGTTTTCCTCCGCCAAATGGTTCAGGCGGCTCTCCAGCTGCTCCCGCCTCTTGCGCTCTTCCAGAAGTTCCGCCTTGTAGGCCGGTTCCGATCGCGTCTTCTGTAGATCCATGAACTCCTGAACCACGTTCCGGATTACCGTCCGCATGTCCGCCTGTTCCGGTTCACCGGCTTTCTTTGTCTCTTTTTCGTTCGTGTCCATTCCTGATCTCCTCTATCTATTCGCCGCTAATTCCTTCGTCGATCTCCCGCGCTATCTGATCCTTCACTTCCTGCCGTACGTCGCACAGGTACTTCATCGCCAGCTTCTTGTACACATGCTTCTGCATCGTCGGCGAGTTCAACCCCAACCCCAGCAGCCGCTCGGCATCTCCGATCTCATTGCTGAAATCCCCGATGTCGAACTCGTCCATCCCCGATACATCCACTTGCAGCCGGTCCTGCCGCGCCTCTACCACCGCCCGCAGCACGCGCTTCATCGTGTCCTTGATCGCATCGCCGTAGGCGCGGAGAACCTCCTGCGTGATCGCAAAATCCCGCTGCTTACTCAGGCCGGACTGCGCCGCCTTCCCCGACAGCGCCCCTCCCGCCTGCGTGAGCAGATAACAGACCCGGTAGATCTCCTCCTGCAGCCGCGCCAGATTCTCCGCCGCGATCTGGTAGACCGTCCCTTCCGGCTCCGTCCAACCAAACCGGTCCTGCGGCCCCAACTGTATGTAGTAGGATTCGCCTAGAATCTGGTTCCACTCCCGGTCCGAATACACAACCGGCATGGCGAACAACCCCATCGTCAAGGCCCAGGCCAGCGCGTTGGACTTGTTGAAATGCTCCAGCTGCAACAGCCCCGCCTTGTTCATCAGCCACAGCCCCTCGGGTACCTTCACCGCAAACAGCGGCACCCGGTTCTGCGCCGACAATCCGTGATACCCGCTGTCAATCAGCTCGACCTCGCCCTTGTCCCCTTCCTCAGACCAGCTCCGGTACACCTCGAACCGCTGCTTGTCGTAGTAGAACCACCGTGTCTCGCGCCGCCAATTGGCATCCTGCACCGTATCCTTGCGCAGATAGCTGCTCTTGAGCACCACCCAGTCGTAGGCACCCAGCTCGTCGTAGTTCCAGTTGATCAGTTGATCCGAAGTGAAGTCCAACAGGTAGGCCCGGTCCGCCCCGCACGCCTTCTCCTCGGCCCGCGAATCGGCCGGCTTGCTGGTCCGCGGGAAATCCACCAGCACATAGCCGGCTCCCGTGATCAGCGCCTCCTGAATCAGCTTTCGGAAAAACTCCGCGATCGTCGTCCCACGGCGGTCACAGTCCTCAATAAACTCGTTCAGAAAACTCTTGCCTGGATCATCGTCACCTTCCGCGATGAGCACCGGTTCCCGGCGAAACATCGTCGCCACATACCAGTCGATGATCGAACCGATGTAGTTTTCGTAAAAGATCCGGTCCAGCCGTTCGCCGTACACCTCGGCCGGCTCCTTTTGCCGCTGCACCAGATATTCGTTCCCGTTCCGTTTCAGCTGCTCCCCGCCGGCATACAAGTCGCGGTATCGCCGCAACATTGCCTTCCTGGCCACATACTCCGGATGCTCTGCAATGATTCCTTGCACACGTCACCACCTTCAATCGGGCGCGCTCGGCGGCCCGTGTTTTTTCAAATCAATCTTTTCTGTTGTTCCCCAATCGGCTGCCTGGGCCCGAACTCCTGCCACAGCAGGTATCCCAACGCATCCGACAAATGTGTCCGGCTCGGATCTTTATGCTTATCGATCTCGCCGCTGTCCACCCGGTAGCTCACTTCCTCCAAGTCCCGGATCAGCTCCCGGCACTTCCCGTCTATCCACAGCCCCACTACCCCGGCCGCATCACACAACTTCGTGTTCATCAACCCGATCCGGTCGCGAACACTCGGATTGCTCCGCGGCACCCGGTAGCTCATCTGAAACGTGCTCTGCCGCGAAAAATGATCCCGGATCACCTGATAGTCGCTGGATCCGGCCGTTTGCCAGCGGTTCCCCGTCGCATCTCCATACACGATCACGCGCCGCGGCCGGTTTCCGAAACGCCGGCTGAACTCCGCGCACGCATCGGCCGTGCTGGCCCGCTTCAACACGATCTCGTCCAACACACGGATTTCCGATCCCGTGATCTGCACCACCAGGGAACACATCGGATCCACATTGAAATCCAGCGTCCACAGCAACGGCAGATCCTCCTGCGCCGCCAGCGTCTTTACGTTCTTGCCTCGCTCAAACGCCGAGTACACCTGGTGCCCGTTGTTGTTGATGTACTCTCCCAACACTTCCTGCCGGTAAAACCGGTCGTCATAGCTCTTCCGGAGCCGTTCGTAAAAATCCGGAACCCGTTCCAGCAAATGCCGGTTCTCACTGGGCGGCGCAAGCACCACTTCATAGCCTTCCACCGCGTTTACCAAAAAGCGGCGGTAGACCCAGTCATTCCCCTTCGGCGTCCACACCGCGAATCCGCACAATTGCTTCGCCTTCGGATCCCGCAATCGTCCTTCCAGCCGCAGCCATGCTTCCTCGGCCGTATACGTCAATTCATCGATCCCAAACCAGGCCAGGTTCGTTCCCCGCAGCCGGTCAAAATCCCCCACCGCCCGGAATATGATCTTCGATCCGGTGTCCTTCATCGTCAGCGTCTGGTTGGCCTTGTTCAGTTCGTAGGGAAGTTCATTCAGATGCAGAACCTCCAGGAACGACGCCTGCGTCGCATCCCGTAACATCGGGTATGTCGGCGCTCCAATCAATCCCACACGCCCCGGATTCAGGTAACTCAACCGGATCGCCTCCTGGCACAACGCCTGGCTCTTGCCGGATCCGATCGGCCCGGAAAATCCCTTGAACCTTGCATTCAATCGATGAAACCGTAGCTGCGACGGTAAACACGAATATTCTATGTTTCGCGCAACTCTTCGCGGTTTTGTGACTCGATCCATTTCACCGTGATCTCCCTGGTGTCTTGTTCCATCAACTCCTCATACAGTTGCAGCAGCCGTATGAAATCCCCCACTGTGGCTTTCATGTCCGGATGCTTGAGCTTTGCTTCAAACCCATCGGCGATCTCCTTCACCGACGACGCCAGATCCTTCTGGCTGATTTTCTTCGGCTTGATCTTTTTTGCCATGAACTCCCCCCCTGATACTTGGCGCTTCTTCACTCTCACCTGCAGCGCTTCAAGCCGCCTCTCACCTGATCCAACGCTAACAGCCGCTCCGTGAAAACACGCAAATTATGAACACTCATGTTGTTGAAAAAGAAGGTGATAATTTTTATTTGAGTTTGGAACTGCAAAAGGTTTCCTCGCTCGCGCGGCACCAATCTTGTGGCGAAGCCGGTCTGCACCCCGCGCGAGTGAGGAAACCGTTCAGTGAGCTAAACCGCAGGATGGCGCCGCATGTGCTGCATTAATATTAATGGGGATTGAATGGTCGGGCTGAGTGTGATGCCCAGGGAGAAGCGGCCGTTTCGGCTCGGATGGGTTGATCCGGCCCAAGGCGGCCCCGGGTGAGACTTGGATTTTCTTGGGCCGGATCCACTGAGGGCCACCCTCGGCGGGCTGGTTTTACCCAAACGGCGCGGGCAGACACAACTCAACGGTGCACTGCAAGCCCGAGCCATGCTGTACTCGATCAGAACTGTGTGGGGGTACATCATGAGGTGTCGGGTGGTTGGGCCGGCCAAAGGTAAACCGGCAAGACATCGACGCGGATCATTTCTCCGATGCCGCACTTTGGGCAGCGGGCCGGTTGGGCGAGGAGCGCCTGCAGCAACTCGCGGCAGGGCTCCTGCTGCGGCAGCAGGTCTGTGACCGGAGAAGTGAGGAGATGCCGGCATAGCGCGAGTTTTTCTTTGCTGTGGCAGTTGGCCAGAAAGCCGAAGTGACGAATGCGGCGGAAGCCGGGCGGCAGGATGTGGATCAGAAAGCGGCGCATGAATTCGCCGGCTTCGAGCGTCATCACTTTCGGTTTGCTTTCCTGGCGGTAGTCTTTCCACCGGAAGCTGACGTTGCCGTTTTCCATCGATACCAGCCGCTGGTTGGATATGGCGGTGCGGTGCGTGTATCGCCCGAGGTATTCCAGCACCTGTTGCGGGCCGCCGCAGGGCGGCTTGGCGTAGACGACCCATTCGGCTTGGGCCAGAGGCAACAGATAATTAGTGAAAGCAGTTTTGTTGCGGAGGCGTTCCAACTCCCCGTGAAACTGGAGGCTGCCTTGCTCGAAGGCTTCTTCCAAGGCTTCCATAAACAGACGCCGGAAAAGGCGTGAGAGCACGCGCACAGGAAGGAAGAAACCGGGGCGGCAGCCGATCCAACGCTCGTGATCGGGGGAGAGTCCGCCTCCGGGAAGCACGCAATGCAGGTGGGGATGGTGCAGCAGATTTTGCCCCCAGGTGTGGAGCAGGGCGAAGAAGCCGATTTCGGCCCCCAGGTGTTTGGGATCGCGCGCAATCGTGAGCAGGGTCTGGGAAGCGGCGCGGAAGAGAATGGCGTAAACGGCTTCCTGGTTGTAGAAGGCGATGCGGGCGATCGGTTCGGGCACAGTGAAGACGATGTGGAAGTATTCCACCGGCAACAGGTCCGCCTTGCGACGCTCGAGCCATTCGGCCCTGTCGCGGTTCTGGCACTTTGGGCAATGCCGGTTGCGGCAGGAGTTGTAGTTGATCTGCGTGTAGTCGCAATGGCTGCATTTTTCGACATGGCCGCCGAGCGTGGCTGTGCGGCAGACTTCTATTGCCCGCATCGCGCGCAGCCGGTGGCGCGGCAAGGCCTGCCGGTCCCGATAAGCCTCGCCGTGGAGCCGAAAAATGTCAGCCAGCTCAAGGGCTGGCCGCGGCATGGCTATTTCTTCGGTTGCCGGCGAGCCGGTGCGGGCTTGCGGTCGAGCCGGTCGAGCGGACTGCGGGTGGCGCCGATGAGTTGAGGAGTTACCGCGGTGTAGCGGGCGGTGGTGTCGATCCGGCTGTGCCCAAGCAGCACCTGAATCACGCGAACGTCGGTTCCATTTTCCAGCAGATGGGTGGCAAAGCTGTGGCGCAGGGTGTGGGCGGTGACCCGCTTGCGCAATCCGCTGCGCAAGCAAGCGTCACGGCAGGCCTGCTGGAGGGAAGCGGCGTGCAGGTGCGTGCCGGTGCGCCAGGATGGAAACAGATAGTGTTGCGGCCGCGCGGCGCGCCAGTACACGCGCAGCACTTCCAGCAGCCGCCCCGAGAGCATGGTGTAACGGTCCTTGCCGCCCTTGCCCTGCTCGACGCGGATGAGCATGCGGGTGGAATCGATGTCGGAGATTTTCACCGCCACGGCCTCGGAGACCCGCAGGCCGGCCCCGTAGCACAGCATCAGCGCGGCGCGGTAGCGCAGACTGGGAACGTGGTCGAAAAACTGAACCACTTCTTCTTGGCTCAACACCACCGGAAGCCGGTAAGGCCGCTTGGCGCGCGGAAAATCGGCGTCGGTCCAGGGCATTTCCAGCGTGGTCAGGTAGAGGAACTTGAGGGCGGTGACCTGCTGGTTTACGCCCTCCGGGGAGAGCTTGCGCTCGTTGAGCAGATAGAGCAGATATTCGCGAACCGCTTCCTGATCGAGAAACTCCGGGCTCTTCCAGAAGAACTGGGCGAAGGAGGCCGCGTGCGCGATATAGTGAGTCTGTGTAGCGGGCGCAAGATTGCGCAGTTGCATGTCTTCGATCATGCGTTGACGAAGTCGTGTCATGGGATGCTCCTGAGAATGGGATTGGTCTATTTGACGGTAAACCTGATTCAGTATTTCTCAGGAGCAACCCGTCACGCCGGCCGGGTCGAAGACGAATACCGCGCAGCGGTTTAGTTCACAACCACTTCCTCGCTCTTTGACTTTTCACTTCTTCATTGCCAAGTGAGAGTGGTTTAGTGTAAATTTATACACCTATACACATGCCACCTTTTTCTCGTTCCGTGCTCCATTGGGACGGCGATCGTTTCTTCGCCTCCATCGAACAGGCTTCCGACCACAAACTCCGCAATCATCCCGTTGCCGTCGGTGGAAAAGGCCGCGGCCTCGTCCTGTCCGCATCCCGGGAAGCGCTGCGCTTTGGCGTCCGGCCCGGCATCCCCATGACCAGGGCGCGCCGCCTCTGCCCTGCCCTCATCTCCGTCCCCGCTCACTTCGATCTCTACGAGCAGATCTCGGATCAGATTCTCGGCCTCTGTCAGGAACGCACTCCATTAGTGGAGCCTCTCAGCGTAGGCGCGGCTTTTCTCGATTTAACCGGGACCGGCCGCGCCAATGGAAGCCCCGCCGGCGTTGCCCGGCAACTCAGCGCAACCATCGGCCAGTGGCTGCGCGTGTCCATCTCCATCGGAATGGCCGGCAACAAATCGGTGGCGCGCATCGCCGCCCGATTGCGAAAGCCCGGCGGCCGGATCATTGTGCCCGCCGGAGAGGAGGCATCGTTTCTGTCTTCCCTTCCCTTGCGCCTGCTTCCAGGCCTCGGCGCGCACGCGTTCGGGCTTCTGCGTGTCGCCGGGCTAGCCAGCATTGGGGAGCTCGCGCAATCTCCGCTCGACGCTTTGGAACTGGTCCTGGGAGCAAAAGCTCTCCCTCTGCAACGGCTGGCGCAAGGGGTCGACATGGATCCGGTTCGCGTCAAAACTCCGGCCCTGCGGCAACAACAGTGGCGCCAGCAAATCGAGTTTCCCGAAGATGTTTGGGAAGAGCCATTCCTCCTCCATACCCTGCGCCAAATGCTGGAACGCGCCATGGCGGACGTGCGCGAAAAGGAATGCCTCGTGCGCCAGCTCACGCTCGAGCTGCGCTACACAGATCGCGCCGAATCGCAACGCTCCATCACCATCGCCGAACCATCGTGCCTGGAAAACGACTTCCTCCCGCTCCTCGCCGGTATCCTGCGTTCCACCTGGAGCAGACGCGTCCGCATCCGGTCTCTGTCCCTGCAGCTGGGCCGCGTCTACTCACCCTCGCCCCAACTCAGCTTGTTTGAACCACCGCCCAAACACGCCCCCGTCGCGCTGGCCCTGGCCGTCGACTCCCTCCGCCGCCGCTTCGGAGCCCAATCCATCATTCGCGGATACGCGCTGGATGACGTGGCGCACGCACTCGTGCGTGCCGCGTCGCCACTCCTGGCGACGCCTGGTTCTGACAGCTGTGAGAAATGCGCTTAAAGCAAGGAGTCCCTCCCATGGAGTACGTGGCGCTGCATAACCACTCCTGGTATTCCATCCTCGACTCCACCATGCCGGTGGAGCAGATTATTGAAGCCGCAAAAACCTGCCGCATGTCCGCGGTGGGTCTCACCGACACCGAGGGGATCACCGGAGCCGTCCAGTTCTACAAGAAATCGAAAGAGGCCGGCATCCACCCGGTCATCGGCAGCCTGGTTTCCACTCCCGAAGGCCACGCGCTGTGCCTCCTGGTGGAGAACGCCACCGGCTATCGCAACCTGTGCCGCCTGCTCACGCGCGGCCTCACTCGTGATCTTCTCAATCAGTGCAGCGATGGGCTCATCTGCCTCTATGGCCCGCGCAATCCGTCCGCGCAATCCGGCATCTCACCCTACCGCGACATCTTTGGAAAAAACCTGGCCCTGGAAATCTCGCCGCACAACAGTGACGGCAACCGGAAGACGCGCTCCTTCCTCGATGCCGCACGCCGCATGCGCGTGCCCCTGGTCGCAACCGCCGAATCGCACTACCTCATCCCGGAAGATCGCAATCTCTACGACATGGTTGCCTCCATGCGAACTCTCACTCTTCTCGGCCAATCGCACAAGGACAAACTGCCGCCCGGCGGCTATCACTTCCACTCTCCGGAGCAAATGCACCAACACTTCCACGAGATTCCACTCGCCCTCAAGAACACACTCCGCATCGCCGAGCGTTGCCGCTTCGATTTTCCGCTCGGTGAGATTCACTTCCCGGAATTTGACGCCGGCCCCGAAGGCGCCCCCGCCATGCTGCGCCGTCTGAGCGAGGATGGCTTGCGCCATCGCTACGGATCCAACCCCGCCCGCGAAAAGCACCAGCGTCTCGAACGCGAACTATCGGTCATCGAACAGGTCGGCTATGCCGGCTACTTCCTCATCTTCGCCGACATCGTCGCCTGGGCCCGCCGCAACGGAATCGATTCCCTGGCCCGCGGCAGCGCGGCCGGGAGCCTGGTCTGCTATACCCTCGGCATCAGCAACGTCTGCCCCTTTCGCTTTGGACTCTGTTTTGAACGCTTCCTCAATCGCGAGCGGATGCAGTTTGCCAAGCTCGCCGACATCGATCTCGACCTTCCCTGGGACCGCCGCGACCAGGTCGTCAACTACGTTTTCGATCGCTACGGTGCGGGTCACGTCGCCATGATCGGAGCCGTCAACACTTTCCAGGGCAGAGCAGCCGTGGCCGACCTGGCCAAGGTGTTCGGTATCCCGGAGCGCGAAGTGCGGCGCTTCACCGAGCATCTTCCGCACTTCAGCGGCGACGCGGCGGCCGTCGCGGCCCGAACCCCGGAATGCAGCAACCTCCCCCTTGATCAGGAGCCCTACCGCACCGTTCTCCAGGTAGCCGCGAGACTCGATGGAGCCCCGCGCCATAGAATGATGCACCCTTGCGGACTCGTCATCAGCGCCACTCCAGTGGAAGATCGCATGCCCTTGTTTGTCAGCGCCAAAGGTCTCCCCACCACGCAATTCACAATGGATGATGTCGAAGAACTCGGCCTTCTCAAAATGGATCTGCTCGGCCAGGCCGGCCTCAGTGTGCTCCGCGACGCGTGCGCCAACATTCATTCCAATCACGGCGTCACAATCGACACAGCATCCATCGATGAGCAAGCGCAAAGGGCGCCGTCCGCGCCCCCAAGCTGGCCGGAAACACGCGACCTGCCATCGCGGACGGCAGCTCCGTCTTGCGCGATTTCATTAGAGGACCCCCTTACCTGGGACGCCATCGCCACCGGCCAGGCTCGAGGCGGCTTTCACATCGAATCC
>Ga0080064_1004100_pt1 | contig 19403 bp, 19 predicted proteins | sample Subgrocontami54m_FD_69260 | JGI IMG/M metagenome (GOLD analysis project Ga0080064, IMG submission 69260) | Subsurface groundwater microbial communities from S. Glens Falls, New York, USA - GMW46 contaminated, 5.4 m (SPADES assembly) (version 2) ...
CCCGCCGTCGATCCCCGCGGCCATCCGGGTGAGCTCGAGACTGCCGGTCGCGCCGTACAGCATCGACATGCCGTAGAGCAGCATGCCGGAGGCCAGCGCGCCCAGCACGAAATACTTCATCGCCGCCTCGGTCGCGACCGCCGAGTCGCGCTGCAGCGCCACCATCGCGTAGAGCGACAGGCTCAGCAATTCGAGCCCGAGGTACAGCGTCAGCAGATGGTTGGCGGAGGCCATCACCATCATGCCGAGTACCGCGAACAGCGTCAGCACGAAAAACTCGCCGCGGAACATGCCGCGCGCGCGGATGTAGGCCTGCGAATACGCCAGCATCATCGCGACCGCGATATAGACGCCGAGCTTGAGCACGTTCGCCATCAGGTCGGCAACAAACATGCCGCTGAAGGTATAGGGTTCGCCCGCGGAGCCGGAGTAACCGGTGAGCAGGAAGCAGCCGCCGAGCGTTGCAAGCGTCAGCGCGTACGTGATGCCGCGCTGCTCGTCGCTCAGAAACAGATCGACGAGCAGGATCACGCACACCATGCAGAGCAGGAATACCTCGGCATAGGCAGGGGCCAGCGGCGTGATGTATTGCATGACTACATTCCGATCAGAAGTTTGCGACCCGGCGCGGCGAGCCTGAGTATCTCATTCACCGATTCGTGCAGCACCTCGCCGAGCGGTGCGGGATACAGCCCCATGCCGAGCACCAGCAGCGCGAGCACGCCCAGCACGAACATCTCGCGCCTGCTGATGTCGGCAAGCTCTTCAACGTGCGGGTTGGCCACCGCGCCGAATATGACGCGCTTGTACATCCACAGCGTATAGGCGGCGCCGAAGATGAGCGTCGACCCGGCCGCGGCCGCAATCCAGAACCCTGCCTTCATCGACGCCAGAATCACCAGCCATTCTCCGACGAACCCGCTGGTTCCGGGCAGCCCCGAGTTGGCCATCGCAAACAGCATGAACAGCGCCGCAAATACCGGCATTTTGTTGACCACCCCGCCATAATCCGCGATCTGGCGCGAATGCACGCGCTCGTACATCACCCCGACGCACAGAAACAGCGCGCCCGACACGAAACCGTGCGAAATCATCTGCAGGATCGCGCCTTCGATTCCCTGCGCGCTGAAAATGAAAATGCCGAGCGTGACAAACCCCATGTGCGAAACCGACGAATAGGCGATCAGCTTCTTCATGTCGGACTGCACCAGCGCGACCAGCCCGATATACACGACCGCGATGAGCGACAATGCGATCACGAAACCGGCAAGTTCCTGGCTCGCATCCGGCACAATCGGCAGCGAGAGGCGCAGGAAACCATAGCCGCCCAGCTTCAGCATGATGGCGGCCAGCACCACCGAGCCGCCGGTCGGCGCCTCGACGTGGGCGTCGGGCAGCCACGTATGCACCGGCCACATCGGCACCTTGACCGCAAAGGCCACCATGAACGCCAGGAAAACCATGATCTGGGAACCCAGCGGCAACGGCAGCTCGTAGAAGTCGAGCAGCGAAAAGCTGCCGCCCGCGACAACGTAGAGGTAGATCAGGGCAACCAGCGAGAGCAGCGAGCCCGCGAGCGTATAGAGGAAGAACTTGACCGCCGCGTAGACGCGGTTCGGGCCGCCCCACACCCCGATCACGATGAACATCGGAATCAGGGTCGCTTCGAAAAACACGTAGAACAGCAGCGCATCGAGCGCGCAGAACACGCCGTTCATCAGCCCGGACAGGATCAGGAACGACGCCATGTACTGCGCAACGCGCTTCTCTATCACTTCCCAGCCGGCGATCACCACCAGCACGGTGGTCACGCAGTTGAGCAGGATCAGCAGCAGCGACATGCCGTCGATGCCGAGATGATAATTGACGTTGAAAGTGGCAATCCACGGCGCGAACTCGATGAACTGGAAGCCGCTCGCAACGCGGTCAAACTGCGTCCACAGCGGCAGCGCCACCAGCAGACCTGCGATAGCGCCGGCGAGCGCGATTGCGCGCGCGGCGCCGGCATGGCGGTCGCCGACCGCCAGCACCATGAGGCCGGCTGCGATCGGCAGCCAGATAACCACGCTCAGAATCGGATAGTTCATGCGTTGATTTTGCCGTTACGGGTTGGCGCGCTCATCGCGGCCACCACAACAGCGCCGTTAACAGCAGCAGCACGCCGATGATCATCGCGAAGGCATAGTGATAAATGTAGCCGGACTGGACGCGACGGATCACGCCGGCTGACCAGCCGACCATGCGCGCCGAACCATTGACGAACCAGCCGTCGATTATTCCGACGTCCCCGCGCTGCCACAGGCCGGTGCCGAGCGCCCGCGCACCGCCGGCGAAGAACCAGTCGTTGAACCGGTCGAAGCCGTATTTCTCATCGAGGATCGTGACGAGGAAACGCGCCTTCCCGCGCAGCACCGCCGGCAGGTCGGGCCGCACAATGTAGAGATACCATGCGGCGGCGGCGCCCGCGATCGCCAACCAGAACGGCAAAGTGGAGACCGCGTGCAGCATCATTGGCACCACACCGTGGAATTTCCCGGCCAGCTCGGCCATTCCGGGATGCGCGGCGGCGATGGTTATCGAGCCACCGAAGTAGTTGCCGTACACGACGTCGCCGATCACCCAGCCGGCGCAGATCGACGGGATCGCGAGCAGAATCAGCGGCACCGTGACCACGGCAGGCGTTTCGTGCGGCGGACTGTCATCATGACCGTGCTCATCGGGGTGATCGTGACCGTGGTGGGTGGCAAAACGCTCCTTGCCGTGGAACGCGAAAAACACCAGCCGGAACGAGTAATAGCCGCCGGCCGCAACGGCGCCAAGCGCCGCAATGTAGGCGAACATGGCGCCCGGAACCCCCGCCACATAGGCGGCGTGCACTGCCTCGACAATCGTGTCCTTGGAGAAGAAACCGGCAAACGGCGGCAGCCCCGAGTTTGCCCATGCACCGATCAGCACCGTCAGGTAGGTAACCGGCATGTATTTGCGCAGCCCGCCCATCTTGCGCATGTCCTGCTCGTGGTGCAGCGCAATGATCACCGAGCCGGCGCCGAGAAACAGCACCGCCTTGAAGAATGCGTGAGTCATCAGATGGAAAATTGCGACCGAATACGCCGATGCACCGAGCGCCATCGTCATGAAGCCAAGCTGCGACAGCGTCGAGTAGGCGATGACGCGCTTGATGTCGTACTGGGTCATCGCGATCAGCGCCATGAAGAACGCGGTGATTGCGCCAATGACGAGCACGAACGACAGCGCGGTATTCGAGAGCTCGAACAGGGGCGACATGCGCGCCACCATGAAGATGCCGGCGGTCACCATCGTCGCGGCGTGGATCAGGGCCGAAATCGGCGTCGGGCCTTCCATCGAATCGGGCAGCCATACGTGCAGCGGGAACTGCGCCGACTTGCCCATCGCGCCGACGAACAGCAGGATACAGATCACCGTCATCAGCGACCATTCGTGGCCGTCGAGGATTTCAATCGTGTTGCCGGCAAGCGTGCCGGCGTTGCCGAATACCGTCGCGTAATCGAGGGTGCCGAAGTACATCAGCACGAGTGCGATGCCGAGCAGGAAACCGAAATCGCCGACGCGGTTGACGAGGAAAGCCTTCAGGTTGGCGTAAATCGCCGTCGGACGCGTGTACCAGAAACCGATCAGCAGATACGACACCAGCCCCACCGCCTCCCAGCCGAAGAACAGCTGCAGGAAGTTGTTCGACATCACCAGCATCAGCATCGAGAAGGTGAACAGCGAGATGTAGCTGAAGAAGCGGTTGTAGCCGGGGTCATCCTGCATGTAGCCGATGGTGTAGACGTGGACCATCAGCGACACGAAAGTGACCACCACCATCATGAGCGCCGACAGACGATCGATCAGGAAGCCGATTTCGAATCGGGTCGCGCCGCTCACGAGCCACGTGTAGACCGGGCCGTTATAGGTGTGCCCCTGCAGCACGTCGTAGAATACCGCCGCCGCCCCGGCGGTCGCGACGAGCATGCCGAGGATCGTCACCGAATGCGCGGCGCGATTGCTGATCTTCAGGCACAGCAGGCCCGAGATCAGCGCGCCGGCAAGCGGCGCAAGCGGGATGAGCAGATAAAGTTGTTGCATCGTCATTTTCGTTCGCCAGGAGAGGGGTAAGCCTCCCGCCTCACCCTTTCAGACTGTCGAGGTCCTCGACATCGATGGTCTTGAGATTGCGGAACAATGCCACCAGGATCGCCAGCCCGATCGCCGATTCGGCCGCGGCAACCGTCAGGATGAAAAACACGAAGATCTGGCCGGCCGGGTCGTCGAGGTAATGCGAGAACGCGATGAAGTTCATGTTGACCGCCAGCAGCATCAGCTCGATCGCCATCAGCAGAACGATCACATTCTTGCGGTTCAGGAAAATCCCGATCACGCTGATCGCAAACAGGATCGCGCCCAGCACCAGGTAATGCGATAGCGAAATCATTCCGACTTCATCCTTCCGCCTTCGTCCTTCTTCTCCGTCTTCATCGATACGATCCGCACGCGGTCCCTGCGCTGGACGCCGATCTGTTGCGACGGATTCTGATACTTGCTCGCCTTGCGGTGTCGCAGCGTCAGCGCGATCGCCGCGACGATCGCAACCAGCAATATCACGGCAGCGATCTCAAATGCGTAGACATACTCGGTATAGATCAGGCGTCCGAGCTCCCGGGTGTTGCTGTAACCCGGCTGCGCCACCGGCGCCGCAACCCAGGCGAGCCCGGAGTAATTGCTCCCCAGCACCAGCGCCATCTCCGCGGCCAGCAGCACGGCCACCACGCCGCCGAGCGGCAGATAGCTCCAGAAGCCCGCGCGCAGCCGCGCGAGGTTGATATCGAGCATCATCACCACGAACAGGAACAGCACCATGACCGCGCCGACGTAAACCAGCACCAGCACGATGGCGAGAAACTCGGCCTGCAGCTGGATCCACAATCCGGCCGACGTGAAAAACGCCAGCACCAGCAGCAATGCCGAATGCACCGGATTGCGCGCGGTAATGACGCCGATCGCGGCGAAGATCAGGATCGCCGAGAACGCATAGAAAATGAAAGTCTGAAACGTCATATCACCCGTTCACTATCGGTAGGCCGAATCGTCCGCGCGGTCTTTCGCGATCTGCTCTTCGTACAGATCGCCGATCGCGAGCAGCATCGGTTTCGTGTAGATCAGGTCGCCGCGGGTCTCGCCGTGATACTCGAGGATGCGGGTCTCGACGATCGAATCGACCGGGCACGACTCCTCGCAGAAGCCGCAGAAGATGCACTTGGTGAGATCGATGTCGTAGCGCGTGGTGCGGCGCGTGCCGTCATCGCGCTGTTCGGACTCGATGGTAATCGCCAGCGCCGGGCACACCGCCTCGCACAGCTTGCATGCAATGCAGCGCTCCTCGCCGTTCGGGTAGCGCCGCAGCGCATGCAGCCCGCGGAAGCGCGCCGACTGGGGTGTTTTCTCCTCGGGAAACTGCACCGTGATCTTGCGTGCAAACAGGTATCTGCCCGTCAGCATCATGCCTTTCAGCAGCTCGAACAGCAGGAAGGTGCGGAAGAAATCGCTGAGGCGGGCAATCACGGCAGCCTCGCTTCCGGCCACCACACCCACAGCGGCGTCTGCATCCACGCCCCGACCACGACGATCCAGATGATGGTGACCGGAATGAACACCTTCCAGCCGAGCCGCATGATCTGATCGTAGCGGTAGCGCGGGAAGGTGGCACGGAACCACAGGAAACTCGTCACCACCAGGAAAAACTTCAGGAACAGCCAGCCAAAGTTGCCCGCGGCAAGCCACGGCATTCCGACCGCATCGGCAAGCACCGCGGGAACCGGGGACAGCCAGCCGCCGAGGAACATGATCGAGCACAGGGTCGACACCAGGATCATGTTCGCGTATTCGGCCAGAAAGAACACGGCGAACGTCATGCCGGAATATTCGACGTGAAAACCGGCGACGATTTCCGATTCACCCTCGGCGACGTCGAATGGCGCACGGTTGGTTTCGGCGATTCCCGCAATCAGATAGATCAGGAAAAACGGGAAGAGCGGGATGAAAAACCAGTTGAGTGCCCCGTAGGCGCCCTGCTGGCCTTTGACGATCTCGATCAGATTCAGGCTTTGCGCCGCCATCAGCACGCCGACCAGCGCAAAACCCATCGCGATTTCATACGACACCATCTGCGCCGCCGAGCGCAGCGAGCCGAGGAATGCATATTTCGAGTTCGACGCCCAGCCGGCGATGATGATGCCGTAGACACCCATCGAGGTGATCGCCATGATATAAAGCAGGCTCGCATCGATATTGGCGAGCACCAGTTCCGGGCTGAACGGCACCGCCGCCCACGCGGCAAGCGCCGGCATGATCGCCATGATCGGCGCCACCACGAACAGAAACTTGTTGGCGCCGGCTGGAACGATGATCTCCTTGACCAGCAGCTTCAAACCGTCGGCAATTGGCTGCAGCAGGCCGAGCGGTCCCACGCGGTTCGGTCCGATGCGCACCTGCATCCAGCCGATCACTTTGCGTTCCCACAAGGTCAGATACGCGACCGAGAGCAACAACGGCGCCACGATCGCGACGATCCCGGCCAGCGTCCACACCGCCGGCCACGCCGGGCCGAACAGTTGTTCGAGGTATGCGATGCCGGTTTGTAGCATCAGACCGCGACCTTTTGCTGTTGCGCAACCCGCTCGGCAGTCACCATCCCGAACATGCCGCCAAGCGCGGCGGTCAAAGGATGCGCCGCCGGCACGCGGATGCAACCCGCCGGCAACCTGTCGTCGCGCGCCGCGGCCAATATCGCCGTGCCGCCGCCCTGCGTGATCTGCACCTTGTCACCATCGCGCAAACCGAGCTCGCTGAACAAAGCACCGTTCATCGCGGCGACGGGTTCTGCGCCGTCGTGCGTCTGCTGCAGCGGCGCGGCGCGGCGCACGATCGCATCCGCCTGGTAGATCGGCACTTCGCCGATGCGCTGAATTCCCTGCTCGCTGCTCGCAGGCGCGGCGATGGCGGCACCTTTCAGGCGGTTATCGAGCCGCGCGCTCACGTCACCGCTGCCTAACGCTTCTCTCAGCACCCCTTCGCTGCTGTCGTAATCGAAACCCGCAATGCCGAGCAGATTGCCGAGCACACGCAGCACTTTCCACGCCGGACGCGTCTGAGCCAGCGGCTGCACCACCGCCCTGAAGCTCTGCACCCGGCCTTCGGTGCTGACGAATGTGCCTGAGGTCTCGGTAAACGGCGCGACCGGCAGCAGCGCCTGCGCGTAACCGAGAGCCTGGTGCTGGTAGGGCGACAGCGCAACCACGAATTCCGCCTGCTTCATTGCAGCGAGCGCCTGCGCCGGGTCGTAGCAGTCGAGTTCCGGTTCGACGCCGAGCAGCACGTAGGCCAGTCGCGGCTGCGCGACCATCTGCAGTGCGTTGAGGCCTTGCACGGGCGTCGCGTTCGCCAGATAACCGCCGACGCTGTTGGCAGCCTCTCCCAGAAAACCGAATTTCGCGCCGAGGAGATCGGACAGCACCTGCGCCAGCGCGTGCAGTTGCGTGGCCGCCGGATGATGCTGCGCGAGATTACCGAGGAAGATACCGGCGCGCTCGCCGGAAGCCAGGCTGTCGGCAATGCGTTTGGCCATGTCATTCACTACCACGTCCGCGATCGCGGCTTGCAGCCCGGCCGGCAAAACGGCGTTCTTCGCCTGCGCCACAGCCTTCGTGATTTGCGCCAACGCTTCGGCGAGCCGCGACGGCGCGACGATCGCTTTGTTGGCGACGCGCATCAGCAGGTCATCGTCGACCGGGTTGAGCAGGTTGATCTGCAGTTGTTTCTTCGCCGCCTGGCGCAGCCGGTGCGCCAGCAGCGGATGGTCTTTCCTGAGCGTGCTGCCGATGACCAGCACGCGGTCGAGCTGCGCGATGTCGGCGATCTTCATGCCGAGCCACGGCACGCCACTGTATAGCGTGTCAGCGCTGAAATCGGACTGGCAGGTACGGAAATCGACGTTGGTGCTGCCCAGGCCGCCGGTGAGCTTCTGCAGCAGATAGAGCTCCTCGAGCGTCTGGTGCGGCGTCGCGAGCGCGCCGATTTGACCGGCCCCATGCCGATCGCGGACCCGCCTGAGACCGTTCGCGACGAATTCGAGCGCGACCTGCCAATCGACCTCCTGCCATACGCCGTTGCGCCTGATCATCGGCTTCGTGAGCCGCTGCGCCGAATTCAGCCCCTCGTACGAGAAGCGGTCCTTGTCGGAGAGCCAGCACTCGTTGATCTGCTCGTTCTCCCGCGGCAGCACGCGCATCACGCGGTTCTGCTTGACCTGCGCCGTCAGGTTGGAGCCCAGACCGCAGTGGGGGCTGACCGACGGATGGCGGGTCAATTCCCAGGTGCGCGCGCTGTAGCGAAACGGCTTCGAGGTCAGCGCCCCGACCGGGCACAGATCGATCACGTTGCCTGACAGTTCCGAATCAACGGTCTTGCCGACGAATGCGATGATTTCGGAATGCTCGCCGCGGCCGATCATGCCGAGTTCCATGATGCCGGCGATCTCCTGCCCGAAGCGCACGCAGCGCGTGCAATGGATGCAGCGCGTCATGTCGGTGGAGATCAGCGGGCCGAGGTTCTTGTTGTTGACCACGCGCTTGTCCTCGGCATAGCGCGAGCCACTCGCGCCGTAGCCGACCGCGAGGTCCTGCAGCTGGCATTCGCCGCCCTGGTCGCAGATCGGGCAATCGAGCGGGTGGTTGATCAGCAGGAACTCCATCACGCCCTTCTGCGCGGTGACCGCCTGCGCCGAGTGCGTCGAGACTTTCATGCCCTTGGTCACCGGGGTCGCGCACGCCGGCAGCGGCTTGGGCGCTTTTTCCACCTCGACCAGGCACATGCGGCAGTTGGCCGCGATCGACAGTTTGCCGTGATAGCAGAAATGCGGCACGTAGATGCCGGCCTGATTGGCGGCGTCCATGATCGTGCTGCCCTCGGCCACTTCGAGTTTCCTGCCGTCGATTTCCAGTTCCAGCATAATTTCAGACGTAGTTAGGGACCAGGCACTGCTTGTGATCGATGTGATGCTGAAACTCGCTGCGAAAATGCTTGATGAACGCGCGCACCGGCATCGCCGCCGCATCGCCGAGCGCGCAGATGGTGCGGCCCTGGATGTTGTCGGCCAGGTTGTCGAGCAGTTCGAGGTCTTCGGCGCGGCCCCTGCCGTGCTCGATACGGTCGATCACGCGATACAGCCAGCCGGTGCCTTCGCGGCACGGCGTGCACTGGCCGCATGATTCCTCGTAGTAGAAATACGACAGGCGCAGCAGGCACTTCACCATGCAGCGCGTATCGTTCATCACGATCACCGCTCCCGAGCCGAGCATCGAACCGGCCTTCGCGACCGAGTCGAAGTCCATGTCGGTCGCCATCATGATGCCGGCCGGCAGCACCGGCATCGATGAACCGCCGGGGATCACTGCTTTCAACTTTCCGCCGTCGCGCATGCCGCCGGCCATGGCAAGCAGCGTCGCGAACGGCGTGCCGAGCGGAACCTCGTAGTTGCCGGGACGCGTGACATCGCCTGATACCGAGAATATCTTGGTGCCGCCGTTGTTGGGCCTGCCCAGGCTCAGGAACGCGTCGCCGCCGTGGTTGATGATGTAGGGCACCGCGGCGAAAGTCTCGGTGTTGTTGACCGTGGTCGGCTTGCCGTAGAGGCCATAGCTCGCCGGAAACGGCGGTTTGAAGCGCGGCTGGCCTTTCTTGCCTTCGATTGATTCAAGCAGCCCGGTTTCCTCGCCGCAGATGTAGGCACCCCAGCCATGGTGATTGTAGAGCTGGAAGCTGAAATCCGAGCCGAGGATGTGGCTGCCGAGATAGCCGGCGGCGCGCGCCTCCTCGACTGCCTGCTCCATGCGTTCGTAAACTTCCCAGATCTCGCCGTGAATGTAGTTGTAGCCGACCGCAACACCCGTGGCATAGGCGGCAATCGCCATGCCTTCGATCACGCTATGCGGGTTGTAGCGCAGGATGTCGCGGTCTTTGAACGTTCCCGGCTCGCCTTCATCCGAATTGCACACCAGATATTTGATGCCGGTGTAGCTGCGCGGCATGAAGCTCCATTTGAGGCCGGTCGGGAAGCCCGCCCCGCCGCGGCCGCGCAAAGCGGACTTCTTGACTTCAGCGATAATCTGCTCGGGAGGAATCTTCTCGGCGAGGATCTTCTTCAGCGCCGCGTAACCGCCGCGCGCCTCGTAATCCCCGAGGCGCCAGTTGAGCCCGTCGAGGCCCTTCATGATCACGGCGGCGGGTCCGAAGAGATCGGTCGCGAACGGCGGAACCGGCAGGCCCATTACTTGAGCTCCTCGATCAGGCGGTCAAGCTTGTCCGGCGTCATCGCGCACGCCATGCGCTTGTTGTTGACCAGCAGCACCGGCGCATCGCCGCACGCGCCCATGCATTCGGCTTCTTTCAGAGTAAAGGCGCCGTCGGCCGTGGTCGCGCCGAAATCGACACCGAGCTTTTTCTTCAGATGCTCGGCTGCCACCGTTGCCCCCTGCAGCGCACAGGGCAGATTGGTGCAGATCGCAAGCTTGCATTTGCCCGCGGGCTTCAGATCGTACATGCTGTAGAAGCTCGCGACCTCGTAGACCGCGATCGGCGGCATGTCGAGATAGTGCGCGACGAAATCCATGGTCTCGGTCGAGAGCCAGCCCTTTTCGTCCTGCGCGATGGTCAGCGCCGCCATCACGGCCGACTGTTTCTGATCGGCCGGATATTTGGCAACCGCCTGGTCTATCCTGGCGAGCGCGTCAGGGCTCAACGGCAATGGGGCATTCATCGGTCGATCTCGCCGAAAACGATCTCCATGGTGCCGATGATCGCGACGACGTCGGCGATCATGTGGCCGCGCGCGAGCTCATCCATGGCGGACAAATGGGTGAAGTTCGGGGAGCGGATCTTCATCCGGTAGGGCTTGTTGGCGCCGTCGGAGACGATATAGATCCCGAACTCTCCCTTCGGGTGCTCGATCGCCGCGTACGCTTCGCCCTCCGGCACGTGCATGCCCTCGGTGAAAAGCTTGAAGTGATGGATCAGATCCTCCATGTTGGTCTTCATTCCGACGCGCGAAGGCGGCGCAACCTTGTAGCTGTCGGTCATGACCGGGCCGGGGTTCTTGCGCAGCCAGTCCACGCACTGCCTGATGATGCGATTCGACTGGCGCATCTCCTCGATACGCACCAGATACCGGTCGTAGCAGTCGCCGTTGACGCCGACCGGAATGTCGAACTCCATGCGGTCGTAGACTTCGTACGGCTGCTTCTTGCGCAGGTCCCATTCGACGCCCGAGCCGCGCAGCATCGGTCCGGTGAATCCGAGCGCCTTGGCGCGCTCCGGCGAAACCACCCCGATGCCGACCGTGCGCTGCTTCCAGATGCGGTTTTCGGTCAGCAGCGTCTCGTATTCGTCCACGTGCCCGGGAAATCGCTCGGTAAAGTTCTCGATAAAATCGAGGACCGATCCCTGGCGATTGCGGTTCAGATGGTCGATCGCGCGCTGGTTGTGGATTTTCGAGGCCTGGTACTGAGGCATGGTGTCCGGCAGATCGCGATAAACGCCGCCCGGCCGGTAGTAGGCCGCGTGCATACGCGCGCCCGTAACCGCCTCGTAGACGTCGACCAGATCCTCGCGTTCACGGAAGCAGTACAGGAACACCGTCATCGCTCCGAGGTCGAGGCCATGGGCGGCGAGCGCGAACGTGTGGGACAGGACCCTCGTAATCTCGTCGAACATCACCCGGATATACTGGGCGCGCAGCGGCACGTCGATGCCGAGCAGCTTCTCGATCGCGAGCACGTAGGCGTGCTCGTTGCAGATCATGGTGGTGTAATCGAGCCGGTCCATGTACGGGACCGTCTGCAAAAACGTCCGGTGCTCGGCGAGCTTCTCGGTCGCCCGATGCAGCAGGCCGACATGAGGGTCGGCGCGCTCGATCACCTCGCCGTCGAGTTCGAGCACCAGCCGCAATACGCCGTGGGCCGCCGGGTGCTGCGGCCCGAAATTCATCGTGTAGTTGCGGATTTCAGCCATGCTCAGCCCTTGCGGAAGCCTTCGCTGTCGGCGTAGTTTTCTTCGCGCACGACGCGCGGGGTGATTTCGCGCGGCTCGATCGTGACCGGCTGATAGATCACGCGCCGCTGGTCGGGGTCGTAGCGCATTTCGACATTGCCCGAAATCGGGAAATCCTTGCGGAACGGATGGCCGATAAATCCGTAATCCGTGAGAATGCGGCGCAGATCGGGATGCCCGGTGAAAACGATGCCGAAAAGATCGAATGCCTCGCGCTCGAACCAGTTCGCCGACGGCCAGATACTGATCACCGAAGCGACGACCGGAAACTCGTCGTCGGCCGCATGCGTGCGCACCCGCAGGCGCCAGTTGTTGGCGTAGGACAGCAGGTGGTAGACCACGGCAAAACGCCCGCCTGCGAGCAGTGAGGAGGGTTCCGAATTGCGATAGGTGCTGAAATCGACGCCGCACACATCGGTCAGCTGCTCGAAGCGCAGTTCAGCGCGATCGCGCAACGCCGTCATCACCTCCAGCAGATCAGCGGCCTTGATGGTCAGCGTGACTTCGCCGAGCGCTTCCCTGATGGTGACAACCTGGTCGCCGAGGGCAGCTTTGACGCTCTCGACAAGAGCTGCAGTGCGTAACGTCATTTAGCGTGCAATCGTATTGGTGCGCTTGATCTTGTTCTGCAGCTGGATGATGCCGTAGATCAGCGCTTCCGCGGTCGGAGGACAACCCGGCACGTAAATGTCGACGGGCACAATGCGGTCACAGCCCCGCACGACGGAATAGGAATAATGGTAATAGCCGCCGCCATTGGCGCACGATCCCATCGAGATCACCCACCGCGGCTCCGCCATCTGATCGTAGACCTTGCGCAGCGCCGGCGCCATCTTGTTGGTCAAAGTGCCGGCGATGATCATGACATCGGACTGGCGCGGACTCGGCCGGAACACGATCCCGAAACGATCGAGGTCATAGCGCGAGGCGCCGGCGTGCATCATCTCGATCGCGCAGCAGGCGAGCCCGAATGTCATGGGCCACATCGAGCCGGTGCGCGTCCAGTTGATGACCGTATCGAGCGTGGTGGTGACAAACCCCTGCTGCGTCAGACCCTGCTCATTTGCGCCCATGGTGCCCTTCGGTAACTGAACCCATTCCCACGCCTCTTTTTACCCTTGCGCAGACCATGCTCACAACCGGGAATAGCGGAAAAAAAAGTTACGCGATTCTACCTTTCCGGGCACTTGGGGGTCAACGCGGAACTTTGCGTTGGATCAAACGCTTGCACAATTTACACGGCGCAGCAGGAGCGCCTTCCCGACGACCCGTCCCGTTACTGCCGTGCGGCGCCGCAAATCAGACGCGAATCAGTTCGCACGCGGCTCATCGCGTCCACGCCGGTAAACGAAGCGCGCCACCTCGCCCGCAAGCTGCGTCGCGGCGGTGTTCATGACGCGGTGCAGACCGCTTGCAAGTTGATCCCGCAGCGGCGTGAGCAGCACCGGCAGCCGCACGGAACGGTTCAAAGCGTTCGTTTCGAGTGCATAGAGCTTCAGCATTTCATGCAATTCGCGCTCGAGTTCCGGGCGCGTGTAGGACGCCCGCAGGGCCATGCGGATTCCGTGCGCCGTTCGCCATGCGTCGAGAACCCGGTAGGCGGTAGACAACAGGCGCTCGATACGCTGCGCCCGGACGGGTGCCACTTCATCGTATCGAATCATGATGCCGATGGGGAATGTACCGATGCGGTCGAGAAAAGTCCGGTCGATTTTCTTGGTTTCGTCAAGCAGCCGCTCAACGGTCTGGCGCCCGGGCGGGGACCCCTCTGCCAGCGCCTGCGCGCTGCAACGGATGACCAGCGCGTCCTTTTGCGCTTCCTTCGCCACATTCAACTCAAGGAACCGCTCAACGTGGGGCAACGCCAGACGTACCGGCAATGCGGCACGCAGCGCATCGACAGTACGGCGGCTGAAAGTTTCGAGGATCCTGCGGTCCAATGCCGCGAGAACGTGCGCCCGGTCCATGTGCAGTGCCCGCCAACCCTTCATCGCGGGCTGGCGCCCGCCAATGGCCCGTCCCTCAACCCCGCAGCGGTTTAGCGGCGCGGTGATGGCCGATCATGCCGGAAAACACGGTCTTGGCCGCGACGTCGCAGTATCCCAGCTCGCGCAGCACCTGGGACAGCTCGTCGGCCGAATAGAACATCTGGAGCGCGTCTATGAAGTACTTCTTGCAGTTCAGCGCGGCGGTGCCGCTCTGGAACATGAATCCGGTGAAGGAAAGGCACAGGCGCAGATAGGCGTAATAGAGCGTCTCGACCACCGGGTTTCCCGGCCGCAGCATGTCGCAGTGATAGAAGTGCCCGCCCGGCTTGAGCACGCGAAGGATTTCGCCGAAAACGTCCTTCACGCGCAGGTGCCGCGTGGCGTACTGCAGCGTGACGACGTCGAAATGGTTATCGGGAAACGGCAGCGCGTGAACGTCGCCGATGACGCTGTGAATGCGGAAGCCGAGCGCTCCGGCGCGTTGCCGGCCGACTTCCTGCATCTCCGCACTGCGGTCGATCGCATGCACTTCGAGACTCGGCTCGCGCTTGAGAAGCGCGATTCCGATGGCGTTGGTTCCCGCGCAGACATCCAGCGTCCGCTGCCCCGGCCGCAAGTCGATCGTCGACATGAAGCTGTTGAGGAACCAGTTCCACAGGCCGAGGCTCGCGACAGTGTTCGCGCGGTCGTAGTAAGGCGCGACGTCGGCGAATACGGTATTCAGCTCCTGCGTCCAGACCGTATTGAAGCGCTGCTCACGCACAAGTTCACGCGTGTTGAGTGGTGGCGGCGGCATGGTTCTCCTCTAAGCCTCTAATCCCATTCGAGCGCACCCTTCTTCCACTCGTAGATGAAGCCCACCACGAGGATGGCAAGAAATACCGCCATCGCGAGAAATCCGAACAGACCGATTTCGCGCAACACGATTGCCCACGGAAACAGGAACGCGATCTCGAGATCGAACAGAATGAACAGGATCGCGACCAGATAGTAACGCACATCGAATTTCATGCGCGCATCCTCGAACGCCTCGAAGCCGCATTCGTAGGGAGAGTTCTTCTCGCTGTCGGGCCGGTGCACGCCGAGCAACCGGCTGATGCCGCTGCCCAGCGCGATCGGCGCCACGCCGACCCCGAGGCCAACGAGGACGAACATCAGGATCGGGAAATAGTTATCAGGCATTGGAAATCACGATTCAGCAGGACTTTTTCGGCAACGGGCCTTATTTTACCCAGTTTACACCGTTGGGATTCGAAACCACTATACGCCGATTCTGCCGGAGTAAGAGTCGCGACTGTTTGATCCTGATCAATCCTTCATCCTGTGCTGCTGGTGCCGACGGAGAGACTCGAACTCTCACGGCTTGCGCCACCGCCCCCTCAAGACGGCGTGTCTACCAATTCCACCACGTCGGCAAGGATCTACTTCGGTATGTCTTTCGCTTTCGAATCCGCATCCACCGCCGGCTTATCCGGGACGGAGGCGGGCGCCGGGGCAGACGCCGTGCCCGGCACTGTGGCCGGTGCCTGTGACGCCGGGTGGGTCGCCATCACGCCTTTGTCCTCGGCATTGTGCGACGAATACCAGGTCAGCCCCAGACTGGTGATAAAGAATATCGCCGCCGCCGCCGCCGTAATCCGGCTGAGGAAGTTGGCGGAACCGGTGGCGCCGAACAGGCTGCCCGATGCGCCGCCGCCAAATGCCGCCCCCATGTCGGCACCCTTGCCATGCTGCAGCAGCACCAGACCGATGATGGTGAGTGCCGCCACCACGTGAAGAACCAATATCAAAGTTTCCATAAGCCTCTCGCTACTGGCCGCGCGCAGCCGCGCGGCAGATCGCCATGAATTCATCAGCCACCAGCGACGCACCGCCGATCAAGCCACCGTCGATGTCGCGCATCGCAAACAACTGCGCTGCATTCGCAGCCTTGACGCTGCCGCCGTAAAGTATCCGCAAACCGCCGGCGACAGATGCGTCATGCGCTGCCACCGCGCCGCGGATGAAGGCATGCACCGCTTGCGCCTGTTCCGGCGTCGCGGTTCTGCCGGTGCCGATCGCCCATACCGGCTCGTAGGCGACCACCGCTTTTGCCAGCGCGGCAACACCGGAATTGCTGATCACTGCGTCGAGTTGCCGGTTGACGACTGTTTCCGTGACACCCGCCTCACGTTCCTGCAACGTCTCGCCGACGCATAATATCGGCGTCAACCCGGCCTTGACCGCCGCTTCAAACTTGGCCGCGACAACCGCGTCGTTTTCACCAAATATGCTGCGGCGTTCGGAGTGCCCCACCAGCACGTAACGGCAGCCGAACTCGAGCAGCATCGCTGCAGTGACCCCGCCGGTAAACGCACCGGCGCCGAATTGGCTCACGTCCTGCCCGCCCCAGGTCACCGCGGAACCTGCCAGTAACTGCTGCGCCTGGAACAGGTAGGGATTGGGCACGCACACCGCGCATTCAACGCCGCGCAATTCCGCCGCCGCGGTGCGCACAACGTCCAGCAGCCGCTGGTTTGAACCCAGGTTACCGTTCGATTTCCAGTTGCCCGCTACCAGCCCGCCGCGCATTGCCTGTCCCGCCGCCTAAAGCGTGGGCATTTTACCGGTGATGGCATGCAGGGTCAACGCAAGCACGGATCAGGCAGCGGCTTTGCGCACGGCGGCCGCAATGGCCTCGGCCCAGCGCTCGACCGCACCGCGTGATTTTCCTTCGACCATCACGCGAATCACCGGCTCGGTGCCCGACGCCCTCAGTAGCACGCGCCCGCTGCCGTCGAGTGCGGCTTCGGCTTTCGCGACCGCCTGCCTGACGTTGCGATCGGCGCTGAAATCAAGGCGCTTCTCGGTGCGAACATTGACCAGTATCTGCGGGTACAGCTTTACCGCAGCCGCGGCTTTGGCGAGCGTCATCCGGCCGTCGCGCAGCGCGCCCAGAACCTGCAGCGCCGAGATGATACCGTCGCCAGTCGTATGACGATCGAGGCAGACGATATGTCCCGAATTCTCGCCGCCGAGCTCCCAGCCTTTGGCCTGCAGCATTTCGAGCACGTAGCGGTCGCCCACCCTGGCGCGCGCGAACGGAATCCTGAGGCGGGCGAGCGCGTGTTCCATGCCCAGATTCGTCATCAGGGTTCCCACCACGCCGCCTTTGAGCCGGCTGCGCCGCTGGCGGTGGCTCGCGACGACATAGAGCAACTGATCGCCATCGTAAGTCCGGCCGCTGGCATCCACCATCACCAGGCGGTCGCCGTCGCCATCAAGCGCAATGCCGAGGTCGGCGCGCTGTTTCCTGACGGCCTCCTGCAATGCCTGCGGGTGCGTCGCGCCGCACGCCGAGTTGATGTTGTAGCCGTCCGGCTTATTGCCGATCTCCGCAACGTCGGCGCCAAGCTCATGAAACACGTGTGCGGCGATGTGATAGCCCGCACCGTGCGCGCTGTCCACCACCAGACTGAGGCCCTTGAGATCGAGATGCGTCGGAAATGTGCTCTTGCAGAACTCGATGTACCGGCCGACTGCATCGTCGATGCGGCGCGCCTTGCCGAGCTGCGCGGACTTTTTGCATTGCATCGGACGTGCCAGCTCGGCTTCGATCGCAGTTTCAACCTTGTCCGGCAGCTTGGCACCCTGACCGCAAAAAAACTTGATGCCGTTGTCGTCGTACGGATTGTGTGAGGCGCTGATGACGATGCCGGCCGAGAGCCTGAGTGCGCGCGTCAGATACGCCACGCCCGGCGTCGGCATCGGCCCCACCAGCAGCACGTCGACGCCGGCGGCCGCGAGCCCGGCCTCCAGCGCTGATTCGAGCATGTATCCGGAAATTCGCGTGTCCTTGCCGATCAGCACCGCTGGACGCTCGGCGCCCTTGCCGGTGCGTGTCAACACCTTGCCCGCCGCGTAACCGAGCCGCAGCATGAACTCCGGCGTGATCGGCGCATCCCCCACCTTGCCCCGGATGCCGTCTGTGCCGAAATATCTTCTGCCCATGATCAAATCCTATTGAGCCGCATTCCACACTGCCAGTGCATCGCGGGTTGCCGCAACGTCGTGCACGCGCAAAATCCGCGCGCCTTTTTGCGCGGCGATCAGCGCCGCGGCCACGCTCGCGTATACCCGCTCGTCGACAGCACGGCCGGTCAGGCGCCCGAGCATCGACTTGCGCGAAATTCCGGCCAGCACCACCGGTCCGCCCGCGGCGAAACGCTCCAGATGCCGCAGCAGCTCAAGATTATGCTCCAGCGTCTTGCCAAAGCCAAAACCGGGGTCGATCACGATGCGCTCCGCGGCAACACCCGCTGCGCGCACTGCCGCTACACGCTGGCCCAGGAATGCGAGCACTTCAGCGACGACATCATCGTAATGCGGATCGACCTGCATGCTGGCCGGGGTGCCCTGCTTGTGCATCAGGCACAACGCAACGTTGCTCGCGGCAACCGCCGCTATCGCCCCGGGCGCAAGCAACGCGTTGATGTCGTTGATCATGGATGCGCCGGCGGCGATTGCTTCGCGCATCAACTCCGGCTTCTGCGTATCGACCGACACGGGCACCGGTCCGGCCGCAAGCTGCTCGAGCACCGGCAGCACGCGCCGGCGCTCCGCGTCGAGCGTGACACCCCCTGCCCCCGGACGCGTCGACTCGCCGCCGATGTCGATAATATCCGCGCCTTCATCGCACAGCCGGCGCGCCTGTGCAACAGCCGCCTGCGGCGTTGCAAACCTGCCGGCGTCCGAAAACGAATCGGGCGTGAGATTGACGACCCCCATGAGCAGGGGGCGCGCCAACGAAAGCGTGAACTTACCGCAGCGGAGAATCTCAGATTCCCTGTACCGGCGCAGCGGTCGCCGCGGGACTCGGCGGAGGACTGTCCTTGGGCGGCACGCTGGCGGTCGGTGCAGCCGGTTTGGGCGGACGCGGATCGCGGCCTTCCATGATGTCCTTCACCTGCTCGGCATCCAGCGTTTCCCATTCGAGCAACGTCTTCGACATCTTCTCGACCTTCTCGCGATTATCCTCGATGATCTTGCGCGCGACCGCATACTGCTTGTCGATGATGCGGCGGATCTCGGCGTCGACTGTCTGCATCGTCGCTTCCGACAGGTTCTTGTGGGTCGTCACCGAACGGCCGAGGAACACTTCACCCTCGTTCTCGCCATAGACCATCGGCCCGAGCACATCCGACATGCCCCATTCGGTGACCATGCGGCGCGCCAGATTGGTGGCATTCAGGAAGTCGCTGCTGGCGCCGGTGGTCATCTGGCTCAGGAAAACCTCTTCCGAGATGCGGCCGC
>Ga0080064_1004101_pt1 | contig 19397 bp, 21 predicted proteins | sample Subgrocontami54m_FD_69260 | JGI IMG/M metagenome (GOLD analysis project Ga0080064, IMG submission 69260) | Subsurface groundwater microbial communities from S. Glens Falls, New York, USA - GMW46 contaminated, 5.4 m (SPADES assembly) (version 2) ...
CAATCCTCGCTTCACGAGCTGGTACATCTGAAATCCGCTGGTGCCGATCACGTCCACCAGATGCGCATTGCCTCTCGCCTCCGTGACCACGCGATTGTAGATACTCTCACCCGTGGAGCGTCACAGGTTCACGTCGATGAAAGGATATTTTTCCTTGAACCGTTGGATAATCTGCAGATGATCTGAGACTACCAGGATGGCATAGACCTGGAGTTTGCCTTCCTTCTTGGCGCCTTCGATCAGGGGGCCCAGCCGCGCGTCCTGGGATAGGACCGGACTTTTCGACACCAACGTAAGCCACCCGAGCAAGAGAGCCAGAGTCAAAAATTTTCCAAACTGCTTCATTGGCTTGCCCTCCCCGTCAGCGCCCCTTGACGTATTTTGCGGCGAACTGCCCCGCCACTCGCCCGGTTACCGCTCCCCGCATCAGGCCCGACCCGCTGGGATAGTTGTGATAGAAAAAACCGCCCGTCAGCTCTCCCGCGGCCCATAGCCCCGGGATGAAACGATCTTCGGCGGTACGGACCCTGCCTTGCTCGTCGATCCGGCAGCCCCCATAGGTAAACGTGATTCCGCAATTTACTCCATAAGCGTAAAAGGGCGGAGTATCAATGGGCGAAGCCCAGTTCGATTTTGGCGGCTTGATGCCCCGGGTGGCTTTCCCGTCTCGCCGCGAAGAATCGAATTCGCCACTTTGAACGGCGCCATTGAATGCCTCGATGTTTAGCTTTAGTTTTTCGCTCTCGATCGCCAGGCCGTCGGCCAATTCCTCGATGCTTTGGGCTACCAGCGGCCGGGCGTTCTGATAAGCGCTCCGAAGCAGGGGTAAAGTCTTCTTGTCGAAGATCTGGTAGGCGATGCTCCCCGGTTGCTCGAGAATCCTTCGGCCCGTCTTGGCGTACGTGTAGACCTGGAGGTCTTCACCTTCGTCCACAAAGCGGTCGCCCTCTCGATTGACCATGACGCAGTATGGATAAGAGTAACGACTGACTTCCGTGGCGGCCGCTTCCAAGTCAGGGGACTCCGAGTCGATGACCGAGGCGTGACAACCGCTCCAGTGACCGTAAGGCGTTGCTCCAGCTTCCAATGCCATGCGAATTCCGTCGCCGGTGTTGAAGCGCGTACCGCGCACCTTAACCAAGTCCCAGCCTGCCCCGAGATAACGCGCCCGCATCTCCGGATCGGCCTCGAAGCCCCCGCAGGCAAGGACCAAAGCTTTGCAGCGAAACTCCTTCTTGCCTTCGGCCGTATGCGCCAGGACACCGCACACCGCTCCGCTCTGGTCCGTGAGCAAACCGACCGCCCTGGTAAGATAAATGACAGGAATCCCGCGGCGCTCCACACTGGCGAACAGCATGTCCACCAAACCTCGCCCTCCACCTCTTGCCTCAACCGGGATGGTGCCGGAACGCCAGATGAATTTTCCGTTCCGCTGCGCCGCGTGGTTCGCGTGCAACTCCCATGTCACCCCCATCGACGCCATCCACGATACCGTGGGCAAGGAGTTCTCTACCAGGAATTGGGAGAGGTTACTGTCGGCCAGCCCTTCGGTCACGCGCATCAGATCGTTATGGAAGGCATCGGCGCTGTACGGTTCCACTTCGGATTTAGCGAAGGGCAGCGTGGCCGATTCGGTCAAGACCGGACGAATCTCATCGAAGTCGCGAAAGGCACAGCGGAATATCCCGCCCGAAAAAGCGGAATTTCCCCCCCTCATTTCCCGCGGCGCCCTTTCTAAAATGGTCACCTCGGCACCCTCCTCGCGAGCCGCCAGGGCAGCGACGAGCGCGGCGTTGCCGGTTCCTAGAATCAAAACTTCAGTTTCGATCATCGCGGTGCGTCCCCCCCTCTTGTTATTCTAGGCATCCTCAGCGATGGGCCAGAACAATCGATCCCTCTACAATAGTTGAAAGTTTGCGCGGCTGGCGCAAACCTTCCGGAAGTCGAAGTCCCTCAGATTCGGATATTTCTCCCGCCAAGGCGCAAAGACGCTAAGCGACAGGCCCAAGGCCTGTCATCCCGAGCGAATGCGAGGGATCTAGGAAAGATTTCTCTCTTCGTTCGAAATGACAATGCTCTTCCTTTGCGTCCCTTCGACATTGCTCAGGACATGCTTTGCGAGAGATAATCCGAGACCGACCGGTGCGCGAAGCGCACTCTACTAAAACCTTCGTGTTCTTCGTGCCTTCGTGGTGAATCCGACTTTTCTCATTTTGTTTGCGGCTCTGCCACGCTAGGCTCTTTGTGGTTCTCAATTTACGCGTGTAACTAAGGAAACGGCAGCAAGAAACAGACCATGACCTTTTTCGGCTTTGGGAGGAGGGAAAATGCTATTATCTCTGAAGGATGGACATTGCTGAGAATATGAAGCAGAGACGGCGATTCCAAAATATAGACGGTTTGAATTGAAAAATTCTAAGATTCTGGAAAAACCGCCTCTCCATCTCATATCTTGAGTAATCCCAAGCCTTCGGATAGAGCACAGGGGAAGCACCATGCTTTGTGGAACTTCTTTCCCGACACGGTGCTTGGAAGGGGCAAATCGCTGCGCATGGCGTGCTTTATGCTCCGCGTTACAAGCGGTATGGAGGGTGGGCTCGAATGAGAACGACGATTTTCAGATCGAGAATGCTTTTCGTAAGCTTTTTTATCTTCGGGGTTCTGGATGTGTGGGACGCCGGGGCGCAAACGCAAAAGCTCCGTTTGGCTTATGTCTCTCCTTCCGGCGCTTTGGCTGTGCCCTGGATCGCTAAGGAAGCGGGCCTCTTCGAGAAGAACGGTGTCGAAGTGGATCTGATTTTCATTCGTGGCGCTTCCACGATGATCCAGACGCTGGTCTCGGGAGATATCGATCTCGCCCATGTTGCCGCCAACCCTGCCGTCGAGGCGAACCTGGGCGGCGCCGATGTGGTAGTTCTGGCTACCGCTTTAAACCGCCCAGTCGGCTTTTACATGATGGGCCAACCAGGAGTGAAAAACGTGGAGAGTCTCCGCGGGGGCCGCGTGGGGATCACCCGTTTCGGATCGGCGACAGACCTTCTTAGCCGCATCGCCCTTCGGCAGTTCAAGCTCCAGCCTGATCGCGATGTGTCTATCATTCAATTGGGCGGCATCCCTGAGATCGCGGCCGGCCTAAAGACTAAAGTTGTCAGCGCCGGCTTCGTCTCGTCGCCGCTGAATCTTGATTTAATGGAGTTGGGTTTTAACGTCTTGGTGGACTTTGGCCGCGATCTCCTTTTTCCCCATGCCCCTTTGATTGCTCGAAGAGCGACGATGAAGCAAAGGGATGCGGTTCTACGAGGAGTTATGCGAGCCTTTGCGGAAGGAATCAAAATCTACCGCACCCAGCGTGATTTCAGCATCAAAGTTCTGGAGAAGTACACACGGACCTCCGATTACAAAAAACTCGCGCAGACCTACGACACCTACGCGCCGTTTCTGGAGCGGATTCCCTACGTGGATCTAAAGGGGATAGAGAACATTCTGCTCGAAATCGCTCCCCGCCACCCCGGCGCCAAAGGCCGAAAGCCAGCGGAATTTGTCGATCACCGCTACATCAAGGAGCTGGAGGATAGCGGTTTTTTCCGCACTCTGTACGGAGAGCGATCCTGAACTATAGGTAGACAAGCTCCCGTGCCAACCCGGAGAAATCACAGAAGAGTGTTCGAGGAGCCCAGCTCCCGAACCCACCCCGAATCACAATGCCCTTGTTATGCGCGGGCATGTGCAACGGCGCCTTGACGTTAAGATGAAAACTGAAGTGCTGAAATGCAAAATTATGAAAGAAAAAGCCTCTTACAGTATTTACACCACGGGCACCCTCCACATCACTTGGGTGACTTCAGAGCCGACTTCGGTACAGAACAGGCCGTATGTTCTCTCACCGTCCTTTTAGCACCGGCCTATAAAAATCGACCTGAGACGTCGTACGATTTGATGCTAGGCGGGGTGGTGAGGCTAAGAAAGGGTGAAGCCCATAGGTGTCATCAGCCTTCTTGCTTTTGTCTTGACGCGCAACCATGGTTTCGAATAAGTTTGATTTATGGCTGGGTCCCCCCCCCGGTCACACACATCTTTGATCCCACATCATTGCCCGGACCGGGTCTCCCCAGCGGGGCTTTTCTGTCAAGAGTGAAACTTGACGTTTGGACAGGAGATATTTGGGGGCGTCACATCCATAGATTCCAGAGCGTGACGCCCTCCACCCCAAAGGAGGTACACTAACATGGCGCGGATAAGATTTATTCTTGTTGTTGCCTTTCTCATTGGGTTCTCGCCGGTTCAGCAAACTGCCGTCGCACAGAGTACGCTCGCAGCCGCATTGGATGCGTACGAAAAAGCCGTTGTTGATAAACTAAACTCGGATCTTGAAACGATTGCCCGAGCATTTGCGGACGCGCGCGACATTCAAAAAGCCCGAAGATGGGCAGACTGGGCAAAATTCCCCCTGGACATCATCAGTGCTGCCCTTGATCTACCGTCTTTCATAAGGGACTTCAAAAGTATTATTGCTGGCATCGAGAATGCTGATAACCAGCTCAGACTGGCGTCCTTCTTCTTTTCTTTGCACGGCATCTCGGAGTCGGCAGGAGGTTTTAAACTCGCAATTACAGGTCCGGAATATAACAAGGCGGTCTGGGACATGCTGACTGAGGCCAACACTGGGACAGACAAGAAAGCTTACCAAGATATCATATCACTCTACCTTCACGGGATAGGCGGAAGAAAAAGCCCAGCTCCAATAGTGATCGAGACAGACCAGGGAAAAGAAACTCTGCCGGGCGTCAGAGAGCTTAAATCAAGACTCCGGGCGCTGTTGGACCAAGCCAAGCAGGAAGCCGCTGCTCCTTCGGCGTCTCCTGAAGGTCAGCTCAAGAAAGTCATAGAAGAGGTAGGTCAAGCAACATCGAAGGTTAGGGAGTCTAAAAGCAGGCACGTAGAAATAAGTGACGATGTACTCCTCGGCCGCATTAATCCTCTTGAACGGGTCAGAGGAGAGGCCCTAACTCGATATGACAGGGACATGAAGATTGAGCAGGTGAATACGGTTGTCTCCTCAGTAAAAACAGTTTGTAACGCAACGAGCTACTATCTGACAGGTGGGATAACGATAGGAAACGCGAAGCAGTGTGCCCCCTTGCGGGACGCCAATACTGTGCTGAAGTCACTGACGTTGCCGTACCACACAAGCGCACGCAAGCAAGTGGACCAGCTCCCGTTTGAAATGCTTCTCTCTCTTCCAGGCGAGGCTACAAGCCTATGGACAGTGACGAGGACGTTAGCTACTAAAATCAGCACGACAACTCGCGCGCCGGACCAGGTAGTTGGCTCACCTGCGACCAGCGAACCGCCATCTACGGTGGCCCGTCCTGATCCAGCGGATGTGCTCCGCAGCCTTGCCGGCCGATGGGAAGGCAAGGCCTCAGTAGGTAGCCGTTTCGTGTGGACCATTGAAGAGGACGGCCGCTACGAGAGCACCTATCAGGAGTTTTCCCGACAGGTTAAGGGCAGAGGCAAGATGTGGGTCGCCTCAGACGGATCCATCCAATACCGCGCCGATAACGGACAGAGTGGTGTGTTTACCGTCAGCAGGGATGCGTCCGGGACTCAAGTTCTTCGGGGGACGGTCAGTGGATCGCGAGTGACCTACGAGGCGAAGCAAGTCGAGGCCCGATTCACTCAGCGACGGGAGGAGCCGGTAAGACCGGGGACGGATACATCGACACCGCAGGCTAGCGACTTTCCTGATGATGCCCTTTCACTAGCGAGAAAAATCCTATCATCTCGGTTGATAAAGTGTGGGGATTCCTGGTATTCGAGGACATTCAGTTACACAGGCGGAGGGCAGGTTTTTTCTAATTTTTTTTACGAGTACAAAGGCATTACTACGGCGGAGGCGAAGCCGTATAAGCTCACGGAGGCTGACAGAGCAAATGGTATTGAATGGAAAGGAGAGCTAGTTGCACGTTCTAAACTAAACCGAAACTACAACCTGTTTGCTTCGGGGCGGTGGAGCATATGGTACGACGGGGGTTATGGTATGAATTTGTTGGCGGTTTATCGTAAAGACGGAAAATGGTTCTGGCCGTCCGGAGATCTCATCGACGTCAATAAACGGGCGGAATTTACTTGTGCAGATATACCAAGATAATCGAAATCTTTGGCGCTGATTAGGCGCGAAATGGGGTGACCCAGGAGCGGATTTGTTGCCAACACCACGTCATTGCTACTCTCGCTGCACGCCCAGGCAACTTCGCGCAGCAGTCGGCGGGCTTGTGAAAAAGGGGAGAGAGCAGGTACCAGGCTTCAGTTTTTGACTTTCGGTTGTTTAGCCCTCCAGCACGCTGGTGGGGGAGGTCGTGGGGTCTGACTTCTGCTTCCCGACTTTCTTAATAAATTGAGTCGTAGCCGAGAAACCTGATCTAATCCTACTTGACAGATCGGACGGAAGAGTTGGGGGCAAGTTCTCGTAACTATCTAAGCCAAACCGCGACCATCCCCTCACTGGAATCAGGCTTGACAATGAAGTGGAAGAGCCGCTTCTCCATGTGGCGTAGAGTTAGCCGGGAAACGCTAACGGAAGCGTGGCTCTACATCATCGAGGTGTGGAAATGGCTCTCCGATTGGCATGAATATCCCGCCAGAATCCGAACCACTTGGAGAACCGGCTGGCTCATCTCAGCCTCGATTCTTGTTCTTGCATTAAGCTTGATTTGGCTCTGGCCAAAGTTGCAAATCCCGAAAGAATCAAGCGCTAACGCTCTTTATCTGCTTTCTACGATCGCGCAGTCACTCGCAGCCGTATTCGCCCTTGTATTTACCATAACACTGGTAATTGCGCAGTTATCGTCAGCCTATTCCCCTCGCATGGTGGCTAGTTTCTTTAGCATCCCGACTGTTGCCTACATTCTTCTCTTTATCGTTTCCCTTTTTGTTCCACTTTGGTTTCTAGCGAACCCTGATGATTTCGGAGTTAAACTTTCTCTTACACTTGCCGCTCTTTCAACTCTCCTCCTCGTTCCTTACTTCCTCAGCTTCAGGGAGAGATCGAATCCGGAGTGGCTACTGTCGAAGTTGAAGCAGGATGCGTTAAAACAACTACAAGGCGACCCTCGCAGCGAGCCAGAGGCCGTCGTAGCAATTAACGACTATCTCATGAATGCTCTCAATCGTAAGGACTACGACGCTTTTAGGACAGGTATTGGAGTCTTAACAGAATTGATCTTTGAAGCGTACACATGGCCATGGGAGGAGCGGAATGTGCGCTGGCTGCATGTAAGAGGTCGTGGCCCGGAAATTCTCGAAAGACTTCGGGCTATGTGCTTCGACAATCTTACCGATATCAGAGTCTCAGCACGTATAGCAGATTTGCTTGGCAATCTAGGCAGAGAAGGAGCTCAAAGGAAGGCCAGAGCGTTGGTCGGAGATTGCATTGCCCTTCTCAACGAGGTGGGCATGACGGCAGCTCAAAAAGGCTTGGCGAGTACTGCGGAGCGAGCTGTTAATTCCCTTGGTAACATAGGCGTTGCGATCATAGGCTGGGAGATCATGGGAGATGATGTTTTCAGTAGTCCAGATGAATTCCTCGAGGCGCGGGAAAAGTTTGAGGTAATTTACAAGCTTCAGTTTATTGCCGTAGAAGCAATGGAGAAGGGTTTGGATAATGTTGTAGATAAAGTGATCCAATCCTTAGGGCGTGTTGCGTTGAAATTCATTGAAGAAGACATGATCATTACAGAACACGAGTCACTACGCTTTATTGCTGAGTTTATGAGCCTTGATGCCAGTACGTTAGCGCAACAGAAAAAGCAAAATATTGCTGACACAGCAACCGAGTATCTATTGGAAATGGGTCGTTGCGCTGTCCTAAAAGACGCTCCTAGTCTCAAGTCGATGATAGTTGAATCCATCGCAGTTATAGAGCGGGAAACTGGGCCAAAACTGATTAAATCTGCATGCCTGAAAATCAACAACAGACCCTCCCACTTCTGCCTAAATGAAGAAGAACGAAATGAGTTGAGAAGAGAAAGAGAGGCTCTAAACGAGTTTATGGAATTTTACCGAAGGACGAAAAAATGATTCGTGCAGGGTTCGTGTCTGGGAAAAGGTGACATCCACATTATTCCGCCCTCGCCAGGCTTATTGGGATTTGGTGGGGTGGGGTTTTCCGGGGACTCTGAAGACAAACGTTCGCGTCCCTTTTCTTGTCCCCCTCTTATACCCTTTGGGACAAACAGGAGTGATCTCGTTTCTTATTCCTCCCCTGCTGCTGGATTGGGGAGCCAACCTCGGGCGCCCTCTATTGCTGACGTCGTCTGCTCTTCGTCATTGGGATAAAGTTGTCATAGAGTGGAAAACCCGCCCGCTCGAAGGCTTTGGCATCGCCCTTGTAGCCGCTCTTTCCTATATCTTCGTGCTTACGCGCTTCAGTTTGTGGCCTTCAGTTATGTGGCACCTGCGCGGGAAATCAGCATTCTCATTGGCGCCGCCATGGGGGCCGGCCTGCTAGCCGAAGGCGATGTTCCTCGTCGCCCCGCCGCCGCAAGCGTAATGATCGTTGGACTGGTAGCCCTCGCGGTTGGTTAGGACCTTCTTGCCGGCAGTTTTCAGGCATTTTTTTCTTGTGATTGCTTACCGAATCGACTTATATTCTCTCCAGTCAACCCATGTGGATTGTTGCTGATCTCAACCCACACTGGGGGTGACCTCGGGGAAATTGCCAATGATGAACCTCAGAGTTACGCTCTATGACGTTTTTGGTTACTTGCTACCAGGCACGGTTTTCCTAGCCTCTATGCTTGTCCTCTTCTGGGCAATGTGCATTCCGCAAGTTCCACTCCAGCTCATCACTTTTCCTATTGAGGCCTGGGCATTATTCTTTCTGCTCGCCTATTTTTGTGGACATGCCGCGCAGGCACTTGGAAACATTCTCGAATCACTGTTGTCCAAATTAGTCAGGCGTTGCATGATTCTCGATAAAATCTTGTCGGTGGACAAGAATGCGCTCGTCAATGGGCTCGGTGAAGCTGTGAAAGTCGCCGCAAAAACCAGCGTTGCATCTCTTACGAAAATCAACGCTGATCAAATAACGCCCGAATTGCTATACTACTTATGTGACGAGGCTGTGGCCCAGGGGGGAGCCACCGAGAACTGTGAAATCTTTGAATATCGCGAAGGCTTCTATCGCGGGATGACTGTTTCTTGGTTTTTGTTATCTATTTCTCTTCTGATAAGGGTGTTCCGCTCGGACGTTGCCGTAATTCTCGCATCAGGTCCGGAACCTATTGAGGGCCGGATATTTTTCTTCGTCATTATAGCGTCACTCCTAACAGCGGCTCTATTTTTCATGCGCTATCACCTATTCGCCCGACACCGGGTTGAGGCAGCAATTTACGGCTTTTTAATGTTGCGCGAATCAAAGACTCCGCAAAAGGACGGTTAACCCTATCGTTGCGAAAAAACCGTTGTGCTGGAAAAGACTCCCGGTATCTTTTCTGTCCTCCGCACTCTGTACGGAGAGCGTTCCTGAAGGTTTCCCGCTCGACTGTGCCAAGCGATCATAAAATCCCATGGGACCCACCGAAGCCATAGCTGAATTTGTCGCCCATACGAAGGCCGAGAATATTCCAGCCGAGGTGTACGGGAGAGCCAAGCGCCATATCGTGGACGCCCTCGGCGTCGCCTTGGCCTCTTCACGGGGTTCCATAGCCGCGATTCTCGGAGAGGTGATTGAGGGGAGCGCGGAGGGAGAGTCTTCGCTCTGGAACGGACGGGGAAAGTCGAAGCCGGCCGATGCCGCCTGGGTGAACGGGACTCTGACTCATGCTCTCGATTTTGACGATGGCGGAGTCGCGTTAACGCCGATGCATCCTTCGGCTCCAGTTCTGCCGGCGGTTCTCGCCCTTGCCGAAGCGCGAAATCTCTCGGGACTGGACGCGCTGTGCGCTTATATCGTCGGTGTCGAGGTGGAGTGTAAACTCGCGAGCCTAGTCTCGCTTGAGCACTATCGCCGCGGCTGGCATAGCACGGCGATCATTGGCACGCTGGGCGCGACGTCTGGATCGGCTAATCTCCTGCGTCTTGGTCCGGAAAAGATTTGCCATGCCCTGGGAATCGCATCTTCGATGGCCGGAGGAATGCAGGCAAATTTTGGCAGCATGACCAAGCCCCTCCACGCAGGTCAGGCCGCGCGCAACGGCGTTTTGGCCGCGCTTTTGGCGGCAAGAAGTTTTACGGCGAACCCGACCGCCCTGGAGGCGGAGAAAGGACTGAGCGAGTTATTTGGCTTCGGCGATGCCGTCAACGGGCTTCGGCTGAAAGAGGCCCTTGGCCAGCCGTTTCATTTCTCATCACCCGGCGTCTCTCTGAAACGCTTCCCTACCTGCACCGCGACGCATCTTTGCTTGGAGGCGCTGCTCGCGCTGCGCAGCTCCAATCGGCTTGTGCTCGAACAAATCGAAAAAGTTGAATGTGGACTTCACCAGGCCGATTATAGGGTCTTGCTCAGGCCGGATGGGATTCGAACTTCCGAACAGGCTCGCTTCAGCTTGGAGTATGCGATTTCTGTGGCCATCCGTGATGGAGAGATAGGCTTGCGCCATTTCGACGAGGCGGTCATCCAGAGCGCCGAGCTACAGCGCCTGATGACGAAGGTTCATGTCTTCATTCCCGCTGAACTTCGGGAACTTGAGTCCAAAGCTCGGCGATTCGGCCTGGTGACCATTTACTTGTCCGATGGAACTGCGATTACCCACCGAGCCACGCAAATCCGCGGCCACCCCCCGCTCTTCTTGACTGACGAGGAGGTCGAGAAAAAGTTCTTTGGTTGCACGGACATGATCATCGGGCGGCCAAGGGCGCAAGAGTTGCTGAATACTTTGCGCCGAATCGAGACTATTCCGAGCGTCCGGGAATTTGTCTCTCTTTTTCGTCCCCCTGCCTCATGAGGCGCACGCCTCGGACCCAGGTAGCAAGGAGAAGAGTAAATCGTCCAGGGCAACGTCAAAGTCAGTTTCACCTGCGTGAATTGGTCTTTGTCCGAAAATCCCCCCTTTCCCCCCTTTTCCAAAGGGGGGAATTTAAACTCTCCCTTTTGTAAAGGGAGATTTAGAGGGATTTTTGATCCTGCGCAACACGACTTTGACGAGACCCTGGTAAATCGTCAGAAAGGAAATTGGCTAGGAATCGACGCCCGTGCGTTGAGGATTCGTCCTCATCCCGACCCTTCGACTCGAGCCCCTGCCTTGGCCGAGGGCTCTTGCTCAGGCTTCCTCCCCACGGGCGTAGTGGAAGGTCCCACGGGCTTGCCCGTGGGGCTCCACATGCTCGCCCCGCAGATGCCCCAGGCGAAAAGCGCCAAGCCCGAACAGTTCGTCGAGCTGAGCTTTTTGAACGAAGTCGAGAAGGACGGATTTTTCAGCGAGATGGGGAAACGGTATCCATCAAAGTGAGATACCTCTTGGAGGAAACGAGATTAGAAACTCGGGAAAGTGGGAATTGACGGTGCCTCCAGCATCCTTGCGGATATGATCTGCCACCGCGCTAACAGAGGCTCTTTCAATTTCCATCGCTGTTCCACTATAATGACTTCTGGAAGTTTTCGTGGTACAGGACAATAGTCATGCCAATTAACTTTCACGTGGCGCGAGCCGACCTAAATTTTGAGGCTGGCTTAAGTGAACCGGAGTTTGCATTCTTTCGTGACACTTCGGAGCTGTTGCGTCAACTGTTCAAGCGTTTGGAACCACATGGCGCACGCCTGTCGGATATCCGAGTTGAACCTGGAGCCGGTAGCGCAGCAGATTTTCACGTACTCTGCTATCTGTTCAACTTCTGGATGACGATTCGGATAAAGGTGGACCGCATTGAGATAATTTGTTCCGAATTTCCCCGGGACTATGCTGAAAAATTCAGTGCCGCAATCGTAGATACTCTCGGCGCTATCTCTTCATTTAGGGAAGACTTAAGCTTCCGAGCTTACGCCCTCGTAATTGGGTTACATGGCAATGTTGACGGGCACTCAACCGAGAGATTTTTATCCCGATTTGCTACAAATCTCCCAACTGGTCTTGGGCCGACCGTTGGTACCGGAACGGTAATATATTTCGGCCCCGCAAACGAGCGGCAAATGTGTGCGTTAACCGTGGATAGGTCTGCTGTCATTCAAGACGCTCTGTTTGTTCGTACGCATGTTCTTTGGGATGCGAAAAAGGTTGAGAGCCAAAATTTGCCGAAGATAGCCGACGCTTTCGTAAGACAAGCACTCAGTGAGATTGGGCTACAATTGTCAGAATAGGAATACCGTTATGCCTCTCGAACCCGTGGGAGCTTTCCAGCAATTAGTCGTTGAACATGCCCCAACGCCTTGGCTGCGACGTGAGGCAGCCAGCGAGCCGCGGCGTCGGAAACTTCATGAACGTTCTGATTTGTCCATTCAGGACACGACGCCGATTAGTATCCAGCAGCGACCCTTTAGTTTGAGCGACCAAGTAGAGAATCTTGCGCCGGCTGTGAGACAGGTATTCGCCGACCCTGACCCTGTCTCGCAAACAAACTCACCCCGGCTAGGTAGCCGTCCGCGCCGCGCGCTGTCGCGCGCAATGGATGACGCGGAACGGATTCGTGAAAACCTGACGTATCTTGCCGTGCGCGATCTCATTGAGCGGGACAAGGTTAGTGCTGCTCGCGAGTTGTTGTCGGGATTACCGCTCGAATACCTAGGCGATCCTTTGATCCTTCGACTGTTAAGAATACTGGCGCGACCGATCGTAAAAAAATCAGATAAACAAGATACTGATAGGCAAAAAGACTACGCATGGCTTCGCGATCACGCTCGCGACTATACGGGCCAATGGCTCGCCTTAGATGACGGTCGGTTAGTAGCAGTGGCAGCGACGTTGCGTGACATTCGAGCGAAAGTCAAAGCCCTTCGTTTGAATCATCCCCCACTTCTTCATCAGGTCAAGTGATAGTTTATGCTGACGCTGACTTCTGACGGAACTGCGTTTACCACTGGACGCACGCGGTTCTTGGATGAAGATCCTGCAAGTCCGGAAAAATCACCTAAAGTTTACGTAAAAATCGAACCGGGAGATTTTGGATCTTTCGTATTTGCACAGTTGGATACGGGCGCGGCCTGGTCTATCTTGGACTCGCAGATTGCCGAGGAGTTGGCGTTATTTGATGGACAAGGGCAGCCTATTACTGTTGATACACGATTTGGCCCTATGCGTGGTTCCTTGGAACGGACCAACATTACGATGCTTGCGGACGAGGGCGAGTCTATTGAGTTTGAAGCGACGGTGTTCGTATCGAGGGAGTGGCCGGCGGGCAGCTTTCTCGGCTACGCAGGATTCTTAGAGCGAGTTCGATTTGCCGTTGATCCACAACAAAACTTCTTTTACTTCGGCCCCTGTTAGTTCGCGTACGTCGACGTATTTCCAATAGCTCTCAAATGGGGTGGTGAGGTCTGGCCGCTTAATCTGGCCGAATTTTCTACAACAGAAGCGGCGACGAGCCGAAGATTGGGAACATTCAGTGCTTCCGACCAGAGGACGACGCGCGAGGGGAAAGTCAGCAGGATTTGTTTAGATATTCGCGCACGACCCCGCGGACATGATCATAGGGCGGCCAAGGGCACAAGGAGCCGCAGGACGTTCGGCTCCAGTCTTCCAAGGGGACGTGATCATGCTATAATCTTCTATCCTTTGCATAGAAGAGAGTCCCATGAACTATCCTGTCATCGTTCGAGCGGAATCTGCGCATCAGTATGTTGCTCAACCGTTGGGCATCCCGGAAGTCAAGGTGGTGGCGGCGACCGAAGCGGAAGCCATCGCCCAAGTCACTGAGGCCCTCGCACACTGGCTTGCGGCCGCCAAAGTGATCCACGTTAAAGTCTCAGGTGAAGAACATGTCAATCCCTGGCTGGACGCCTTTGGGCGCTCAGCGAATGACCCGGACTTTGCCGAGTTCCTGGAAGAACTCCAACGCCTGCGGACCAGGGATATGCCCGCATGATCCGCGTGCTCCTCGACACGGATCACGTGAGTCTGCATGAACGAGGCCATCTCCAGCTGCGTGCCCGCTTGGCGACCTTCCTCCCTGAAGAAGTGGCTGTGAGTATCGTGACGGTGGAAGAGATGCTCCGTGGGCGCTTGGCCATTCTGGCACGACGCTCCGAAGGCGAGGCCCGCGTGCACGCCTATACAAAGTTGCTGGAAACGGTGCACTTCTTTAGCACCATCCCTGTGGTGCCCTTTGACGTAGCATGCGAGCAGCAATTTCAGGCGTTACGTGCGATGCCGCTGCGCGTGGGCAGTCGCGATCTCCGCATTGCGGCGACGGCGCTGGTGCAGAACGTCGTGTTGATCACCCGGAATCGGCGTGACTTCGAGCAGGTGCCAGGACTTATGTTGGACGACTGGTCCCTGTAGTGGCCGACACCCACACAAACGGGTCAGCAAACGGGTCTGGAGTTGACTAATTCTATACCGTCTCGACGGTCGACGGGATCAAGTGCGGATACCAAAACCAGTGGCAACTATTCAACTTCAGATTTGACCTGCCTGCTAATGGGTGACCCCTCGCTTCCCTCGCTCCTCAAAGTTCACTTCGACATCGTGCTCACGATGATCGAGGACACGCTCTACACGATGCTCGCCCGCAGGCTGCGCGGGTTTGAGGAGTGCGACGCATCGAAGCTCTTCCGCCACTTCGTTCGCGGCAAGGCTTCCGTTGCCGTGAGAGGCAATGAGGTGTCGGTCAGCTTCCCGCGACGCGCTCACAACCCCATCCTGCGAGCCGTGGGGTGGGAGAGCCTACCGTCCCGCCTGCTGGCTCCCTCAGGCGCGAAGCTCAACCTCCACTTCTTGTGAGGCTGCTGTGCTCGGCCTCGGCTTTAGGTCACCGTGACGCTTATCCGGTCTGCGAAAATCGCTGTTTAAGAATGATGTCCAACTTACGATTGACCGCCATCCGGCAGCAGATAATCAGTTTCCTGAACCGTGGGCTCACAGATTCCCCGATCAATCTGCTCACGCCGTCAAGTTTACAATCTCTTACGGTTCAACTCCGATTAAGGACTTCTGGGCTGTAGAAGTTGACGGAGGTAGGTCATACATCCCCTTTCCGAAATCCGCTGCAGTTCTTACCATCAACCGCTGGGAATATGCCGTCGGCACAATAATAAATATTGCCAACGGAACCCATAAATTCGATGACTATTTTCAACGTGCCGGGTTCAGCGTCGTCGATGAGTAATGCGGTTATCTCGTACTTTTAAATGTGAAGAGCCATGGCTAAGAAACCAGAATTCTCAATCAGCTTGTGGTCCTTGAGGCAGACTGCCGCAACTTTCACTAAGGAATCAGATCGTGGAAGCGCTTTAATAGCTATTGCGTGGGTAGATGATGCTCTTGAAGTATGTCTCAGGGCATTTTTTCGCGATGATAAAAACATTGTAGATGCAGTGTTGCAACCGATGGGTCCGTTGGGCTCGTTCTCTTCTCGCATCAAAACAGCCTATCTGCTCGGCATCATCACTGCTAGTTTATATTCCGAGTTGGAGATTATGAGAAAGATTCGTAATGACTTTGCTCACGTACGTCAAGCTGTGCGGTTCAACGACCAAAGTATCAAAGATAGATGCAAGTCTCTCGTCGGCGCGAAAGCTTTCAAAAGCGGTTCAGGACAATCAATTCGCAGCCCTCGGCAAATGTTTTTAATTAGTGCAATTTTCGCCGCAGAATGTCTTTTGTCGTATGCAAAGGAGGCGAAACGACCCAAGATTCCGGTTCTCGATTTATACCCTGCGGCGATACAGCGTATGGCGAAATCTATGGCCCTCAAAAATCTAATAGCTACGATAGAGAAACTGGAAAATCCAAACGACATCTGACCGCCGCTTTAGCCGAACGCCGCGCCGCTAGCGAGACGCCGCTCGCTACGACGGAGACGATAGGTTGAATGGATTCTTGGACCACAGGCGGACCACGGCTATTGTTCTTGCGGGCGGCGTTTGCGGATATTAAGATCGCCAAAAGCTGGTCTATGTTATTTCATACTAGTTAGACTTCTGAGCGAATTAGGATGACGGAATCAAACGCCCCGTCCCCAGAAGAGTCCGAGGTGCTGTACCAGGCCATCGAGACCTTTCGCGTCTACTCTGGCGTCGTGCTTCTATCCTTTGCCAGGTATGGCCAGGGGCTACGCGAAATGGTCGCTCGGAACTTCATTGCGCGTGGCATGAGCTGTACGCAGAGCATTTATGCGGTCTGGAAGGCCGGAAGCGAGCAGGATGCTTGGATTCTGCACCGTTCATTGCTGGATCGCCTTCTTCATCTTCGTTACCTTGGCGAGACGGACGGGTTCTCAGACTTCGAGGAACACTCTTTCCTCTCGATCTACGAAGCCAGGCATCAGCTCCTCTCCGATCCAGACATGAGAGGGAAGGCACCTCCGAGCTTGAAGGAGCTGCAGAAGAAAAATCGACCGAGGTATGAGTCGATCTCTCAGAAGCAATCGCGATGGCGCCGACCAAAGGTGGAAGAGGTCGCGAAGAGGATGGACCTCGGTTTTCTGTACCGATTTGGCTACGACTACGCCTCAATGCACGTGCACCCGATGGCCGATGACGGCGAGGCTGACTTCACGGCCCTGATTTCACCACCGGGCGCCGTAAAGCTCCCAGACGCGACTGTTGTAAGGAACTCGATCCTTGTGCAGAGCATGCTCGTCCAAGAAGCGTTGAACATCAGTAGGATGCGTTGGCGGGCGATCGCGTACGACTTCCTTGATCAGGTTCGTGTCTTTCTCGGAACTGGCGACCCGCAGTTTCACGTGACGGTCGACAAAATTGTACGGGCGTGGCCGGAGTTTGAGCTTTGTGATCCATCGGCATCGAGCGACGGACCCTCCTAGCCTTCACGCGCCAGGCGGACGGTGCGCTCGCGATAATTCCTACTATTTAGGCGGCACGCTGCTATCCAAACGCCGCTCAATACGACGGAGACGATAGGTTGAGTGGACTCTTGGACCACAAACGCGCTTCATCAACCCAATTGAGACCTCTACTCTTTAGCCGTCGCAATATCCGTTTTTTTCTTGCCAGGTGGCCATTGCGGATATTACTATCGACAAAAGCCGGGATATATTGCTAGTTGGACACCGGAAAGAGTCAGGAGCGGTTTTGGACCGAGAAATTCTAGAATTTTTATCCGCTACTGGAGCTATCGAACCTCAACCTACGGATGAGACTTACAGCTCCTTTCGCGCTATTTTTCGGCGCTCGAACTATTTCATCTTGAGAGCTGCACCTCCAAAACCAAACAAGTTCCTCATTGTCAAAATCAGCCGGAGCAAGCGACCATTCTGGGGCATCGGTAAAGATTTTCTTGATCCCTTGAACAAATTCGAGCAAATCAATTATTTTCTCGTTCTTCTGGTCTCTGGAAAAGAAGGATGGGTGTTTTCGAGGGAGGAAGTGAACGCGAATATCCGAAGTCAAAAATGGAAATTAAGAGAGGCGGACAACAACTACAAGATTAATTGGCCTTTGCCTGATGCGAATTCTTTCACTTCCCCGAAAACATTCTTAAAGAGAGTTGGTGATGTAAGTACCTAACATGTCGCTTGAGTCCGGTCGCTTACAGCGACGGCTCAGGTTAAACATTTAGGAGTTCCAAATCCACCTCGTTTGAAATGGGGACGCCATGAAAATGCGTCTTTGGGTTCCACTGATAATGGCAGCTCCTATGGCGAGTGCGGCCAACCCTAGCGCGCAGCAGATTTCCGACCAGCGGGTCGAGGACCTCGTGCGGGCCGGCAGGGTTCGGGTCGCGCTGTTCCCCTCTTTCTTGTATACCAAGGATACAGTAACCGGTGAGCTGCGGGGGGTGGGAATAGAGGTCGCTTGCGCACTTGCAGCGCGCCTCGGGATTGAGGTTCTGCCGGTCGAATACCCCAGTCCTCCTAAGGTCGTGGAATGCCTCAAAGCCGGCGCGTGCGACGTGGCGTTTCTGGGGATCGATCCATCTCGGATCGCTGAGGTAGGCTTCTCGCCCCCATTTATAGAAGTGGACTTCACCTATCTGGTGCCGGCTGGCCCGTCAATCCGTAGCGTCGCGGACGCAGACCGGCCCGGGTTTCGTATCGCAGTGGTGCGCAATCATGCCATGGAACTCGTTCTGAGCCGAATCCTGAAGCAAGCCGAAATGGTGCGTGCCGAGACCCCAGACGGCACTTTCGACCTGCTGCGCACCGGACATGCCGACGTGCAAGCAGGAGTCCGCCCCGCGCTCCTAGAGTATTCCACCCAACTGCCCGGCTCGCGGGTGCTGGAGGAGCGCTACGGGGTCAACCGCGTGGCGATGGTGGTCCCAAAGGACCAAGCCGGACGACTCGCCTACATCAGCGAGTTCATCGAAGAGGCCAAAGCGTCGGGGTTGATGCGAGGCGCAATCGAGCGCGCCGGCTTGCGCGGAATCCAGGTGGCGCCCCCGGGAAATCACGACGCCCAGAAGTGAGTGTCATGGGAAGAGAAAGCAGGGTCGTCGCAAGAGCCGCAATCAACCAAGACAACCCGCCCGAATTGATTGACACCCGCAACCCTTTGTACCGTCGCGGCTTATCTCTATTGGGAGGCAAATATGAAGGGAAAAGGGGACGCGAACCTTTTCCTTGACGCTGAACCAGCAGATTACACAACGAAACAAGCAATGATCCCTAAGCGCGGGGGCAACAACGGGGCCACGGAACGCAGGCCCCGAGCCTGTTACAATCTCTCCGGTTGGTACTGAAAATACTTCGTCGCGCCCTCGCACGCGACGACGGCCAAAGGAAATGGCAAAACGATTCTTTCTCGGTGCGCCGATCCCGGCGCTTGAAAAATCAGTCCTTCTTGCAGGCGGCCTTCGCGGATACTAATATCGACAAAAGCCGGTCTGTATTTCTGGTTCGACGTAACGTGTCACGATGCCCCGGAATGTCCAAATTGATGGCAGCAAGATCACCGATTGGGATTCATTTCATAACCACTTCTCCGAGACCCTTGGCTTTCCCGGCTTCTACGGGCGGAACATGGATGCTTGGAATGATTGCATGACCTATTTGGACGATCCCGAGGCGGGTATGACGTCAGTGCATGTGCCGCTGGGTGATGTCTTGGTCCTTTGCGTATCGGCAGTCGCCGATTTTAAGAAGAGGTGCCCCGAGATTTACGATGCGCTGGTCGAGTGCTCCGCGTTTGTGAATTGGCGCAGGATTGAAAAGGGAGGCCAGGCAGTTCTTGCGCTGTCATTCTACGGATGAAAGGGCAAGTGCAAGGACGTCCGTTACAGCCAAGTGCAAGCACGTCCATTACAGTAACATGGTAGAAAACCCTTCATGTACTTCAAAAGGTG
>Ga0080064_1004104_pt1 | contig 19381 bp, 13 predicted proteins | sample Subgrocontami54m_FD_69260 | JGI IMG/M metagenome (GOLD analysis project Ga0080064, IMG submission 69260) | Subsurface groundwater microbial communities from S. Glens Falls, New York, USA - GMW46 contaminated, 5.4 m (SPADES assembly) (version 2) ...
CAGCACCATGCCCGTCGGGTTGTGCGGCGAGTTTGTCACGATGACCCGAGTGCGCGGGGTGATGACGCGTCGCACCATGTCCCAATCGATGTGGTAGTCGGGAGGCCTGAGCGTGACAAAGACAGGCGTGCCGCCACTCAGGTGGATGGCCGGCACGTACGAGTCGTACGCCGGCTGAAACAGCAGGACTTCGTCGCCAGGATGGACCAGCGCCGTGAGCGTGGCAAACAGCGCCTCTGTCGCTCCTGAGGTCACGGTGATTTCCGTGCCCGGGTCGTATCGACGTCCGTAGAGCCGCTCAATCTTCAAGGCGAGCGCGTCGCGGAGCGCCGGCACTCCCGGCATCGGCGCATACTGGTTGTGTCCCTCGCGCATGTAGCGCGCGACGGTGTCCACGAGCTCAGGTGCGCAATCGAAGTCGGGGAAGCCCTGCGACAGGTTGATGGCGTTGTGCTCGAGGGCGAGCCTGGACATGGTGGCGAAGATGCTGACGCCTGTGCTCGGCAGCTTTGACCGAAGGGGAGTACGCGAATTCAGCATTTGAATACTGAAACCACGAAGCGCACGAAATACGAAGAATGGTTTTCTTCGTAACCTTCGCGGACTTCGTGGTTGATCCGAGTTTACTGTACCAGTTGATGCGGCTTGAGAGACACGAGGGGGTACTTGAGTCGAAGTTCAACGACGCGATCGATGTAGCCCTCTTTCGGGATCTCGCCGCTGCGCAGTCCATCCCTCAGACGACGCAGCTCGTAGCGGTACAAGTCACTCACGAACTCGTGCACAAGCTCCGGCGACGTCGTCGGTCGCGGCCGGATACCATGCTTCTCGAGCTCCTCGAGCACCTTGCCCCAGTACCGGTATTCCATAGGAAAGGGGGCCCCTTCTGTGATTCAGTTCGTCGGCACGAGTCGCTTCAGCTCCTCAAACCAGTCTCGACGACGATGATCTTTGGAGGCGTCGTGCACTGATCGCTGCCTTGGTCGATCATGAGAAAGCGCTGCCCGTCGGGTGACACATCGTACATTCGCCCGGCGAAGCCGCTTCCGAGCCCCCGTCGGGGTCTGATTAGCGCTGCTCTCGGTGAGTCGCTCGACGGCACCGGTGCCGTCCGCCGCCTGAAGGTAGAGATTACCGGGACCCGCACGAAATGAAGTAAACACCAATCGCCGGCCATCTGGTATCCAGATCGGGTTGTTATCACTGCGCGCCTCGAAGGTCAGTCGCATCAGCGTGGAGCGCACCAAGTCCCAGGCCCAGAGATCCAGGTCCTGATCGCCGAAGTGCAACGCCACGCGCGCGCCGTCTGGCGACAGGCGTGCGTAGTAGTACGGTCGTGGCGGTGCGCCGAGTCTCCGTCCCTTTTCTCGGTCAACCCACAGGAGCGTGCGCTCTTTGACACCATTGAAGCCGGGGGCATCGACATAGACGAGCGTCCCGTCGGCCGCCACGCCGAAATCGGCGGCGCCCACACCTGTCGTCACCAACCGAGGTACCACCGGGACCGGCGTCCCGCGCACCTCCAGACGTCCCAAATCAAGAGCCACCGCGCGGAGCGTGCCGGCCGCCGCATACACCAGGTGGCCGCTGGCCACGTAGTGCGCATGTGAGCCGCCGCGGAGGAGCATCGCGAAGCGCCAGAGGATTCAGAGGTTGAAAACACCGCCGCGAATCTATCCGCGTCGCGAGGCAGTTCCTGCCGCGTCCTCGCGGTACTGGTTCTGTTGCCGCACGATTCGCGACGGCATCGATGTCGCACTTATATCAGCCCATGGCAATGCTACGATTGACGTTGACGCAACGACGCGTGCTGGCGGACAAATTGCCGGACGCGGGCAATGTCGTGGGCGGAGGCCTGATCGTGGGCCAGGCCATCTCAGGGCAGATGTTCTCGGCAGCATTTGTTTTGATGGGCATCGCGTTGTGGGCGGGTTTCATCGCCGCCGCACTCGCCTTCGCCGCTGAGAGGGATCAGTCGTGACGTTTATTCTGGTGTTGGGCGGTGGAATGCTTGCCTTTGCCTGGGGCATCTGGCTGCTCGACTGGCTGGGCCGCCGCCAGCACCGACGCAATCAGGGGCTCAATCGCTAACCGAAGAAAAACCCGCGGACGCTTGATGCGCCCGCGGCCCCCGAATCCCGAATCCCGGCTCAGTAGCGATAGTGATTGGGCTTATACGGCCCGTCTTGCGGCACGCCAATGTACTCGGCCTGCTCAGGCGTGAGCTTTGTCAGCTTGACGCCCAGGTGACCGAGATGCAGCCGCGCGACTTCCTCGTCCAGCGTCTTCGGCAGCATCGTCACCGTCTTGCCGTAACTCTCGGCGTTCGCGTTCAGCTCGAGCTGCGCGAGGACCTGATTGGTGAATGACGCCGACATCACGAAGCTGGGATGACCGGTCGCGCAGCCGAGGTTGAGAAGCCGCCCTTCGGCCAGCACCATCACGCTGTGGCCGTCGGGGAAGCGCCATTCGTCGTACTGCGGTTTGATGTTGATCCGCTGGATCCCCTTCGCTTTCTTGAGCCCGGCCATGTCGACCTCGTTGTCGAAGTGGCCGATATTGCCGACGATCGCCTTGTCCTTCATCCGCTGCATATGATCGACGGTGATGATGTTCAGGTTTCCCGTCGCGGTGATGAAGATGTCGACGGTCTCGATGACGTCATCGAGCGTATTGACCTCGAAGCCCTCCATCGCCGCCTGCAGCGCACAGATCGGATCAATCTCGGTCACGATCACGCGGCAGCCCTGGCCGCGCAGTGCCTGGGCGCAGCCCTTCCCCACTTCTCCGTACCCCAGCACGAGGGCCACCTTTCCGCCGAGCATGACGTCGGTCGCGCGCGCCAGACCGTCGGGAAGCGAGTGACGGCATCCGTAGATGTTGTCGAACTTGCTCTTGGTGACCGAGTCGTTGACGTTGATCGCGGGGAACAGCAGCGTGCCGGCCTCCATCATCTGGTAGAGGCGATGGACGCCTGTCGTCGTCTCCTCACTGACGCCGCGAATGCCGGTGGCGAGCGTCGACCAGCGCCCGGGGTTCTCCTTCAGCTCTCGCGAGATCGTTTGAAGGATGACGCCCCACTCCTCCGGATCCTTGTCCGGATTGAATGCGGGCACCACACCCGCCTTCTCGAACTCTGCGGCCTTGTGCACGAAGAGTGTCGCGTCGCCGCCATCATCGACGATCAGTGTCGGGCCGCCGCCGTCGGGCCACACGAGCGCCTCCACGGTGCACCACCAGTACTCGTCGAGCGACTCGCCCTTCCAGGCGAACACCGGAGTGCCCCTCGGCGCGTCAACGGTGCCACCGGTCTCGGCGCGACCGACGACGACCGCGGCGGCCGCGTGATCCTGCGTCGAGAAAATGTTGCACGACACCCAGCGGACATCGGCGCCCAGCTCGGTGAGCGTTTCGATCAGTACCGCAGTCTGGATCGTCATGTGGAGGCTGCCCATGATGCGGGCGCCCGCCAGCGGCCGCTTGCCCGCATAGCGCGAGCGCAGGGCCATCAAGCCGGGCATCTCGTGCTCGGCGAGGCGGATCTCCTTGCGTCCCCAGTCCGCGAGGTTCAGGTCGGCGACCTTGTACGGAGGACGGGCGGATTTGGCGGCCGCCTCGAACGCATGCATCTTCTCGAATAGAACTGTTGCCATTTCTCTCTCCTGTGGGGATCCGGGATCGGGGATCGGGGATCCGGCTCTACTTCTCACTTGCTTCGCACTTCGAACTTCGCACTTCGAACTTGCTGCTCCTGCGCGCGCGTGGCTATCGCGGCGAAGAGTGCGGGGCCCTTTGCATCCGAATCGACGGGGAGCGGCCGCACCCGCGCATCCTCGAAACCTGCTGCGGTCAGAAGCTTCACGACCTGTTTCTCTGAAAACCCGAGCCACACGTGTCCCATCTGCTGCTGATATTCCTCGTGATGATGCGGCAACATGTCGACGACTAGCACCCTCGCGCCCGGCCGGCAGACGCGCGCAACCTCGGCGAGTGTCCGCGCCGGGTCGGGCGAATAGTGCAGTACCAGCGACAGGAACGCCGCATCGAGCTCGCGGTCCTTGATGGGCAGCGCCTCGAGCTCGCCCTGACGGACGTCGACGTTGGGTTGATCGGCGAATCGCTTACGCGCGGCATCGAGCATGTCGATCGAAGCATCCACGGCGATGACGCGGCGGACGTGCGGCGCCACCGTCGCTGCGAGCTGCCCCGTGCCACACCCGAGATCGCCGACGGTGAGCGTGGGATCGATCAAGCCAAGCACCGCCCAGAGGTAGAACGTGTCGCCGAAGAGATCCTCGCGAAGGCGGTCCCACTTCCCCGCCGCGGTGGCGAAGAATTCCTGCGACTTGACGCGGCGGCGATCGAGCACGCCGCGGAGCCGCCGCTCGTCGTGCGCGGCGGCGGTCGTTGACGCCACCTGTTCCCGAATGAGGGGCCAGAGCCGGCTGGCAGCCGAGTCGAGGTCGTCGAGCGGCATCGTGTAGAAGCGGCTCGTCGCGTCGCGCCGCGACGCGACCCAACCGTCGTCCCCCAGCGTCTTGAGGTGACGACTGACGCTGGACTGAGGCATCTGCAGCACGGTACAGAGCTCAGAGACCGTCAGCTCGTGTTTTTCGAGCATGAGCAGCATGCGGCAGCGCGTCGTATCCGACAGCGCGGACATGTGCTCGAGGATGGCCACCATATATCCGTTAATCCGGATGCATGGTATCACACGAAGCGTGACGTGTGGGGTTCAGGTTTGGGGTCTGACTCGCGCACCGGGTCGTACGCGAGTCAGACTCGGATACGAGGCGTCACCCGAGTCTGACCCCTCCCTCTAAAAGCGGTGTGTATACAACAACTTAGACGATGCGCGGCGATCGAGGGAGGCGAACCGGCGCTGCAGCGGATCGTCGAGCCAGTTGTGGACATAGACGAAGTACACATCGCTTCCCGGTCTCACGATCCAGCGGAAACGCGACTGCCAGCCGAGCACGGCGCTTTGCGTGTCGAACTGCACGTTATTGACCCACGAGATGAACGGCGTGAACTGCAGCTCTGAGATCCCACGATGCAAGCGCGTGTAGAAGCGCCCTTCCGCGAGGGACACGCGATTCCATTCGTTCGCCAGCGTGAACATCACACCGGGACGAGCTCGAATGTTCACCTGCAGCTCCGTCCGCAAACGGTCGCCGGAATAGAAACTACCCCATTCGACTTGCGGCTCGATCGCGATCAGGCGACGGCCTGCCGTTTGCGCCTCCACGGTGTAGCGCGTGAACGAATATTCGTTCCCGACCGGCAGGGTAATCCCATCGGCGATCTCGAAGTCTTCGTCCAGGCGCTCGTACGTCGGCGTCACCCCCACCTGGAACGAGTCCTGCGAGTGCGTCTCGATCTCCAGCAGTGTCACGTCAAGTTCACGCGTCTGCGTCCGATTGGTGATCGGATCGACGAAGAGATCGTACTCGCCCTCGAAGTTGAAGTTCCGGATCCATGGATGCTGCCTGGGGCGCGGAGAGAACGACACCCGCGGGTCGTATTCGCGGAACCCGACGCGTCGCGTGAAGCCGACGGCGGCGTCGTAGTTCTCCTGCACTTCGCGGAATTCCATCTGTGCGCTGAACGGATCGTTCGGGTATTCGAGCTGCAGGCCGATCGCCGCGTCGCGTCCCGGTCGCCCTGGACTGGGGGTCTTGAGAAAGAAGCCGTTGAAGTCAAGGTTGTCGGAGCCCAGAAAGCTCGAGGTGGCGAGCTGGAAGTCGAGCCCGGCAGTGTGACGATCGTCGACGGGCGCTCCGCGCGTGGCCCGGCGCGTGTAGATAGCGCCAACCGACGATTGTCGGAGGAGTCGACGCTTCACGCGCATGACCGTGAAGTCTTCGCCGAAGGCGGGGCCGTCTTCGCGCGTTTGGACTTGCAACACGCCGACGTCGAACGCACCGGCCTGGCCGGTAAGTTTTCCGCCAAAGTTGATTGGCTGCGGCTCGTTCCGCTCGTTCAGACCGATGCGGCGGCTGAAGAACGGCGTCAGGTCGATGCCGCCCCCACCGCCGCCACCACCACCAGAGCCGTCGGCAAAATTGAAAAAGAGCGAGCCGTCCAGAAAGAAGTCTCGTTTTTCAGGAAAGAACAACGAGAACCGCGTGAGATTCGTCTGCCGCTGGTCGACCTCCGCCTGCGCGAAGTCGGTGTTGACCGTCAGGTTGGCGCGCAGTCCCGGCGTGACGTTGTAGAACAGGTCCGCACCCACACCGGCGTCGTTGGTCGTTCCTTTGATGACGCGTCCCGGCGTCGCCTGCGACGTGGCAACCAGGTACGGCTTGATGTCCAGGCCGTGCCCTTGGGTCACGTCTCGAATGCCAGTCACGTGGCCGGCGTTCGACATCCTCCGGAGCCCCTGGTTGCGGGCCCATCCCATCCAGAGGCTCTCTTCATTCTTGCGCCGCACTGTGCGCTGGAAGTTGATGCCCCACGTGTCGCTGCCCGGATTGAAATTGAGGGTGCGGAACGGAATCGCGATCTCGAGCGTCCATCCGATCTCGCTTCGCCGTGCGCGGGCGTTCCAGATGCCGTCCCACTGACGGTTGTTGTTCGCCGATCCTTGGAGCGCGTCGGCCATCAGCCCCGACGGATTCATCTCGAAGAAGTAGCCGGTGCGACCGTCCAGGAAAGTGTCGATCGTCCACATGAAGCGATCGTCGGAGCCGAGCCCGCCGTCACGTCCGCGCTGAAACCCCAGCCACTTGTCCGGCTCGGAGTCGAAGCAGGTCACGCCCATGTAGAGCGTGTCCTCGTCGTACATGATCCGGACCTCGGTCGGCTCGGTCGCAGGTTGTCCGTTGTCGGGATCCTGCTGACGGAAGTCCGCGGCCGGCACGGCGCGTTTCCACGCGGGCTCGTCGAGGATGCCGTCGAGCTCTATTCGCTCTTCAACCTCCAGACCGAGCGCCGTCATCGTGCGCAGCTCCGACACGCTGCCGCCCTGCGCCGCAGGGGAGGGTGACTGCGCGGCCGCCAGGCCGTACTGTGCTCGCGCTTCGGTCGACACGCACGCAAACATCAGCAGGGCAAGGCCCCATCGCAATCGGAACGTCATCTCCAAGGTGTTTACGATTCCTGCCGGAGGAACGTTTACTTACAGCTCTTTTTCGAGGCGTTCCACGAGAGTGTCGAGCTCTGCTCCAACGGCCCGGACGGTATCCGGCTGGCTCAGGTCGACTCCGGCCCGGGCGAGAAGATTCATCGGGTAGTCGGAACCGCCCGCCCGCAGCAGATCGAGATATCGCTTTACCCCCTCCTCTCGTTCGCCGGGAGTCTTCGATCGGACGCCCTGCATCAGCCGCGCTGTCGACGCGAAGCACGTCGCGTACTGATAGACGTAATAGGGCGTGCTGAAGAAGTGCGGGATGCGCGCCCATGTCACCCGCGACACTTCCTCCTTGTCGATGACATCGCCATAGTACGCATCCACCAACCGCGCGTAGATCGTGTTGAGCGCCTCGGCCGTGACCGGCTGATCCAGTTCGACAAGGCGGTGCGCCTGCAGCTCGAAGTCGGCAAACATGACCTGCGTATAGAACGTGCTCGCAATGCTGTCGATCGCGTGCTGCAGCAGGACGACGCGCTCGTCACGGTTCCTGGCGCGCTCCAGCATCAAGTCGAGAAACAGCGCCTCGTTGAGGGTGGAGGGCACTTCCGCCACGAAGATCGTGTAGCCGGCATACACGAACGGCTGGGATTGGTGCGACAGGAGCGTGTGCATCGAATGGCCCATCTCGTGCGCCAGCGTGAAGACCGCGTCGAGGGTCTCGTTGTAGTTGAGCAGCATGTACGGATGCGCGCCGTAGACAGGGGCCGAGTACGCGCCGCTTCGCTTGCCGCTGTTCTCGAAGACGTCAATCCAGCGCCCGTCGAACGCCCGCCGCACGTTCTGCTGGTACTCGCGGCCGAGTGGCGCCACCGAATCGACGATCCACTCGCCTACGTCGTCGTACGGATACCGCGCCGAATGTTCGACGAGCGGCACGAACACGTCGAACAGCCGATACGTCGGCCGGCCGAGCACTCGGCGCCGTAGCCGGTGATACCGGCGCAGCGGCTCGACGCCCTCCTTGGTCACCTCGATGAGGTTTTCAACGACCGACGTGGGGATGTCGTTGCCGTGAAGCGCCGCGTCCAGCGTGGTCTTGTATCCGCGCGCGCGCGCGTGAAACCAGTCGCGCTGCAGCACGCCGTTATAGAGCGCGGCGTATGTGTTCTGGCTGTCGGCGAACGTCTGATGAAAGGCCCGATACGCGGCGGCGCGGTCGTCCTGGTTGCGATTCGTTTCGAGCAGGGCTCGGTACTGTCCATACGTGAGCGTGATCTTGTTCCCGTTCGACAGCGTGAGCGACGGAAACTTCACGTCCGCGGTCGTCAACGCCGAATAGCTGTCGTACGGCACGCTGTTGAAGCGTCCCGCGTACGACATCAAACGCTCGCCCTGTTCGTCGAGCACGTGCTGCTGCTCGTGGAACAGACTCTCGATCGCAAAGCGATACGTCGCAAGATCCGAGTTCGCCGCGAGCCAGCCGCGGACGGTCTCGAGCGGAATCGCCAGCAATTCCGGGTTGAACCACGAGCTCGCCTGCTGCTGGCGGGCGAACAGGATCTGCACCTGCTGGCGCCGCGCGTTGATGCCGTTGTTCCGCTGATCCTCGTCGTACTGGAGCGACGCGAAGTACCAGACGCGATAGCTCAGCTCGCCCATCTCGTCCATCGCCTTGAACGCAGCGAGGAGCCGGTCCGGCCCCTGCGCCAGCGTGCCTTGGAAAGCAGTGAACGCTGCGATAGCGTCGTCGAGCCGTTTGTAGCCTGTCGACCAGTCGTCCCATGTGGCGCAGATCGACGTCAGGTCCCATTTGTAGCGGTCAGGAATCGTGTCGCGTGTCGGAAGGGATCCAGGTTCAGGACGGAACGTATCGAGCGTCGGCATCCGACGATCTTAGCGTGAGTGCGCGAGCAGCAAACTCTTCAGCGCAACGTAATCGACCGAGAGCCGTTCGCTGTGACGCGGGCGGGTAATGGCCTCCGCAAGCACCAGCGGCAGCGGAATCACCTCGCCGATCGCCGGCTCGACGACCTCTCGGAACTTCGCCGGGTGCGCCGTCGCCAGGAAAACGCCGGGCGAACGTCGATCGCCAGCCGAACGCGTCGCTTGCAGCCCGAGCCAGGCGATGGCGGCATGCGGATCCAGGAGGTATCCGTACCGGCGGTAGACCGTCCCAATCTCCGCAACGACCGTCGCATCGTCAAACGCGGCGCCGACGATGTCGCAGCGCAGCGCTTCGAAGTTATCGCCGTACATCGCGCGCATCCGCTCGAAATTGCTCGGAGCGCCGACATCCATCGCGTTGGCGACCGTCTTCACTGACGCTCTGGGTTTGTACTCCCCCGATGCAAGGTATTGCGGCACAACATCGTTGGCGTTGGTTGCGGCGACGAAGCGCTCGACGGAAAGGCCGATCCGCTTCGCAATCAGACCAGCCGTCAGATTCCCGAAGTTGCCGCTTGGAACGGAAACCGTCGGCCTCTCCATCGCCGCGAGGACAAAATAGTAGAAAACCTGCGGCAGCAGCCGTCCCAGGTTGATGGAGTTCGCCGGCGTCAGCCACACGTGCGTGCGCAGATCGTCATCTGCAAACGCTTCCTTGACGAGCCGCTGACAGTCATCAAAGGTGCCGTGGACCGCAACGGCAATGATGTTGTCGCCAAGCGAGGCCATCTGCGCTTCCTGAACGTCGGTCACCTTCCCTTCGGGATAGAGCACGACGACACGCGTGTCGGGAACGCCATGGAATGCCTGCGCCACGGCACTGCCTGTATCCCCTGACGTGGCCACGAGAATCGTCAGCGGCGTTCCATCCGTGAAGTGATGCAGCAGCCGCGCCTGCACGCGCGCGCCGACGTCCTTGAAGGCCATCGTCGGGCCGTGAAACAGCTCGAGCGCCCAGACGTTGTCTGTGACCTGGACCAGGGGAATGGGGAAATCAAGGGCGTCCCGGACCAGCGCGTTCAGGTCCGAGGCGGAGATTTCGTCCCGCAACAGGTGTGCGCCGACGATGGAACCGATGTCGACGATGTTCCCGTTGGCGGCGCGGATTGCGTCGAGCTGCGAGGGAGAAAGCGGATCGAGCCGCTCGGGCATGTACAACCCGCCGTCGGGCGCGGTGCCGGCAAACAAGGCATCGATGAACGGCACCGCGGGCGAGGCGCCGCGGCTGCTGATCCACTTCACGTGATCACCGGATCGGGCCGAATGGGCACAGGCCTGCCGTCGGCGTCGACGGCCACGAGGATGACCTCCGCCTCGGTCACTTTGACCCGCTCCCCTCGCCCGACACCCCGTCTTGCCGCGTCCCAGCCCCACCGCTCCGCTTCCACCTCGACGCGGATGGTGACCGACGTCCGCCCGACGCGAACCATCGAGGCATAGAAGCTCACGAGATCGCCGGTGAATACCGGATGGTGGAATTCGACCTCGCGCATCGCCTTGGTGACGTACAAGTGCGGCGCGACCTTGAATGCCTCCACGCCGGAGGCGAGGTCGATGTTCGAGAGGATGACGCCGCCGAAGATCGTGCCGTGCGCGTTGGTGTCCTTCGGCATCATCATGACTTTGATAGCGGGCACGCGCTCGCTCATCTCGTCAGCATATGTGTGGACGCGGTCACCCTCCAAGAAATTTGCGGAGGGCCCGAATCTGTTTCGAAGAACACACCACGAATGGCGGGAAAGCGTTTATCATGATGCGCACATGAGCACGATGACGAATGGACGGCCCGCGGCGCTCCCGCTTGCCGCGAACACCTCGTCGACGGCGGCGTGGAGCGTTCACGACGCGAGCGAGCTCTACGAGGTTCCTCGCTGGGGCAACAGCTACTTCTCGGTGAACGCCGCCGGGCACGTCCAGGTCCACCCGACCAAGGATCCCGCGCGCGCCATCGACATGAAGGAGCTCATCGATCGCCTGCAGCTCCGCGGCATCAGCCTTCCCGTGCTCGTCCGGTTTACCGACATCCTGAAACATCGCCTCGGCGAGATCCACTCGGCGTTCCAGGGCGCCATCACGCAGCACCAGTACCAGGGCGGCTACAGCTGCGTCTACCCGATCAAAGTGAACCAGCAGCGCCAGGTCGTCGAGGAAGTGCTCCATTTCGGACGACCGTACGGCTTCGGCCTCGAGGCAGGCTCCAAGCCCGAGCTGCTCGCCGTGGTCGCACTGGCTGACAACGACACGCCGATCATCTGCAACGGGTTCAAGGACGCCGAGTACATCGAAACGGCGATGCTCGCGCTCAAGATCGGACGCAATATCATTCCTGTCGTCGAGAAGTTCACCGAGCTGGGGCTCATCCTCGAAGCCGCGGAGAAGCTTGGCGTCCGGCCGCAGATCGGGATGCGCGTGAAGCTCGCGTCGCGCGGGAGCGGACGCTGGCAGTCGTCCGGCGGGTTCCGGTCGAAGTTCGGGTTGACGGTCAGCGAAATCATCCGAGGGCTCGAGGAGCTCAAGTCACGAGGCATGCAGGACTGTCTCAAGCTGCTCCATTTCCACCTCGGTAGCCAGATCACGAACATCCGGATCGTCAAAGGCGCGCTGAACGAAGCGGCTCGTTGTTACACGGAGCTGGCGAAACTTGGCGCCGGCCTCCAGTATCTCGACGTCGGCGGCGGGCTGGGCGTCGACTACGACGGATCGCAGACGAACTTCGAATCGAGCATGAACTACACGCTCCAGGAGTACGCCAACGACGTCGTCTATCACATTCAGACGGTGTGCGATGAGGCGGGAGTGGCGCATCCGACGATCGTGTCGGAGAGCGGGCGCGCGGTCGTCGCGTACCACAGCGTGCTCGTGTTCAACGTCCTGGGCGTGTCGGGTTTCGGCGACGAGAAGATCCCGTCGACGGCGAATCCGGACTGGGAGCAGCCGCTCGCGGATCTGATCGAGACCTACAACAACGTGACAGCGCGGAACGCGCTCGAGGCGTTTCACGACGCGCAGCAGGCGCTCGACATGGCGCTCAGCCTCTTCAACGGCGGCTACCTGCCGCTCGATCAGCGAAGCATGGCGGAGAACCTGTTCTGGGCGATTTGCACCAGGCTCCAGAAGATTGTGCAGACGATGGCCGAAGTGCCGGAGGATCTGCAGAACCTCGACGAGCAGCTGTCCGATACCTATTTCTGCAACTTCTCGCTCTTCCAGTCGATTCCCGACAGCTGGGCAATCAAGCAGCTGTTCCCGGTGATGCCGATCCATCGCCTGAACGAAAAGCCGCTGAACCATGCGGTGCTCGGCGACATCACCTGCGACTCGGACGGCAAGCTCGATCGCTTCGTCGACCGGCGGGACGTCAAGAAGACGCTTCCGCTCCACGCGCTGAACGCGGATGACTACTACCTCGGGGTCTTCCTCGTTGGCGCGTACCAGGAGATCCTGGGCGACCTCCACAATCTGTTCGGCGACACACATGCGGTGCATGTGTCGCTTGACGAGCACGGCCACGCGCGTCTCGACACGCTGATCAAGGGCGACACCGTGCGCGAGGTGCTGGACTACGTCGAGTTCGATGCGGAGTCGCTGCTGTCGAAGCTGCGCACGGACGTCGAAACCGCCGTGCGGGCGGGTCGTGTGGACTACGAGGGCGCCGGACGGCTACTGCGGTTCTACGAAGACGGCCTCCACGGCTATACCTACTTGGAAGGGTAGGCCTTTCACCGCCACGGGCGACCCGCCTCCGCCGAGGCTTCGGCGGGCAGGCGGGGACACAGAGACGCGGCGGATCCCATTCTGTAAGATCGCGATCCGTAGAACATGCTCTGTCGAGCGGTTTTGAGAATCATCGGCGTTGTCATCCTTGCGTTCGCCCTCCTCGGTGTTTCGATGGCCGCCGAGCAAGCCACGCGCAAAGCCGCGACTCCGCATCTACTCTGGGAGGTAGCGGTATCGGGCGAGATTTTGAGCGCCAGCTTAGCTCCCGGAGGGGCGTGTGGGGTAGCTGTGACCGGCACCGACGTCGTCGTCGTCGATCGAGATGGCGTCGTCCGTTGGCAGAGAGAGCTGCTCGAAATGGATCGCAACGCATCGCGTGCGGTCACGGCGGTCTCGCCAACCTGTGACTGGGTTGCGGCCTGGTTACACACAGCATCCGGCGGCGTTCAAGTCCTTCATCGCAACACCGGAAGGGTTATTGCGCTCGATCGTATTTCGACCTACGACCTCTGGACACAGCCGACGTTGCGTACCAGCCCCGACGGCAAGCTGCTCGCGATTGGTGCAAATCTCAATCAGCTGCTGTTGGTCGCATCCGATGGTGTCGTGATAAAGCGCATCAGCGTGAGCGACGATGACGATGGTGTCAAGGTTGCGTTCACTTCTGATAGCCGACGCGTCGTAATTACCGGACGTTGGCACATCGGCGTCGCAAATATCTCTGGTGAATGGGTCTGGCGGCGAGACGTCGAACTGCGGGAAATCTATCCCAACAATGACGCAACGCAGGCGGCAATTGCACAGGACGGTGGTTTTGCCGCTTTCGTAGGATCTACCAACCAGGACATGCCCCCAGAGACATGGATTGTCGACGGAAAGGGCCGGGTCATTGCCACACGCCGCGGTTCCGGATCTGAAACCCTGGTCGGGATCAGTGGTCGCTGTTTGCTCTTTCGGCGAGCAATTAGCCAGTCAGAAACGGATTTGATCCTGCGCGACCGCCGTTTAGCCGAGATCGTTCGAATTCGTGGCGCGCCGAATGGAGCGCTATCGGCTGAAGACGTCACGCATCAGAATGGTGTGATGTTGGATTACCCCGGGCCGACGCTCCGCGCGTACGAACTCCCGCCGTGCTGAAGCGCGATTTCACCCTGTGCGCTTCGCGCCCTACGCAAGAAAGGGCGGACCGGACGCCATCGAACAGGAACGCGAGCGGAGACCTTAGAACTGAGAAGCGTGAACGACTACGGACTCAAGACGCCTTTCGCCGCGCGAATTGTAACGCGGATTCCAGGATGTTTCAGAGATTGCCGCACGTCGAACGTTGACGCGCTCCAGCAATTGCGCGCTCCAAAGTGTTAGCGGCCGATTCCCTTGGGAATATGCCCGGGCACGTCGCTCGCTTCAGGGAAACGCGGAGGCGACGATGCTACGATTGAATCTGCGACAGCGGAACCTACTGATCGAGAAGGTGCCAGACGTGGCGAACCTCGGTGCTGGTTCGATGGTCTTCGGCCAAATTCTCAGCGGTCACACGTTCTCGATTGGATGGGCGGTATTCGGTATCGCGTTCTGGTTCGCGCTCTTCGGCTTGACTCTCTTTACGGCATCTGGTGAATGACGATGTGGACGGGAATGGTTATCTACGGCGGCATCACTGTCATCGTGAGCGTCATCGTCCTTCTGGATTGGCTCGGGCGGCGCAAAGAACGAAGGTCGCACGATCGAGCGGCATAGACGCGTCGTCCTACTCCCGCTTCCCAAGCGCTTGGGAGTTGGGAGTTGGAACTTGGGAGTTGGCTAAAGCGGACGCCTTGCGCCGCGAGTCGTAGAACTTCCGGCACGCGCGCTGGAATTGCTCGTTCAGCGGACCGGCAACCTCAGGCGGCACTGGTCCGAGCCGCATCCACTGCGACTGGGCGCTGCGGACTTCCTGCTCGGCGTTCCGCCACCGGATTTCTTCGTTCTCTTCAGCCGCACGCCCACCGGCAATTGTGTTTGCGGCGAGGCGCTCTCGCCATCTTTCGGCAAGCAGCTCGGTTGGCGAAAGCTGTCTCGCCTGTGCGCGCTCCTGCGCCGTCGGCACGAGCTCTTCGACCTTCGAGAGCAGCTTCTCCATCCGTTTGCGCGTCGTTTCCGGGTCGAGATCGGTTCCGCCAAACGCGGCGGGCCAGGTGCCAACCAGCCGGCCGACCGCCTGGAAGTAGCGCGCGGCAAGGTCCTGCTGCACCTGCCGCGGCGCCTCAGGCGCCTGCTGCCACTTGGTGCGGGCGTCCTGCACGGTGCCATAGAGATTCGGGGGTACCTCGCCAGGTGCGTCGCCGTTGTGCGGCAGCAGCGCTTCCAGTTCGCGAATAATCGTGTCGCGCGCAGCGGCCTTCAGCTGCAGCTCCACCTGGTCGCGATGCTTGTAACGATCGAAAAAGCGATCGCACGCGCCGCGGAACCGCTGCCACACGGCTTCCGACTTCGATTTCCGCACCGGCCCAACCGTCTTCCACTCGGCCTGCAGGTGCTTCACCTGCGTCGCCGCGCTGTCCCACGCGGTCGAATCGGCGAGCGCCTCAGCTTTCTGGCAGAGCTCTTCCTTCTTCGCAAGGTTTGCGGCCCACTCTTCCTTGCGATGCTTCAGATCTTCCTGGCGCCGGGTGAAGAACCGGTCGCATGCGGCGCGGAACCGCTCCCAGACGGCCTTCTCGTGACCGCGGCTGACCGGTCCGATCGTTTTCCACTCCGCTTGCAGTTTCTGGATCTCGGCGGCGGTCCGGACCCAGTCGGATGAATCCGCCATCGAAGCGGCGCGTTCGCAGAGCCCCTGTTTCCTCACGAGGTTCGCGGCACGTTCTTCGTTCTGCGCGGCCATCTGCACCGAGGTGCGCGCGAAGACGCCGTCCTGCGCCGTCTTGAAGCGGCGCCACATCGCCTCACCCTGCGCCCGCGGCGCCAGGGCGACCTGCTTCCAGCGCCCCTGCAGCTCGCGCATCCGCCGGCTCGCCACGTCGAGGTTCTCTTCGGACTTGAGCGCTTCCATCTCCTTGCAGAGCGCTTCCTGCACGGTGAGATTCGCCCAGCGCTGCCACTCGTCGGCGTCGCGCAGTTCCTGGACGCGCGGTGCGATTTTCAGCCGCGAGGCCTCCAGCCGGCCTTGAATGTCCTGTCGATCCTTCTTCGACGGCAGCGGTGCGCGATCGTCGATGGCGGATCGGATGTCGCGCAGCGCGCGGTCGCCCGCCTTGAGCGACATCTGTTCGCCGGCCGCGAGTGTCTCGACTTGCCGTACGACCTGCTGCAGCCGCTTCAGATTGTCCTGTTCCACCTTCGCGCGACGCTGCTGGTGCTCGTGCTCCTTTTCCTCGATGGTCGCGATCGATTTCTCGAGGCGCTCCGCAGCGTCAGGGTTGGCGGAGGCATGCTCCCGCAGCACGTCCGCGTCGCGCCGGAGACCACGCCACCGCGCCACAATTTCCTCCAACGGCTGGTCTGAGGCGATCAACTGCTCGAGCTCTGTGGCAAGCGTTTCCAGGCGCCCGGCGGCCGCCCGGGCAAGCATCCGGCGGCGCTCGCGATCCTCGTACGCGCGGCACCCATCCTGGAACCGGCGGTTGAGCGACGCAGCGTACTCCGACGGCATCGGTGGAAGGCCGTCCCACTGCACTTTGAGCTCGGCGATGCGATCGTTGGCGTCATCGCCCGAGAGGTCTTCGATTTGCTGGCAGATCGCGACGCGATCCGCCTGCTCGCGCATCAGCGCCTCGGCGCGCTCCCGTTCCGCCGCCCGCTCCCGTTGCCGTTCGGCGATCGCCTCTCGCACCGCGTCAGACGCCGCCTCGAACTGCTGCGCGACGCGTGAATCGACCACGACATCCGCCTGGAATTCGGCCCACGCCAGGCGTGTTTCAGCAAACCTTGCGGCGGCCTCTCCTGGATCGGCGACGGTGACGAGCGATTCGGCCCGCTGCAGGAGTTCCACGGCCCGCTCACGGTCGTCAACGGTCATCGGCGCCGATTCTTCGCGCGCCGGTTCCGCCGGCTCCTCGATGGCGCGAAGCTTGGTCCGCGCCCGCCGCGCGGCGACCTTGTTGCGCGCCCGCTGAGCGATCGCGGCAAGGTGTTCGGGACCGTTGATGCGTTCGAGCGCGGCCACCGCTATGTCCGTATGCTCGGCTTTCAGCGCGACGTTGAGCAGCTCCTCGGCATCGGCAATCCGGGCCAGGGCGCGCAGCCGAGTCTCGTTGTCCTGCGCGTGACGGCTCACCGAGCCAAGCGCCTTCTGATCCACGAGCAGGTCGACGATGGCCGCGCGCACGCCGGCGCTGGTGCTGGCGCGGGCGACGACAACGATTTCCTTCGTCCGTCCGATTGCAAGCAGCTGGCGCACCGCGTCGGTGGCGCTCGACACGTCGTCCGCCTCGGCGGCGAGTCCGGCGAGACCGCGGATCGCTTCGTTGCGAACGTCCTCGTCGGGATCCGTCCGCGCCACATCGGCGAGCACGCTGATGTCGTCGACCCGCGTGACCGCGGCGCGACGGACGCGGGCATCGGCGTCCTCGCGCGCGAGGGCGCGCAGTGCGTCGCCTTCGTCCGGCCCGAGCTCATAGACAGCTGCCGCGCGCACGGAGGGATCCGTGTGCTTCCAGCGAGGAGTTGGACGGAGCCTTTCGAGAATGCCCATTCGCTTCTGACCGCCGCGTAATCACGACCCGGTTTGTCGCCGGATTGCTTGGTCCACACTGTTTGAAGTGCGGCCGACTGGATGCCGAAGCCGCTACCCCATCCGGAACTTTGGATTCGATCCAGAACCCCGGAGTCCACGTCGTTTACATTCGTCGCCGCATTCCGTAACTGCTTACATATCCCGTCGTACTGGCGTCGCGAACCTTCCGGCGCATCCGGGGTTGCACGCCCGCGTGGCTTTTCACCCGCATGACGCGGCTCGCGCGCGAAATCGCGACGCACATCGTCGCGGATCACGGTGCCGACGAGCTGTCACGCAGATTGTCCGATCCGTTCTGGTTCCAAGCACTTGGCTGCGTTCTCTGCTTCGACTGGCACTCGAGCGGCGCGGCACCGCGGTGACGGACGCACTCGAGGAGGCCTTCGAGGCGTCGAACACGAACTGGGTATCTACTCCCAGGGGGTAAGGGGGCCGCTCACGCAAAACCCCCTGGGAAATCCGCGCCCGATGTAATCGTCTGGCCCCTCGATCCCGTGCCCCTCATTTACGCAAGTCGAATGGCGGCCAAGGTCGAAGTCCAGCAGTGCAGGATGGGTACCAGCTTTGCCACCATGCCTTTTTTTCTGGCGCCGCCAAGAACACTATGGGGTTGTTGTCCTTCGAGATCTTTGGGTTCTTTGTGGCCAATCCGTCTTTGTGGCCGACGTACGTAAAAAGAGGCGGGTGTGAAGACCCGCCTCTACCCTGACAACCTGTTGGACTACTTCACAAAGAGCATCTCGCGATAGGTCGGGAGCGGCCACAGTTCGTGAGGCGTGAGCACCTCGATCTCGTCGCCGATGACACGAAGCTTGGCCATCGCGGGCACGATCTTGTCGCGCATGTACTTCGCGTGCTTCTCAGCAGAGGGCGCGCTGTGATGCTCGAGCAGATTGCACAGCGCATCGGACTGCGCCTTGAACTGGTCGACCAGCTTCGTGTATTTCCCGAGCAGCTTCTTGGCCTGCACGCTCGCGCCACCGGCCGACTTCACCGCGGTCACACTCTGAGCAATCCGTTTCTGGTACTCGAGCGCTGCCGGAAGGACGTAGCGGTTCGCCATGAGGACCATCAACTGGCCTTCGACATTGATGGTCTTGTTGTAGTTCTCGAGGAAGACCTCGTAACGCGCGTGAATCTCACGTTCGTTGAGGATCTTGTACTTGTCGAGCACCTTCAGCGCCTCGGACGTGATCAGCTGCGGCAGCGCATCAACGGTGTTCTTCAGGTTCAGGAGCCCGCGCTTGCCGGCTTCCTTCTCCCACGCCGCCGAGTAGTTGTTGCCGTTGAAGACGATCCGCTTGTGCTGCTTGATGATCTTGGTCAACAGCTTGGCGACCGCCTTGTTCAGATCCTCGCCTTTCGCGCCCTCCAGCTCAGTCGCGATCGAGTCGAGCGCATCGGCCATCGCTGTGTTCAGCATGGTGTTCGGGAAGGCGATGTTCTGCCCCGACGACACGGCGCGGAACTCGAACTTGTTGCCGGTGAAGGCAAACGGGCTCGTGCGGTTCCGGTCGCCCGCGTCGCGCGGAAGCTTGGGAAGGACGCTGACGCCGATGTCGAGCGTGCCGCCCTGCTTGGTCGACTTCGCGCTGCCCTTCTCGAGCTGCTCGAAGATGTCGGTGAGCTGGTCGCCCAGGAACACCGACAGGATGGCCGGCGGCGCCTCGTTCGCGCCAAGGCGATGGTCGTTGCCCGCGCTCGCGATGCTGGCGCGCAGCAGACCCTGCCACTTGTCGACCGCCTTGAGCACCGCCGCGCAGAACACGAGAAACTGCATGTTGTCGTGCGGCGTGTCGCCGGGGCCGAGCAGGTTGTTGCCGAACTCGTCGGAGAGGGACCAGTTGACATGCTTCCCGGAGCCGTTGATACCCGCAAACGGCTTCTCGTGCAGCAGGCACGCCAGGCCGTACTTCGGCGCGATCCTCTTC
>Ga0080064_1004105_pt1 | contig 19377 bp, 17 predicted proteins | sample Subgrocontami54m_FD_69260 | JGI IMG/M metagenome (GOLD analysis project Ga0080064, IMG submission 69260) | Subsurface groundwater microbial communities from S. Glens Falls, New York, USA - GMW46 contaminated, 5.4 m (SPADES assembly) (version 2) ...
CGCCGTCCGCTGTCAGGCTCGCTTCCACGCTGTCGCCCTCCTTGATGCCGATACGCCGTACATAGTCGGCAGGAATGCGCAGGGCAAGACTGTTACCCCATTTGGCAATTTGCAGGTTCATAGTGTTTTCCTCATGGCTCTACGTTTAAGTAGATACATTATAGCAAAGGATAATCGATCCCGGCGCAATTCCGGTTCGTCGAGCCGAGGCGCCGGGAGACGCTTGGCGGATGTCGGGGAACGCTGCGCGTACCCCGACCTACGCCCTATGAGCGTCGATTCAACAGCATATCGTAGGGTGGATGCAGCGCAGCGGAATCCACCAAACACTGAGGGAATAACGCGCGGATCGAGCGGCTGGTGGATTCCGGCGCCAAAGGCGCCTGCATCCACCCTACCAGAAGTCCGGACTCGGCCTGACACTGCTTGATTGAGATCGCATTTTACATTATCATGCACATGTGCATATTAATTCAAGCGGGAGCACATCATGAAGACAGAACGCATGACGATACTCGTCACTCCGGCGCAAAAACAGGCCATCGCCGCCCAGGCTAAAAAACTCAAGGTGAGCGCCGGTGAAGTCATCCGTCGCGCGATGGAAGGCTATCGGCATAACGACGAGGAAATCGTCCTGAATGCATTGGCAGACGAGCTCGACCGGGCCGTCAAGGAAGCCCGTCGTGCGCTCAAAGACGCGCTCGGCGAGACCCGGCGAACGCTCGAGCATTTCGCGGCGAAGGCGAAGTCCGAACCACGCAGGGCGGCATGATGGCCGGGCTCGATCGCATTATCGACGGCGTCAAAGAGGTGCTGCGGATGACGGATGAAGTCAAACGTTTATCGGAAGGACTCAAATCGCTGGCAATCGAGGTCCGTGAAATCGACAAGCGCCTGGTGCGCATCGAAACTATGGCCGAAATCGCCAAATCTCAAACCGGACGGCAATCAAAGCGGCTCACTTGACTGTACGCGTGACCCGAGGCGGTTACCCAACCGCAAACGCCGGGTGATTTGCGCGGCATTTCCGGTATCGGCGTAAGAAGCTGGAACGGTATGGCGAGGCGTTGCTGACGATCACAAGAGAAAACTGATTTTTCAAAACCGGACCCCATTGGGCCGAGCACCTGGGCCTGTGGGCGCCGCGGGCGATGCAACGAAGTCCGCCACGGGGTCCCGAGGCCTGGCCGGTGCACGCCAGCCTGCCGCTCACCTATCATCCTGTTCCCGATATCGCCTGAGCGCAGGGCGCTGCGCCCCGCGCTTGACTTGGCGCGCCCGGGGACTGCATGATTTGCCGCAACCTCCGTTGCGAAGCGCCCCGGCAGCGCGGATCGGACGGTGGAGCACGCGCTGGCAGCCCCGATCGCGCGCCATCGGGCGCACCGAGCACAGATCCGGCATCACTGCAACGTTGCATTGGCACAGGACGCCGGCAACGGGCGCATTGATTTCACTATTTCACGACGGGATAAGGACGTTGTTCAGCGTGCTCGATCGCTCGACCCCGGATTTCTCGCTAAGTACCGATTCCGACACAAGAATTGTCGGACGGCGGGTGCTGTTCACGGCGCTTGTACTGGCCACCATCGCAGGTCTGCTGGCGCTTGCCGCATCGGCGCTGTCGGCCGGTGGCTTCGGTGCCGCCGATGGCATCCTTCTCCTGCTCTTCGGCCTCACCATGCCCGGGTCGGTGATCGGATTCTGGAACGCGACCATCGGCTTTTTCATCATGCGGTTTGCCCGCGATCCGGTGGCGGTGACGGTGCCCGTGGTGGCGCGCGTGCGCGGTGACGAGCCGATCAAGGTCTCCACCGCCATCCTGATGTGCGTGCGCAACGAGCCGCCGGACCGCGTGATCCGCAACCTCGACGCCATGATGCTGGACCTCGTCGCCGCCGGCGCCGCCGATCGCTTCCACCTCTACGTGCTGAGCGACACCGGCATGGCCGACGTCGCCGCGCTGGAGGAGCAAAGCTTCGGCGCGCTCGCCGAGCGATGGAAGGACCGCGTGCCGGTGACCTATCGTCGGCGCGCGGTCAACACCGGCTTCAAGGCCGGCAACATTCGCGACTTCTGCGAGCGCTGGGGCGGCCAGCACGAGCTCGCGGTTACGCTCGACACGGACAGCTTCATGACCGCCGCGGCGATCCTGCGCCTGGTGCGCATCATGCAGGCGGAGCCGAAGCTCGGCATTTTGCAGGGCTTGGTGGTCGGCATGCCGTCGACCAGCGCGTTCGCGCGCATCTTCCAGTTCGGCATGCGGCTCGGCATACGCTCGTGGACGATCGGCGGCGCTTGGTGGCAGGGCGATTGCGGGCCGTACTGGGGCCACAACGCGGCAATCCGCATCGCACCATTCACCGAACACTGCCACATCCCGGCGCTGCCGGAAGGCGGCGTGCTGGGCGGTCATGTGCTCAGCCACGATCAGATCGAGGCGGTGCTGATGCGGCGCGCCGGCTACGAGGTGCGCGTGTTGCCGGAGGAGGAGCTCGGCTGGGAGGAGAACCCACCGACGCTGATTGAGTTCATCCGCCGCGACCAGCGCTGGTGCCAAGGCACGCTGCAGTACGGATACTTCCTGTTCAAGCCGGGACTGAAACCGGTGAGCCGTTTTCAGCTCGCCTTCGCCATGCTGATGTTCTTGAGCTCGCCGGTTTGGATCGGCTTGCTCGTGATCGGAACCTTGGCGCTCGCGTTGGCGCCAACGCCGGCCGACTTCATCCGGCCCGATACCGGCCTCGCGCTGCTCATCATCATCCTGGTGATGTGGTTCGCGCCCAAGATCGCGACCGTGCTCGATGTGCTGACGCGGCCGGAGTTGCGCCGCGCCTTCGGCGGCACCACGCGGTTCCTCACAAGTGTCGTCACCGAAACGATCTTCTTCATCCTGTTCTCGCCGATCATGTGGGTCTGCCACACGCTGTTCCTCGCCGGCTTGCCGTTCGGCCGCGCGATCGGCTGGATCGGCCAGATGCGCGACGACCACACCATTCCGGTGTCAGTGGCGTTCAAGCAATTGTGGCCGCACACCGCGCTTGGGCTTGGATCGCTCGCCGTGCTCGCCGTCACTCATCCGGTCGCCATTCCTTATGCACTGCTGATCGCCGGCGGGCCGGCGCTGTCCGTTCCACTCGCGGTCATCACCGCCCTGCCTGCCGTGGGCGCCGCGATGGCACGCATCGGCATCGGCCGGCTGCCGGAAGAAACCGCCCCGCCGGCCGCGCTCTCAGGTCTAGCGCTACCGGCCATTGCGGCGGCAGCCCCACGCACGGCCTGAACCATGCTGGAAACCTTGCGAACCGCACGCGGGGTGATGCGATCGCTGGGCATCTATTACGGCCATCGCAAACGCACTGTGGCGATGGAAAAATTCTATGGCCACTTCGTGAAGCCGGGCGACAGCGCCTTAATTTTCGCCGCATGTTACCCTCACGGCATCAAGTAAAACATCATTTTATGCGGCGTTTTTTGTGTCGCTGTGTTTAAACGATGACGTCGTCAACACTTTTTCTACAAGAAAGGGGTAAGGACGGTGGAAAAAATCAGAATAGCCATTGCTGGCATCGGCAACTGCGCGAGCTCCTTGATACAGGGACTGGAGTATTACCGGCATAGGTGTGGCCATGAAGTTGTCGGACTCATGCACCCCAAGATCGGTAATTGGGGCGTCGGCGACATCCAAGTCGTTGCTGGTTTCGATATTGATCGCCGAAAGGTAGGGAAACCGTTAGAGGAGGCGATTTTCGCCAAACCGAACTGCACCCAAGTCTTCCAACGTACGTTGGCGACCTCCGAGGTCATAGTGCAAATGGGGCCAATCCTTGACAGCGTCGCGCCGCATATGGCGGATTATCCTGATAATCAAGCTGTACGGTCAGCCGATGCTGAACCAGTGGACATTGCTCAGGCACTAAGGAATGCCAGAGCCGAGATACTCATCTGCTATCTGCCGGTAGGCTCGGAAATAGCGGCACGACACTATGCGCAAGCTTGCGTGGATGCTGGTGTAGGTATGATCAACTGTATACCAGTATTTATCGCCAGCAATCCTGAATGGGCGCAAAAATTCCGCGAAGCAGGTCTACCAATCATAGGAGATGACGTCAAAAGCCAGCTTGGTGCGACGATCATTCACCGTACACTGGCGCGCTTGTTTAATGACCGCGGCATACGCATCGACAGAACATACCAGTTGAATACTGGCGGTAACGCCGATTTTCTGAACATGCTGGCATTAGGGCGCTTAACGTCAAAAAAGATCTCCAAGACACAATCGGTACAGTCCCAACTCGACGAGCCGCTTGATCCTAAGAATATCCATATCAGTCCGTCTGATTACGTCAGTTGGCAACATGACAACAAGATTGCCTTTATTCGCATAGAAGGTAGCGGCTTCGGTGATATCCCGATCGAACTAGAACTCAGACTAAGCGTTCAGGATTCGCCGAACAGCGCAGGGGTTGTCATCGACGCGATCCGTTGCGCGAAGCTGGCTTTGGTGCGCGGAATCGCTGGGCCATTGGAAGAGGTCGCCGCTTACTATATGAAAATGCCTCCGAAACAAATGCGTGACTCGGTTGCCCGGCAACTATGCGATGCTTTTATCGGTCAGATCAACACTACATCCTGATCGTGACCGTGCTATTCCATTAGAGAAAAACATTCAAGCAACAACTGCCGCAGCTACACGATTCTAATGTCGCCATAATTCATTTTTTACAAGGTGATATTAATGGCACTATTGTCAAGAGTCAGCCATTTGGATGTTCCACAACTACCAAGACGGATCTGGGGCCGTACGGGCATTTCTGTCCCGGTAATCTCTTTTGGGACGCAGGGTTTTGGGGACAATTTCGGCACCGTTTCTTACGAGGACTCAGTCGCGCTGATCAATCGTGCTATCGATCTGGGTGTGAATCATTTTGACTGTGCGCTCTGCTATGGTGATTCGATGATGAAGCTCGCAATAGCTTTGCGAGATATTCCTCGTCAACAGGTCATCATAAGTGGTCGTATTTGCGCACATGCGCGTCGTTCCAAGATTCAATCAGCGCTAGACAACAGATCGACGATTAATGACGTCGTAAAGGACGTTGAGACCCAACTGCAATTATTGGGAATCGACTATTTCGATGCATTGCTAATCCATGACCCGGTGGATATTGAACTTACTCTTTCAAGTGGAGGGCTTTTCGCGGGACTAGATATCTGCAAAAAACGCGGGCTGGTACGCTGGATCGGCTACGGAATGATGCCAGAGTCGTTTCATCTAAGGGTATTGGAAACTCTAGATGTCGATACTATGTTGCACTTTAACGACTATCATCTGATCCGGCAAAACGCCGCCTACTCAGGGGGCATTCTGGAAAAGGCTAGCAATCGAAGTGTGGGAGTGATGAATGGCTGGTCAATTCTGCGAGGACTGTTGACAGACGCAAATCTGGATGAGGCGGTGAAGCGCGGCGGCCTGGATGATCCTAACGATCTCCGATTAGCAGCCAGTCTGCGCTGCTGGGCAAAAACCCACGAGGTCAGCCTATTGGCGATTGCATTACAGTTTTGCCTTCGGGAATCCCGCATTCATTCGCTCCCGATCGGCATGCGAAATCTATGCGAATTAGAACAATGTATTACTGCCGTTACTAGTGCGTTACCCAATAATATCTGGTGTGAACTCCATGAGTGGCGCACGAATTTTATATCTTGATAGTTATACAAACATCAGCGGCGATAGTAATGCCAGCGACGAGATTGGCTATGGCATCACCGCGAGTGAAGCGATCAAGGAGCATTTGCGGTTGCTTGGGCATACTGTATATGATCTATCCATGTTCCAGATCGCTGCGACGTCGAAGCTCGAGTGGATAGATGCATCGTATGGCTTGCTGCGAGCGTTGCCGCTAGAGGACTTCAATATCGTTTTTGTTTTTCATAGCTTTCACCAGTTCCCCGCGGAAATTCGACGCATCCTACTTGATCGTGGATATCGTGACATCAAGATTGTTGGCTATACGCACGGTAGCCATTGGGATCCGACCGATACCTTTCGTCAGATTAACTATCCGGGCATGAACATGGTTGACCTCGCCAATTTGTTGAGCATGGATTGTGTCTTTGTGGTGTCACGTCATTTTCGGGATAGCCTTTTATCCAACGTGCGCGCATTCAATTCAAGTGCAGCCTCCGATCTTGCTCATCGCCTTGTGGTAACAGGTCTGCCGATTAACAACAAACTAATAGACCAGTATCACACAAACACTCATGCGGATCCCTTGCAGATTGTCTTCAACCACTCCCCAACTGGCGGGAAAGATCCAGAAGCATTCTTTCGTGTGATGGAGAGTGTTCTACCGCGGCATGATGTTCGGCTAGTAGTTACTCGCCGCTTTGAGCCTGGCGATCCAGGCGGCCAGAAATTGGAACAGCTGTATGAGTCATTTGGTGATCAAGTCGTACTTGGGAGCACGATGTCACTCTCAGAATACTATATGACATTATGGAATTCGCAGATTCAGGTATCTACGGCAAGCCATGAATCATTGGGCATCGCGACTTTGGAGGCAATGTACACATTGAATTGTTGCTTGCTGCCAAACAGGCAGAGTTACCCGGAAATTGCAGGTCCTGAATATCTATACAACACGGAGCGCGAACTGTTAAGCATGCTGAGTCACTACATTCAAGACAAGGATCGCCGCCATCAGGTGGCTCGTCTTATGCACGAAAAAAGCTTGCGATATCTGGCAGCGGAAGTTGTAGGGCGTATTTCGCGCGCAATGGAAGCCACATTATTATTATAAGTATCGGGACACGTGTACAAAATGAATCAACCGATTCAAGCCAGACAATTCGAATCGGCGGACTGGGCTGTCGTAATCCCCAGTAACCGTCAGGTCACATCGGACTTGCTAGACGCGTTTCCTGCGGATGTTTCAATCTATATCGTTGATGACAGCAACGGTACGATCAAGTCAACGCGCCCAAATGTACGGGTCTTCTACTACTCAGACCAAGAACGGATGCTCGGCCCCAGAGCGTACCTTGTACCTAGGCGAAGCGCTGCTTGCCGCAATTTTGCTTACTATTACATCTGGAGAGAAACGGACCATTCTCATATCGTTACCATCGACGATGATTGCTACCCTGATGCGGGTTATTTAAATCGCCACAGCATAGTGGGAACCACGCAAACTTGGCGAACATATACATCCGCGAGTGGTTGGTTGAACTCAATCGATCTATTACCTGTGCCAGGTCCTCTTTACGCGCGAGGTTATCCCTTCTGGCTTCGCGACAACTTTAAAGAATACAGCATTGGAAATACACAAGGCCGCTCGGTATGCAACATCGGACTTTGGAGACGCCATTTAGACTTTGATGGCTTTGATAAGTTCGTGATCGATCGCTATAACGCCTCATATGAGTATCAACCAGAACAAGTCTGTCACGCGCGAGTTGGCACGCCCGAGTCGCCTACTCTAGTCCCATTCTCGGGAATGAACGTGGCTTTCATCCGAGAACTATTGTTGATAGCTACTCAAGTGCCGATGAACCAGCACATCGGAAACAGCTACCAATTACAGCGCTTTGATGATCTTTGGTGTGGCGTCTTGATGCAACTGTTAATCGATCGCCATCCTGATGATTGCTTAACCTTGGGCGCACCGGTAGTTACCCACACACGAGCAGGCAATCTCCGACGAGAGGTAGGAGGCGAGCACTACGGACATTTGATAGCACCCTACTTTCACGAAATTGTCGAAGACGCCATTGCGGAAACACCCGTCGGCAAATATGTTGAGATGTACATTGAGCTATGCGCTCTAGCTCACGAAATTACTTTGAGACGGCTTGGGGCAGGACGTATTCCTCAAGCATATGCCACTGTGCTGGCACGGATTTTTCAGGACTTAGCGGAGTGGGGGCGACTATTCCTGAAGTTTACGTGAGTGATTAAACATCCTTCGTTTTTTTGGGATTGAGGACAAACTTTTGAGACTTCGAACGATCAAACCTGCCGAATTTGATCAGTATATTGCACTCTCCAGTCTTGCTTTCGGTGTTCCAAAGGACGGAGAGCAGCGTCTCCTCAAAGACTATCTTCTTCCAGAACAAATTCTGGTGCTAGAACTGGGCGGAAAGATTGTTTCACAATTATTGATGCATAAATTAGGGGTTTGGATAAACCGGACGCCAATACCACTCGGCGGTATTGCCGGCACAGTCACGGATCCTGAACACCGAAACAACGGCTACGCAACCAGGTTGTTGCAATACGCGTTGGCCTACATGCGTGAGACTGCGACATGCAACATTTCAGCGCTATATCCTGCAACCTATGCGCTTTACCGACGGAATGGATGGGTTATGGGCGACTCAGGGAGGACCTACACCGCTAACCCCTCGGCTTATCATCCGAGCAATCCATCCACACTACGCAATGTCGAACACCGCATGACCAGGTTAGATGACATGCGTCTATTGCAAAGTATGCGGCGGCGCTACGCCGCAAGCCGCCAAGGATATATTGACCGTGATGTGCTAGGTTGGCACGCAAGGGCACTTGGAAAGATATACAGCAATAGTGCTGACCGCTGGCTAGCATTGCATATTGCTCCCGGGGGCCGCGAAGATGCGTACCTACTTTATGGATTTTCTAAGCCTAGGCACATGGAGGTATACGAGATTGTCTACGAATCACCGACGGCATTGGATGCTTTGCTGCTATTTTTAGCAAAGCATGACACGCAGGAACTGATCTCGGTTACGCTAGACCCAACCAATCCTTTGCTTAATCGAGTCGTCAATCCGGCAGCATTTACGATTCAGCGACATCTCGCGCACTTAGCCATGTTTCGGATTGTGGATGTACCCCGCGCGCTATGCGAATATCCCCGGCTTAACAATGAGGCGGTAGGAAGGTTCACTCTTCAAATTGTCGACCAGACAGCGCCTTGGAACACGGGTTGCTGGTCTATTCAAATGGAAAAAGGCACTGCGAGCTGCAGCAGGCTGCAAGATGGAGCATTAGCAGATGCAACACTGGACATAGCCACGCTAGCCCAACTATACGTGGGCTACCAGTCCGTCCCTAAGGCAGCAAGAGAAGGGCTAATACGCATCCATCGGCCAAGCGTCCTATCCGAAATAGCCTGCCTTTTCGAGAGCCATACTAGACCATTCTCCGGCGATCGCTTTTGATGAGGGCCAACCAATGCTACATATTTTTTATAGATACTGTGGCCGGGAAAATAGCAAGCCGCGACCAGCTTTTTACAGCAAAGCACTTTGTTTGAAAAGCTGTCTCCTGGCATTCCTACGAATTGTCGACGCACGATTTACGTTTATCAGCGATGGCCCGATTAGTTCAGATGTTACTTCCCTGATCGATGGCCTTACGACGATCATTAAACTCCCAGGTGTTGGTGAGGCACAATCGTTCATTTTTGCGTTGCAAGAAGCAGCTCGATGTGAGTCGTCCGATCATGTTTATTTTGTGGAGGACGACTATCTACACTGTACTGATGCGTTGATGAAGATCGTAGAGTGCTCTAGGAACATCCCCAGTGATTACATCACGCTATTTGACGATCCCCTCCGCTATAAGCTTACTGACGATGTACCGCCCGACCTGCCAGTCGTTGATCCAGCGTTTGTTGTTTCATCTTCGCATCACTGGCGGCGCATTGAGTCCACAACGCTGACTTTTTGCGGACGCGTAAGGACTATTCAAGAAGACTTGGAGATATTTAGCACGCACGTTCTCCGGCGTTCAGAAGATAAGCGCTATATCGCCGACCGTGAGTGTTGGCGACACTTGCAAGGACTCGGCAATTACGCATCCAGCGGCAAACTGCGGACACTGATCAGCGCAATACCATCGCTGGCTACTCACTGCGAGCTTACCGCCCTTTCGCCTACCATCAATTGGAATAAATTGGCCACCGAGATCGCCGCAGACGTTAGCGCCGCCCCACTAGCAATTCAACATGGAATTCCGGCCAAGACTAGTGCTGCTTTGCCTATGATGCCGGGAGCATTGGAGATAGGCGCTGAAGAAGAACAGGCTGTTATGAACGTAATCCGGTCACATCGCCTCGGTCGTTATGCCAGCCCATGGGAGACCGCGTCACAAGTGACTGCTCTCGAACAGCGCTTTGCAGAGTACATGAAGTCACCAACTTGCTTAGCAGTTTCATCCGGCACGGCTGCGCTACATTGCGCGCTCGTAGGTCTCGGCATTGGTCCGGGTGACGAGGTCATCGTACCTGCTTACACTTGGATGAGTTCGGCAACAGCGGTTTGTAACGTAGGTGCGGTTCCAATAATCGCAGATATAGACGCAACATTGACTATCGACCCCACACGGTTGGAAGACCACATCACACCGTATACGCGTGCGATATTAGTCGTGCACATGCGTGGTGCCCCTGCCCGCATGGACGCAATACAAACTATCGCCAAGCGGCATGACTTGCTTCTCATTGAGGACACCGCCCAAGCAATGGGAGCGAGCTTTCACGGACGACGGCTCGGGACAATTGGAGACATCGGATGCTTCAGCCTTCAAAGCTATAAGATCTTATGTACCGGGGAAGGAGGCCTTTTGCTTGCACACAACGAAGCGGCGCTCAAAAAGGCAATTGCCTTTCATGGTGCCCCGCCTGGTGAGCACCCGATGCTGTCAATGAATTACAGGATGTCAGAATTAACCGGAGCAGTAGGATTAGTGCAACTTCGACGACTGGATGGAATGCTGGAGCGAATGCGCCACGCAAAGCGGCGAGTTCGCGAATCGTTGGAAGAGATTGCTCTTCGAAAGCCGATCGAGCTGCGCGAAGAGGTCGACTCGCGGGGCGATGCCGCGGTATCTGTGACATTTTTTGCGGAATCGTCAGAGAAGGCAAATATTATCTCCGACGCGCTGTGCGCTGAAAATATTGGAAATTTTAGGCTTTATCGGCCTGGTATACCAGATTTTCACTTCTTCAAATGTTGGACCGACATTATGAACAAACAGCCGTTGAGCCCGTATGGTGGTCCTTGGCGTTTCGCCCGCCGGGAGATTGCCTACGCGACAGACATGTGTCCACGCGCAACCAATTTATTAGGTAGAGCAATCGACATCAACATCAACCCGCAATTTAGCAAAGTAGATATTGACGAGACAATTCGTGGACTCTACAAGGTTTTGAGCAGACTCGCCTAAGGACAATGAATTCGCATCCGTCTGTAGTAATTTTTGGCACGTCAATTAGCTCCGCTTACCTTTCTGGCTGCACGATATTGTTCCGCGCGCTTACCGACGCTTTTGTACGTCTGGGATGGCAGGTAAAGTTTGTAGAAGAGCAGCACGCTTGGCTAGAGCTACGCTCGGATTATCATGTTGCGAGCCCACTGATTCAGGTGCTTTGTTACGGTGATAGGCCATCGCTAGTGAAGCTGTTGAATGATCCCGGCTTATTCGACGATGTGCAGCTAGTACTGAAATTCTCCGGCAGCAGCTACCAGCATGACCGCCACATTGACGAATGGCTTGCTGATGCCAAATGTAGTAATAGATTGAATGCCGTTATTGTTTATGTAGACGCTGATGCACCGATGCGTCTGCCATACATCATCCGTCACCCTCATTTTTACCTGCACAAAGTACTGTGTTATTTTGATGGTGTGTGGGTGATGCTCGGAGGACGGCGGGCCATCGAAGAATACCGTATGATCGGTGCACAACGTGTGTGGTTTATGCCAGCGGCCGTTGATCCGCAGGCTTTCCAACCAATGCCTAGCATCGCCGAGTATGCTGCCGATTTATTGTTTATTGGCAATCCCGCGTATGGGCGGACAAGCCAATTAAAGCGGCTATTCTTTGATGTTGCCGAACAATGCCCAGCAAATCGTTTTTTATTAGCCGGTGCCGAATGGGGCAGCGCGTGTCTGCCGCGCAATGTCCATTATCTGGGTTACGTACCCTCAAATCACTTACCTCAACTCTACAGCAGTGCCCGACTAATTCTAAACATTACTCGTGAGGAAATGGCCGTCTACGGACATGCTGGAGCCTTGCGACTATTTGAAGCAGCGAGCTGTGGTGGATGCATCGTTACCGATATGTGGTCAGGAATCGACACCCTCTTTGGTGCAGGTAAGGAAATTCTCGTCGCTGAAAACACTGCTGACATAGTGGGTTATGTTGAAAATGTGGACTGGCAGCTTTCGAAGACCATTGGGAATCTAGCTCGTGCTCGGGTTTTCCGGGACCATACTCCCGATCATCGCATTCGTAGTCTATTGAAAATCCTTAATCTAAATTGAAGGAAGAACGCGGCGCCGGTAAAACAACTCATGAGCCACCCCCCCCGCCGTCTACTAATTATATTGGCCAAGTACCCGCGCGCTGGGCAGGTCAAGACACGACTAGCAGTGTCAATAGGCGTGGAAGCCGCCACGAGCTTGTATTCCGCCTTCCTGGCGGATCTTGCTCCTCGCTTTATGCATGGAAATCAACGATGCGGCTTTGATATCTGCTGGGTGTATACCCCGGATACTCCGGAATTCGAGCGAATGCTAGCGAATCTATGCGCGCTCCCCCAGTCGTCTCAAATTACATTCGTTGGACATGCCGCATCAAACCTTGCAGAGCATCAAGTGAAACAGCTACAGTGGGCCGCCGGAGCAGGATATCAACAAGCAGTTATTATCACCACTGACACTCCCCACCTTTCTCGCACAAGGGTAGATGATGCCTTTGAACGACTAAACGATCATGACGTCGTAATCGGACCGTGCGTCGATGGAGGTTATTATCTGTTGGGGGTATGTCAATATTGGCAAGTCCTCGATCAAGTTGAAATGAGTACCGGGCACGTGACAAATGACGTGATTAGAAATGCCCAAGCCGCTTGGTTATCTGTATCTCTTCTTGAGCCAATGCTGGATATCGATAACGAGCACGACTTAAATGCATTTGTTAGCTTGATGGAATCTTCATCCGGTAACCTCTGCCCCAAAACTTGGAGCAAATTGGAAGAACTTGGACTACGGCAAAGAATCTTAAAGAGGGGACACGACAGCATGCGGTCTGAGAATGGTTATTGAAAACACGCAGCTTGCTCAGAGCCATCAACTTGTGTCGTACTGACAGGGAATCCCCAGTGCAAACTCAAGGCACGCACGGACTAGCAGACCTGATACAAACAGACGGAATTGCGTTATCAAAAGAGTTGCTACGTCGTGCTATGCAAGAAGGCGATTTATATCGGCATGCCGTATCACAAACTATGGAATCGGACCCGCAATTGGAGGGGATATTCAAAGAAGTGTATCGGACTCTGAAAGGTAGTATACCCGAAAACCAAACAGACTTAGCCCTTGTTCATCAAGCTTCAAATGGAAAGCCCAATCGCTATACCTACGGTCAGCTCTACGAGACGATAAACCAAGTTGCATCTTCTCTCCAGCTATTGGGCATTGGTGCGGGCGAAGTCGTCAGCTTATGGTTACCTTGTATACCAGAATGGATCATTGCTACGTTAGCTTGCATTAGTCTTGGCTGTAAGCCGGCGTCGATCCCGATTGAGCAGATAGATGAAAACGATCTGACTACGTTTTTACAAACCTCAAAGGCTAGAGTATTAATTGTTGCGAATTGGTGCATGCTTGATGGCAATCCGTTCCCCACCAAGAGTATCGCGGAAAAAGCTTCCATATTCGCACCATACTTGGAATCTATAATTACCGTTCGTCATCTTGAACTCTCCGTTAGCTGGCTTGATGGCCGAGATATCTTGTGGGACCAACTATTAGCAGGCTGCTGAAATTCGCCTTGTGCGCGCGTACCGAAAAAAGATCGACCTCTCAAAACGATCCATAGTCAATTTGCTCGACCCTCGGAGGGGGTATGAGCACCCCACAAAACACCACGAAAATGGTTCACGAATCGAATTTCAGCAGCCGGCAGCTCAGTAAAGTAATCCAGAATGCAAAACCTGGGTCCCCGCCTTCACGGGGACGACGAACTTTTTTCACTGAGTTACGTGAAGCTCAATAATGGAAGGCCCCGAAGCTCAAACCAAGGAACAGGGCCGATGAGCAAAGCGTTGCTGAGATTGTTGGTCCTGGCCGGCCTGCTGATCGCGATCGCGGCGCGTGCGGAAAGCGAAACACCCGCGATCAAGGCGGTGCGGAGCTGGTTCCTTGCCGCATCCGATCTCCCGTGGACCGGTGAATCGCCTGCAACCCACGGGTTGCGTCTTACGCTGATCGTCTTCCACGGTACGGCGTGGGAGCCCGAAACCATCCTTGCCGCGACCAAAAACATGGCGCCGCTGCTCGCTCAATGCGGCGTACGTATCGTCGCAGCCGAACTCCAGATGCTCGATGCCCCGCACCGCTTTCGCTATTATCTGACGCCGGTTTCGCGCGAATTGGCGCGGCTCGCGCCCGTGCCACGGCCGGCGATTTATTTTGTCGCGGACACGCTGAACCGCCCCGCGTTCGATGCCGAGGCGATAGGCCGCGCCAACAGCGGGAAGCGGCCGGAACTCGCCGATACGGTCTGGGTCGCGGTGGGTACGCGCGATCTGCACGTTGCTCTCGCGCATGAGCTGACCCACGTGCTGATGGACAGCGGCGCGCACAGCGATGAATCCGGCAATCTGATGCAGTCCGAAACGACGCCGGAAAATACCCGCTTGACCGATACCCAGTGCGCCCGCATGCGCGCGACCGCGGAACGCAACGGCTTGCTGACGCCGTTGCGAAACTAACGCGTTTCGTTCTTCGCCCAGTCCCTGGAGCGTCCGAGCGCTTTGTTCCATCCCGCCATCAGCCGCTGCGCGTCAGCGCGCGGCATATTGGGCTCAAACACGCGATCGACCTGCCATTGGGCGGAAATCTCGCCGGCGTCTTTCCAGTAGCCGACGGCCAGACCGGCCAGGTACGCAGCGCCCAGCGCGGTGGTCTCGAACACCTTCGGCCGCACCACGCGCACTCCGAGCACGTCGGCCTGGAACTGCATCAGCAAATCGTTCTGCGTGGCGCCGCCATCGACGCGCAACTCGCTCAACCTGATGCCTGCATCGGACTCCATCGCATGCAGCACGTCCGCCGTCTGATAGGCGATGCTCTCGAGCGCGGCGCGCGCAATGTGGGCGGCGCCGGTGCCGCGCGTCAGGCCGATGATCGTGCCGCGCGCATACGGGTCCCAATGTGGGCTGCCGAGACCGGAGAACGCCGGCACTAGATAGACGCCGCCGTTGTCGGGCACGCTCGCCGCAAGCGGTCCGACGTCCGCCGAGGCCTTGATGACGCCGAGCCCGTCACGCAACCACTGCACCACTGCGCCGGCGATGAATACGCTGCCTTCAAGCGCGTATTCATCCTTGCCGTCGATGCGCCACGCGGTCGTCGTCAGCAGCCGGTTGCGCGAATGCACCGGCTTGCCGCCGGTGTGCATCAGCATGAAGCAACCGGTGCCGTAAGTGTTCTTGACCATGCCGGGCGTGATGCAGCGCTGCCCGAACAGCGCGGCCTGCTGATCGCCGCCGATGCCCGCAATCGGGATGCGTGCCGCGAACAGCCCGTCCGCGGTTTTTGCGACCACTGCGCTCGACGCCACCACCTGCGGCAGCACCGCGCGCGGAACTGCAAGCAGATCCAACAGTTCGTCATCCCATGCGCCGCTGTGGATATTGAAGAGCAGCGTGCGCGAAGCATTGCTGGCGTCGGTCACGTGTGCGGCACCGCCCGTTAATTTCCAGATGAGCCAACTATCGATGGTGCCAAACGCAAGCTGCCCGGCTTCCGCCCGCGCCCGCGCGTCGGCGACGTTATCGAGTATCCAGCGCAATTTGGTGCCGGCGAAATAAGCATCGAGCACGAGCCCGGTTTTGGCGCTGAACAGAGGTTCGTGCCCCTGCGCTTTGAGTTCGTCGCACATGGCGGCGGTGCGCCGGTCCTGCCACACGATCGCGTTGCAGACGGGTTTGCCGCTCGCGCGCTCCCACACCACGGTGGTTTCGCGCTGATTGGTGATGCCGATGGCGGCAATATCCCGCGCGACGATGCCGGCGCGCGCGATCGCCTCGGCGGCAACGCCGAGCTGCGTTTCCCAGATTTCGTTCGGGTCATGCTCGACCCAACCCGGCTGCGGGAAAATCTGGCGGAATTCCCTCTGCGCGGCCGCCTTGATCGCGCCGCCATGATCGAACACGATCGCGCGCGAGCTGGTGGTACCCTGGTCGAGCGCAAGAATAAAGGACATATCCTTAACTCCCCGCCCCGCCCACCGCACCGGCATGCGGCTGGCGGAGGTGCAGCGGGTAATCAGTGATCAATCCGGCGAGCCCGAGTTGCGCGCAGTGCCGGTGCTCGGCAGCGGTGACCGCGCCGTAGGCGTAATTGCGCCAGCCCGCGCGTTCGACCTCGTTCAGCACCACCGCATCGATGATGTTGTAGTCCCACACCAGCGCCTTGATCCGCGGCTGCGCCGCGCAGCCCGCAATCACCGCCGCTACCTCGAGCGGCCGGTGTGCGAGCAACAGGCCGCAGTCAGCCTCGAGTTCGCCCGCGCAGCGCATCACCACGTCGTGCCTGAACGATGTCACCAGCAACCGGCGCCGGCGCTGGAATTGCCTGAGCACCGGAATTGCCGCCGGTTGCGCCTCGGGATTCTTGATTTCAATGTTCCACAGGATTTCCGGGAACGCTTCCAGAATCTCCGCCAGCACCGGCACCGGATGGCCGAGCGCGTCTTCGATTTCGCGCCGCGTGAGTTCGGCAACCGCACGCTGCCCCGGCACCACGCGGTCGTGGACGATTACCGGCAGGCCATCGCGGCTCAGCCGGACGTCGGTCTCGATGCCGTCAACACCCAGCCTGAGCGCCGCTTCAAACGCCGCCATCGTGTTTTCCGGAACGTCGGCGTGATAACCGCGGTGTGCGAGTAAATGCATGACTGGAGCTTTCCCCGAAAAGGCCATGATTTTCCACCTATTGTCTTTCCGAATAACTCGTGTATCATGGTCTGCGCCATACGCCATCCAAATACCGGATGGAGGGATCAGACAAGGAGAACAGGATGCTGTTTTACGCCTTTTACGTAATTGCGGCTGTAGTTCTGGTTCTGCATTTTACCGGCTGGCTCAGACGCAACAATCTCGAGTGGCTGATGCTGGTGATGGCCGTAGCAGTATTTCCGGTCGTCATTTTTCTCAAATAATGCGGCGCCCGCCGGCGCGTGAACTCGCGCGCGCCAGCGTGATGAACAACAAGCCGAGTGCGGCAGTCACGGTGAGCCATCCGAACGTGACGGTGTAACTGCCGGTCCAACGGTACAGCGTCGAGAACATCGCCGGGCCTGTCAGAATACCCGCGTAACTCCACAGCGAAGCGCCGGCGGTCACAACGCTCACCATTCCGTGCGGGCTGTTTTTGACGACTTCAGCGAGAAATATGCCGTTCCAGCCGATGGCTGTGGCGCCGAAGGCGAAAAACAGCAAAGCGAGCGCGAACGCCGGCCACTGCGGCGAGATTGTCGCGGTCAGCGCGCAGCACACGATCATCACCAAATTGAGCGCGAGCAGCATACTGAAACCGTCGCCGATTCTGTCGGTCAGCCAGCCCCAGAAGACGCGCCCGGCGACGCCGGCAGCCTGGGTCAACGACAGCAGAACGCCGGCCGCCACCAGCGTGTAGCCCGCTTCCTCCACCATCATCGTCACCAGAAAAGTGCCGAGGCAGAGCTGCACGAACGTATAGCAGAATGCCGCGATCGCCATCCAGCGCAATGACCGCATGCGCCATATCAGGTGCAGCCCCGCAAACCACGATGGCTTATTCGTTGAATCCCGGTCGCGATCGCCATCCCATTGCGTGCGTACCCGCTGCAGCGCGAGCAGGACCGTCATCGCGATAACGATGACCAGCGCCAACGCCCACCGCCAGCCGAACGCCAGCGTGATTCCCGGCGCAGTAAGTGCGATCAGCAGCCAGCCCATCGGCACCCCGGTCTGCTTGATCGAGAATATAAGGTTGCGGTTCCGCGGCGGGCTGAAACGGTAAAGCAGATGGGCTGCGGCCGGATTCATCGCGCTGGTGCCGGCGCCGATCAGTATCGAAGCGATAACGATGGCGGGCACGCTGGCGGTCATGGTCAGGAACATGGCGGTGATGCACAGCGCGAGACCGAGTTGCGTTATGCGGCAGGCCCCATGGCGTGCAATCAGGCTGCCGAGTACCAGAGAAGTCAACGCCGCCGTGCCGTACGTGATGCTGACCTGATAGCCGATCAGTGATGCCGGCACATCCAGATCGCGCGCCAGCCTGGGCGCGATCACCGGGAAAATCGCGCCGCTCATGGACGCGCCGATCAGCGCCACCGTGGACGCAGCGACCACCGCGATCACCGGCCCGCGCGACGGCGCCACCGGCGGCAGGCCGGGATTCATACGCCACCGTCCGCCGACTCGCCGCTGCGGCGCGGCACGCCACCCGGGGGAAATTTTACGGAGAAGAAAACCACTATGCCTCAATCATAGCGCGATGCGGCGGCACGCGGATAGCACGCAGCGGCTGCCGTTACGCGCGGATTCATTGACATGCCACGGTCTGCCCCATAGTATTTCAGCCGGACCCACCGTGGTAACCGTTTCTCATCCGCGCACCGTCGCGCCGGCTATCAGCCCGACGACGCCTGGGAGCGCTACGCGTTTCCCCGATGCCGACGAAGCATTCCATGTCACGATCGCGCGGGCAACCGGCGCGCGCGAAATTTAGCTGAAGGCCTGGATATGAAAAAACGCCTGATCGTTGCGGTCACCGGAGCGACCGGTTCGATTTACGGCATGCGCATTCTGCAGCAGTTGCGCGCGCTCGGCGGCTGGGAATCGCACCTGGTGGTCTCCGACGCCGGGGTGCTCAATGCGTGGCAGGACTACGGATTGACGCGCGCCGACATCAACCGGCTTGCCGACGTGGTACACAATCCGCGCGACATCGGCGCCTCAATCGCGAGCGGCTCCTTCATTACGCACGGCATGGTGATTGCGCCATGCTCGATGAAAACGCTTTCCGGCGTCGCGCATGCTTACTCGGACAATCTGATCACGCGCGCCGCCGATGTCGTTCTCAAGGAGCGCCGCCGGCTGGTGCTCCTCACGCGCGAAGCGCCGCTCAATCTCGCGCATCTGCGCAACATGGTCGCCGTTACCGAAATGGGCGGCGTAATTTTCCCGCCGGTACCGGCGTTCTACAGCAAAGCCAAAACCATAGACGCGATCGTCGGGCACACCGTCGGGCGCGTGCTCGACCTGTTCGACGTGCAACACGACACCATCGCACGCTGGCAGGGCATACGGGCGGCGCCGGCGAAAA
>Ga0080064_1004106_pt1 | contig 19368 bp, 17 predicted proteins | sample Subgrocontami54m_FD_69260 | JGI IMG/M metagenome (GOLD analysis project Ga0080064, IMG submission 69260) | Subsurface groundwater microbial communities from S. Glens Falls, New York, USA - GMW46 contaminated, 5.4 m (SPADES assembly) (version 2) ...
GCCTGGCTGCAGAACCTCCGCCGTCTGCTGGTGCGCCACGACCGCATTCTGACTGTGTATCAAGGCTTCTTCCACCTGGCCTGCCTCATCATCACCCTGAGGCATTTATGAAACCAGCTCTAGTCTCTTCTCTTTTGCCCAGTCCGACTCGTAGTTGAAGATGATGCCACCTGGGGGAACCCTGGCCTCATAGCCATCCGACTGGTTGGAAGTCTTGGGCGGAGCGAACAAGCCAAACAATAGCTTGAGCACGGGGAGCCGTGGCGCCTTCGGGTCGTCACCGAACTCCAGAAGTTCATTGGTGACCTCGGCGATTCGCTCCAGTGTCACACCCTGCTTGCGCAGCGCCTCGAGCAGGCTGCGAACCTGCACTACGCCGACTGCGGCGGCCATCTCGACTTGGCGCTGAGCCTTCAGCTCGAGCGCCGTCTTTATCTTGTCCTTGCGGAGCATCTGGGAGGCGATGACGCGGGCGCTGTGCGCCGAGTACCCGGCCTTGATGGCTGCCTCGGCACCGTTTCCGTGGTAGTGGGAGATGAACAGCAGTTCGCGCTCGGAGTAACCGGTGGGGCTGTTCGGCTTACTCTTCGCTGTCGCTTTCTCGGATGCCTCTGCGCTTGCGCTTAACATGGCGGTAACCTTCCATGCTCAGAACGAAGGTGGAGCCCTATGGCCTAGCTGACGCGAGCCGAACTGCCGCCGGCTACGCTGGAATGGGTTCGGAGTCGGGAATCTGCCTGCGATTCGATTCAGAACCTTCTCGGGCAAGAAACAGATCCAGCGGCCCCCCGGCCCAAACCCCTGTCGCGCGGCTTCGACCCCAAGCCGCTTCCGGGCACGCACCAACGTGCTAGCGCTCACGCTGGCGGCAGTAGCGTCCTCGATTAAAGCCGAAGCAGGCGTAGGGCCCCTGCGGAGCCTGCTCACGAGCAGACATGTTGCACGAGTAAGCTGTGGGGTCATCGGGTTCTCATTTCCGTATGTCCATTACATGTCCAATAAGTGTTCGGTTGCGCTCCGCTCAGGGATTTACGGTGCCACCCGCGCCCTGTAAGTCTTTGAAATTACGGATTGTGGTAAATTCGAATCCCACTCTCTCCGCCAGTTTTCCGCAAATTTCTCGAGCAAGCAAGAAAGAGGAGAATACCGTGTCACAAGACAATGGCGATAAAGCAAGATTCGCACGCGAACGCAAGAAGAAAGCCCGGAAGCGGAAGACCAACTGGGAATTGAAGAAAGCGCTGGGGATGACGAAGCCGCCGAAGGCCGCCTAGCATTCCTTCCGCCGATCCCCTTTTTGGGATCTCCAAGGCGGCGAACCCCTTACTTCTCCAGCGCCGCGTCCCAGTTCAGCACCAGGGTGAGGTGGGAGGCGTTGAGCTGGGGGTTTTCGACGATGAGGAAGCGCTTGCCGTCGGCCGCGGACGATAGGAAGTAGCCTCTGGCCCAGACGCGAGTCTGAAACAACGACTGTGGCGCTCCGATCTCCAGGCTGTCGCCGCGCGCGGCGATGGGGACGGCCACCACCTTGTTGCTGGCGTCCAGATAGAAGAGTTCCTTGCCATCGGCGCGCCACTTGGGATTGTTTCCGCCGCCCGCGGAAATCTGGAATCGCCCGCCGGGGGTGGGGAAGGACACGGCATAGATCTCCTCGCGCCCGGATTCATTGGAAACGTAGGCCACCCATTTGCCATCCGGAGAAAACTCCCCGAGCTGCTCGTTAAATTCCGTCTGCAGGAAGGGGAAGGGCTTGCGGTCGCCGAACATGGGTAGCGCCCACAGGTCGGTCTTGGTCTTGCCTTGCGCGTCGCTGCGGTCGAAAAGGAGGTACTTGCCGTCGGAGGACCAACTGGTCGGATACTTGGTGGCCTTGTCCTCGTACACGAGCTCCTCCGGGTGCGCCCCGTTGGAGGGTTTCTGGTAGATGTCGTGGGCCCCTTTGCGGGCCGAGTCGAAGACGAGGGTGTTTCCGTCCGGAGACCACACCGGATCGTCATCGTCCGCAGGGTCGAAGGTGAAGCGGGTCTTCACGCCGCGCACCAGGTCGTAGATCCAGATGTCCACGGTGCCGACGTTCTGGTCAGTGACGCTGGCGGCGACCTTGCGGCCGTCAGGAGAGAGCCGGGTCACACTGAACGGGTCGGTGGCCACGACCGCCCCGGGCTTGCCCTCGCGGTCATACCAGGTGAGCGCATACCCGGTGGCGCCCCCGGCCTGAAAGGCCAGCTTGCCGTCCTCGGAGACCGAAAAAGCGCCGGTCCAGCGGTCATCCACCGCCACCTGCTCGGCCACCGGGACCGGATCCCCCACCATCGCCAACTTCTTGACGTCGAGTTTCTGGGCCATGAGGTTGCCGCCGCGAACAAACAGCACGTGGCCGGAGGCGTACATGGCGCGGCGGTCGGTTCTCACCAGCAACTGCTTGCGGTCCGGTGAATCCAGGGAGCTGACGTAAATGCCGTTGCCCCCCTCGTCGGCCTTCTTGTTGGTGATGCTCCCGCCGCCGGTGCGGACCAGGAAGATGAAGTGGCGGCCGTCGGGCAGGAACCAGGGCCAGCGATGAGAGTTCTCGCCCTTGGCCGCATCCAGTGAGGTCAGCGGAGTGGGAGCGCCGCCGCTGGCGGCCACGCGGTAGAGAGGGTCGTTGGTAGTGGGAGCGAAGAGGATGATGCCGTCGGGACTCCAGGCTCCCCCGCGGCCGGCGGAAGCATCGGCGATCACCTGCACTGCACCGCCGGCCGCGTCAATGCGCTTCATCTGCCCGCCGGAAAAGAAGCCGAGTTGGCGGCTGTCCGGCGACCAGAAGGGAAAGCCCGCGCCCTCCGTCCCCGCCAGGGGCTGGCCGCTCATGGAATCCAGGGGACGCACCCAGAGTTGCGGCTTGCTCCCCGTCCCGCCGGCCACAAAAGCGATCTTCGAGCCGTCCGGGGAAAGCGCGAAGTCGAAGGGCTGAAAGGAAGTTTCCGTGGGCGCCAGAACGCTGAGGCGCACCAAGCGGTGCGGCATAGGAGCGCGCAGGATGTAGCCGGTCGTCGCCAGCGCGAGTCCCGCAAAAAGAAGCGCAGCCACGCCCCAGGCCAGGCGCTCGCGAGTGCGGCGGCGCGCCGCCACCGGGGCAGGGACTCCGACTTGCGAGCCGCCTTCGGCGATCCATTGCAGTTGGAGCTTCAAGTCGTGCGCCGTCTGCCAGCGCTCTTCTGGCTCCTTAGCCAGGCAGGTGCGGATCACGCGCTCCAGCGCGGGCGGCGTCAGAGGCGCCAGAGCGCCGATGGGCTTGGGATCCGAGGAAAGGATGGCAGCGATGAGGCTGGCTTTGGTGCGGCCGGCGAAGGCGGGCTTGCCCGTGGCCATCTCGTAGAGCACTTCGCCCAGGGCGAAGATGTCGGTGACCGCGCTGGTCTCCGCGCCTTCCAGTTGCTCGGGCGCCATGTACTGGAAGGTCCCCAGGATGGTGCCTTCGGCGGTGAGCTTCTTGGCCTCGGCCGTCATCTCGGTCAGCGCCTGGGCCACGGGCGCCATGCTGGTGGTCTTGGCCAGGCCGAAGTCCATGAGCTTCGCCCCGCCTTTGGTCAGCATGACGTTGCCCGGCTTCAGGTCGCGATGGATGATGCCCAGCCGGTGCGCCTTCTCCAGCGCGTCGGCGATCTCGATGCCGTAGCGCAGCACCTGCTCGGTGGGAAGCGGGCCCTTCTGCAGGCGCTGCTCCAGGGTCTCGCCCTCCAGGAACTCCATCACCAGGAAGTCCACGCCGTTCTCCTGGCCGACGTCATAGAGCGGGCAGATGTTGGGATGGGAGAGCGCAGAGATGGCCTTGGCCTCGCGCTCGAAGCGCTGCCGAACCTCAGGATTCTGCGAGAGCTGCGAGGGCAGAACCTTGATGGCGACGGTGCGCTCGAGGCGCGTGTCGCGGGCGCGATACACTTCGCCCATCCCGCCCGCGCCAGCAGGGGCGAGGATCTCGTAGGGGCCGAGCCTGGTGCCTTCAGTAATCAGAGAGATCCTTCGCTTCGCTCAGGATTTCGGCAGCGGGCTCCCGGCCTCGCCGGGGCGCGGCCTCACGCCCGCTAGACGCCTCAAGTTCGTAGGGGCCGAGTCGTGTCCCTGAGGCGAGCGCCATTCGAGGCGACATTATAGCCGCAACCGGCGCGAACTCAGGGTTTGGTCGCGGGCGGCGGGTCGGGCATGCCGCCGTCGAAGATCACCTTCCAGGATTTGTCCGGCTGGCGGCGCCAAGCGGTCAAGTAGGTCCCGTGGCCGATGGTCTTCTCTCCCTTTTCGTTGACCCGGGTTTTTTGATAGCGGCCCAGGGTGCACCCCAGGTCGTGCTCGCTCTCGGCACCGGTCGGCTTCCACTGCAGGCGGTTGCCCGGGGTCGAGAAGAACTCCCGATCCGCCTCCTCGATGGCCTTGGGCCCGACCACAGGCTTCTCGCGCATGATAACCCCGTCCTCGGCGAAGAAAGAGGCTGCGCCGGCGGCGCCGCGCTCCGCCGTGACCCGCTCGAAGTCGCGGTCGGTGCGCATCAGCGCCGCTTCGTCGCGCTCGTGCTGCCGTCCCTCGGAATAGGACAGTACCGCCACCCCCGCCAAGAGCAGGGGAAAGCCTGCAATTCTCACCAAGGTCTTCATCGGGCCTCCTGGGCTGAAGCACAGTAAACCGCCCGCACCAGCCAAGTAAACCCCATTCCTAGTGGTCGCGGGGCAGGGAAGCGCGAGTGCTCGCGCTTTGGCTGCCTGACCCAGGGAACAGCCTGCTACCTCCAAAAAACATATTGACAGTCAACGACTTGGGTGTAGGATGTGGAACCAAGTGGACAAGAGTGGGCTACTACCCAAGGGTTTCAAGGCGTTTAGGGCCTTCGTTTCTGGAAGCGGCATAGCACCAGGGAATGAAGAAGAGAACCCCAAATAACGACGCCAATGAACCAAGTGCAGCGGAGGTACTCACGGCGTTCGCCTCCCTGGCAGGAGTGATAGCGGCTCATCGCAGCCGGAAGCACCCCGGAAGACGGGGAAAAAACCATGTTTCGCGGCAACCATCCAACCCGGGTCGACGAAAAGGGCCGGCTGAAGGTCCCGGCGGAGTTCAAGCGGGTGATCGAGGAGAAGTACGGCGAGGACTTCTACATCACCAGCGTGGACGGGCAGCGGGCGCAGCTCTACCCCTTCGAGGAATGGCAGCGCATCGAGGAGAAGCTGGCGCGCCTCTCGAACTTCAACCCCGCCAAGAAGAAGCTTTTGAATCGCACCAACTACTACGGCCAGGCGGTGGAGATCGACGGCCAGGGCCGTCTGCTGCTGCCCTCGCTGCTGCGCCAGGACGCGCAGTTGAAGGGGGAAGTGGCGGTGCTGGGCATGCTGAACCACCTGGAAGTACGGAACATGGAAGCGTTCCGCAAGGAGATGGCAGAGAACCCGTTCACGGCCGAGGATGAGAAGACGCTCGACGAACTGGGCATCTAGTGGCGCGAGAGTTTGGGGATTTGGCAGACGCCCCCGAGCGGGGCGGGCATGGCAGGGAAGAGGAAGTTGGCCATGCTTCGGTTCTTTTACAAGAAGCGATCGACTTTTTAGCCATCCAGGGTGGCGGTACCTATCTGGACGCCACCGTGGGCCTGGGCGGGCACAGCTTAGAAATCGCAAGACGCCTGGGCGCACGGGGACGTTTGATTGGCGTCGATAAGGACCCGCAGGCACTGGAGATCGCGCGTACGCGTCTGGCCCCAGCCGGGGAAGAGTGGCCGGAGGTCAGGCTGGAGCAAGGCTCGTTCGCCGGACTGGAACAGTTGCTCCCGGAGGCTTCGGCCGACGGGCTGCTGGCCGACCTGGGGATGAGCTCTCTGCAGCTCAGGGACGCGGCGCGGGGATTCAGCTTTCAGGCGGAGGGCCCGCTGGACATGCGGATGGACCCGCACAGCGAGCGCACCGCCGAACAAGTGGTAAATCGCATGGGCGAGAGTGATCTTGCCGATGTGATTTACGAATTCGGTGATGAAAGGAGGTCGCGGAGAATCGCCAGAGCCATTGTTCGGGCGCGGCCGATAAGAAACACCGCTCATCTAGCACAAGTCATATCGGCCGCTGCCCGGCCAATGAAATCCGGGCGATTGCATCCCGCGACGCGCACCTTTCAGGCCATCCGAATCTTCGTAAACCAAGAGCTGGAAGACCTGGAGGCGCTGCTGGAAGCGGCGCCCCGGGTGCTCAAGCGGGGGGGAAGGCTGGTGATCCTGAGCTTCCACTCGCTGGAGGACCGCAGGGTGAAAGACGCCCTGCGCGAGGGCGCGAGACAGGGCCGGTACCGGGTGCTGACGCGCAAGCCGGTGACGGCGGGAGCCGAAGAGGTCGCTCGCAACCCGCGGGCCCGCAGCGTGAAGCTGCGAGCGGCGGAGCGGCTGTAAAAGGGCCGCAAAAAGTTTCCCCGCCTGCGGGCGGGAACCGGGCTTCCGGGGCGGCATCGTCCTCTCTGAACAAGGGCGAAAACTTCCCCACCTGGGGTCTCCGGCGGGCCGCAAGGCGCGGCGGAGGCAGCACAACCTACCGATTCGATGCCGCCCCGGTAGGGTTTGGCAGGAAGAAAGACGGAGGTGAAAGGCGATGTACACAGGAACGATGATCGAGGATCTGATGAAATACGTGGAGCGCGTGGAAGCGCGGTCCCAGGAGGTACAGCAGCTGCCGGTGCGGGTGGACAGGCACGCCACCTACGCGTACCAGTCCCGCTACACCGACCAGCTGTTCGAGGTGGCTTGATGGCGGCCACGGCTCTGGCGGCCGCGAGTCCGAGGCGCCTGCCGCGTGGCGGCACCCCGGAGATCTATTTCTTCAAGCCCATCGACAACTCGCGGCTGGTGGCGGTGGCCGACCACCGGCGCAACCGGGAGATGGCGCAGTTCTTCGCCGCCGTCTGTGTGCTGTTCCTGATGGTGATGGTGTACGCCTGGCAGCACTTCAGCGCCGTCGAGTACGGGTACCGCATCGAGGCCACGAAGTCGCAGTGTGAGTCACTGGCGGAGTTGAACCGGGCGTTGCAGTTGGAGGATGCCTCCCTGCGCAGTCCGGAGCGCATCGACGCCCTGGCGCGGCAGATGGGTCTGGTGTCGCCCCAGGCGGGGCAGGTGCAGCGCCTGGAGCCGGTGCTGGATACCGACACACCAGAGCTGGCGCGGGCCACGGCCCCCGGGACCGCCGGGGTGCAGTAAACAGGTTTTGCTGAAAAGCAAAGCGATTCCAGTCTGACTTCAACCAGAGTCCAAGGCTGGTTCGAGAGCATGGCGGCCCGCAAATCCGGGCCGCCATCTTCATCTTGGTGCAGAGCATGGCAACCGGCACTTCGGCCAACGGCCAACCGCAGCGGTTGTACCTGCTGATGGGGATGCTGTGCTTCTGGGTGCTGGCCATCGCCGGCCGCCTGGTGCAACTCCAAGTCGTCGAGTACGGCGAGTTTGCGCAGCGCGCCCAGCGCCAGCAGCAGCGCACCATCGAGGTAGCGCCCAAGCGCGGGGTCATCTACGACCGCAACGGCCAGGAGCTGGCCATGTCGGTCCGCGTGGACTCGGTGTTCGCCGTGCCCAGCGAGATCCCCGACCAGGCCACGGCCGCCTCCCTGCTGGCCAACGTCCTGGGCACCGATTCCGAGGACATCCTCACCCGCCTGAAGTCCTCGCGCGCCTTCTGCTGGATCGCGCGCAAGCTGGACGCTCCCACCGCCGACCGCATCCGGGCACTCAACCTGCGCGGCATCTACTTCCAGAAGGAGTCGAAGCGCTTCTATCCCAACCGCGAGCTGGCGGCGCAGGCGCTGGGATACGTGGGCCTGGACGACGAGGGCCTGGGCGGGATCGAGCGCTCCTACGACGCCAAGCTGCGGGGCGCGCCGGGCAAGATGCTGATCTCACTCGACGCCCGTCGCCGCTGGTTCGGGCGGGTGGAACGCGAGCCCGAGCCGGGACAGAGCCTGGTGCTGACGCTCGACGAGAAGATCCAGTACATCGCCGAGCGCGAGCTGGAAGCGGCCATGCAGCAGACCCACGCCGAGGCCGGGACCATCATCGTGCAGGACCCGCACACCGGGGAGATCCTCGCCCTGGCCAGCCGCCCCACCTTCAATCCCAACACCTTCCAGAAGGCCCAGCCGGAAGCGCTGAAGAACCGCGCGGTAAGCGACGTCTATGAGCCCGGCTCCACCTTCAAGATCGTGACCCTGGCGGCGGCGCTGGAGGAAAAGCTGGCCCAGCCCGACGAAGTCATCGACTGCCAGATGGGCTCCATCACGCTCAGCGGGGTGCGCATCCGTGACCACAAGGCCTTCGGGATGCTGACCGTGCCGCAGATCCTCATTTATTCGAGCGACGTCGGGGCCATCAAGCTGGGGCTGCGCCTGGGCGAGGAGCGCTTCGACCGCTACATCCGCGCCTTCGGCTTCGGCTCGCAGACCGGAGTGGAGTTGCCGGGAGAGACGCGCGGGCTGGCCCGGCCCGTGAACCGCTGGTCCAAGGTCTCCATCGGCGCCATCTCCATGGGGCAGGAGATCGGGATCTCGCCGGTGCAGCTGGTCTCCATGGTCTCGACCATCGCCAACGACGGCGTGCGCATGCCGCCGCGCCTGGTGAGGGACGTGGCCGCGCCCGGAACGCCATTGCAGAACGTCAGCTTCCAGCCGGCCGGCGGCCGCCGCGTGATCTCGACGCTGACCGCCGCGGAGATGAAGAAGGCGATGCAGCGCGTGGTGCTCGAGGGCACCGGCCGCCGCGCCATCCTCGATGGCTACACCGTCGGCGGCAAAACCGGCACGGCGCAGAAGATCGATCCCGCCACCCGCTCCTACTCGCGCTGGAAGCACGTCGCCTCCTTCGCCGGGTTCGCGCCCGTGAACAACCCGGCAATCACGGTGGCCGTGATCCTGGATTCGCCGGTGGGGCTGCACGAGGGCGGGCAGGTGTCGGCGCCGGTCTTCCAACGCGTCACCCAGCAGGTGCTGGCCTATCTCAACGTTCCCCATGACGTGGAGCCGCGCAGCGTGCGCAACCGCGAACTGCTGCAGGCCGCGGCCAAGGTGGACGACGCCGAAGTCGCCGAGGGCTCGCCCGACCGCCTGGGATGGGATCTGCCGCAAGCTGAAACCCAGCCGGCTCCCCAGACGCAGGTCGCGACCGCGCCCGCCAAAGACGCGAACGCCCAGTTGCTTCCGGCAGCCGTCCACACCGCGCAGGCTTTGCCGCCGGTCGCTCCTCCGCTGCAGGCGCCCGCGGCTCCCTCCTCCAACGGCACCGTGGTGCTGGACGTGGAAAAGGGCGTGGTGGTGCCCTCACTCATCGGCAAGCCGCTGCGCGAGGCCATCGAGTTGGCGCAGGAGTCGGGCATCGAGTTGGAAGTGATGGGCAGCGGCGTGGCGCGCGCGCAGGCGCCGCCGCCGGGGACGCGCATCCCGGCGGGATCGCGGGTGGCGGTGCGCTTCGCCCGCTAAGGGCGCGGCGCAGGCTGTCTATAATCGAGTGGCCATGACCTTCCTGGAAGCGCTCGAAGGCGCTGAAACCCTCAGCCAGAGCGGAAATCCGGAGATCACCGGGGTGGAGTACGACTCCCGCCGGGTGCGCCCGGGACAGGTCTTCGTGGCCATGCGGGGCGAGGCCACCGACGGCAATCGCTACCTGAAGGCGGCCATCGCCGCCGGCGCCGCGGCGGTGGTGACGGACTCGGACTCCCAGCCTCGGCCGGCAGTGGGCTGGGCGCGGGTGGAGCACGGACGTCGGGCGCTGGCCCGTCTGAGCGCCAACTTCCTGGGACACCCCGAGCGCAAGATGAGCCTCACCGGCTTCACGGGAACAAACGGCAAGACCACGGCGTCATTCGTAATGGAATCCATGCTGGCGGCAGCGGGACGCTCGAGTGTGCTGGTGGGCACGGTGGAATATCACGTGGCGGGCAAGACGCTGCCCGCCCCGCATACGACTCCGGAGCCTCTGGAGCTGAACCAGTTGCTGGCGGAAGCAGCGCAAAGCGGCGCACGCGAGGCGGTGATGGAGGTCTCCTCCCACGCGCTGGCGCAGGAGCGCGTCTTCGGCCTGCCCTTTGAGGTGGCTGTGTTCACCAACCTGACCCGCGACCACCTGGACTATCACCACGACATGGAGAGCTACTTCCACGCCAAGCAGAGATTGTTCGAAGGTTCGGGTGCGCCGCCGCCGCGGGTGGCGGTGATCAACTTGCAAGATGAGTACGGAGCCCGGCTTCTGCCCCTGAGCCAGGCACGCGGCTCCGAGGTGCTGACCTATGGCCTGGGGCGCGGCGACTTCTCGGCCGAACGGATCGAATCAGGCGCGCGCGGCCTGCGCTTTGAGATGCGGACGCCGGCGGGGCCGGTCGAAATCGAGTCTCCGCTGGTGGGGAAGGTGAACGTGTACAACATCCTCGCCGCCGCGGCCGCGACGCAGGCGCGCGGGTGCTCGCTGAATGCCATCGCCGTTGGCGCCGGGGATCTGCGGCGCGTTCCTGGACGCTTCGAGAGCGTGGAATGCGGCCAGGAGTTCATGGTCGTCGTGGACTATGCCCACACCGACGACGCGCTGCGCAACCTGACGGCGCTGGCGCGAGAGTCGCTCGGCGGCACGCGCGGCCGGGTGATCACCGTCTTCGGCTGCGGCGGCGACCGCGACCGCTCGAAGCGTCCGCTGATGGCCGAGGCCGCGGGGCGCGGCAGCGACTTCGTCGTCCTCACCTCCGACAATCCCCGCAGCGAAGACCCCACCGCCATCCTCCGGGACGCGCTGCCGGGTTTGGAGGCCACGGGGACGCGGCATACGGTCGAGCCCGACCGCCAGCTGGCCATCGCCCTGGCGGTTCGCGAGGCGAAGCCGGGAGACATTGTCCTGATCGCGGGCAAGGGACACGAGAAGGTCCAGGTCACGCGCCAGGGCTCCGTGCCCTTCGACGACGTGGAAGTGGCCCGGCAGGCGTTGCACGAAGCCGGTTACACGTCGAACGCCGCCGCCGTCGCGCGAAGGAGCAAGCCGTGAAGCTCACCCTCGAGCGCGTTGCGGAGCTGCTCTCGGCGACGGGAGCGGTGGAGGGGAAGGCGGTTGCTTCCGGCTACTCCATCGATTCGCGGACGCTGGCTCCGGGAGATCTTTTCTTTGCCGTGCGCGGCGAGCGGCTGGACGGCCACGACTTTGTGGAAGCGGCGCTGGAGCGGGGCGCGGCGGCGGCCATCGTCAGCCGCGAACAATTTGCCCGCTATCCCGAAGGCATCCGCCCCAGGCTGTTGGCGGTGGAGGACACGTTGGCCGCCCTGCAGGCGCTGGGCGCGGCGGTCCGCCGCGCCTGGGGAAAGACGCTGGTGGCGGTGACCGGTTCGACCGGGAAGACTTCCACCAAGGATGCCATCGCGCACGTCCTCAGCCGGCGCTACCGGGTGATGAAGTCGGAGGGCAACCTCAACAACCACTTCGGACTGCCGTTGCAACTGTTGCGCCTGGAGCCGGAGCATGAGGTGGCGGTGGTGGAACTGGCCATGTCGCGCGCCGGAGAGATCGCAACGCTGGCCCGCATCGCGCAACCGAGCGTGGGTTTGGTGACCAACGTCGCGCCCGTGCACCTGGGATTCTTCCAGTCGGTGGCGGAGATCGCGAGCGCCAAGTACGAGCTGATCGCCGCGCTCCCCGGCGGGAGCACGGCGGTGCTGAACGCAGACGATGAGTACGTCTCGCAGTTCGGCCGCGACTTTCACGGCCGAGTGGTGAGCTACGCCCTGGAGCATCCCGCCGACGTCCGCGCCGACGCCATCGAAGAGCGCGGAGCGCAGGGCTCGGCGTTCGAGATCGTGGCCGGCAGCGCGCGCCAGAAGGCGGTGCTGCCGCTGCTGGGACGGCACAATATCTACAACGCTCTGGCGGCGGTGGCGGTGGCGATCCAGCCTCTGCTGCGCGAGCAGGCGGGCATGCCACTGGCCGACGCCGCGGCGGCGCTGGCCACGCTTACCCCGTCGTCGCAGCGCGGGCAAGTGACGGAGCTCGACGGCGTGACCGTCATCAACGATTGCTACAATTCGAATCCGAAAGCGCTGAACGCCATGGTGGACGCGCTCGCCGGGATGGCGGCCAAGCGCCGCCTGGTGGTGGCCGGGGAGATGCTGGAACTGGGCCCGGCGGGCGAGCAGTTGCATCGCGAATGCGGCCGCCACATGGCCGGGCGCGGCATTCACCGGTTGGTGGGCGTGCGCGGCGCCGCGCGCTTCCTGGTGGAAGCCGCGAAGCAGGAAGGCGTGGAAGCGCAGTTTGTGGAAACGCCCGAGGAAGCCGGGGAGTGGTTGGCGCAGAACACGCGCTCGGGCGACGCGGTGTTGCTGAAGGCTTCGCGCGGCGTGCGGCTGGAGCGCGCTCTCCAGGCCTGGCAGGCGCGACGCACAACGGTAAAGGCAGGGAAGTAAGTCCTTAGGGACAAACGGAGGAAGATTGCTCTACTGGCTGCTCTATCAGGTGCTGTACCAGCACTTCAGCCCCTTCCGCATCTTCCGTTACCTGACCTTCCGCACCGCCTTCGCCAGCCTGACGGCGCTGTTCCTGGGGCTGATCGTGGGCCCGGCGGTGGTGCGGCGGCTGCGCGAGTTCCAGATCGGCCAGTACATCCGCGAAGACGGACCCAAGGGACATCACCACAAAGCCGGGACGCCCACCATGGGCGGGGTGCTGATCGTCATCGCCATCGTGGTGCCCACGCTGCTGTGGGCGGACCTTTCCAACAAGTTCATCTGGCTGGCGGTGCTCTCCACTTTGGCCTTCGGCGCCATCGGCTTCGCCGACGACTACCTGAAGGTGACGCACCACCGCAATCTCGGCCTCACCGGACGCTCCAAGCTGATGCTGCAGATCCTTGCCAGCGTGGTGGTGGCCGTGGTGCTGGTCCTGTTGCAGGCGCGGGGCGACTACTCCACCCACATGAACGTGCCCTTCTTCAAGAGCTTCCGGCCGGACCTGGTCATCCCCCACCTGGCGGACACGCCGCACCTGTGGCCCATCGCCTTTCTGCCCTTCATCCTTTTTGTGGTGGTGGTGATCGTGGGTTCGTCGAACGCCGTCAACCTGACCGACGGCCTGGACGGCCTGGCCATCGGTTGCACGGTGATCGCCGCGGCGGCGCTGGCGGTGCTCACCTACGTCAGCGGACACGCCGTCTTCGCTGGCTACCTGGAGCTGCAGCGCATCCCGCAGGTGGCGGAGTTGACCATCTTCTGCGGGGCCATGGTGGGGGCGAGCATCGGCTTCCTCTGGTACAACGCGCATCCGGCGGAGATCTTCATGGGCGACGTAGGCTCCCTTGCCCTGGGCGGCGCCATCGGCACCGTGGCGGTCATCATCAAGCAGGAGCTGCTGCTGCCCTTCGTCGGGGGCGTGTTCGTGGTGGAGGCGCTCTCCGTCATCCTGCAGGTGGCCTCCTACAAGATGCGCAAGAAGCGCATCTTCAAGATGGCCCCGCTGCACCACCACTTCGAGCTGCTGGGATGGTCGGAATCGAAGATCATCGTGCGCTTCTGGATCGCCTCCCTGGTGTTTGCACTCTTTGCTCTGACCACGCTGAAGCTGCGCTGAGCCTCCCGAACTCGTGGCACAATGGCGGCGGGAGTGGTGCAGGATTGTTTAGCAGGATTGCGTCGCAAGATTGTGTAGGGCCGGGTCTCCGACCCGGCCAGGGACCGTGGATCTAATGGACGTCAAAGGCAAGCGGATCCTCGTAGTCGGACTGGGGAAGTCGGGAGTGGCCTCGGCGCTCTTTCTCCAGGCCCGCGGCGCGCGGGTCACCGTCTCCGACGCCAAGGCCGAAGAGCAACTGCGCCAGGAGATCCCGGCGCTGCTCGACCAGGGCATCACGGTGGAGAGCGGAGGCCATGGCGAACGCACCTTCCGCGACCAGGACCTGATCGTCCTCAGCCCAGGCGTGCCCGTGGATGTGCCGCTGGTGGGCCAGGCGCGGGCCCGCGGCGTTCCGGTCATCGGGGAGATCGAGCTGGCCTCGCGCTTCCTCAAGGGCCACCTGGTGGCCATCACCGGCTCCAACGGCAAGACCACTACCACCACCCTGGCCGGGGAGGTGATCTCCATGGGCGGCTACGAGACGCTGGTGGGCGGCAACATCGGCACCCCGGCCATCTCGCTGGTGGAAGAGTCCACCGCCGACACCTACAACGTGCTGGAAGTGTCGAGCTTCCAGTTGGAGACCATCGAATCTTTCCATCCCGAGATCGCGGTCATCCTGAACATCACGCCCGACCACCTCGACCGGCACCGCAACTTCCGCGCCTATGTGGCCGCCAAGGCGCGCATCTTCGAGCAGCAGCGGGAGAGCGACTTCGCCGTGCTCAACGCCGGCGACCCCACCTGCCTGGAGCTTGCCGACCAGATCCGGGCGCAGACCCGCTGGTTCAGCCGCGCCAGCGAGGTCAAGAGCGGCGCCTACGTCAAAGATGGGAAGATTTTCTGGCGGGATGAAGAGAGCGGCGAGCAGGAGGTGATGCCCGTCTCCGAGATCCCGCTGAAGGGCGCGCACAACCTGGAGAACGTGCTGGCGGCGGTGTGCGTCGGCCGCCTGGTGGGCTGCGAGCGGCACCGCATCCACCGCGCCGTGCAGGAGTTCAAGGCGGTGGAACACCGCCTGGAGTTCGTCGCCAAGATTCAGGGCGTGGAGTACTACAACGACTCCAAGGCCACCAACGTGGACGCCACCCTCAAGGCGTTGGAGTCGTTCCCCTCGGGCATCCACATCATCCTGGGGGGGAAGGACAAGGGCAGCGACTACTCCGTGCTGAGCGCGCTGCTCAAACAGCGGGCGCGGCGGGTGTACACCATCGGCGCGGCGGCGGAGAAGATCGCATCGCAGATCCAGGGCGCCTGCGAGATCGTGAGCGCGGAGACGCTGGAGGCCGCGGTACGGCGCGCGGCCGAGTCGGCCGCGGCCGGGGAGGTGGTGCTGCTGGCCCCGGCGTGCGCCAGCTTCGACCAGTTCGAGAACTACGAGCACCGAGGCCGCGTCTTCAAGGAAGCGGTCGCGGCCCTGGCGGCGCGCCAAGCCGCCAAGGCGGAGCCACGCTGATGGCCAAACGCGTCAGTGTGGACAAGACGCTCTTCGCGATCACCCTGCTGCTGGTGTTCAGCGGGCTGGTGATGGTCTTCAGCGCCTCCGCGGTGGTGGCCCAGGAGCGATTCGACTCGCCTTACACCTTCCTGTTGCGCCAACTGGCCTGGGCCACCGCCGGATTGACCGCCATGGTCGCGGCCATGAACTTCGACTACCGCCGTTACAAGCATCCGGCGGTGGTCTTCTCGCTGCTGGGGGTGACCACGGCGATGCTGGTGGCGGTGCTCTTCCTCGACCGCTCCCACAACACGCATCGCTGGATCCGCCTGGGCGCGCTCTCCTTCCAGCCCTCGGAGCTGGCCAAGCCCGCGCTCATCCTCTTCCTCGCCTATTTTCTGGAGACGCGCCTCCGCGCCATCAACGACTGGCGCGGCACACTGCTGCCGGCCGTCATCCCCACCGCGGTCTTCGCCGGGCTCATCGTGATCCAGCCCGACTTGGGCACGGCCATGGTGGTGGTGGCCATCACTGCCTGCCTGCTGTTCGTGGGAGGGCTGCGGCTACGCTACTTCGCCTACGCCTTCGCCGCCTCGCTGGTCCCGCTCTATTTCCTCATCTTCCGCGTGCAGTGGCGTTACGAGCGCATCCTCGCTTTCATCAACCCCTACTCCGACCCACAGGGGCGCGGCTTCCACATCATCCAGTCGCTGATCGCGGTGGGCACGGGCGGCGTGGGCGGCGTGGGCCTGATGGAAGGCAAGCAGAAGCTCTTCTACCTGCCCGAGCCCCATACCGATTTCCTCTTCGCCGTGGTGGCCGAGGAGACGGGACTCATTGGGTCGTTGATCGTGCTCGCCCTGTTCACCATCTTCCTGTACCGGGGGATGCGCACGGCGGCGCTCACTCGCGACCCGTTCGCGCGCTTCCTGGCTGCCGGCATCACCGCCATGGTGGTGGTGCAGGCCTTCTTGAACATCAGCGTGGTGCTGGGCCTGATGCCCACCAAGGGCATCCCGCTGCCCTTCCTCTCCTATGGCGGGTCGTCGTTGTTCGTCACCCTAGCCAGCGTCGGTGTCTTATTGAACATCACCCAGCACACGGACTAGGGCTAGAATTGGGCCATGACCGTAAAGGAACAGGCACACCGCGTGGTCGACGAGCTTCCCGAGAGTGCGACCTGGGACGACGTACTGTACGCGTTCTATATTCGACAGAAGATTGCCCGCGGTATCGATGACATCGAGCACGGTCGAATCATCTCGGACGAGGATGCGCGCCGAGAATTCCTCAAATGATTGTCGGCTGGACGGCGGGCGCCCTGAGTGACCTGCTCGAGATTCGTGAGTACATCGCTCGGGACTCACCAGAAGCGGCCCAGTGCGTTGTGGATCATGTATTTGCTTCCTCCGCGAGACTTGCGAGGTTTCCCAAGTCTGCCAAAGAGATCTTCCGAGGTCCCGGACACTCCATTCGGGCCTTGGCCGAGCCGCCTTATCAGGTTCTTTACGAAATCCGAGAGAAGTCGGTGCTCATTGTGGCCGTGGTGCACGGCCGTCGTGATCTGCGCCAACTGCTGAGCTTGATCAAGGAGCCGCGGTGAAGGTGATTCTGGCGGGCGGAGGCACCGGCGGGCACGTCATCCCGGCCCTGGCCATCGCCCAGGAGCTGCGCGCGCGGTACGGCGCGGAGGTCAAGTTCGTGGGCACGGCCCGCGGACTGGAGACGAAACTTGTTCCCGCCGCCGGCTTCGAGCTGGCGCTCATCGAGGTGGGCGCGCTCAAGAACGTCGGATTCGCCACGCGGCTGGCCACGCTCTGGCAGTTGCCGGGCGCCGTGCTGCGCTCCCGGCGGATCATTCGCGAGTTCCGCGCGGACGTGGTCATCGGTGTCGGCGGCTACGCCTCCGGCCCGGCGGTGCTGGCGGCAGAGATGGCGGGCGTCCCTACGCTCCTCTTCGAGCCCAACTTCGTTCCCGGCTTCGCAAATCGAGTCGTCGCGCGCTGGGCCTCGGCGGCCGCCGTCCAGTTCGAGGAGACCCGCAGCTTCTTCCGTAACGCGCAGGTCACCGGCGTCCCCGTGCGCAAGGAGTTCTTCGAACTCCCGGTGCGGCCCGCCGATGCGCCGCCCACGCTGCTGGTTTTCGGCGGCAGCCAGGGGGCCGGGGCGTTGAACCGGGTGATGATCGAGTCGGCTGCGGCGCTGAAGCAGGCGGGGGTGAGCGTCATCCACCAGACCGGAGAGCGCGACTATAATCAGGCGCAAGCCGCCTACCAGCAGTCGGGGTTATCCGTGGAAGTGACTCCCTTTATCGAGCGCATGCCTCAGGCCTTCGCGCGCGCCGACCTGCTGCTGTGCCGCTCAGGGGCGTCCACGGTGGCCGAGGTGGCGGCGGCAGGGAAGCCGGCGATTTTCGTGCCCTTTCCCCGCGCCGCCGACGATCACCAACGCCGCAACGCTGAGGCGCTGGTCCAAGCTGGCGCTGCTGTCCTGATTCCGGAGGTGGAGCTGACCTCGGCGCATCTGGTGAAAACCGTCGGCGAGCTTGTTGCCGACAGGGAGCGCCTAGGGAAGATGTCGGTTGGCGCTCGCAAGCTGGCGCATCCCAACGCGGCCGAGGACATTGCCAAGATGGCAGCCAGCTTGGCTGGAATCGCAACAAAGTAGGGTTTAACTGACAACTGAGAACCGAGAACTGCTTTGTTCGCCAAAATCCAACGCGTGCACTTCGTGGGCATCGGCGGCATCGGCATGAGCGGCATCGCCGAGGTGCTGCTGAACCTGGGATACAAGGTATCCGGGTCGGACCTGAAGCTGTCGCCTGTGACCGAGCGCCTGGGAAAGCTGGGCGCGCAGATTTTCGAAGGCCATCGCGCGGGGAACGTCGCCGGGGCCGAGGTTGTGGTGACCAGTTCGGCCATCGCGCGCGACAACCCGGAGGTCGCCGAGGCCCACCGCAGCCACGTTCCCGTCATCCAGCGGGCGGAGATGCTGGCTGAGCTGATGCGGCTGAAGTACGGCATCGCCGTTGCCGGCATGCACGGCAAGACCACCACCACTTCGATGATCGCGGCGGTGCTGGCCGCGGGCGGCCTCGACCCGACGGTGGTAGTCGGCGGGCGGGTGGACGCCATGGGTTCGAACGCGCGTCTGGGCAAGTCGCAGTATCTGGTCGCCGAGGCCGACGAGAGCGACCGCTCCTTCCTCAAGCTCTCGCCCATCCTGGCGGTGGTGACCAACCTGGACCGCGAGCACATGGATTGCTACCGCGACCTGGCGGACGTGGAGCGCGCCTTCGAAGAGTTCATGGAGCGCGTCCCCTTCTACGGCATGGTGGTGGTCTGCCACGACGACGAGCGCCTGCGCGGAATGCTGCCGCGCCTTACCCGCCGCGCCGTCACTTACGGCACGCACCCGGACTCGGACTTCTGCGTGAACTGCGGGCCGCGGGGCCGAGGGAAGGGAAGCGATGGGAGCTCTAGCCGCTTCTCGGTCAGCTATCGGGGAAAGTCGCTGGGGGATTTCGAGCTGCACGTGCCCGGCGCGCACAACGTGCTCAACGCCACGGCGGCGGTGGCTGTGGGAATCGGCCTGGATATCCCGCCGGACAAGATTCGCGAGGCGCTGGCGCACTTCCGCGGCGTGGACCGCCGCTTCCAGTCCAAAGGCTGCGTCGAGGGGGTCACGGTGATTGACGACTACGGCCACCACCCCACGGAGATCCGGGCCACGCTGGCGGCGGCGCGCGAGTGCGGATTCGAGCGCGTCCACGTGGTCTTCCAGCCGCACCGCTACACCCGCACCCAACTCCTGCTCGACGACTTCGCCACTGCCTTCGCCGACGCCGATTCCGTCTTCGTGCTCGACATCTACGCCGCCAGCGAAACGCCCATTCCTGGCGTGACCGGCGAGGCCCTGGCCCGCCGCATCGCGGAATCCGGCCACAAGGACACGGAGTACGTGGCCTCCTTCGCCCAGGCCGCCGAAGCCGTTGCCAAGCTCGCCCGGTCCGGCGACATGGTGCTCACGCTGGGGGCAGGGAACGTCTCCCACCTGGGCCCGCAGATCCTGGAACGGCTGGGCCAGCGGTCTCCGGTCATGCCGAAGGCGGCGGCTCGTTCTTAAGAACATCCCGAGCGGAGCGAGGGAGCCCTGCCTCTCCACCGCCGCTTCCCCTCTGTCATCCTGAGCCCGCCGCGGCGGGCGAAGGACCTTGCGGGTGACTCTGATTCTTCCTCTTGCCCCCCCAAGCCACCGTCACCATACACCCCAAACATCTTCGCGCCGCAAACCCGGCGCCCCGGAG
>Ga0080064_1004109_pt1 | contig 19326 bp, 14 predicted proteins | sample Subgrocontami54m_FD_69260 | JGI IMG/M metagenome (GOLD analysis project Ga0080064, IMG submission 69260) | Subsurface groundwater microbial communities from S. Glens Falls, New York, USA - GMW46 contaminated, 5.4 m (SPADES assembly) (version 2) ...
ATCGTATGTTTAGGCCCGCAACGTTTGCCGGGGTTCCCCGCTCGCATCGCCAGGGCGATTTATGCCCGCAGCCCCTTTATTCGCAAGACAATTTTTGTTGATTCCGATGTGAATGCCCAGGAATTGGCGATAGCGTTAAATGACCGGGTGTCCAAGGTGAATTATGACACCAATGTTTTCATCTCGCCCATGGCCAAATCGTTGGGTCTGACAGAAAATCACGGCTTTGGCGGTGGTTTGTCTTCCACATGGACTGTGGACGCGACCTGGAGATTTGACAGGCCGGATGAAGATAAGGCCAGAAGAATGACCTTTGAAGCCGCCATACCTAAAGACGTCCGGGACCGGGTGGTGGCCCTGTGGAAGAAGCTGGATATTGCGCAGGCGCCCGTTACTATGGATTGAGGGGGCCTCGAAAAAGGAGGGTATAGTTAGAATGAAAGCTTATACTATTTTTATTGCCGCCGATAGGAAGGAAGAGGCGTATAAATATCTGGCGGGGGGCGAGACGATCAGTGAGACCCTGCAAGATGAGGATACCAGAGAACAGTTCAAGGCAAAATTTGAAGTGTCAAATTCTCCCCAGGAAGGATGGGATAGTTTGCACATTCAGTTGCGATCCGGTTTTCTTGATGAGGAGTGGTTTGTCAAGATAACCGCAAGAGAAGACGAAGATGACGAAGTGACCTATTTTGAGTCCAAGAGGTTGGGGGCGAGAAGAGGCCATATGCTGCGCTCCATGCTTGCCGAGTCTGAAGGTGAAGATGCGGAAAAGAAACGGGTGATGGAAGAAGAGTTGAAGCATCGGCTGCAATGGAAGAAAGACATTGTGAAGAAGATTCTGGAAGACTAACAACTGGGGTAATTGCAAAAGCTCTGTCAGGTCCGAATTCCCTTGTCGGGCATCCATAGTGTTAAGCGGCTGCAAGCTGGATTCCCGTCCCAAAAAGTCGCGGGAATGGCAATGTGGGGCTTTTGCAATTACCTCGACTATCAAGATTATTTTAACCCAGGTTCATTCGAATAACCACTCATACCTACAAGAAGAACAAGAAGATCGTTGACAGCGCCGTTTTTCTGAGATAGGCTGACTCGCATAAATGAACGTTCACTCATTTTATGGGCGAGGATTTAACCATGAAAACATCAGATAAACGCCTCAATATCATGCAAGCAGCCCTCGAACTCATTGCGGAACAGGGTTTCCATCGCACCCCGATGGTCGAGATTGCCGCCAAGGCAGGCGTGGCCGCCGGCACGATCTATCGTTATTTCGAGAGCAAGGACGTGCTCATCACCGAGTTGCACCGGGAGCTGGAAGACAAAATCATGGCCTTTCTCCGGGAAGGCTATCCTTTCGAGAGCCCCCTCCGGGAAAGATTTCTCTACCTGATCAGGGAACTACTCCAGTATTTCATAACGAACCCCCTTCATTTTCGTTATATGGAGCAGTACTACAACTCTCCGTACGGAATTTCCCTGCACAGGGACAGACTTCTGGGCAAGTCCGGCAATCACGATATCCTGATGGACATTTTTGAGCAGGGAATTGAGCAGCATGTTCTCAAAGAGTTTCCGAAGGCAGTGCTGTTTGCCCTGGCCTTCGGTCCCTTGATTGCCCTGATGCGCGATCATATCCTATGTTTAGTAAACCTGAACGAAGCCCTGATCCGGCAGATTGCGGAAGCCTGCTGGGAAGCCATCGAAATATGATGTCTATGCGAATTGCCGCCGGGGGTATTCTTACCGGTCTATTGATCTTGAACGCTTGCGGACAGCAGAACGCCACCGGCGGACCGCGGCAGAGTGGTCCGCCGGAAGTCGCCGTTGTGACGATGCAAACGCAGCGGTTGGTAATTACGACAGAATTGACCGGGCGGACAGCCGCCAAGCGGGTCGCGGAAGTGCGCCCGCAGGTGAGCGGCATCATACAGAAACGCCTGTTTACAGAAGGCGCCGATGTGAAGGTCGGCCAGGCGCTCTACCAAATCGATCCGGCTCCCTTCCATGCGGCGCTGGATAATGCCACGGCGGCGCTCAGCAGGGCTGAGGCCAATCTGCCCGCGATCCGGTCAAGGACAGATCGCTTGCGGGAATTGCTGGTCGATAACGCGGTCAGCGAGCAAGCTTACGATGATGCGGCTGCCGCACTGAAACAAGCGGAGGCGGATATCCAGTATGGTAAGGCCACAGTCGAGACGGCCCGCATCAATCTTGGATATACCGCCATCACTGCCCCTATCTCGGGCCGCATCGGAAGATCCAACATCACGGAGGGCGCCTTGGTGGCGGCCTATCAGCCGCTGCCCCTCGCGACCATTCAGCAACTTGATCCCATCTACGTGGATGTGCCCCAAGCCACGACCGAAGTGCTGCGCTTGCGACGCCGTGCGGAGGAGGGCGGGTTCCGTCGCAACGGGGAAATCAGGAACAAGGTCCGCCTCCTCCTGGAAGACAACTCCCCATATCCCTGGGAAGGGGCGCTTCAATTCCGCGACGTCACGGTCGATCCGACGACCGGATCGGTCATGCTGCGGGTTGTCTTTCCCAATCCGCACAGTGTTTTGCTGCCGGGCATGTTCGCGCGGGCGGTGGTGGAAGAAGGGGTAAATCACAAAGCCCTCCTGATTCCTCAGCAGGCCGTATCACGCGATCACAAAGGAAACCCTTTCACGTTGATCGTGGATGCCGCGGGCAAGGTCCAGCAGCGGATGTTGACGCTCGATCGCGCCATCGGCGATGTCTGGCTTGTTTCATCAGGTCTGGCGCCCGGCGAGCGGGTGATCGTCGAAGGGATGCAAAAGGTGCAACCCGGCGCTTCCGTAAAGGTGGTCCCTTTTGAAGCCGGTAGCGAAAAGAAGTGCGGGGAACGTAAAAATATGATTTTGCCCCCGGCAAAAGCGAATTGACGGAGACGCGTGATGTTATCAAAATTTTTCCTGAATCGTCCGGTCTTCGCCTGGGTCATCGCCATCATTATCATGGTACTGGGCGGCCTGGCAATCTACAACCTGCCTATTTCCCAGTATCCGCCCATCGCTCCGCCCTCCATTGCCATTGACTCCTTCTATCCGGGCGCCTCGGCGGAGACTGTGGAAAACACCATCACGCAGATCATCGAACAGAAAATGACCGGCTTAGATGATATGCTCTACCTTTCAGGCACCAGTTCTTCATCTGGTGCGTCCCGCCTCGAATTGACCTTTAAGCCGGGCACCGATCCGGATATTGCCTGGTCCAAGGTGCAGAACAAGCTTCAACTTGCTATGGCAAGCCTCCCGGACGTGGTCCAACGCTCCGGCGTCAAGGTGAGCAAATCCACCAAGAATTATCTGATCCTGGTGGGCCTGATCTCCGAAGACGGCAGCATGGATTCAGAAGACCTGCGGAACTATGCCCAATCCAACTTGGAGAAAGTGCTGTCGCGGGTGCCGGGCGTTGGTGAAGTGGAGAATTTCGGCACCCAGTATGCCATGCGGGTCTGGGTCAACCTTGACAAACTCACCGATTATCATCTGACGATGGAAGATGTCATCATGGCGCTACGGGCTTACAACGTGGAGGTCTCCGCCGGCCAGTTCGGCGGGACGCCGGCGGTGAAAGGACAGCGCCTGAACGCCTCCATCATCGTCCAGCATATGCTCAAGACCCCGGAGGAGTTTGCCGCCATCCCCCTCCGCACCAATCCGGACGGCTCCGTGGTACGCATCAAGGACATCGGACGCACGGAACTGGGGACCGAACGCTACGATATCGAGCCAGATTACAATGGCAAGCCCGCCGCTGCCATGGCCATCCGCATGGCCCCCGGCGCCAATGCCCTGGCTACGGCGGATAGAATTAAAGCAAAAATGATAGAAATGAACCGGTATTTTCCCGTCGGCATGAAGGTGATTTATCCCTATGATACCACTCCCTTTACCAAGGTAGCCATCGAGGAGGTGGTCAAAACCCTTTTCGAGGCAATTCTGCTGGTTTTTGTGATCATGTACCTGTTTATGGGAAACATCCGGGCAACCCTGATCCCAACCATTGCGGTGCCGGTGGTGCTCTTGGGCACCTTCGCGGCGTTAGAATTCTTTGGATTCTCCATCAACATGCTGACCATGTTCGCCATGGTGCTGGCCATTGGCCTCCTGGTGGACGACGCCATCGTGGTGGTGGAAAACGTGGAACGGATCATGGCAGAAGAAGGGCTTTCGCCCCGGGAGGCCACCGCCAAGTCCATGGATCAGATCACCAGCGCCCTGATCGGTATTGGGCTGGTGCTTGCGGCGGTGTTCGGCCCCATGGCATTTTTTCCCGGTTCTACTGGCGTCATCTATCGCCAGTTTTCCGTGACGATCATTTCTTCCATGCTCCTTTCAGTGGTTGTAGCCCTGATCCTGACCCCGGTTCTCTGCGCCACATTCCTCAAGCCGGTGCCGGCAGGGCATGAACCGTCAGACAATGCGCTTCCTTTTATGCGCCCCTTTTTCAGATGGTTTGATCGCAGTTTTTTCCGTCTTAGAGACCTGTATGTAAGACTGGTCGGCCACGTTCTGGTAAAAAAACTGCGCTACGCATTCGTGTATGTGTTGATTGTGGCTGCGGTGGGGTATTTGTTTCAACGGATGCCCACCTCCTATCTGCCGGATGAAGACCAGGGGATCCTGGTGGTTCAGGCGAACCTTCCGTCCGGTTCCACCCTGGGGCAGACCCAAAAGGTCATGGGGGAGGTCAGGGAATATTTCCTGACGCAGGAGAGAGATGCGGTGGAATCCTTCCTGGCAGTCTCAGGTATCAGTTTTAGCGGCCAGGGCCAGAACATGGGCCTGGGATTTGCCAAGCTCAAGGACTGGAAACGGCGCAACCGGCCTGATCTGAAAGTCAAGGCCGTAACCGGCAGGGCCATGGGGAGGTTCTCAAAGATCCGTAACGCTATGGTATTCGCCTTTCCGCCTCCACCGGTCGTCGAGCTGGGCAATGCCACGGGGTTTGATTTTCAGTTGCAGGATCGCGGTGGCCTGGGACACGCCGCCCTGATGGACGTCCGCAGCCAACTCCTCGGCATGGCCGCAGAGGACAAGCGGCTAATGGCGGTACGGCCCAACGCGATGGAAGATGTACCAGAGTACCACATCGACGTAGATTGGGAAAAGGCCGGCGCTTTGGGAATTCCCATCAATGCCATCCATAACACGATTGCCGCGGCCTTTGGCGGCGCTTATGTCAATAACTTTATCCAGGCCGAACGGGTCAAGCGGGTGTACGCTCAGGCGGATGCCCCGCAGCGCATGTTGCCTGAGGACCTGAAGAAGCTTTATGTTCGCAATAACATGGGAAATATGGCGCCCTTTTCTTCTTTTGCCTCCGGACACTGGACGTATGGCTCTCCCAAGCTGGAGCGCTACAACGCCTTTTCTTCTATAAACATCTGGGGTGCGCCGACGCCGGGTAGAAGCACCGGTGAGGCGATGCAGGCAATGGAAGAGCTCGCCTCAAAGCTGCCGCAGGGAATTGGCTTTGACTGGACCGGGCTTTCCTACCAGGAACGCATGGCCAGTTCCCAGGCGCCTATTCTTTACGCATTTTCCACCCTCGTGATTTTTCTGTGCGTGGCAGCGTTGTACGAAAGCTGGTCCATTCCTGTTGCCAACATGCTGATGTTGCCGCTGGGTGTGTTTGGCGCGATACTTGCCACCTCGCTGCGGGGGTTCCCCAACGACGTCTATTTCCAGATCGGCTTTCTCACCACCCTCGGGCTGTCGACAAAAAACGCCATTCTTATTATTCAGTTTGCCAGAGATCAGATGGCGCAGGGGGCCAACCTGGTCGATGCTATCCTGGGGGCAGCGCGATTGCGTTTTCGACCGGTTATCATGACCTCGCTTGCTTTCTTCTTCGGCGTCCTCCCCCTGGCCGTTGCGACTGGCGCCGGCGCCGGGGCACAGAGCGCCATTGGCACTGCTGTTGCTGGCGGCATGCTCTCGGCCACATTCATCGATTTAATCTTCATTCCCTTGTTCTTTGTCCTTACATCCCGCTTGTTCATGAGGAGGCCGTCCCCACCCCCTGGACAATCTCCTGCTACCGCCAAGACCCCGGAGGTGATCTGATGAAAGGTAAAAAAACAGTCCTGTGTCTCTTTCTGGGAACGTTCCTTGGCTTGAGCGGCTGCACCCTGGCCCCGGCCTACAAGCGGCCTGTCAATCCTGTCCCCGCCGATTGGCCGACTGGTGCGGCCTACCAGGAAATAAAGTCCGCCGCATCCACACCACCGGTGGCGGAGTTGCCGTGGCGGGAGTTCTTCACCGATGAACGCCTGCAAAAGATCATTGAGACTGCCTTGAACAACAACCGTGATCTGCGGCTGGCGGCTTTGAATGTCGAGCGCGCGCGCGCCCTGTACGGCATTCAACGGGCCGAACTTCTGCCGACGGTCAATGCGGTTGGGAGCGGGAGCAAGGAACGCGTTCCGGCCGATCTTTCATATACCGGAAGCGCGAGGACCGCCGAACGATACGGCGTCAATCTTGGGATCAGCTCCTGGGAAATAGATTTCTTCGGCCGTATCCGGAGCCTGAAGGAGCGGGCGCTGGAAGAATACCTCGCCACGGATGAAGTTCGCCGCGGCACCCGGATCCTGCTGGTGTCCGCTGTGGCCAACGCTTACCTCGCCCTTGCGGCGGACCGGGAAGCCCTCAAACTGGTGGTTTCCACCATGGAAACGCAGGAAGCCTCCTACCAGTTGATCCGGAAAAGTTATGACGTCGGGCTCGCGTCCCAGTTGGACCTTCGTCGGGCGCAAAGCCAGGCGAATGCTGCCAGGGTAAACGTCGCCCGCTACACGCAATTGGCGGCACAAGATGAAAACGCCTTGCATCTTCTCGTCGGATCTCCCCTGCCGCCGCCGCTCTTGCCGTCCGATCTGGCCAGTGTCAGTCCTCCCCAGGAGATATTTTCCGGCCGTTCCTCCGAACTGCTCCTGCGCCGGCCGGACGTGCTGGCGACGGAACATCGGCTCAAGGCGGCCAACGCCAATATCGGCGCTGCCCGGGCGGCTTTCTTCCCCCGCATCTCCCTGACAACCGCCATCGGAACCGCGAGCGCCGACTTGTCCGGCCTCTTCAAAGGCGGTTCGGGTACATGGAGTTTCGCGCCGCAGATCGCCGTCCCGATTTTCGATGCCCGTACCTGGTCAGCCTATGATGTTACGAAAGTGGAAAGGGAAATATCCCTGGCCCAATACGAGAAAGCGATCCAGGCGGCTTTTCGCGAAGTGGCCGATGTCCTGGCCGCGCAGGGTACACTGGACCAACAGATCGCGGCGCAACAATCGCTGGTCGAGGCCGTTGCGGAAACCTATCGCCTCTCTAATGCCAGGTTTATAAAGGGGATTGACAGTTACCTGGGCGTCCTTGAAGCTCAGCGTTCCCTGTATGCAGCTCAACAGGGCATGATCGACCTCCAACTCGCCCGGCTCGCCAATCGGGTGACGCTCTATAAGGCGTTGGGCGGGGGTGATTCGGAAGGTGATAATCTATTGCCTGTAGGGGAATAGACATGGAATAATTAGATCATGATATGACATCCAAAACTGAAGAGGGAAAAAAGAAAGGAGCAACAAACATGGTGAACAGGCAGGAACAAAAAAGCAAAAAAATATCTATTCTTGGGTTCGCAGGGAGTTTACGAAAAAACTCGTTCAACAAATCCCTGCTGAGGGCAGCCCTGGAGGTGCTTCCCGGTGATGTTGATCTTGAAATCTTTGACCTGGAAGGCATCGCTCCGTTCAATCAGGACCTGGAAAATCAGCCTTCCGAAAGGTTGCAGGAATTCAAGGCAAAAATAAGGGCCGCCGATGGCATTCTTATCGCTACGCCGGAATACAACTATTCCGTGCCGGGCGTTCTGAAAAACGCCCTTGATGCCGCCAGCAGGCCATACGGCGACAATCCTTTCGAGGGCAAGCCCGCAGCCATCATGGGAGCATCCATCGGCATGCTGGGAACGGCGCGGGCTCAGTATCATTTGCGTCAGACGCTGGTATTTTTCAACATGCATCCTCTCAACAGACCTGAAGTCATGGTGCCTTTTGCCGACAAACAGTTTGATGAAAAGGGACGTCTCATTGATGACCATACCAGGTCGAAGGTAAAAGAATTGCTCGAAGCGCTAAGTTTATGGATAAAAAAAATGGGCGCTTGAAGAGGACTGGCTGCGGCAAAACACATGATGATTCCCAATGATTGAAAAAAACAGGTGATACATGTACAGATTTCTCATAACTCTTTCCGGGGTGGCCCTATAGATGCGGATGCCGGCAATCCTAAGGTTCGCTTTGGCCCTCCTGCTCATCCTTCCCGGCGGCAATCAGGAGATTATCGCCGAGGAGATCCACTTTCTGGGTGGAATTATTCAGGAAGATGATTCGCGGGACCGCTCCACCTCCTGGGCCATTCAATATCTGCATGACCTGAACGAGCGCTGGGCTATGAGTTTCTCGTGGCTGAACGAAGGCCATTTTGAGGATCATCATCGCGACGGCCATACCCTGCAGTTCTGGGCGCGTACCAAACCTCTCGGGGAAAGGGTTGTCCTTGCGGCCGGGATCGGTCCTTACCAATATTATGACACGAAATTGGCCCGGGAAGGGGCCTCTTATGTGGACTCCCACGGCTGGGGTGCGATTGCCAGCCTGTCCGCCACCTGGCGCCTGGAGAACCGCTGGCTTTTCTCCGTACAGTCAAACTTCATTGAAACGGCACGGAGCATCGACACCTTTTCAATACTGGCGGGCATCGGCTATCAGCTTGAGGTCACCCGCTCGCCGGATCAGTCACCACCGTCAACATTAAACATGGCAGACGCTCTTCAAAGTGAGATTACGTTTTTCGGGGGTCAGACGATTGTGAACAGCCGAGATTCGGAGAATGCGACGTCCTGGATGGTTGAGTACCGGCGAAGGCTTGGGCGTTATGTCACCTGGAGCGCAGGATGGCTGAACGAGGGGAATCCCGACCCCATAAACCGCAATGGGCTGATTACCCAACTGTGGCTTGTCCGGTCTTTTTTCGGCGATCGTCTGAACCTCGGGGTCGGCGCCGGACCCTACGTCGCCATCGACAGACGTCGACCGGACAATGATGAACTGTCCATTGCCGGTTTCACCACCCTGTCGGCGGGTTACCGATTCTTGCCGCAATGGATCACCCGTATTTCCTGGCATAGAACCATGACAGACTACAATCGTGATACCGATGTATTGTTAGCCGGCATCGGATATTGTTTTTAATTGGGGCTTTCCGCTCCAGTCAGAGGCATGAGCGGAAGAAGAAAGGCATGGCGCGATGGAAAATATGCTGCAACGGCTGGGGGCTTTTACCCCCCCCAGCGGACAGGAAATAAGCCGGAGAATCAACGGCTTAAAAGAAATGATGCTGAAACGGGGCATCGATTTTGCGATCATCATGCAAAATGTTGATATGTTTTATTTTACAGGCACGCTCCAAAAGGGGATGTTAGCCGTTGCCCCTGATCACGACCCGCTCCTTTTTATTGAAAAAAGTGTGACCAGGGCGAAGCTGGATACGCCCCTGGATATAATTCCCATCAAAAACAACAGGGAGGCAAAAGCCACGCTTGTTTCGAAAAATATCCTGCAGGGAAGGGGCGGTATGGAGTTAGATGTGGTTCCGGTCACAGTCTTTGAACGCTTCAAAAGCGTTATGGGGTGCGATAACTTTGTGGATATTTCGCCCCTGATCAGAGAACTGAGGATGCTGAAGAGCCCCTACGAGCTTGCACAGATCAGGAAGTCGGGCGCCATCTTTTCCCATGTTTATAACCGGGCAAAGGAGGTGATCCGGGAGGGCGTAAGCGAAGTGGAAATACAGGCTCTTCTGGTAGCCGAGGGGAGGAGACGCGGCCATCAGGGATTCCCGCGGATCCGGGGCTTTAACCAGGAAATGATGCCGATGTGCGTTTTTGCCGGCTATTCGAGTGGCATACCCTCCTTTTGGGATGGCCCCATCGCCGGCCTCGGCGTTACTCCGGCCATGCCCCAGGGTCCATCCTTGCTCACGGTGCAGCGCGGCATTCCCGTTATCATCGATTATGGCAGCGGCTATAATGGCTACGTGACGGATGAAACGCGCGTGTTCGTAGCGGGCGAAATGCGGGAAATCTTCCGGAAACCATATGAGGTGGCCCGGGAAATCCTGGAAGATGCCGTCGAGTTCGGCAAAGCAGGGGTAAATTCCACGGAGCTCTACGAGCGAGCCTGCCGGATGGTGAAGAAGGCGGGCCTGGAAGAGCATTTCATGGGGCATGGAGAAGGTCAGGTATCCTTTGTCGGTCATGGACTCGGGCTGGAGATGAACGAGTTGCCCGTCATTACAGCCCGTCACCGCCGGACACTCGAGGCGGGCATGGTTTTCGCCTGTGAGCCCAAGTTTGTCTTTCCCGGCATCGGCGCTGTCGGGCTGGAGGTTTCATTTATTGTGGGAAACGACTGCCTCGAGAAAATTTCCGATGTCCCTCTTGATCTCGTTAACGTCCCCTCCGCAAAACGCTGACAAGTTTTTTCTTGACACTTTAAAAAGAAGGCATTAAGAAACCCCAGTTGTGCATTGATATACTATGCAGGGCATTTAAGGAGGAAGGGTATGTTTAAAAGGCGCTTTAGTGTGTTTTCGTTTTTGGCGTGTGTGGTGCTGTTGTTTTCCGCGGCGGAGGCTTTTTCACAGCCCCATGATCCGCTCTACGATCTCTGCTTTACAGGTAAGCGAGGGGTCGCCGTTGGATACTACGGGACGATTCTAGTAAGTGAGGATGCCGGAAGTAAATGGAAGCAGGTGCCCAGCGGGACGAAAGAGCTGCTGACGTCTATTTCCTTCCCTGACGCCGACCATGGCTGGGCGGTGGGCAGTAATGGCGTTATCCTTGCCACATCTGATGGCGGGCTGACCTGGAAGCAGCAAGTCAGCGGCACCACCAATTACCTTTTGGGGGTTTACTTCGTTACTCCACAAAAGGGCTGGGCGGTAGGGGAGTTCGGCACCATCCTCCATTCCCAGGACGGAGGGGCTAGCTGGCAGGCCCAGCCGAGCGGTGAAGCGGACTTGTTGCTGGAAGGAGTGAGGTTCCTGAATGAAAAAAGGGGTTTCGTGGTAGGGGAGTTTGGCTCCGTTATGGCAACCTCCGATGGTGGCGCCAGTTGGACCAGCGTCTTGAAGAGAGCGGAGGAGATACTGGACATTGAGTCTCTCGGGGCGTTGAGACCTACCCTCTACAGCTTGGACTTTCAGGATGATAAAACCGGGGTGGCAGTGGGTGTAAGCGGTTGTATCTTAAGGACCCAGGATGGAGGAAAGACGTGGAAAAACATTACCCCCCTTACCACCAACCACCTCTACCGGGTTAAGTTCATTAACGGTAAGTGGTATGCGGTGGGATTGCGCGGCACCTTCCTTGTGAGCGCCGATCAGGGACAAAACTGGCAGCTTATTCCCCTTCCGCCGGAAGTTTCGCTTAGCTGGCATTACGGGTTGGCGGGCAACTCCTCCGGTGAACTATTTTTAGCCGGTGAAAAGGGCATGGTTTTTAAACAACAAGTATCATCGAAGAAAGAAGGGAGATAAGCAACCAATGGAACGATTTTCCCGATTTGTTATTGAGCGCCGTTTGCCTATTTTAATAGTTACCCTGCTGCTCACCGGGTTTCTTCTTTATACCATGAAGGATCTGGGGTTCAGAACCGTTCTGGAAAGCACCCTCCCTCCCCAACATCCCTATGTGCAGATTCAGAAGCGGTTTCAAGAGATGTTTGGGGGCGCCAATACGATGGTGTTGGCTGTGGAAACCAAGAAGGGAGACATCTTTAACGCAGAGTTTCTGAATAAATTTAAATTTATGACCGACGAGATCAAGTTCTATCCTGATGCCGTTCCCGCCCAGGTGATTTCCATCGCCAGAGAAAAGGTGAAGAATATCCGTGGTATAGAAGGTGGAATGGATATCCGTGCCTTTTTTGAGAAGGGGGTCCCCCAGACAGACGAGGACATCGCCCGCTTAAGGGACAACATCTTTTCCAACGCGTCCGTGCGGGGGCAACTGGTTTCGGCTACGGGCAACGCGGCCCTCATTATTGCTAATTTCAAAGACAACATTGATTACCAGAGGTTATTTGACTTTCTTCAGAAACTTAAAGCTCAGGTAGAAAATGATGACATCAAGGTCTATATGTCAGGGAGGCCGCCTCTGCTGGGGTGGATTTATCACAATAATTTCCGGGCATTTCTCATCTTCATGGGCAGCGTGCTGGCCGAACTGTTGTTGATAGGCCTATGTCTGAAACGATTTCATCCTGTCTTCACCCCCCTGCCCGTGGTCTTAGCCTTGTTAAATACAATTTGGGGCCTGGGGGTGATGGGACTGGCCAAATTTAATCTCGATCCTCTGGGGATGGTTATTCCCTTTGTGATTGCGGCGCGCCTTATCTCCCATTCCGTGCAGGTGACGGAGCGTTACGGGGAACATTACGGCGAACTAGGGGATACGAAAGAGGCTTCCGTCGCGGTAATGAAGAGCATGTTTATCCCCTCCGTTACCTCCATTATCACTGATGCGGCGGGGTTGTTCGTACTGTGCATGATTCCCATCCCCCTGCTCCAGAGCCTGGGCTGGATCGCCGGCGTCTGGTTGCTTTCTGCCATATTGGGGGTTAGTATCCTGACTCCCATCCTCTTCAGCTATCTGCCGCCTCCCTTTAAAGTGCAGCCCAAAACTGATATGCTGGAAAAAACCCTGGGAAGAGCCGGCTCTTGGATGATGACAGGGGTCAGGTACGGAAGAGTTCACCGCAGCCTGGCATTGGTATTGGGGAGCTGGATTATAATTCTTGTAGGGAGCCTGATATTGGCCCAGCAGGTTCAGGTGGGGGACGCCCATCCCGGTTCGTCGCTCCTCTGGCCGGATTCCCGCTATAACCAGGATGATGATCGGGTCAATCAGCTTTTTCCCGGCACCAACCCTCTGAATATTATCCTGGATGGAAAAGCCCCGGGGACATTAAAAGAACCGGATGTACTGCGGGCGGTTGAAGCCTTTGAACGGGATATCGCGGCTTCCGAAGGTTTTGGAGGCTCTGAGAGCCTGGTGGCCATTGTCAAAACACTGAACCGGGAGTTCCACGAGGGTGATCCCAAATGGGCCATGCTTCCCGCATCCGGTGAAAAGACCGCCTTTTACCTGTGGATGTTTGAATCCAAGAGCGATCCCGGAGATCTCGACCGCTGGACCGACATTCCTTATCAGCATGGCAACATCATCTGCTATTTCAAAGACCATAAGGGTGCGACGGTTCGTGGGGCTATCGAGCGGGCCAAGCGATTCCTTGCCAGCTATCCCGTTCCCACCGACAAGGTGGAATTCAGGCTGGCGGGAGGCATTATGGGGGTTACCGCTGCCATGGACGAGGTGGTGGGCAAGTATGCCGACCTTACCCTGTGGATTGCCCTGCTGGTGGTTTTCGTGTGCTGTGTAATACCCTATCGCTCTTTTTTGAGAGGAGGCATTTTGCTTGCTTCTTTGATAACGGCGAATTATGTCGCCCTGGCTTATATGGCGATTACCAAGATGGGCATGACCATAAATGTATTGCCTGTGGCGGCAATCGGGGCGGGACTGGGGGTGGATTACGGCATCTATATGCTCAGCCGGATCGATGATGAGCTCGAAAAACACAATGATTTTAAGTTGGCTATTCAAATTGCCTTCACTACTACCGGACGGGCGGTGGTGACTACAGGCCTTACGGTAATTGTCGGGATCATATTCTGGTACGCTTCGGCTATCCGCTTCCAGGCTGAGATGGGCTTTCTGCTTGCCTTTCTCTTATTTATAAATATGTTCGGCGCGTTATTTTTGGTTCCTGCCCTGACGTATTTATTCAAGTCGCGCGATATGTCCAAGAAAGCTAAAGTAAGCGGCGGAAGTTGTTAGCCTGAAAAATCTTACTTAAAAAGAGAAGGGAGGTTATTTGCCCGGGAACGTTAAAAGGAGAAGGGAAGTTATTTGTCTGATAACTTTAAAAGGAGGAAGAGAGTTATGAAAAGATGCGGTTTGGTTTTTAGTTTGGCTGTCCTGTTGCTGGTGGGAGGGGCTTTTTCCGCTCACGCTGTTAGCCTGCTGGATAACAAGCTTTCCATCAGCGGCTATCTCCAGAACCAGAGTTCTTACCGGTTGGGTGATGAGTCCCAGTGGGTAAGCAGTGAAAACCGTCTTCAGGTGGAGATGGTGGCGAGGCTGCACCCCAATTTTACGGTGGCCGGCACCTTCCGTGGCATGTATGACGCCATATATGACCTGCGACATGACAGCGACCAGTGGGGGCGGAATTATTCCGGGTCGCGCGACGCCCTGAGCACGGAAGCTAAGATGCGCGAACTGTATGTGGATACCTCTTTAGGTGGCTGGGATTTCCGGATCGGCAAGCAGCAGGTGGTATGGGGTGAAAGCGATGGCTTGCGTCTGATGGATATCATCAATCCCTTAGACATGCGTCGGCAGTTCATTACCCGTGATTGGCGGGATATTCGCATTCCTCAGACGCTGGTAAAGGCGACTTACGGCATTGATCCGGGGAGCAATTCCTTTTTGGAGTTGGTGTGGAACCCTGGTGATGTCAAAAGAGACAAAATATATTTCGATACTACCATGAATGATCGGAATAAATCTCCCTGGACGATTTCTAACCCACCCTTATTTGAAAAGCTGCGGGTTGACATGCCCTTTGCTCTTGTTAATCCTGCTCCAGGCGGTGGTCCTCCTGTTTACCTTACCGGTCAGGCTCCGCCTTTCATGCTGGACACCCCCACGTTGAGACAAATGGGCATCCTGAATGTAGCGGAGGACGACCCCCCTGCCTGGATCAATGTCAGTAAGAGCGAGTTCGGCGCCCGTCTGGCAGGAACAATGGGCGGGTTTTTCGTCACCTTGAATTACTGGCAGGGTTTCTCCAAGTCGCCGGTTATCAAATATGAAGGCGGCGGCTTGTTAGGGATAGGCAACGCTTTTGCCGGCACCCCTTTCGGCAGCAACCCTAACGTCTATCTTCCCGACCCGTCTAACCCAGCAGGGCCGCCGATACAGATGCCAATGAATGATGCGATTGGCGCTTATCTGTCTGATGCTCAGTTGGGGCCGCCTGGCGCTCCCTATATTCACGATCTTATTCCGGGCTATCAGGGTCCCTATGCTGCCTTGCTGCAACCCTTTCCCATCAACGTCAGATTGGAGTACCCACGGGAGAATGTGATCGGTTTCACCTTCAACAAGGCGGCCGGTCTGTGGGTATGGCGGGGCGAGTTTGCCACCTACGTGAACAAGCATTATAACAGGATTGGCGTCGGCGAAAGTTGGAGCCCCTATATAGGGGTATTAAACAATGCCTTTGCCCGTGGGGACATGATTGTCGAGAAGACTCTGCAGGCCTCCATGCTTGGTTTCGATTATAAGTGTTCTATTGACTGGCTCAACCCGGAGAAGATGTTTTTCATTTCCGGTCAGGTTTTTAACTACCACATATTTAACTATGATGAAGAGCTGGGGACGGGCCCCTATATGCAGAAACCCCGCGAGGACACCTATTATTTATCGCTTTTGATCAATACGGGTTATCACATGGAAAGGATCAACCCGGAGGTATTGGTGGTTTATGATGCATCTGCTACCGGTTGGTACATAAAGCCGCGGGTGGAATTAAGATACGGCGACCACTGGCGTCCTGAACTCGGTGCGTTATATTTTGCCGGCGATGATCAGGAACTTCCCTTTGGAGAATTTAGCCAGAAGAACGAAGTTTATATCCGTCTGAAATATCAGTTCTAAACGGCAAGGAAAAATTAAATTTTGATTTTAAAAAGGAGACGAGAAAAGATGCATAAAATAAGAGGAGCGCATTTTGTCTTAGCTTTTCTGGCGGTAATTTTGTTCCCGGCTTTTCTGGGGGCCTCGGAGCTGCCTGATTATAAGAAATATACGGGCCCCATTAAACCGGGGGTGGTAATTACCAAGGCAAATTTTGACACCTATCTGCCGGAGTTGCAAAAATTGCTGCCGCCTGCCAAGTTGAAATATATGAGCGCAGGGGTTAGAGAAGGGCTAATCACCATGCCCATTGTAAGTACTACCTATGTCGCGCCCACCAAAGGGCAAATGGAGGCCACCAGGAAGTATGCCGGCACCGCCCGGGTGGGCTCCGACAATCAGTTGACTAACTGGACGGCCGGGTTCCCCTTCCCCGAGCCTAAGAACGCTCAAGAGGTGGCCTGGAACTGTTATCCCACCATCTCCCGGAGCAGCGCCCATGACGATATTCTCTTCCACGCCTGGATTGGCATGTTCAAAGGGTCCAAATATGAGAAACACTTTGCCTGGGATCTATTTAACCGCAAGTACCGGGGAAGAACGGATATTGCTCCTTTAGGCGATATGAAGGATTTTACCGAGAATGGCGTCGTTCTCAAGGAATCCATCATTATTCACTATCCTAACGAAGTGAAGGGATTTATCCAATTAAAGACCAGATACTGGGATATTAACAAGGCGGATGAATCCTATGCCTATATCCCCGCGCTGCGGAGATTGCGCCGTCTTACCGGCTCTGACCTTACCGATCCCCTGCTGGGAAGTGACGCCTGTCCCGATGATTTTGAGGTGTGGCGGCAGAAACTGACTTCCAGAATGAAGATCAGGGTACTGGAACACCGGGATTATCTGGTTCCCAAGACCTATGTAGGAATGGCAGATAAGCCGGCCTATGACTACAAAAAGACCGGCCCTTACGTCCAGGCAGAATGGGAATTAAGGCCCCAATGGGTGCTGGAGATTATGATCAATGACCCCGATTATTTATATTCCAAGCGGGTACTTTATGTGGATGCTGTTCCCCTGGATCAGGGCGGGAGCTACCTCCTTTACTGGGGTGAGCAGTACGACCAGAAGGGCCGCATGTTTAAGGCCAATGGCCAAGTGGCTCCGGCCGCTAACAAGGAAGGCTTCAAAAACCTGTATAACTGGGTGTACATAAACTGCCTGACCGACCATTATACTTTTTTCGATGGTTGGCCGACCTATGTGAAAGATTTCCGGGAAACTATTCCCCTTAAGGAAGAAGAGGCTTTCACTATCAAGGGCTTGCTGAAGAGAGCAAGATAGAGGGTTTAACAAAAATTAACCGAACCGGGGTGTGTTCGATCATTCACACCCCGGTTTTTTTGTGATATTGACAGCGCGTTTTTTTCGTGGTAGCGGTCACGCTGCATGGGAAGTGCATTTAGGAACAAGGGAAATATTTGTACGAAAGGACATGTGAATGAAACGGATCATTGTGGGCATAACCGGGGCGTCTGGCGTGATTTACGGGGCAAGGGTATTGCAGGCCCTTCGTAGGCAGCAGGTTGAGACGCATCTCATTGTTTCCGATGGCGCCGTGAGAAATCTGTTCCTTGAATCAGCCGGCACCCTTGAAGAAGTGAAGGCCATGGCAACCTATGTGCATAGTTTTGAAGATTTAGGCGCTTCCGTGGCCAGCGGCTCCTACCGTATGGATGGCATGATCGTCGCCCCCTGTTCGATAAAAACGCTCTCCGCCATAGCTAATTCCTATAATGAAAACCTTCTGGTAAGGGCGGCTGATGTGACTCTGAAGGAAAGAAGGAAGCTTGTCCTTATCGTTCGTGAGACGCCGCTTCACGAAGGCCACCTTGAGTTAATGCTTAAGGTGACGCGCATGGGCGGGGTCATTCTCCCGCCGGTTCCCGCTTTTTATCACCTGCCGAAGACCATTGATGATATTGTCAATCAGACGGTAGGCAAGGTTCTTGATCAGTTCTCGATTGACGCCAACCTTTTCAATCGATGGGGAGAAGATGAGAAAACGGGATAGTTGTGGAATTTTGCCATCATCCAATAAGAAGGACCTCCACGTTAAAGCCTGTTTGCATCACGATGTGGAAGCAGCCGTGCCCAGCGGTTTTGAGAAGGTCAAATTAAAAGGTTTTTTCCCGGAGTTTTGTTTTTCCGAAATGGATACTTCTTGTGAATTTCTGGGGAAAACACTTGCTTTGCCCTTGATTATTGCCCCGATGACCGGCGGCGGCAGTTTGTCCGAGAAAATCAATATGCGGTTAGCAAAGGTGGCGGAGACGCTCGGTTTAGGTATGTGCCTGGGATCTCAGAAATTGATGTTGGACAACCTTTACTATCCTGACTCCTATCTTTTGCGGGGGGTCGCTCCGACGATTCCTCTGCTGGCAAATATCGGCTTGGTTCATGTAAAAAGAGGCAAGGATTATTTGCTGAAGGCGGTTGAATCCATTGATGCCGATGCCTTGCTCCTTTACGTTAACCCCCTTCAGGAAGTCTTGCAGGAGGGGGGTGAAAAGGATTTTTGCGGCATTCTGGAGCGGCTGGAAGAAATTATGACCGATTTTCCCTACCCTATTATTCTAAAAGAGGTGGGAAGCGGCATCCCGGAAAATTTAATGAAATGGGCGGCCACGAAAAAGGCAATCAGAGGTATCGATGTTGCCGGTTTAGGGGGAACAAATTGGGTCAGGATTGAGGGCCTTATGGCGGATAGTGATTATGAGTTGTACGAGAGTTTAGGTACTGAGACGACGACGGCAATTATGACGGCCAGAAAGTATGTATCAGACGACCGTTACCTGATTGCATCTGGAGGCATACGGAGTGGGATTGACATGGCAAAGGCGCTCGCGCTGGGGGCAAATATTGTGGCTATCGGGCTTCCTTTTTTGCGGTGGGCGTTTCAATCGCAAGAAAAAATTATCAACGGAGTTAACAACTTGAAAAAGCAATTACAGGTGGCCATGTGGTACACCGGTTCAAAAAATATTAGCGAATTGCAGGGCAAATTTATAGGGGCGGTGTAGATGATGACCGCCAAGGTTCTGTCAGCTTGTTTGATAAGTGAAACAGTATTTTATATGGAAAAGGAGGCATTGAAGTTATGAAAATTTATAGCAACCAGGCGGCAGCTAATCCTTACTGGAATGAGTATATGGAAACTATGCCGCGGGAAAAACTGGATCAGCTCCACCTGCGGCGGCTTCAGAGGCTTATTAAATATGCCTATGAAAGAATCCCCATGTATCGCGATTTATATGACAAGGCCCATGTAAAACCGGAAGATATTCGAACATTGGCTGATTTTGCCGAGAAAATCCCCGCCATCGACAAACCGGACGTTGTGCGCTATCAGAACGAAAACCCGCCCTTTGGCGGGAGTATAGTGAAGGATTGTGAGGAATACATTTC
>Ga0080064_1004112_pt1 | contig 19313 bp, 15 predicted proteins | sample Subgrocontami54m_FD_69260 | JGI IMG/M metagenome (GOLD analysis project Ga0080064, IMG submission 69260) | Subsurface groundwater microbial communities from S. Glens Falls, New York, USA - GMW46 contaminated, 5.4 m (SPADES assembly) (version 2) ...
GTCGCCCAATTTCTTCGTCGCAAAGGGTTATCAATCCAATGGTTGCGGAAAGGAACCACGACTGTACCGACTAGGCCAAGTGGCCCAGTCAGGTGCGTAGTCGCTTGGCACCCTCAACCGCGCGTTTTTGAACCAGGCCCACCTATGCCTGTGCGCATTTGTGAACCATGCCAAGAAACGAAGTGTGACGACTTCATGATTCAGCGATAACGCCGCGGCGGATTTCGCGTGCAGCACATTGAAGAGCGCGTCATACTCAGAAGCGAAGTTGTCCACGCTTGGCGAACTTCAATGGGATTCACTCAACGGAGACTTTCGCGATGATTAGCTTGCTTCACGCTACGCAGGCCCTGATTGCGCTCGCGCTGGTCGTTGTGCTCGCCGAGATCGTCCATGCTCAGGACGCAGCGCGCACCTATGACAACCGGCTGTCACCGATCAAGAACCCAGTGCCGCTGCTGGCGGATCATCCCCATTACGTCGAGCCGATCCGCACCGGGCCGCGCTTTGAGGCGGCGATGCTGATCGACGATGAAGGGGCCGACCTCGAAGTCCGTGCCTGGCGCTTTTCGTACAACGCCCGCGGCATCATCGAGGTGCCCAATCGGCTGAGCGCGAAGAAGACGGCGCTCATCGTCGTGCATCCGTGGGGCATCGACGATGGTCAAGGTTGGAGTTCGCCGGAGCCCAACGGCGTCGCCTTTCAATGCACGCCGTTCAAGAACAAGCTTGTCCTCAAGCACATGGAAGAGGTGATCAATCCGCTGCTGAAAACTCATCGCGGCCTGGTCGGCCTCGTCGGCTACAGTCTGCCGGGCACGGAGGACGCGATCCGCAAGAAGGTTTACCGTTCCGTGCGTCAGAAACCCAGCGACAGTCAGCGGCAAGAAGGCGCAACGGAGTTGGCTGCGAAATTGAAGAGCTTCAAGTACGAAGGTCAGCCGCTGCTGAAGGAGCTGAAGGTATCGAGCGATCGGCCGGTGGTCGATTACTTCAAGCAGTTTCCGGGACTCGACTCCGGATCGCGCTTCAACAACGCCGGTTTCTGGGATTTGCCGATCCCCGTCGCCAAGCCGATTGATGTTGCCGCGAAGGATGTAGTCTTTTACGACGCGGAGGGATACAGCCTCGTCAAAGACTTCCTGCAGAAGAACGGCATCCGTCACGTGTTGCTGACGGGCTACAACACCGACATGTGCGTCATCTCGACGACGTGCGGCTACAAGAACTTTCGCCAGGACTTCAACGTGTTTCTGGTCGGCGACGCCACCATCGCCACGTTCCCCGCCCATGACACACCGAAGTATGCGACGACGGCGGCGGTGTCGTTCGCGGCACTGGATTTGTTCATCACGCAGACGTCGTGGATCAAAACTCTGAAATGAAAGTCGGCGCTGATTACAGCATCCCTCTCTCGAAGTTCGCCGCGTGGCCGCCGGAGATCTCTTGGCCGGCGCGCACCATGCGCCACCGGTGGCGAACCTCGGCCGCTTCATAGTTGCGATAGATGAAGTCGGCACGCAGCAAGCGAGCCCCCGCTTTCGCGACTTCCTTCAAACGTGTTGACAGACAGTACGGCCCCTGGTTGAGCACGATGGTGCGGCAATGATAATCGAGGGCGGTCACCTTTTCGCCGTGGCTGGAGGTCATCTCCATGCTCTCGAAGCGGCAATTCGCTTTGCCGGGACAGCCGCCGATCAGGTTAGCGTAGGCGCATGATTCGGCGATGAACAGCGGCGTGTCTTGATGGACGATGAGCACGGCGCGATCGCCGAACTCAGCCAGGAGCGAGCGCCAATTCGCCAGGCCGTCTTCCGGCGACAGGACGAAACGCGTGGCGCCCAGGGCGAGCACTTGCTGCGCGGCTAGGCGGTTGAGCACGTAGATCGACCAATCGGTCGCGAGGTCGAGGCCGGTCGTCTGCGGAGCGAGCGGATCGACGCCGAGGTAGCTCCACGCCGACAGATTCGCGGCTTCCCATTTGGTCCAGCCGTCAACCAGCAGCCCGTCGATCTTGTGGCGAATGCCCTTGTCTTCCCAGGCGCGCGTTAGCGCCGGCAAGGCGAGGCGAATTCGCTCGCGGTCAATCTGCGCGCTCAGTGCATCCAGCCGTGCTCTCAAAGCGGTCGGATGATCGCGCGCGATGTCGATGACGATTTCATCGAGCCCGTCCCAATCCTCCTTCTCGAAGTCATCGACGAAGCCGACGCGATCGACCTTGACCGACCAGAGGAAGTGGGGCAGACATTCTTGTCTGCCGTGCGCTTCAGGCAGACAGGAATGTCTGCCCCACGGCGCCGTCGGACACACGTCCTTCTGAATCTCTGCTACCCATGCCGATCGGCGTTTTGAAAGTTCGGTTTGCAAAGCCTGCACCAATTCGCGCCGCAGCGCATTGAGCCGCGAGATCGGCACGAAGGCGCCGGCCGGGTTGTGCCACGCAAGCTCCGCCAGACTGAACGACGTGTCGCCGAGCCGTTCAAAGGTTGCCCGGATCGCGGCTTCCATTTGCCCCGCGTCACGCGCCGGAGCAAACGGCCCTGCCAACGTGCGCTGAATTTCCAGCGGCATCCCATCGGCAGCGGTCACCCGGCCCACAATGGTCAGCGCCTCGCTTGTCAGAATTACATCCAATCGCAGCGGCACGCGTACGCGCCAGACGCCCGGCTTGGGCCGATGGTAACGATACTTCTGCTTCACTGCTTGCGACGACGAGCAATACACCGGGGCGCCGCGCGGCAATTCCGGATGATCGGGCAGCAGAGTGACTTCAACCAGCGACCCGGCCGGGGCGGCGAAGGTGTCCTGACACTTGTTCCGTGCCAGCACCGACAACCGGTCGACGGCGAATCCGAACGGCTTGCCGAGCACGGGCAAATCGATCTGCAAGCCGTCGTGGCGTTCCAGGGCTCGGCGCGTGCGGAAGCGCAGGCGGCCGTTCTTCACCGCCTCCACCTGGCCGATCAGGGCGCCGCGATGGCCGACGGTGTCGCGGTCGGCGACTTCTTTGTCCTGGTGGGATTGCACGAACAGCCGCGTCCACGGTCGGCTGAAGACGGTCTGCAAATCGGCTTCAACTGCGGGACGATCCTCCGCGGCCAGCTTGCCGTCGAGCAGCCGGCGATAGTAGTCGGTAGTGCTGGCGACGTAGAGCGGGCTTTTCTTGCGGCCTTCGATTTTGAAGCAGGCGACGCCGGCCGAGCGCAGCGCCGGCATGTGATCGGGCAGGGCGAGGTCCTTCATCGAGAATGGGAAGCCCTGGCGCGGGTCGCGCTTGACCGCGGCGCCGTCGCGCAACTCGAGGGGAACGCCGGTCACGTCGTAACTGTCGCGGCACGAATAGGCGCATTTGCCGCGATTGCCACTGCGGCCCAGGGTCTGCGCGGAAAACAGGCACAGGCCGCTGTACGAATAGCAAAGGGCGCCGTGGATGAAAACTTCGGTCTCGACCCCGGCAGCGGCGGTCACGTCGCGCACTTCCTCGAAGGTCAGCTCGCGCGCCAGCACGACCCGCGCGAAGCCGAGCCGATGGAGAATCTCGGCGCCGGCGCGATTGTGCACCGCCATCTGCGTGCTGCCGTGCAGTTCCAGTTGCGGGAAGTATTGCCGCAGGGCCCGGTAAACGCCGAGGTCCTGCAAAATCACCGCATCGACGCCGATCTCCGCCAACCCGGCCAGCGCGTCGATCAATTCCGGCAGCTCATCCTGGCGAATCAGCGTGTTGATGGTGACGAAGACGCGGCGGCGCGGCTCCAGGCCATGCGCGTAGGCGGTGATCTCGCCGAGTTCTGCCAGCGTGAAATTCTCCGCCTCGGCGCGGGCAGAGAACTTTTTCAGTCCCAGGTAGATGGCGTCGGCGCCGAAATGAAAGGCGGCAAAACCTGCTTCCAGCCCACCGGCCGGCGCGAGCAATTCCGTGGACGCCGGTGGCGCCTGGGCGAGGACCAGAGTTGCCACGACCGCCGATGCCGGCGCGTCGCTGTATGCGCCCTGGGGGAGCTGCGGTTCGGGTGCTGATGCAACGTCCAGCAGGGCCGTCGCCGGCAACGTCGTCCAGCCATGCCAGCTGGCGGGCGGCGCCGCAGCGGCGACTAACGGAAGCGTGATCTTGTCGGTCACAACGCCGGTTTCCTTTTGGGAAGAGACTTGGTCATCTTATCGTATCTGATCGCCAATTCGCCGGCCTTGGCATTGTTGGTACTTTGCCAGCAACAGGCTTGGAATGTTAACAGCTCAGTGCAGGGCCTGCGAAGCGCTAGCGGCGCAGCCGACCGATCGCGCATTCATTTGACAGCCTCCCATTTGTATCCCAGATTTGCGCCAGTGGCTTTGTCCCGGTTGCTCCCCGTCCCCTTCCCGAAAAGGTCCGCGTCCCCTTTTTCAACGCGCATGAGTCTCGGTGGGCATGCGACTCGGCAGGGTGTTGGCTTCCCCAATGTCCCCTTCTGCCAAGAGGTTTCATCATGGTGACCACGGAACTAGGCGCCTGTGAATGGTTCGTTTGGGATTTGCGGCGCAGCAACCTTCTCGATCGCGGCCGGCTGGATCAAATCGTCGGCGAGTATCTGGCGAAGAACCCGCGGGCCGAACCGCCGGCCTTGTCGGAGTATCTGGTCAGGCAGAACATTCTCACCCAGTTCCAAGCGGAGCGGCTGTTGCAGGGCAAGACGCAGGGTTTTGTCCTGGGCCCGTTCACGCTCATGGACGCGCTGGGCGCGGGCAGCATGGGCACCGTTTACAAGGCGCAATCGAAAACCGACAACAACTGGTACGCCGTCAAAGTCTTGCCGCGGCGCAGCATGTGGAATGTCCGCATCGCACGCCGCAAGGTGCGCTCGTTCGAGCAATGCCGGCATCCGGCCGTCGTCCCGTTTGTCGATGTCGGCACCGCGGGCGGCATGCATTACCTCGCCTGGCCGCTGGTCGATGGCGAAACACTGGACAAGATCGTGCAGCGCCTGGGCCGGCTGTCGGCGCCGCAGGCCGCCTATGTCGCGCGCCAGACTGGCGAAGGGCTCGAAGTTTGCCATCAGCAAGGGCTGATCCACGGCCTGCTCAAGCCGTCCAATATCATGATCGGGGCAAATCAGCAGGTGTTCATCCTCGACTTCGGCATCGGCTGCCTCCTCGCCGAGACTGAAGGCGAATCGCTCGTCGATACGATGTCCACCGCCAACTCGGTGACGAGCGGCCTGGATTGCGCCAGTCCCGAGAGCATCATGGACCCGACGAATCTGACGCCCGCCGGCGATCAATACAGCCTCGGCTGCCTCCTGTATTACATGCTGACGGGACAATACCCGTTCCCGGAAGGCAACGCGGCCGAGAAGATGATGGCCCACCAATTCCAGCAGCCCCGACCGGTGCAGGAATTGAATCCGGATGTGCGGCCGGAATTGCTCGAGGTGGTTGCGCGGTTGATGCAGAAGGCGCCGGATAGCCGGTATGGCTCGGCCGGCGAGGCGGTCGAAGCGTTGCGGCCCTTCGTCGGCAGCGGCAGCGGACTGTTATTGCGGCCGGCCACGACACGACTTTCCTCGGGCCGGTTGCCGCGCATCAACTCGGCGCTTGCCAAGCCAAGCGCACCGGCGGCGCCAAAGCCCGCACCCGCCACGAAGTCGGTTGCGCCGTCCACGCCGACGCCGCGCCCGCAAGCCATCGGCTCGCTGCCGACGCGCGAAGCGTTGCGCGGCGCCACGAAACCGACGCCGTCGGCCCCGGCACCGGTATCCACGTCAGCGCCGGAACCTGTGCACGCCGACGCCAAAGAGCGCGTCATTCCCGGCGACGCCGCCGGCGAGGAAACACCGCACACCTGGGACGATCAGCTGGGCCCGTTCGGCGTCGCCCTGAGCGCCGGCGTCGCCTGCGCACTGGTCTATTTCCTGGCGGTGCTGTTCAAAGTGTTTTGAAACAAGCGCCGACTACTACCAGCCCGCAGCGCAAGCAAGGGCGTCCACATCCCTTGCTTGCGCTGCGGGCTGGTGCGTTGATTAATCGTGTTCGCGTTCCTGTCGCGTTTTTTCCATCTCGATGAGCTCGCTGTCGGTCCATGCCTCTTGATCCTCGATCGGCTCGATGTGCACGGTCACTTCCACGCCGCCGGGCAGAGCATCCCTCACCGCTGCTTCGATTTGCCCGGTCAGTTTGTGCGCGACGCTCACGCTCCAGTGGCCCGGCACCAGCAGGTGAAACTCGACAAAGTGCCGCGCGCCGGCCTGGCGCGTTCGCAACGCATGGTAGTGCATCCTGGGCAAGAGCCGGCCTTCGATCGCCTGCCGCACCGCCGCCTGTTCCGCCTCCGGCAGCGAATGGTCCATCAGGCCGTTGAACGATCGCAAGAGCAGCCCGTGCGCGGTCCAAAGAATGTTGGCGGCCATCACGATCGCCATCATGGCATCGAGTTCCTTCCAATCGGTCAGCCAATAGAGGAACAGTCCGCCCAAGACACCGACCGACGTCCACACATCGGTCATGAGGTGTTGGCCGTCGGCTTCAAGCACAATCGAATGGCTGGCCCGCCCGACGCGCAACAGCACCTGGGCGACGACCAAATTGACCAGCGACGCGACGAGCGCAATCCCCGTCCCTAGTCCCAGGGCTTCGAGCGGCTGCGGCACGATCAAGCGCTGGATCGCATACCAAACGATGCCGCCTGCCGCCACGACGATCAGCATGCCTTCCAGACCGCTCGAGAAGAACTCGATCTTCTCATGTCCATAGGTGTGCGAAGCATCGACCGGCTGGGCGGCGTACCAAAGGCTCAAGAGCGCCGTGACGGCCGCAAGCAAATTGACCAGCGACTCCGCGGCATCCGACAGCAAACCGACCGACCCGGTGAGCCAGTAGGCGCCGCTTTTCATGCCGAGCGTAATGAGGGCCGCGAGGATGGAAAGGATGATCGGGTAGCGCGGCGGGATGGTGGGCATGGCAGAATCATTATCGTGATCGCTCGGCGAGCGTCGAGGCGTAAGCCCGACGTGTTTGCCTTGGTGCACGTCATTTCACGTCGGGCTTACGCCTCGACGCTCGCCGGGGAGAGTTGTTTTTGGTACGCTGGCATTGCCCCCTTTGCCGAGGTTCGCAATGGCTATTTCGTACACGCGCCGCATTTGGATTTTCCTGTCGATCCTGGCAGGCGTCTGTTTGCTGACCGGGTTGTTTCTGGTGCCGGCCGACGCCCAAAAGCCTAAACCGTTTGTTCAGCCGCCGACATTCTTCGAATGCCGCTGGACCGACGGGCCGATCAAGATCGATGGCAAGGCCGACGAACCGGCGTGGAAGCATGCGCAGGTCATCGATCAGTTTTACCAGCCCTGGCTCGGCAAGAACGCGCGCTGGGCCAAGACCGCGACCAAGGCCAAGCTGCTCTGGGACCGTGAATACCTCTACTTCTTCGCCGACATGGAGGACACCGATCTTTATGCCGATGTTCTCGAGCACGACGGCATGACCTGGGACAACGACGTCTTCGAACTCTTCTTCAAGCCCGCCGACGACAAGCCCGGCTACTACGAGTTTCAGGTGAACGCAGCCGGCACGATCATGGATATGTTCATCCCACGGCGCGGCGCCGGCGGCTACAAGCGTTTCATCAAAGACGGCGATTTCCACATCGAAGCCAAGGTCCGCCTGCGCGGCACCCTTAACCAATGGCAAGACAAGGACGAAGGCTGGTCGGTCGAAGGCAAGATTCCGTGGAAGGATTTGTTGCGCACCGGCGGTCGGCCTGAGCCCGGCGAGACATGGAAGTTCGCCCTGTGCCGGTATGACTACTCCGTCGATTTCGAAGGCCCGGAGCTGTCCACGTGTGCGCCGCTCAAGAGCAAGACCTTTCCCGATTTCCACCTGTTCGAGGATTACGCCACGCTGACCTTCGTGGGCGCCGACAAGAGCAAGGGGACCCAGGCACATGGCATCGACAAACGCGTGCCGCTGATCACCTCGAAGGTCGTCGGCTTCCCCGATCCGCCGCCGCCGTACCGCACCCAAAAGGTCTACACGAAGGCGACCATCGACTTCCCGCTCTGGGTCGAGCCGATCCCCGGGACCGACACGTTGCTGTTGATCTGCAACGAAAGCAACAGCGGCAATATCGTCATGTATCGGATGAAGGACGGCCCGTTTAGCCCTGGTTCGCAGAACCGGGACGACCGTGTCGCGCCGGAAAAACACCTGGTCCTCAAGTTGACCGACACCGGCTACCACTTCACGTTTCATCCGCGTTTCAAGGACAACGGTTACATCTATGTTGGCAGCAACGGTCCGCCTCCGGGGACCAAGGATCCGAAACGCTGCCGGATCGTGCGCTACACGATGGATCGGCAGAGTTTGACGATCGATCCGAAGTCGGCGCTGCTGATCATCGATTGGGTCTCCGACGGCCACAACGGCGCCGCGGTCACCTTCGGCCACGACGGCATGCTTTACATCACCACCGGCGACGGCACGTCCGATTCCGACACCAACCTCGTCGGCCAAGACATGTCCACGCTGCTGGCGAAGGTGCTGCGCATCGACGTCGACCATCCCGAGCCGAGCAAAGCGTATACCGTCCCCAAGGACAATCCCTTCATCCACTGGCGAGCCGAGGGGCGTAAGCCCCCGGGTGACCAAGCCCGCCCTGAAATCTGGGCTCTGGGTTTGCGCAACCCATGGCGGATGACCACGGACGCCAAGACCGGCCACATCTGGGTCGGGCAGAACGGCCAGGACCTTTACGAGCAGGCATTTCTCGTCAAAAAGGGCGACAACTACGGCTGGAGCGTGATGGAAGGCAACAATCCGTTTTATCTGCAACGGCAGCGCGGACCGAACTTCTTCACGAAGCCGACCGTCGAGCATCACCACTCCGAAGCCCGCTCGCTCACCGGCGGCATCGTTTACTACGGCAAGAAACATCCCAACCTGCAAGGCGCTTACATCTACGGCGATTATTCGACCGGCAAGATCTGGGCGGTCAAGCACGACGGCGCGAAGATCCTTTGGCACAAGGAGATCGCCGACACGCGCTTCGCCGTCACTGGCTTTGGCGTCGACACCAAGGGCGAAATCCTCATCTGCGATTACCAGGGCGGCGGCACAGGCGGGTTGTATACCCTCGAAAAGACTCCCGAAGTCGCGGCGACTTCGGGAGTCTTCCCGCACAAGCTCAGCGACAGCGGCCTGTTCCGCTCGGTCAAAGGCCACGTCATGGAGCCGGCGCTGATCCCGTACAGCGTGAACGCCGTGCTCTGGTCCGACGGCGCCGCCAAGATGCGCTGGCTCGGCATCCCCCAGGGCGGCACGATCGAATTCACCACCAACCGCGGCTGGAATTTCCCCGACGAGACGGTCATCGTCAAGTCGTTCTACCTCGATACCGAAGAAGGCAATCCCGCTTCACGCCGCTGGATCGAGACGCGCTTCCTCACCAAGCAAAGCGGTCAGTGGTACGGCTATTCCTACGCCTGGAACGACGAGCAAACCGAAGGCACGCTGATTGAAAGCAAAGGCATGGATCGCGACTTCACCTTGCGCACGCCGGCCGGGCCCAAGAAGCTCACCTGGCATTATCCCAGCCGCAGCGAGTGCATGATCTGCCATAGTCGGGCCGCCAATTACGTGCTCGGCTTCACCGAAGTGCAGATGAACAAGGACCACGACTACGGCGGCATCCGCGACAACCAGCTCCGCGTCCTTGAGCATCTCGGCCTGTTGCACGTCAACTATGCCGAGGAAACGCGCCAACGCATGCGCGAGGAATTGAAGGCGAAGGGCAAGAGCGATAAGGAAATTGACGCTACCATGGAAAAGCAAACCGGGACGCGCGACCAGCGTGGATCGCGGACATCATCGATGCTGTCGTTTGCCCCGGAAAATTATCGCAAGCTGGTCGATCCGTACGACAAGAAGCAAGACGTGGCGGCGCGGGCCCGCTCCTATCTGCACAGCAATTGCGCGCAATGCCACATCGAAGCCGGCGGCGGCAACGCCCAGATGGAGCTGGAATTCACCACCCCGCTCGAAAAAATGCGCCTGATCGACGTCAAGCCGGTCCACGACAGCTACGGCATCAAGGACGCCAAGTTGATCGCCCCGGGTCATCCGGAACGTTCGGTGCTGCTGCATCGCATCGCCCACCGCGACAAGGGCCATATGCCGCCCCTGGCGACGCGACTGGTCGATCAGGAGACGGTGAAATTGATGGAGGAGTGGATACGGGGGATGAAGTAATTGCGGCTATGGCTCTAATCCGACACCGGTTCGTTCTGATTCGTGACGACGGTGACCGGCAGCTTGATCTCAACACGCAATTTCCCCGCGACCGCCACGAGACGCAAATCCTCCTTGCGAATGCCGCTGTTGAATGACGCCATCAAATAGAGTTGATCGCGGTCTTGCCGGTCCTTGATCGTGATCTCCGCGGATTGCAGGCCGTTGGGCAGTTTCTCGAAACTGACGGTGACGGGGCCGGAGAAGTCCTTGCGCTGGATGGTCACAATCACCGGTGTCTTTCGGCCTTCGCGCAGGGTCATGGGCATCGGCTCCACCGCTCGGAATTTGAGGGTAGCGCCGGGGCCGTAGCGGCCGGGGCCGGTGGGGCCGGACCCCTGCATCAAGACAATGATGACGATTACGAGGATCAGAAGCGCGGCGGCGCCGCCGCCCCCAAGCAGCCACTGGCGATGGGAGGCGGCAAGCGGCTGGGCGACGGGCAAGGCGCTTGGCATGGGCGTCGCCATCGGCACGGCATCGGCGTGCAATAGCTCGTTTTCTGCCGCCGGCGAACCCGCCGGCATGGGGATGGCTTCGACCAGCGTTACATCGTCCAGGTTCGGCGCGGCGACAGGCACCGTTTGCACCACGGGTACTTCGTTGACCGGCAGCGGTTGCGCGACCGGCGGGGCTTGGATCACGGGCACGTCGGCCGGCACCGGCCGCGTCACGAGGATCGCCTGCGCGATCTGCCGCGGCGCCAGGGCAGCGGCCAGCTCGGCCTGGCTCAAGGTCGCCGTCTCGATTTCGCCCGAAGTTAAGCGGGTGAACGGCGCCAGAGCCTGCGCGGCTTCCATGGGCGACTGATAGCGCTGCTCTGGTTCGCGGGCCATCAAGCGCTGGATCACTGCATCGAGCCCAGCCGGCACGTCCGGCCGCAATGAGCGCACGCTCGGCGGATCGCCGCTGGACCGCGCGATGATCTTTTCAACGAGCGTCGCTCCCGGAAACGGCGGCTTGCCGGTGAGCAGAAAGAACAACGTGCAGCCAAGGCTGTAGATATCGGCGCGCGTGTCGGCGCTGTGCGCGTCCTGGGCCTGTTCGGGAGCGATGTAGTCCACGGTGCCGAGCAGGTTGCCGGCGTGGGTGAGCCGTCCGGAATTGTGCGTCTCGCTATCGAAGCGTGACAGGCCGAAATCGAGAATCTTGATGAGGGGCGCAGGGCGCGGGTTCAGAGGCGCGGCAAGAGGGCCCAGGGCTGCGGCGCGTGCGTCTGCTTCGCTTTTCGGCCCGCGTCCTTCGCCGCTCGCCAAGAGCAGATTGCCCGGTTTGATGTCGCGATGGACGACGCCGCGCTCAAACGCGTGCTGCAGGCCGAGGGCTGCCTGATGGGCATACGTCACCGCCTCCGCGAGGGAGAGCGGGCCTTGCTGCTTGACCCGCTGCGACAGGTCGATGCCGTGGATGAAGTCCATCACCAGGTACGGTCGATCGCCGTCTTCGCCGGCGTCGCGCACCAGGACGATGTTGGGATGATCGAGCTGGCTGGCCGTTTCGATTTCGCGGCGAAATCGATCCATCGCCTTTTTGTTGGCGACATGTTCCTTGTGGATCATCTTGACGGCGACGATCCGGCCCAGGCGCGTGTTCCAGGCCTTGAATACTTGCCCCATCGACCCTTCGCCGATCCGTTCGAGCAGCCGATTGGCGCCGACGATGAGCTGCGCGCCTTTGTTTTGCAGAATCTGATTGACCTGGTAGGGCGATAGCCAGTTGCGGCGAATGAGTTCCTTGGCGAGCGCGTGGCCGTCGCCGAGGCTGGACAACTGAGCGCGCAATTCATCCACCTGGGCGGCGGGGAGGAACAAATTGGCGCCGAGCCACTGGAGCAATTCGGGCGCCGTCATCGTCGCCATGCCGGGAACTCGAGCAGACGGGTGAGCATTCAGGATGCTCTATCTTAACGGACCCAAGGCGCCCTGACCAATCAAAAGAACGTGGCTTGCCGTTGCGCGCTCGCAGGATCCGGCGCGGGCGCGTGCTCCTACGAGCGCGAAACGGCAAGCCACACGCTACATTCTTTCGACCGTCCGAATACCCAGCAATTGCAAAAATTGTTGGATCACGCGTGCCGTCAAATCGCACAGCAGCAAGCGGCTGGCGCGCAGCGCCGGGGTTTGGGCCTTGAGCACCGGACAGTTCTGGAAGAAACCGCTGTAGGTTTTCGCCAAGTCCCATAGGTACGACGTGATCTCGCTGGGCTGATACTCCTGGGCGGCGCGCAGCAGTGTTTCTTCCAGTCGCAAGAGTTGCACGGCCAGGGCGCGCTCGTGCGGCGTTTCGATGATCGGCAGCGGCGGCTGGGTGCGGAAGCGCTGCACGTCTTCGATGCCTTTGCGAAAGATGCTGCGATTGCGCGCGTAGGCGTATTGCATGTAGGTCGCGGTGTTGCCGTTCATCGCCAGCATCTTGTCGAAGTCGAAAACGTAATTCGAAGTGCGGTTCTGGCACAAGTCGGCGTACTTGACGGCCCCCAGGCCGACGACGGCATACACATCCTTCTTGTCTTCCGCGGTCAGCTCGACGACTTCATCGCCGCGGTCGCGCGCTTCTTGCAGATTCGCCTCGTAAACCTGCTGGGCGCGCCGCACCGCCTCATCGAGCAGCGACTCTAGTTCAACCGCGCCGCCTTCGCGCGTCTTGATCGGCTTGCCGTCCTTGCCGAGGACCGAACCGAACTGGATATGTTCCAGCGCCACTTGCTCATAGCCCCAGCGTCGGGCGGCCGCGAACAAATTCTTGAAGTGCAGCGCTTGGCGGAAATCGACGACGTAGAGCAGCGCCTGCGGCTGCCAGGTCTCCATGCGATAACGGATGGTCGCCAGGTCGCTGGTCGTGTAGGTGAACGCGCCGTCGCGCTTTTGGACGAGCGCGACATTGTCGTCCGTGAAGCGGATGATGATCGCTCCGTCGTTGCCTGGCTCGGCGACCTTCGCTTGCAAAAGGCTCTTGACTACGCTGGGCAGCTTGTCGTTATAGAAGCTCTCGCCGTGCGTGTGGTCGAACTTCACACCGAGCCGGCGATAGATGCGCTCGATCTCCTCCATGCAATGCGGCATGAACAGCTTCCACAGGCGCACATTCTCCGGATCGCCGGCGTGCAGCTTGGCGGTTTCGGCGCGGGCGGCGTCGGCGCTTGGATCGCCCTTGCCTTCGTCATCTTCGTCGTCGGACTTCATCAGGCTGCGCACGTGGATGTAGATGCGGGCCAATTCGCGCACCGGGTCCTTTTGAAACGCCGCCGCGTCGAGGAAATGGCGATAGCCATACAGCATCATGCCGAACTGCGTGCCCCAATCGCCGAGGTGGTTGTCGGCGACCACGTGGTGGCCTAAGAAGCGCAGCAGCCGGGTCAGCGAGTCGCCGATGATCGTGCTGCGCAGATGGCCGACGTGCATCGGCTTGGCGACGTTGGGCGAACTGAAGTCGATGACGAAAGTCTTGGGCGGCGTGGTTTGGGCAACGCCGAGGCGCTCATCCTTGGCCATGGTCTGTAGTTGCTGCGCCATCCAATCGTCTTGCAGGCGGAGGTTGATGAACCCAGGGCCGGCGATTTCGGGCGCTTGCAGCAGATCGCCGAGGTCGAGGCGGGCAACAATCTCCTGGGCGACATCGCGCGGCTTCTTGCCGAGCGTCTTGGCGAGGCTCATCGCGCAATTCGCCTGGTAGTCGCCGTGCTTGGCGTCCTGCGTGGGCTTGACCATGGCGGCGTATGGCTCGGCGTCGGCGACCAGGCCGGCCAAAGCGCCGCGGATTTTGTCCTGGAGCACGTGCAAAAGATTCATGATTCATCCGAAAGAACGAACAACCGCCGAACACGCCGCGTGCGGCTTAGAAGCTGTTTCAAAACCGGGGTCCAGAAACCCGGTTTCTTGGAGAAACCGGGTTTCTTAGGTTTTGAAACAGCTTCTTAGCGAATTCGGCGCTAAACTGCAAGCGGCGCACACGGCGGCGAAATGATATCAACAAGCGCCTAGCCGCGCTGCCAGTCAATCCGCGGCGCATCGGCCCACAAATCTTCGAGGCGATAATACTCGCGTGCGTCCGGATCGAACACGTGCACCACCACGTCGCCATAGTCTTGCACGATCCAGCGGCTGGTTTCGTAGCCCTGGATCGAGAGACGCTGCTGGCCCTGAGCGTGCTGGGCGGCGTCGATCTCTTCGGCGAGCGTGTGGAGTTGCCGGCGGCTGCTGCCGGTGGCGATGACGAAGAAGTCAAAGATGGGCGTCAGGCCGCGCAGGTCGAGGACGAGAATGTCTTTGCCTTTGTTATCCTCGGCGACGCGGGCACAGAGGATAGCGCGGTCGACGGCGCTTTCGTTGCGGGTGTTTGGGTTGGTTTCGGCGACGGTGGTTTCCAAAGTACCTCCTTCCGCGGTGCGCGATCGGTTGGCAGCCCGTTGAAAAAGGGGACTGGACCTTTCCGGTCCTTCGATATTCAAGGGGTTCTTGAGGGACCGCAGAGGTCCAGTCCCCTTTTTCAACGGGCTGTTGGACCTGGCGGGCGTGCGCGATTCCCCATGCAGGACACGCTGGGAGGCGCACGGTTCGCACCCCGCCACGTCATTTTCAACTCCTTATACATTCTACGCGACTTTTCCGCAACATGCTGCTTGATTATCTTCACGAAATCCGCGCCCTCGCCAAGCCCGCCGGCAATTCTTCGAGTCTGCGGGGTCCCATTCGTCAACTGCCCTGGCGTGATTCGCGCGATCGGTCTATAGTCCGCCGCGCAACATTTCCGCAGTCAGGTTCCCAGCGGAGGCTTTTCTCATGTCCCAATGGCTTTGGTGTGGCGTTTTGGTGATGCTGCTCGGCGCCGGGCTCGCAGCCTCTAAGCAGTATTGGATGCCGGCACGCCCGGTTACCGTCGCAATGGCCCCGAGATCATCGGAGCTCTCAAGGTTTCCCGCGCCGCTGCCAAGCGCAACCGCGCCGGCGACGCCCTTGCCGACAGCGCCGCAAGTTGACGACGTCCATGAGCCAATCGTGACCCGGCCCGAGCTGCTCGAAGCGATACCGGAAATGACGGTGGCGCTGCCGACAGTCGGTGGCGCGGAAGAGAGCGCAGTCTCCGCCACCCGAGCGCCGCGCCCCGATCGGGAAACACGCCTCATGCCCTACGCGGATGACGACGAAATCAAAGACCTGCTGGTTCAGGTGCATGAAACGCACGGCAGGCTTTGGGATTTCAATCCGCAGGTTGATCGTCAACCGGCAGACGTGCTGAGCTGGTCGGGACTCGTGCGCTGGGCATTGCAGCTCGACCCGCGTGATATGGCCGGCGCTGAGGAAAGCGAAGAACCGCCGCTGCTGCAACCTGTGCTGCCGTCGCACTACCATCCGCCGCACTGCCCGTACGGCGGCCATTGCCCGTATCCCCATCCCTACCACTACGTGCAGCCGCGCTGAACGGGTTGGCACGCCTCACGCAATCGCGCCGCGACTTCCTCGGGTGCATGGATGCTCTCAAGCAAGAGCGGCTCGCCTTGCAGCGTCCGCACCATTATTTGGCCCACGCCCGTGAGCGGGCTCAAGAGGTTACGCTGCACGTCAACACGCGCCACGTTTTGCAATTCGATGCTCCAGCGCCTGGGCCGCCAATGGCCCTGATCGATCAGCAGGCGGCGCGTCGTCAAGCGATAGTTGATGCCGAAGACGCGCCAGCTCCAGCGGTAGGTTTGCACCAGCCAGACGGCGCTCGTCAGTGCCCAGAACGTCCATTGCACATGACGGCGCTCGACGAAGGTGCGCGTGCCCCAGACAATCGCTCCGGTCAAGACGATGCACACGCATAGGCTGGGCAACAGCGACCAACCGGAGTAGGCGCCCCACCATACATCGGTCTCTTGGGAGGCGTCGGCGTCGCGCCCATCTTGCTCGTTCATGCTGCTCATTGTAAACAAACCGCGAAAGACATGCATGCCCGCGGGCCGCCGCTCGCGGGCTTACGGAAGGAATTCTGAAATGAGCCTCTATTTCCCCACCCCCGCGGAACATTCGACCCGCACCATCTTCCCCGGCGTCACGCTGCACGCGTGCGCGCTGGAGAAAATGATGCTCTCCTACGTCGAGCTGGAACCGCACGCCGAGGTCAAGGAGCACAGCCATCCGCATGAGCAGGTCGGCATGCTGCTGGAAGGCCGAGCGCTGTTCTTCATCGGCGACGAGCAGAAGATGCTGGTGAAGGGCGATCGCTGGCGCATCCCCGGCGGCGTCAAGCACCGCGTCATCGCCCAAGGGGAAGGGGCCAAGGCGCTCGATATCTTCTCGCCGATTCGTGAAGATTACCTTTAGGAGAGACGCTTGATCCTCGGCTGGCGAGTTCCGGGAGACTAGGACATCATCGATGCGGATCGCAAGCGACGGTGTAAATCGGCCCAATCGGGATGCCTTCCTGCGGCGCGCTGCTTGTCGACATCCGCTCGGTGTACTTTGGCAAGCTCATCCACTTCAGCCTTGTTGTCGAGATAAAACGCAATGACTTTTTGGATCAATGCCAAGGGCAACGACGGGAACTGTTCAGCCAGCATTTCCGGAGAGAATCCTTCGTTGTAGTAATGCACAACGTGACAAAGTCCGATGCGATGCCCGGTCAGCACAATTTCTTCGTCCGGCCATATTGTCAGAAAATCAGGCAATTGCATCGCTTGTTTCCTCGGTTTAAACCGCCGTTCACTTATCCGCTATCACCTGCGCCAGCGGCTTGACGATCGTGGGGATGATGTGGCTGTCGACCAGCTCCTGGCAGGTCTGGCGCTGTTTTTGGTACGATTCGCCGAACGCGTTGGTGCCTTGCCTTCCCCAGTATTGGCGCACGGTGAAGTAGACGCTGATCGGCGCTTCGGGGAACTGGCCCGTCCGCAGCTGGTAGGCGTTGGTGCGCGTCTCGATGTTGAGCCGGCATTGCAGGCGGCAGCTTTCATCGAGCGTCAGCATCATCGCCGGTTCGTAATTCAGCACGCGGGCGCCAGGCATGTCCATCAGGCCTTCCAGCGGTGTGCCGCGGCCCAGCGCCTCGGCGACCACCTCGTCGTGGTTGCCGGTGTACAGAAAGTCGAAGGCGAACAGCACATCGAGCGCTTCGCAGTCGAGCGGGCTGAGATCGAGGTGGTACGGGATCACCTCGAGCACGCGCTCATGCTGAGTGTCGGCCTCCTCGACGCTCGGCGGGTTGACGTAGCCCGAGCAAATCCGGCGATTCTCCAGGCTGACCCAGCGATAACTGCCCTGTTCGCGATCTTCCTCCAGAACGTATTCGCCGGTATCGCGGCAATCGAGGTCGGTCATTTGCGGGAAGGTCTTTTGCAGGCTATCGAAAAAGTGCAGGACGGTTTCGCGCTTATTGGGAAGCTCCATCTTGGTGTTGACATAAGTGTATATCCCAAAATCGTCACACAAGGAGCTGTACGTGTTCATGTCGTTACCTCAGGGGGCACGGTCGATCCTGGTGAACCGGCAGGCGGGGCAGCCGGCAGCGCCCGGATCAACTTTCATTGTTCGAGTTTGGCGGCCCAAGAGCAAGAGGGGAAACAGTTGCGTGCCTCCTTTCCGTAATGGACACGTGCATGCCGCAATCTGGTTCAGGCACGCCAGGCGGCGCGTTCCATAATCGCCGATGACAGCGATAATGCAAGAGAAAACCAGGGGCCGGTTCGAGGCGGAGGCCGACGGCCGCGTCGAATCGGTCCGCGCGCCGCCAACCGTGGAAATCTCTGCCCTCCGGGCGTGACAAACCGTGGTGCGTCACTTACACTGATACGCAGTGCGAATGAGCGGGTCGGCCGCATTCCGCCGGCAGGGGCCGGCGGCTTTTGGTGCGTGCCGTGCGGCTCCTTCAGTCTAGCTGGGGAGGTTGGCGCTGTGAGTATCGTGCGGATAGGCTTGGCGGAAACCAAGAAATTCTCGGAAGGTTACGACGCGATTTTCGGCAAAAGGCCATCGTCGGCCAAGCCCAAGAAGGCGGCGAAAAAGCCCGCCGGCGGCAAGGCCAAGGCGGGCGCCAAGAAGAAGAAATAGCTATTGTCCGGCAACGGCCATTGCAAATTGCAAATTGGCTACGGCGTCTTGCCTTCAATTCTCAATTGGCAATGGCCAATTTGCGATTTTCCATGTCCGCGCCTTCATTCCGAGGCATGAACCTTCCCGACAGGGCCGGCGTAGTAACTCTAGAAGCATGCTGTGGATTCTCCCCCCCTGAACGACTGTTCGGACGAAGGGCTGTTGGCGGCTTTCCGCCAAGGGCAGCGCGAGGCGTTCGGCGTGCTCGTGCGCCGCTATGAAGGTGAGCTCTACGGCTATCTGCGCCGTTACCTGGGCGACGGCGATTTGGCCGACGATGTTTTCCAAAACACCTTCCTGCAGGTGTTTACCAAGATTCGCCATTATGAGGCCGGTCGGCCCGTGCGCCCCTGGCTCTACACCATTGCCACGAACCAGGCGATCGATGCGCTGCGGCGCGCGGGTCGGCATCAGGCCATCAGCCTCGATCTGGAACGCGAAGAGACGCGTGCCGCCGACGTGCCGCAACTTCTGGGTTTTCTCGAAAGCCGCGGTCCGTCGCCTCTGGAACATGTCCAGGGCGAAGAGCGCCGCCAACTGGTCCGCGCCAGCGTCGACCGGCTGCCCGACTTTTTGCGGCAAGTGGTGATCCTGGCGTACTACCAGGGCTTGCCCTACAAGGAAATTGCCGACATCATGGGCATCCCGGTCGGCACGGTAAAGTCCCGCCTGCACGCCGCCTTGAGGCGCTTGCACGAAGCCTGGGCGACGCTGCCGGCGATTCAAGAGTGACGAATTCCCGCTTGCCGTTGAGCGCGAACATCGGAACGTGTTTTCGCTACTAAGAAACTGTTTCAAAACGGGGACTGGCCCGTTTGCCTTGGGGGGCCTGTCCCCGTTTTGGGCATGGTTCAAAACCGGGTAACAATCAAGTGTGTGTGGCGTGAACCGCAGGTGTTGTTGGCTAAGTCACAAACGGTGCGGTCTTTTCTTGCGAAAGGAGGACCTAATCCTACCTGGGCGGGTCCGTACTCGTCCAGAAATCCTTGCTCG
>Ga0080064_1004113_pt1 | contig 19313 bp, 17 predicted proteins | sample Subgrocontami54m_FD_69260 | JGI IMG/M metagenome (GOLD analysis project Ga0080064, IMG submission 69260) | Subsurface groundwater microbial communities from S. Glens Falls, New York, USA - GMW46 contaminated, 5.4 m (SPADES assembly) (version 2) ...
CGCCGCGGCGCGGGGCGCCGGCGGGGCGCGCGCCCCCGCCGGGGGGCCGCGGGAGCCCGCCGAGGGCCGCGTCAAGCGCTGGGAGGAGCGGCTCGCGCCCTGGACCGAGCAGGTGCGCAACTTCCGCACCGAGGGTTTCTACGAGCGCTTCCCGGCCAAGGGCGAGGTCGAGCGCGTCTCGCGCATCCACCGCGACCTCGCGCGCGCCGCCGGGATCCAGACCCGCGCCGCGAGCTGAACTACGTCATCCCCGTCCAGCGACGTCGTCCCCGTCCATTGACGTCATCCCCGCGAAAGCGGGGATCCAGCCCGTCGTGGAGCCCGCTGGATTCCCGCTTCCGCGGGAATGACGCTCCAAGCCCTACTTCGCCTTCGCGCCGGCCGCCTGCATCACCTTGCCGAGATCGTCGTACTGCTCGCGGATGAAGGCGTCGAATTGCTCGGCCGTCATCGGCATCGCCTCGGCGCCGAGGTTGGCGAGGCGCTGCTTCACCTCGGGCAATTGCATCGCGCGGTTGATCTCCGCATTGAGCCTGGCGATGACCTCGCGCGGGGTCTTCGAGGGCGCGAGCATGCCGACCCAGAAATTGAACTCTCCGCCGGGGTAGCCGGCCTCGGCGATGCCGGGCACTCCCGGCAGCGCAGGCGAGCGGCCCGGGGTGCTCACCGCGATCGCGAGCAGCTTGCCGTCGCGGATCGGCCCGACGCTCGAAACGAGCGGCACCCAGGCGAGCTGGATCCGGCCGCCCATGGCTTCGTTGAGGATCTCCGGGGTGCCCTTGAAGGGAATGTGCACGGCCTGTATGCCCGTGGCCTGGTTGAACTTCTCGGAATTGATGTGCGCCGCGCTGCCGACGCCGGCGGTGCCGTAGTTGAACTGGCCGGGCTTGGACTTGGCGAGCGCAACCAGCTCTTTCACCGTCTTCACCCCGAGCGAGGGCGGCACGATCAGCACGCTCGGCAGGGTCGCGAGCGGCGCCACCCCGGCGAGATCCTTGATGGTGTCGTAGGGGATGTTCGGGTACAGCACGTGGTTGACGACGTGTCCCGTGGACACGACGCTGAGCGTGAGTCCGTCGGCGGGGGCCTTGGCCACGAGGTTGATGCCGATGGTGCCGCCCGCGCCGGGGCGGTTCTCCACGATCACCGGCTGGCCCAAGGCGGGCGAGAGCCGCTCGCCCACCGTGCGCGCGAGGATGTCGGTCGCGCTGCCCGCGGTGAAGGGCACGATGATCTTGATCGGCCCCGACGGATAGCCCTGCGCGTGCGCCGTTCCGAGTGTGACCAGGCACGCCGCCGAGAGCAGCGCGCAAAGCAGTTGCTTGGTTTTCATTGAAGTCCTCTCATGGTTGTTGCCGCTATTCTGATTCAGGATCGAGTGCGTCGCCGCTTCGGCTGCCGGCTGCCGCGGGGCTTGCGGCCGGCGCCGTGCTTGGCCGCGCGCGGCGCGGCTTCGTGCGCGAGCAGCTTGCCGCCTTCGGCCGGCGCCGGGGGCTGCGCATCGGGCAGCCGCTCCGCCTGCGCGAGCACGGGGACCTCAGCCTCCCCGTGCACCGTGTAGATCCTTGGCAGGCTGCGGTTGATCTCGAGCCGGAAAACGTCGGGCCGGTTGTAGTGTCCGGCGAAATCGTGGCGCAGCTTCATGCGGATGCCGATCTCGAGGTCGCATTCGGCGTAGAGGATGCACTCCTCGGCGCCCATCGGACCGGCGAGGATGCGGCTGTTCGGCGCGACGATCACGCTGCCGCCGCAGCAGTCGGGGTTGCGCAGGAATTTCTCCGCCTCCGGCCCCGCCTCGAGCATGCGGATCATGTCCTCGTCCACGGTGCCGCAGGCCGAGATGACGAAGGCCTTGCTCATCTGCGCGAAGGCCTGCGAATCCACCGACACGCGGTTGCGCATCGGGTCGCCGCTCGTCGGGAAATGGTTCGGCCAACTCATCACGTGGATGCGCGTGCCCTCGGCGGTGAGCGCGAACACCGCCAGCGGGTTGGAGTTCTCGCCGCAGATGAGCGCGCTCATCGGCCCGAACTCGCTCTGGAACGCGCCGAACGTGTCGCCGAACCCGCCCATGTGCACCAGGCGCTCGCCCACCGTCGGCACGAGCTTCTGGTGCTTGCCGATCAGCGTGCCGTCCGGCCCGATGTAGACCTGGGTGTTGAACATCGTGCCCAGCGTGCGGGGCAGCTTCTCGCACACCCCCATCACCACATAGGCGTTCGCCGCGCGCGCCGCGCGGCACAGCGCCTCGATCTGGGGGCCGGGGATCTCGACGGAGTTCTTGAACAGCTCGACCGCGAGCCGGGTCGCCAGCGCGCCCGTCGCAGCGTGGTGGTGGTACCACACCGGATGCGCGGGGATGAAGCCTTCCGGGAAGCCGATCACGCGCGCGCCATGCTTGCCCGCCTCGCGGATCAGCCGGCAGGCCTTCTCGGTGGAGCCCTCGCGATCGAGGAACACCGACGCCGCCTGCACCGCGGCCACTTTCACGACGGGATACTTGTCACCCATGGCTTCTCGAGCTCGCTTCGAACGCGCCCCCGCGTGGGTGCGGGACGGCGGGCGCGATTCTACACCGTCGCGAAGATCGGAGTTCGAGTTCATTCCCTAACTTTGGAATTGGATTGGCGGTTCCCATAATGGGAACTTCATGGCACTATTCGCCACTGGAAATTCAGGTCGCGTATAAGACCGGGACAGTCGTCGTACGATGGGTCGGCACCCACGCCGAGTACACGAAGCGTAACGACTGAAGGCCATGAAGATCGAACCGAAACTCATCAAGACCGACGAGCAGTACCGGGCCTATCTCGCCGAGGTGGAGCGACTCGCAGGCGACGACCCTTCTCCGGGAACCCCCGACGGCGATCGGCTGGAACTGCTCGCCAAGCTCGTCGAGGACTATGAGAAGGAGCGCTTCAAGTTCGAGCGGCCCGATCCGGTCGACGCGATACTGTTCCGGATGGAGGAGCGGGGTCTGCGTCAAAAGGATCTTGTGCCGATTCTCGGCGGCAAGAACCGGGTATCCGAGGTGCTCTCGCGCAAGCGCCCGCTCACGCTCGGAATGGTTCGCGCTCTACACGAGTCACTGCAGATCCCAGCCGAATTGCTCGTCCGCGAGCCCGAGGCGCGCTACCAGGTCCGAGCGAAACGCAAGCCGGCGGCACGACGGCGCGCTGCCCGGACGAACAAGACCGGGGCACGTTGAGTAAAGCAAGATCCGCTTTGCTTTACCCAAGGAATGCTTGAGTAAAGCAGGCATTACTCGAGCGTGCCTAAGATTCAGGAACTTTCATTGACAGCTCACCGCGCCCGGATTGGCTGAGCGGCAAGTTATAATGTCAAAACTGGCAATTCCCATACGCCGAAGAACACATCGCTGTCATTCCGAGGTCTTCCGCCGACTCAAAAGCAGATTCCTCGCTGCGCTCGGAATGACAGCGCATTTTGAAACCGGCTCCCTCTACGCGGACGCCCGCTGCTCGAGGATCTCGATGGCGGGAAGCTTCTTGCCTTCGAGGAATTCCAGGAACGCGCCGCCCGCGGTAGAGATGTAGGAGATCCGGTCGGCGATGCCGTACTTGTTGATCGCGGCGACGGTGTCCCCGCCGCCGGCGATCGAGAAGGCCTTCGACCCGGCGATCGCCATCGCGAGGGTCTTCGTGCCGCCGGCGAACTGGTCGATCTCGAACACGCCCACCGGCCCGTTCCAGACGATGGTACCGGCGCTCTTCACGATGGCCGCGAGCGCCTGCGCGGTCTGCGGGCCGATGTCCAGGATCAGGTCGTCATCGGCCACCGCGGAGGCCGGCTTGGTCTGCGCGGCGGCGCCCGCCGAGAGTTCCTTGGCGCACACGACGTCGCTCGGCAGCGGCACCTCGCCGCCCTTGGCGCGGATCGCCGCCATCACCTTCTTCGCCTCGCCCACGAGATCGGCCTCGGCGAGGGACTTGCCGATCTTCGCGCCCGAGGCGAGCAGGAAGGTGTTGGCGATGCCGCCGCCGACGATCAGCCGGTCGACCTTGGCGGCGAGCGCCTCGAGGATGGTGAGCTTGGTGGAGACCTTGGAGCCGGCGACGATCGCCACGAGCGGCCGCGCGGGGTTGCCCAAGGCGCGCGTCAGGGCCTCGATCTCGGCCGCCATCAGCGGGCCCGCGCAGGCGACCGGCGCGAACTTCGCGATGCCGTGCGTGGTGGCTTCGGCGCGGTGCGCGGTGCCGAAGGCGTCGTTCACGTACACGTCGCAGAGCGCCGCCATTTTCCTCGCGAGCGCCTCGTCGTTCTTCTTCTCTCCCTTGTTCAATCGGCAGTTCTCGAGCAGCACGACGCTCCCCGCGGCGGGCGCGACCTCGCCCGCGTCGATCCAATCCGCCTTCACCGGCACCGGCACGCCGAGCAGCTCCGAGAGCCGCTGTGCTACCGGCGCGAGCGTATCCGCGGGCTTGAACTCGCCCTCCTTGGGGCGGCCCAGGTGCGAGGTCACCATCAGTCGCGCGCCGGCCGCGAGCGCCGCCTTGATGCCGGGCACCGACGCCCGGATGCGGGTGTCGTCGGTGATCCGCCCCGCCTCGTCCTGCGGCACGTTCAGATCGGCGCGGATGAACACGCGCTTGCCGCGCAGATCGAGGTCGGTCATCTTGAGGACGGGCATGGTCCCCCCGCGGCTCACTTCGCGTTCATCAACGCAATCGCGGTGTCGAGCATCCGGCAGCTGAAGCCCCACTCGTTGTCGTACCAGGCCGAGGCCTTGACGAGCGTTCCGCCGTTGACCTTGGTGAGCGTCGAATCGAAGATGCTGGAAGCCGGGTTGTGGTTGAAGTCGATCGACACCAGCGGCTCGGTGTTGTACTCGAGTATGCCCTTCAACTCGCCGTCGGCGGCCTGCTTCACCGCCGCGTTGACCTCCTCCGCGGTGGTCGCGCGCTTGGCCACGAATACCAGGTCGACGATCGACACGTTGATGGTCGGCACGCGGATCGAGTAGCCGTCGAGCTTGCCGTTGAGCTCCGGCAGCACCAGGCCCACCGCGGCGGCCGCACCGGTCTTGGTGGGGATCATCGACATGGTCGCCGAGCGCGCGCGGCGCAGGTCCGTGTGGTAGACGTCGGTGAGCACCTGGTCGTTGGTGTAGGCGTGGATCGTGGTCATCAAGCCGTTGACGATGCCGATGCGGTCGTGGATGGCCTTGGCCATCGGCGCGAGGCAATTGGTCGTGCACGAGGCGTTGGAGATCACCGTGTGCGACGCCTTGAGGACGTCATGGTTGACGCCGAAGACGACCGTGGCGTCGACGTCCTTGCCGCCGGGGGCCGAGATGATGACCTTCTTCGCGCCGGCGGCGAGGTGCGCCGCGCACTTTTCCTTGCTCGTGAACAGGCCCGTGCACTCCATCACGAGGTCCACGCCCAGCTCCTTCCAGGGCAGCTCGGCCGGATTGCGCTTGGAGCACACCTGGATGCGGTCGCCGTTCACCACCATCGCGTCCTTGTCCACGACCACCGTTCCGGGGAACTTGCCCTGCGCGCTGTCGTAGCGCGTCAGGTGCGCGTTGGTCTTGGCGTCGCCCAGGTCGTTGACGGCGACGAACTGGATGTCGTGCTTCTTCCCGCCTTCATAATGGGCGCGAATGATGTTGCGGCCGATGCGGCCGTAGCCGTTGATGGCGACTCGTATGCTCATTTGCCTGCTCCCGATGTGAATCCTTCAGTATCAGCTTCTGATTGCGCTGTCATTCCGAGGCTGAAAGCCGAGGAATCTGCTGTTCTCGGCGATTCAAAAGCAGATTCCTCGCCGAGAAGGGGGTGGGGCCCCTTCTCCCCACCTTGCTCGGAATGACATGATTACTTGAAACCTGCTCCTAGCGCCCGGACTGGATGACGCCCTTCACCTTCTGCACGACCTTTTCGACGGTGAATCCGAAATACTTGAACAGCTCGCCCCCCGGCGCGGACTCGCCGAAGCGGTCGATGCCGATGACCGCGCCCTGCCCGGAATCGGCCGCGCCCACGTACTTGTACCAGCCGTCCGATACGCCAGCCTCGATCGCGATGCGCGCGATCCCGCGCGGCAGCACCGACGCGCGGTAGGCGGCGTCCTGGCGCTCGTAAGCCTCGGTGCAGGGCATCGACACCACGCGCACGCCGATGCCTTCCTCGGCGAGCTTGGCTTGCGCCGCGATCGCGAGCGCAACCTCCGAACCGGTGGCGATGATCACCGCGCGCAGGGCCGCGCCGGCGGCGTCGGCGATCACGTAGCCGCCGCGGCGGATCGCGGCGAGCGCCTGCGCCGCGTCGGCGAACGGGCGCTTCTGGTGGGGCAGGTTCTGCCGCGACAGCAGCAGCGAACTCGGGCCGTCCTTGCGCTCGACCGCCGCGATCCACGCGGCCGAAGTCTCGACCGAATCGCACGGGCGCCACACGTCCATGCCGGGAACCAGGCGCAGGCTCGCCGCATGCTCCACCGGTTGATGCGTCGGGCCGTCCTCGCCCAGCCCGATCGAATCGTGGGTGAAGACGAAGATCGAACGCAGCTTCATGATCGCCGCCAGGCGCAGGGCATTGCGCGCGTAATCCGAGAACACGAGGAAGGTCCCCGCATAGGGGATCACGCCGCCGTGCAGCGCCAGCCCGTTGCTGACGGCGCACATGCCGAACTCGCGCACGCCGTAGAAGACGTAGTTTCCGCCGGCGCTGCGCGACACGGGCCTGGAGCCGCTCCACATGGTAAGGTTGGACGCGGCGAGGTCGGCCGAACCGCCGACCAGTTCCGGCAGCGCGGGCGCAAGCCCCTCGATGGCGTTCTGCGAGGCCTTGCGGGTGGCGATGGCCTCGGCCTTCGCTTCGGTCTTGTCGAGGAACGCGTCGCACTGCGCGCGCCAGCCCGCGGGCAGCTCGCCGGCCATGCGGCGCTTCAACTCCGCCGCGAGCGCCGGATGCTGCTTGGCGTAGGCGGCGAACCCCGCCTCCCACGCCGCCTCGCGTTCGCCGCCTTGCTTGCGCGCGTCCCAGAAATCGTAGACATGGCGCGGCACCTCGAAAGGCGGATAGCTCCAGCCGATCGCCTCGCGCGTGGCGGCGACCTCTTTTTCCCCGAGCGGCGATCCGTGCGCCGAGCCGGTGTTCGCCTTGTTGGGCGAGCCCTTGGCGATCACCGTCTTGCAGCAGATGAGGCTGGGACGATCGGTTACGGCCCTGGCCTGGGCGATAGCCCGGTCCACGGCCTCGACGTCGTGGCCGTCGACCGCCGCAACGACGTGCCAGCCGTAGGCCGCGAAGCGCGCCGGCGTGTCGTCGGTGAACCAGCTGTCGATGTAGCCCTTCTCGGAGTCGATCGAGATGCGGTTGTCGTCGTACAGGACGACGAGCTTGCCCAGTCCCAGCGTGCCGGCGAGCGAGCAGGCCTCGTGCGAGATGCCCTCCATCAGGCAGCCGTCGCCGACGAACGCATAGGTGTGGTGGTCGACGATCTCGAACCCGGGCCGGTTGAATTCGGCCGCGAGCATCTTCTCGGCGAGCGCCATGCCGACGGCGTTGGCGAGGCCCTGGCCGAGCGGTCCGGTGGTGGTCTCCACGCCCGGCGCGCAGCCGTATTCCGGATGGCCCGGGGTCATCGAGTGCAATTGCCTGAAGCGCCGCAGCTCGGCCATGGGCAGCGCGTAGCCGGTGAGGTGCAGCAGCGCGTAGAGCAGCATCGAGCCGTGGCCGTTCGAGAGCACGAAGCGGTCGCGGTTGGCCCACTTGGGATTCGCCGGGTTGTGTCGCAGGTGGCGGCTCCACAGGGCCAGCGCGATCTCGGCCATGCCCATGGGCATGCCCGGATGGCCGGAGTTGGCCGCCTGGACGGCGTCCATGGCCAGCGCGCGCAGCGCGTTTGCGAAGTCTGCGGATGGATTCATTCGAAGGCTTTCAGGCAAGGGGAAGGACAGTGGCCGACCCCGGAGACTCGATTATCCCGGAACGCGGCGGATTTTTCCATCGCCGATCCGGCGGGGAAGGCGAGCGCCGGATCAGGCGGGCGCCTTCCTCGCCGGCGCCGAGGTGCCCAGGGTACGCCTGCGGATATCCATCAATTTCAGGATCATCGGCGTCAGGATCAGCTGCATGGCGAGCTCCATCTTGCCGCCGGGCACGACGATGATGTTGGGCCGCGACATGAAGGAGTCGTGCAGCATGGACAGCAGGTAGGGGAAGTCGATCCCCTTGGGATTGGCGAAGCGGATCACGACGAAGCTCTCGTCCGCGGTCGGGATCCAGCGCGCGATGAGCGGATTGGAGGTGTCCACCGTCGGCACGCGCTGGAAATTGATGTGGGTGCGCGAGAACTGCGGAACGATGTAGTTGATGTAATCGGGCATGCGGCGCAGGATCGTGTCCACCACCGCCTCCTGCGAGTAGCCGCGCGTCACCTTGTCGCGGTGCAGTTTCTGGATCCACTCGAGGTTGATGATGGGCACCACGCCGATCAGCAGGTCCGCGTGCCGCGCGACGTCCACCTTGCCCGTGGCGACCCCGCCGTGCAGTCCCTCGTAGTAGAGCATGTCCGTGTATGCCGGCAGATCCTCCCAGGGGGTGAAGGTGCCCGGCGGCTGCTTGTAGGGCGCCGCCTCCTCGTCGTTGTGCAGGTATTTGCGCACGTGCCCGCCGCCCGTCTCCCCGTAGCCGCGGAACAGCGCCTCCAGCTCCTCGAACAGGTTCGCTTCCTCGCCGAAATGGCTGAAGTGGTTGTTGCCCCGGCCCGCCGCCTCGGCCATCGCGGCCTTCATCGCGGCGCGGTCGTAACGGTGGAACGAATCGCCCTCGATGATCGCCGCGTTGACGCCCTCCCGCAGGAAGATGTACTCGAAGGTGCGGGTGATCGAGGAGGTCCCCGCCCCCGAGGATCCGGTGACGGCGACGATGGGGTGCTTCGCTGACATGGCTATTCCCGGTCCGGAGAGATTCCCGCGCTCAGGGCTGAGTGAACAGCGAGCGCGTCTTGAAAAGCGGCGAGGTGTAGGGCTGGTCGAGCCCCTCCTCGTGCTCGCGATGATACTGCTCGATGCGCTCGACCTCGTTCCGGGAGCCGAGGATCACGGGAACGCGCTCGTGCAGCGCCGAAGGCGCCAGCTCCAGCAGGCGGCCGCGGCCGGTCGAAGCGGCCCCGCCCGCCTGCTCGACGAGCATCGCCATCGGATTGGCTTCGTAGAGCAGGCGCAGCCGGCCCGGCCTGGACGGGTCCTTGGTGTCGCGCGGATACATGAACAGGCCGCCGCGCACCAGGATGCGGTGCACCTCGGCCACCAGCGAGGCGATCCAGCGCATGTTGAAATCCTTTTCGCGCGGACCGCTCTTGCCGGCGAGGCACTCGGAGACGTAGCGCTTCACCGGCGGCTCCCAGAAGCGCTCGTTGGAGGAGTTGATCGCGAACTCGCTCGCGTCCTCCGGAATGCGCATGTCGGGATGGGTGAGGATGAACTCGCCGATCTCGCGATCGAGCGTGAACCCGTGCACACCGTGGCCCAGGGTGAGCACCAGCATGGTCGTCGGCCCGTAGATCGCGTAGCCGGCGCAGGCCTGCTCGCTGCCCGGCTGCAGGAAATCGGCTTCCACGGGTTCGGCCGCGCCCTGCGGGGCGCGCAGCACCGAGAAGATCGAGCCCACCGAGACGTTGATGTCGACGTTGCTCGATCCGTCCAGCGGGTCGAACAGCAGCAGGTAGCGCCCGCGCGGATACTGAACGGGAATCGGGTGCGGGTGCTCCAGTTCCTCCGACGCCATGCCGGCGAGCTGCCCGCCCCACTCGTTGGTGCGCAGGAAGATCTCGTTCGCCAGCACGTCGAGCTTCGTCTGCGGCTCGCCCTGGACGTTCTCCGAGCCGGCGGCACCCAGCGCGTGCGCGAGCGCGCCCTTGGCGACCACGCAGGCGATGCGCTTGCACGCGAGGTGGATATCGTTCAGGAGCGCGGTGAAGTTCCCCGTGGCGTGCGGGAAGCGGCGCTGTTCGCCGATGATGAACTCGGTGAGTGTCTTGTCGCGCTGCATGCCGCCTCCTTACCGCCCCGGCACTAGGAGGCGCCGGTGAGCGCGGCGCGCGCGGCGGCGGCGGCGTGCAGGCGCTCGAGCTGCGCGAGCGCGAGGCAGGGCGCCCCCACCAGGGCCTGGCCGGCCGGGTCGAGCGGCGCCGCGGAATCGCCCAGGTCGCGCAGCAGCAGGTCGGCGCTGGCGAGGTCCTGCGCCTCGGTCCAGAAGGTGGGCGTGACCACGGTGTACAGTCCCACGGCCTGCGCGGCCCTCAGGCCGTTGGCGGAGTCCTCGAAGGCGACGCACTCCGGCGCCGAGAGCCGCAGCTCGGCGAGCGCGAGCTCGTAGATGTCCGGCGCGGGCTTCTTGTGCGAGACGTGATCGCCGCAGACGATGGCGCCGAACCAGTGATAGGCCTCCCCGCCCAGCGCATTGGTGATCAACTGCGTGACGTTCGCCGCGCTGGTGGTCGATGCGATCGCGAGCTTCCTGCCGGCGGCGCGCGCCTCGCGCACCAGCCGCGCCACGCCGGCGCGCAGCGGCACCCTGCCCTCGGTGATGAGCTCGTTGTAGATCCGCGTCTTGGTGCGGTGGATGGAGGCCGCGAGCTGGCGGAGCTTCGCCTTTTCTTCAGGCCTGTCGCGCAGCGACTCGACATAGGCGTCGATGCGCTCCCTGCCCCCGGAGATCAGCAGCAGCTCGGTGTACTTCTGCCGGTTCCAGTCCCAGGACAGCCCGTGCTCCAGGAATGCGGCGTTGAACGCCTGGCGGTGCGCCTCCTCGGTGTCCGCCATCGTTCCGTCCATGTCGAAGATCAACGCTTCAAGGGGCATCTCCGCCTCCGTCGTACGACCAAAGCTGGAACCAAGCAGGGTGCCTCGCTTTACCTTCCATGATCTCCCGATTTTGGAAAGTTGCGAAGTTGCAACTTCCCAAAATCGGGAGACGTATGTAAACCCAAAATCCTCGCCGATTCGTCAATCTCGAAGCTCAATGCACCACCGGCGCGAGCTTGCCTGCCGCGTAGCGATCGGCCATGGCGTCGAGCGGCACGGCGCCGATGCGCGAGGCGCGGCCGGCGCAGCCGAATTGCTCGAAGCGCAGCCGGCACAGCGCTCTTGCCGCGAGCATCGCTTCCTTGAGCGGCTTTCTCGGATCGAAGTCGTCGGGGTGCGTCGCCAGGTAGCGGCGCATCGCGCCGGTCATCGCCAGCCGGATATCGGTGTCGATGTTGACCTTGCGCACGCCGTGGCGTATGCCTTCCTGGATTTCCTCGACCGGCACGCCGTAAGTCTCCTTCATCCTGCCCCCGTATTCGCGGATCACGTCGAGCCATTCCTGCGGCACCGAGCTCGATCCGTGCATCACCAGGTGCGTGTTCGGAATGCGCCTGTGTATGTCCTTGATCCGCCCTATCGCGAGGATATCCCCGGTGGGCTTTTTCGAAAACTTGTAGGCGCCGTGCGAGGTGCCGATCGCGATCGCGAGCGCGTCGACCCCGGTCCGCTTCACGAAATCGGCCGCCTGCTCCGGATCGGTGAGGAGCTGATCGTGCGTGAGCTTGCCTTCGGCCCCCGATCCGTCCTCCTTCCCGGCCAGCCCCGATTCGAGCGACCCCAGCACGCCCAGCTCGCCCTCGACCGACACGCCCACCGCGTGCGCCATCTCCACCACTTTCGCGGTGACCTCGACATTGTAGCCGTACGGCGCCGGGGTTTTCATGTCCTCCATGAGCGAGCCGTCCATCATGACGCTGGTGAAGCCCGAGCGGATCGACCGCTGGCAAACCACGGGGCTCGCGCCGTGGTCCTGGTGCATCGCCACCGGGATGTCCGGATACTGCTCGACGGCCGCCTGCACCATGCGGCGCAGGAAGGCTTCGCCCGCGTACTTGCGCGCCCCGGCCGAGCCCTGCAGGATCACCGGGCTGTCGGTCTCCTCGGCGGCCTGCATGATCGCCTGGATCTGCTCCAGGTTGTTGATGTTGAACGCAGGGATGCCATAGCCAAACTCTGCTGCGTGGTCGAGGAGCTGCCGCATGGATATAAGGGCCATTATGTCGCCTCCGAGATCACGCTGACTTCACGGGGATATACAAGGGGGCGTGCCCCCTTGTTCGACACCCTTGCCGCGTGGTCGAGGAGCTGCCGCATCGAGATCAGTGCCATGGGCTTACCCGCGCGCGCTCAGACGGTCTTGCCACGAAACACCACCATGGCGGCGCCCAGCGACTGCTTGTACTTGTCGTAGCCGATCAGGCGCACGTGGTGCTCCGGGTGCGCGCGCCGGCAGGCCTCCGCCTCGGCGAGGATCCGCTCCACGCGGGTCTCGCCGAACATCGGCAGCTTCCACATGTACCAGTACGAGCCGGCCATGTTCTCCGGCTCGGTGTGTTCGACGGCCGCGTTCCAGCCCTTGCCCACGATGTACTCGACCTGCCTGCGGATCTGCGCCTCGCTCATCGGCGGCAGGTAGGAGAAGGTCTCGAACTTGCGGCTCGCGGGGTCGGAGAGCTTGGATCGGTAATCCTGAATTTCACTCATGGTTGCGCCTCGATGAATATGCGCTGTCATCCCCGCGGAAGCGGGGATCCAGCAAGCGGTTGAGTTCTCTGGATTCCCGCTTTCGCGGGAATGACTCTCATGGACGGGCTCCTAAGCATGCGCGAGGTCGAGCTTGTCCACGGTGTCGAACTCGAACTTGATTTCCTTCCAGGTCTCCATCGCGACCCTGAGCTCCGGGCTGTGCCGGGCCGCGGCGCTGAGGATGTCCTTGCCCTCGCGCTCGACCTGGCGGCCCTGGTTGCGCGCTTCGACGCAGGCCTCGAGCGCGGTCCGGTTGGCCGAAGCTCCCGCCGCGTTGCCCCAGGGGTGGCCGAGCGTCCCGCCGCCGAACTGGAACACCGCGTCGTCGCCGAAGATCGACAAGAGCGCCGGCATGTGCCAGACGTGGATGCCGCCGGAGGCCACCGCGAACACGCCGGGCATCGAACCCCAGTCCTGGTCGAAGAAGATGCCGCGCTTGCGGTCTTCCTTGATGAAGCTCTCCCGCAGCAGGTCGATCCAGCCCAGCGTCGCCTCGCGGTCGCCCTCGAGCTTGCCGACTACGGTGCCGGTATGCAGGTGGTCGCCGCCGGAGAGCCGCAGCGCCTTGGCGAGAACGCGGAAGTGGATCCCGTGGTGCGGGTTGCGGTCCAGGACCGCGTGCATGGCGCGGTGGATGTGCAGCAGCATGCGGTTCTCGCGGCACCAGTTCGCAAGGCCCGTGTTGGCGCAGAAGCCCCCGGTGAGGTAGTCGTGCATGATGATGGGCATGTCGAGGGACTTGGCGAACTCGGCGCGCCGGTACATCTCCTCCGGCGTGGGCGCGGTCACGTTCAGGTAGTGGCCCTTCTTCTCGCCGGTCTCGGCCCGGGCCTTCTTCACCGCCTCGGCGACGAAGGCGAAGCGGTCGCGCCAGCGCATGAAGGGCTGCGAGTTGACGTTCTCGTCGTCCTTGGTGAAGTCGAGGCCTCCGCGCAGGCATTCGTACACCGCGCGGCCGTAGTTCTTGGCCGACAGGCCGAGCTTGGGCTTGATGGTGCAGCCGAGCATCGGCCGGCCGTACTTGTTCATGATGTCGCGCTCGACCTGGATGCCGTTGGGCGGGCCGCCGCAGGTCTTCACGTAGGCGATGGGAAAGCGCACGTCCTCCAGGCGCAGCGCCCGGATGGCCTTGAAGCCGAACACGTTGCCCACGAGCGAGGTGAACACGTTGACGACCGACCCTTCCTCGAACAGGTCGATCGGATAGGCGACGAAGGCGTAGAAACAGGTGTCGTCGCCCGGCACGGCCTCGATGCGGTAGGCGCGGCCCTTGTAGTGCTCCAGGTCGGTGAGCAGATCGGTCCACACCGTGGTCCAGGTGCCGGTGGAGGACTCCGCGGCCACGGCGGCGGCGGCCTCCTCGCGGTCCACGCCCGGCTGCGGGGTGATCTTGAAGCAGGCCAGGAGATCGGTCTCCCGGACCTTGTAATCGGGTTCCCAGTAGGTGTGCCGGTATTCCTTCACCCCGGCGCTGTATGACTTGACTGCGGCTCGTTTCACGCTGGCCTCCTGAACTCTAGCCATGGGTATAAAAACTCTACGACCTGGGCATGCATAAAAGCAATTCACGCTTATTTATGCTGCCCATAACATTTCCTCGATGCCCGGCCGGCACGCTGCCCAGCCGCCGGGTCGCGGATCGCTTTCACAGGCAGCCCAACTTGCGCTGTTGGGCTTCGCTGCGCTCAGCCCAACCTACGTCCTACTGCGGAGTCTGGGACCGGCCACGCATAAGTAACAGTCACGATTTGTTATCATCGTGATAAGCTTGGCCTTATACGAGGAAACCCCGCCATGTCGATGCGCCACGTCACCCTGCGCCAGCTCAAGGTGTTCGAAGCCGTCGCGCGCAACCTCTCGTTCTCGCGCGCCGCGGCCGAACTGCACCTCACGCAGCCCGCGGTGTCGATGCAGGTGAAGCTGCTCGAGGGCCAAGCCGAGCTGCCGCTGTTCGAGCAGATCGGCAAGCGCATCCATCTCACCGGGGCGGGGCAGGAGCTTTTCCGGCACAGCCTGGCGGTGGCCGACGAGCTGCGCGCGGCCGAGGAAACGCTCAACTCCCTGCGCGGCCTCACGCAGGGGCGATTGCACATCGCGCTTGTGTCGACGGCGACCTATTTCGCACCGCCGCTGCTCGCACGTTTCCTGAAGGCGCACCCGGGCGTGACGGCGAAGCTCTCGGTCAACAACCGCGAGATCGTCCTCGCCCAGCTCGCCGCGAACGAGGTCGACCTCGCGATCACGGGCCGTCCGCCCGGGGAGCTGGACATCGTCGCCGACGCGTTCGCGCCGCACCCGCACGTGATCGTTGCGCACCCCGCGCACCCGCTCTGCGGCAAGCGGCGCATACCCCTGAAGCGCGTGGCGGCCGAGACCTTCCTCATACGCGAGCCCGGCTCGGGCACGCGCGGGCTGCTGGAGCGGCTGTTCGCGAGCCACCGCCTGCCCCTCGCGGTGGGCATGGAGATGGCGAGCAACGAATCGATCAAGCAGGCGGTGATGGCGGAGCTGGGCATCGCCTTCCTGTCCCTGCACACGGTCGGCCTGGAGCTCGCCACCGGGCGGCTGGCGATGCTCGAGGTGCAGGGACTGCCGGTCGTGCGTAACTGGTACGTCGTCCATCTGGCGCAGAAGCGCCTGTCGCCGATCGCGCTCGCCCTCAAGGAATTCCTGCGCGACGAGGCCGGCGCGTTCCTCGCCGGCTGGGGGCACGCGACGGGGCGCCGGAACCGGAGCGCGCCGCACACTTTATAATTTCGCGCGTGGCAATGGCTGGGGAGAGGGCATGGCGAGAATTGCGTTCATCGGATTGGGGGTCATGGGGTTTCCGATGGCGGGGCACCTGGCCGCCAAAGGTGGGCACGCGCTCACCGTGTACAACCGCACGCGCGGCAAGGCCGACGCCTGGGTAGCGAAGTTCGGCGGCAAGGCGGCGGACACCCCGGCGCTTGCGGCGCAGGGCGCGGAGATCGTCTTCTCGTGCGTGGGCGACGATCCCGACCTGCGCGAGGTGACCCTGGGCGCGAACGGCGCCTTCGGCGCGATGGCGAAGGGAGCGATTTTCGTCGACCACACGAGCGCCTCGGCGAGGATCGCGCGCGAGCTGGCGGCCGAAGCGAAGCGGCGCGGCTTCGAGTTCCTCGACGCGCCGGTGTCGGGCGGACAGGCGGGCGCGGAGAACGGCGCGCTCACCGTCATGGCCGGCGGCGACGCGCAGGCCTTCGAGCGCGCGCGGCCCGTGATCTCGCATTTCGCGCGCGCGGTGACGCTCATGGGACCCTCGGGCGCGGGCCAGCTCACCAAGATGGTGAACCAGATCTGCGTCGCCGGCGTGCTGCAGGGGCTGGCCGAGGGCATCGCCTTCGGCCTCGAGGCCGGACTGGACATGAAGCTCGCGCTGGAGGTCATCACCAAGGGCGCGGCGACGTCCTGGCAGATGGAAAACCGGGGCAAGACCATGGTCGATGACAAGTTCGACTTCGGCTTCGCGGTGGACTGGATGCGCAAGGACCTGCGCATCTGCATGGAGACTGCCCGCGAAACGGGCGCGGAGCTCCCGGTCACGCAGGCGATCGACGGCTACTACGGCGAGATCCAGGCGGTGGGCGGCGGCCGCTGGGACACCTCGAGCCTGATCCGGCGGCTGCGCAAAGGCCAAGGCACGACCTGACCAGGGATTGTCATTCCGAGCGCAGCGAGGAATCTGCTGTTCGGAACGCTGGCAAGAAAAGCAGATCCCTCGCTGCGCTCGGGATGACAAGGCACGCTCGGGATGACAAGGCACGCTCGGGATGACAAGGCACGCTCGGAATGACATGGGAAGAAGATGACAATACCGTTTCAATGGCCCGCGGATTACCTGCCGGGCATCGTCGCGCCGCAGCCCCCGCCGGAACAGGCGCTGTGGTTCGTGTTCTGCAGCTCGAATCTGCTGGTCTCCGCGGCACCGCCCGTGGTCCCGCTGCGCGCCGCGCATCCTGAGAAGCTGGGGCTCTCGAGCACGCGCTCGCAGTACCTGGGCGCGCTCGCGGGCGAGCACTGCTACTCCGCCGAAGTCGAACCGGGCACCGAGGCCCCGCAGGGATGGACCTGGCAGAACCTGCGCACGCTGTTCGGCGCCCTCGAGGAGCCGCTGTTCGCGCTGGCCGGGCGCGCGCTGCAGCTCATCGACTGGGACCGCACGCACCAGTACTGCGGCGCCTGCGCCGCGCCCACGCGGGCGAGGACGGAGGAGCGCTCGCGCCAGTGCCCGGAGTGCGGCCTCACCGTGTATCCGCGGCTCGCGCCGGCGGTGATGTGCCTGGCGCGCCGCGGCACCGAACTGCTGCTCGCGCGCCAGGCGCGCTTTCCGCACGGCATGTACAGCGCGCTCGCCGGCTTCGTCGAACCCGGCGAGACCCTCGAGCAGTGCGTGGAGCGCGAGGTCCAGGAAGAGGTCGGCGTGCGCGTGCGCGGCCTGCGTTACTTCGCCAGCCAGCCCTGGCCGTTTCCGCATTCGCTCATGATCGCGTTCCACGCCGAATTCGAGAGCGGCGAGATACGCGTGGACGGCGTGGAGATCGAGGAAGCGCAGTGGTTCGACATCGGCCGACTGCCGAGGATACCCGCCAGGATCAGCATCGCCCGCAGGCTGATCGACGCGGCGATCGTCGAGATGGGCGGAACGCCCAGACCCCCGCGCCGCCCGGCGCCGTGATCAGATCCCGAGGAAGGGGAACTCGGGCTCGGGCTTTTTCCCGCCCACGATATCCGCGAGGGCCTGACCCGCACCGCACGCCATGGTCCAGCCCAGCGTGCCGTGGCCGGTGTTGAGATAAAGATTGGAGTAGCGCGTGCGGCCGATGCAGGGAAGGTTGGTCGGCGTCGCCGGCCGCAGTCCGGTCCAGTACTCGGCCTCCTCCGGCCGGCCCGCTTTCGGAAACAGCTCGAAGCAGCGCTTCAACAGCGCCTCGCAGCGCACCTCGTTGATCGCGGTATCGTAGCCGGCAAGCTCGGCGGTTCCCGCGACGCGCAGCCGGTTGCCCAGGCGCGATATGACGATCTTGCGCGCGTGATCGGTGAGGCTCACGGTCGGCGCGACATCCTCCTGCGTGAGCGGCAGGGTCACCGAGTAGCCCTTCACCGGATAGATCGGCAGCGAAATCGCGATCCGCGACAGCATGAGCCGGCTGTAGCTCCCGAGCGACACCACGAACGCCTCCGCGCGCACCGATTCCTCGATGCCGACCTCGTCGTCTATGACCACGCGCGACACGCGTCCGGCCTCGACCTCGATGCGGTTCACGCCGACATTGAAGCGAAACCGCACGCCGTTTCGCTGCGCGAGTTCGGCCAGGCGCCGCGTGAACAGGTGCGCGTCCCCGGATTCATCGGAAGTCGCATAGGCGCCTCCGAACAGCAGCGGTCTCGCGTGCGCGAGCGCCGGCTCGATGGCGACGCACTCCTCGGGGGTCTTGGTCGCGATGTCGAAGCCGCGCGCGCGCAGCAGCGCCACCTCCTTGTGTGCATGCTCGAACAGCCCGGGCTCGGTGTACAGGTGCAGGATGCCGCGCGCGAGCTCGTCGTAGTGCAAGCCGGTTTCGCTGCGCAGGGCGCGCAGGGCGTCGCGGCTGTAGGCCGCGAGCGCGAACGCCGCCTCGGTGTTGCGGCGGGTCCGCGCCGGCAGGCACTCGAGCAGGAAGCGCAGTCCCCACACCCACTGGTCGAGGTCGGCGCGGGGCCTGAACAGCAGCGGTGCGTCCTCTTTTCCGAGCCATTGCAGGACCCTGAACGGCGCGGTGGGATTGGCCCAGGGTTCGGCGTGGGACACCGAGATCTGCCCGCCGTTGGCAAAACTGGTCTCGAGCGCCGGCTCGGCCTGCCGGTCGAGAACCGTCACCTCGTGGCCGGCGCGAGCGAGATACCAGGCGCTCGCCGTGCCGACAACCCCAGCCCCAAGAACCACGACTCGCATAGCCCCCCGGAAAGCGACAAGGGGGCAAGACACCCTGCCTCGCCCCCCGTTTCATGTGGAATCTACACATTCGGCCGCGGTCGGGCAACCGCCTTTCCCGGGACCGGCGCTCAATTGCGCCGATGGTTCAGCCGATATGAGAGCAGAGATTCGTGCGCAAAAGCCTTACAATCCCTATTCCACTCACATCTCACCCATGACATAAAGGACGCAGCGTTGGCCCAACCTAACTATCAGTACGAGAAGCGTCAGAAGGAGCTGGCGAAGAAGAAGAAGAAAGAGGAAAAACGCCTGCGCAAGCTCGAGAAGAGCGACACGCAACCCGCGGAGGGCACTCCGCCTCCGCCGCCCAGCGAGGACAAGTCCGGCGCCTGACGCAGCAACGCGCCGGTTCAACGGGGCGCGAGAACCTTCTGCCGTTGCTCGCCCAGGCCTCGGATGCCCAGATTCATTACATCGCCGGGCTTCAGCCAGATGGGTTCGGGCTTCTTGCCCATGCCGACGCCCGGAGGCGTGCCGGTCGCGATGATGTCGCCGGGCATCAGCGTCATGTAGTGGCTGCAGTAGGAGATGATTTTCGCCACGCCGAAGATCATGGTCTTGGTGTTGCCGGTCTGCATGCGCTCGGTGTTGACGTCCAGCCACATGTCGAGGTTCTGCGGATCGGTGATCTCGTCGGTGGTCACGAGCCACGGGCCGATCGGACCGAAGGTGTCGCAGCCCTTGCCCTTGTCCCACTGGCTGGACTGGAGCTGGAAGCCGCGTTCGGACACGTTG
>Ga0080064_1004116_pt1 | contig 19298 bp, 13 predicted proteins | sample Subgrocontami54m_FD_69260 | JGI IMG/M metagenome (GOLD analysis project Ga0080064, IMG submission 69260) | Subsurface groundwater microbial communities from S. Glens Falls, New York, USA - GMW46 contaminated, 5.4 m (SPADES assembly) (version 2) ...
GGAAGCGGCGGTTCCCGCGGGGGTCGCGGACAAGACGGAGACGGCAGTTGCGCAAGAGCCCGCTCCGGTGGACAAGAACGACGAACCGATGTTTGCTTCGGCTGCGCGCGCGGCGGCGGAAGCCCCGCCCGTAGAGAAACCCGAAGTGCAGGCTCAGGCCGCCGCTAGCAGCGAGCCGAGCGCGCCGGTTGACGAGCCAAAGACAGAAGCAGCGGCGCAGGCGGAAGAACCGCAGGTAGAGGAAGCACCCAAGGCGGAGGAAGCTCCGCAGCCGGCTCCCGTCGCGGCCAGTTCTCAAGCCGGGGCGGAAGGGTCGTCGCCGAGCGCGGAGGAGCTGGCGGAAGCGCTGCGGTTCCTGACGCCTTCGCAAACACCAGGCGCGCCGCAAACGCTGGCGGAAGCTGGCGCAGCGCTGGTGAACGAACTATCGCGTAACGCGGGCGCAGGCAGTCGCTGGATCGCGGAAGCGGTGGCGTTGAGTCCGGAAGAAGCGTCGGGGTCGCTGGAGGCCGAGATGTTCCGGACGTTTGCGACGCCTGCGGTCGGGCAGACGCCGAGTAACGACGCCGCATCGGCGGCGTCTGGCACCGGTAGCGAACCAGGCGCCGCCGCCGAGACGGTCGCTGAAATCCGCGCAGAAGCCCCCATCTTCACGCCGGCCGAAGAAAGCCTGGCGATGGCGATGGTGGCGAGTGCCTCGGCTTCGGAGCGAGTGGAACCGGAGCAAAAAAACTCGCCGGTGAAGCAGGCGGAGGAAGAGCAAGAAGAAGAAGTAGCGGCGGCGACATTCGCGGATGCGGTACGTCGTGAAGAGACGGAAAGTGTTTCCGCGAGCGCAGAGACCGTCAGCAGCGTGGCGGCGGCAGAAACGCCGGCGCACGAGGAAGTTTCGAGTTCGGAAAACGGTCCGGGAGGTCAGGAAGCCATGGGCAAGGAAGCGAAGGGGAAGGGCGGGAAGTCGAATTGGCATCAGATTCGGTCGGGAGCGCCGGCGGCTGCGATTGACGCGGTCGAAGCGGCGAAACAGGCCGAAGAAACCCCGAAGGCCATGGCGGCCGCCGCCTCGGCGGACAGCGCGTCCGATGCCAGTTCCATCGCCAGTATTGTGGACAGCGTGCTCGCGGACCTGCGTCCGAGGATCGTGGAAGAAATTGCGAGGAAGCTGGCCAAGAAATAAGCCAGCCCTACGGTCCAACATTCGGCGATCCAACCCCAATTTCAACAGCGGGACACGTCGGTTCAGGCGGCGCCTTGTCCCGGAGGGACAACTGAGAATAGCCCGGCGCTTCAGCGCCGGGAAACAGCGCAGGAGAGTTCCCCAGTCCCGGGGGAAACTCGGGGACAGACGGAACGTTTCTGATCTTTCTGGCAACACCTGTTAAAGGGAAGCGTAAACGTCCCGTCCGTCCCCGAGTTTCCGTCCCCGAGTTTCCGTCCACACGTTCCAGACGGAACGTTTCTGATCTTTCTGGCAACACCTGTTAAAGGGAAGCGTAAACGTCCCGTCCGTCCCCGAGTTTCCCCGAGTTTCCGTCCCCGAGTTTCCCCCAGTTGCTTGCTCTCATCACGGCCGGTCGTGATAACCATCGTGGTCACCGCGCGATGAAACTACGCGCCCCACTGCGGTAGGTGCACGGAGGCCAACAAATACCTTTGCGGCTGTCTTGCGGCCAATGACCGCCACATCTAGTGTGCAGGCATCTAGTAGCGATTTCACCTTGACGCCGGCCGCCCTGCACACAGCTCGCGCACGCTTGTAAACCTGAGGATCGAGATTGTTCGCATAAAACGGCTTCGTGGGAATGCCCGTCTCGACCTCCCGGTCGCCGCAGACCGACAACAGGGACTCCTTCGCCGGGGCACGCCAGCTATCGGCGTACTCGTGGTACAGTTCGGCGAACGCGAACGGGTTTGTGAGTACGGTTCCGGTGCGCGCCTCAATCTCGTTAACGTGTCCGTTGGCGTTGGCGAGGATTCCGCGAACTTTCGCCGGCCAATGACCCAACCCGACGGACACATTGATGTAGGTATCGTTGAGTTCCGCGCGCATGGAATTGCCGCTCTGGTCAGCGACAATGAAGACATTGCCTGTATGCAAAATATCGACCCCACTGGGCAGTGATAGTGTTTCGCCGTCCCCGACCTCGGTAGCGGTTCCATCGACCTCTAGGCGTGACGGTGCCGTACAAACCGCGACTCGGGTCTGGCCCATTCGCGTCGCGACCGCCTTGTTGACCGAGGCGTTCGGCCAGGTCGGCGCCCCCGATACCTGACGAGCTTGAACGATGAAATCCTTGTCGGTTTGCGCGAGCACGAAGTCGCCCGACGCCTGAAAATCATAGAGCAGACCGCCGAACGTGCTCAGGTGGGTATCTCCGATGCCCGCTGCTGTCACGCACGCCGCCGCTGAACCGGGCGCATTGCTTTCCGTGAACTCGATGGCCGGAGATGCCTGCGTTGGAATAGGGGCTGTCCCTACCAGGGTCAGATTGTTCGTCTCAGCCGTGAAGCTTTCCATCGAGCACGCGGGGGCATTCTTGGTCCCATTGTGGACCGTCGTCTTCACCACGATCGTCGAGTTGGCGCCGAAGCTCGCCTGGCCTCCACCACTCGAATTACCACCGTCGCCAAATACGTTGAATTCCGCATCAGTCCAGCCCGCCGCGGCGGCGACGGCATTGAGTCCGACTATCGTCGCTGCATTGCTGCCCGCCGTTATGATCGCCTGGTCGCTACTTGTACTCACTGAAGCGCTCAACGTCACATTGCCAAAATTGCTGACTGGCTGCCCGGCGGGAAGCGACGCGGTAGTAGTACTTCGAAAGCAATAAATGTCCGCCGATCCACTGAAACTGAACTGAGTCCACCCTCCTCCAGGGCATGTCGTGTTGTATTTAATCAGCCAATACTGAATGAATACTCGATGCGAAGTATTGTTGTTTTCGTACACGAACTGCTCCCACCCCTGGCAACCGGAATTCGGGCTGCCGGCACATGCCGTGCTCGTGAAAAAGTTGGTGTTCACTTGCAGGGTGTACGCATCGGTGACCGCCGGCCCCGAGTTAGCTATGGGTCCGGACTCGGTAATTCCCGAGCTAACGCTTACGAACGAACCTTCGACCGCGGATATGGTGCCGGTCGTCGGCTGGGCCGCGAAGTCGTTGCTTCCGCCCCCTCCCACGACAAAGTGTTTGGCGTGACCGCGCGCCGGCTGTATTGGATAGGGTGGCGGCGTCCCGCAGGCAACAGGTTTCCACTCGACGCGCGGGAACGAGGACGTATAACAACCTGTCTTTGGTTGCCGAAGCCGTAACAGAGATTGACGCCACGCGTACCGGGTCTTTGCTATTTCCGGCTTCGTAGCTGCTGCTGCGGAGGAAGCGGTCGATGCTTTGGACTTCGGCTTCTCCGGCTGAGCAGACACTGCGATTGAGGAAAGGAGCCCGAACAGAACGATCCTTGCAACGATTATGCCGAAGAACGTCGTAGTGCGTCGGCGCGGTGAACTTGGGGTTTTCATGCCTACCTCCCTGATTTGGTCTGGTACCGGATCCCTCTGGCGGCTGCATACTCACTGCGCCGCTAGTAGGTCCTAACTAACCTAACAATACGGCCCTACGCATTCTTCGCGAATGCGCTTGAACTTCATTTAGTTGTCCATGGAAGCAGCGAGAATGAGCCCCCTCGTGCCGGAAAAGTTCCTATCTCATCCCGACTGGCGGACTCGCTGAAGTATGACACTCTACGACAAGACAAATTTCATGTCAACAGCGATTTCGAAATTCTCGGCACTGTACGCAAAAGGGAGAACTTGTTGCCAATGAAACACCATGATCCGTGTACAGGCAATGCCCGGATTTCATGCAGGTAACGAGGTTGTCACTCATGAACACTCGCGTCGCGGGGCCCGGCCCGGCCCCCTAAACCAAGTGTGGCAGTTTTGCCGTCCTCTCCTTCCACCCCGGCATCAGTTTGACCCCTCTTTTCTCGCGCCTGTAAGATCAAATCTCCAGCTCTTCAGCACTCAGCAATCAACACTCGGCCCCGAGGTCTAACCTCAGGTTTGGGGAAATGCATCCGCCGGTGACAGCTGAATGCTGATTGCCGACTGCTGAATGCCGTCAACCCATGCCGCACGAACTGCCTAAAGCTTACGAGCCGGGCGCGATTGAAACGCGCTGGGCGGAGTACTGGGTCCGCGAAAAGCTCTTCCACGTGGAGACACCCTCGCCGGGCGAGACCCGGCCAGTGTTCACGCTGCTGCTGCCGCCTCCGAATGTGACCGGGCGCCTGCACATGGGGCACATGCTCAACCAGACGCAGATGGATATTCTCGTGCGCTGGCATCGCATGCGCGGGTTTCTCACGCTCTGGCTGCCGGGCACGGACCATGCGGGCATCGCCACGCAGATGATGGTGGAACGCCAGCTCGCCAAAGAGGGCAAGAAACGGCGCGAGATGGGGCGCGAGAAGTTTGTGGAGCGCGTCTGGGAATGGAAGCGGGAGTATGGCGGGGCAATTCTGGAGCAGATGAAGCGGCTGGGCGCGTCGGTGGATTGGGGGCGCGAGTACTTCACCATGGACGAGGGCCTTTCGCGCGCGGTGCGCGAAGTGTTTGTCCGGCTGTATGAAGAAGGGCTGATCTATCGTGGGAAGTACATCGTGAACTGGTGTCCGCGGTGTGAGACCGCGATTTCAGATCTCGAAGTGAAGCACGAAGATGTGGCGGGGAAGCTGTATGAGATTCGCTACCCGGTGATCGGGACGGATGAGTTTATTACGGTCGCGACGACGCGTCCCGAGACGATGCTGGGCGATACGGCGGTGGCGGTGAATGCGGGCGACGAGCGCTACACGCATCTGCATGGGAAGAAGGTGCTGCTGCCGCTGATGAAGCGTGAGATTCCGATCATCCTGGACGAAATTGCGAAGCCGGAGTTCGGCACGGGCGCGGTGAAGATCACTCCGGCGCACGATGCCAACGACTTCGAAGCGGGCAAGCGCCACAACCTGCCGCAGATCGACGTGATGGACGAGCACGCCCGCATGAACGAGAGCGCCGGAGATTACAAAGGGCTCGATCGTTATGAGGCGCGGGCGGCGGTGCTCACTGACCTCAAAGAACAGGCCTTTCTCGTGGCGGTGAAGGACTACACCGTGCCGCTGGGGAAATGCGATCGTTGTAACACGGTGGTCGAACCGCGGCTGTCGGAACAGTGGTTCGTGAAGATTGGGCCGCTGGCCAAGAAAGCGATTGCGGCGGTGGAGTCGGGCGAGATCACGATCACGCCGGACAACTACCGGCAGATTTATCTGAACTGGATGTACAACATCCACGACTGGTGCGTCTCGCGACAGTTGTGGTGGGGGCATCGCATTCCGGCGTGGACTTGCGAAAACTGCAAGGAAGTGACGGTGGCGCGTGAAACGCCGGCCAAGTGCCCAAAATGCGGAGGCACGAAGCTGGAGCAGGTCACCGATGTGCTCGACACCTGGTTTTCGTCGGGGCTGCTGCCGTTCACGACTTTGGGGTGGCCGGAAAAGACGCGGGACCAGGCGGTGTTCTATCCGACGACGCTGCTGATTACGGCGTACGAGATCCTGTTCTTCTGGGTGGCGCGCATGATCATGTTCGGCTGCCACTTCATGGAGGGACACGAGCAGGATCCGGCAATCAAGAAGGCGAGCGGCTGGGCGGAAAAGAAGAACGACAGTGTTCCGTTCCGGCAGGTTTACATCCACGCGTTGGTACGCGATGCCGAGCGGCAGAAGATGTCGAAGACGAAGGGGAATGTCATTGATCCGCTGGAGATCATTGACCGCTTCGGGACGGACGCGACCCGCTTTACGCTGGCGGCGATGGCGGCGCCGGGAACGGATATTGCGTTTAATGAGAGCCGGACGGATGGGTATCGCGCGTTCGCCAACAAGATCTGGAATGCGGCGCGGTTCATGTTCATGAACGTGGATCGGGTAGAACTGGCGGGAGTGTGGTCGCTGGGAGAATTTCTTAGGGCGGCGGACAGGAGTGTCCGCCCCACACAAACGCTGGAGGATCGCTGGATTCTTTCGCGCTTCAATCGGGTGACAAAAGAGGTTAACGAGGCGCTTGCGACCTATCGGTTCCATGAGGCGGCGAACCGGATCTACGATTTTTTCTGGGGCGAGTTCTGCGATTGGTACATTGAGCTGATCAAGCCGCGGCTGATGGAGGTCGCCAGCCCCGAGAAAGCGAAGCTCGCTTGCGCGAACCTGGTCGACCTGTTTGAGGCCTCGTTGCGGCTACTCCATCCGGTGATGCCGTTCATCACCGAAGAGATCTGGCAGGCGATGTACGATGGCAAGCCGCCGCTGAAATCCATTGCGCTGGCGGCTTATCCGCAGGCGGACGACGCGCAGATCGATCTTGCTGCCGAGACCGAAATGGCAATGTTGCAGGATCTGATCGTGGGCGTGCGCAATCTGCGGGCGGAGCTGAAGGTTGAGACCAAGGTCAAGGTGCCGATTGAGGTGTTCGCGCAGGAGCCGGCGACGCGGCGGATGATCGAAGAGAATCGTGGCGCGGTGGAGCGGCTGGCCAGTGTGGGGACGTTGAAGTTTGTGGAAGGCTCCCTGGCGAAGCTGGCCGGGGCACGGAGCACGGCGCGGTTCGATGTCCACGTGGTATACGAGAAAAAGATCGACGTCGCGGCCGAACGCGAACGCCTTCAGAAAGACCTGGCGAAGATGGAGAAGGAAATTGCCAACGGCCAGCGGCAGTTGAGCAATGAGCAGTTCCTGGCGAAGGCGCCTCCGAATGTGGTCGAAGGGCTGCGCAAACGGGCGGAAGAGTTGAAGGTGCTGCGGGAGAAGACGGTGTCGAAGCTGAAAGAGGTGGTTAGTGATTAGTGGTTGGTGGTCAGTCAAGAGCCGCCCTCGGGGGCTAAAGCCCAATGTTTTCGCGGCTTTTTGCGGCACGGCTGAAGCCGTGCCCTCCCGAAGGCTAACCACCAATCACTAACAACTGGTTTTTATGGATTGGAATTCACGGCGCATCACGGCCATCATCGAGAACGCGCTGAACGAAGATCGTGCTACGCGCGATGCGACCAGCTACGCCTGCATTGATCCGAATCAGCGGGCGGCGGCCACCATCATTGCGAAGCAGGAGTGCATTCTGGCCGGAGTGGGCTGCGTGCCCCGCATTCTCGATGCGTATGCCACGCTCGACGGAGCGGTCACTTCCCACTACGAGGTGACGAGTCATCCTTCGATTTTTGACGGAATCCGCGTGCACAAGGGGGAGCAGATCGCGGTCATCACGCACAATGCGCGCGTGATTCTCTCCTGCGAGCGGGTGATTCTGAATTTCTTGCAGCGCATGAGCGGGATCGCGACGACCACGCGCAAGTTTGTGGATGCGGTCGCCGGCACCCGCGCCCGCATTCTCGACACGCGCAAGACTGTCCCGGGCCTGCGTGTGATTGACAAATACGCGGTGCGCTGCGGCGGCGGGCAGAATCACCGGCTCGACCTCTCGGACGGCGTCTTGATCAAGAACAACCACATCGCTCTGGCCGGAGGCGCGGCGACCGCGCTCGAGCGGGCACTTCGCAACCGGCGCGGCAATCAGCCGATCGAAATCGAAGTGCGGTCGCTGGAGGAAATGCGGCAAGCTTTGGAACACGGAGCCGAGGCCATCCTGCTCGACAACATGACGCCCGACAGCGTCCGCGAGGCGGTGGAGATCTGCTCGCGACTGACGCGGCGGCCGGCACTGGAATGCTCCGGTGGAATCAATCTGGAAAATGTGCGGGTTTATGCTGAAACCGGCGTGGACTTTATTTCCGTCGGAGCGCTGACGCATTCTTCGGCAGCGGTGGATATGAGTATGAGGGTGGTGCCAGCGTAGGGCAGCACTTAGCACTTGGCACTTAGCTTTTGCGAACCGCGAACCGCGAACGACTAACGACCGGCGACCAACGACGTTTCCCCACTCCCGCTATAATTCCCGCATCAAGAGCAAAGCCAAATCTCGTACAGCGACCAGCGCTTCGACGCGGACGGACGCTCGCTTGGGAAGCATTGTCCGGCTGCTGATGGATCATGCCACCGTCATCGCCAGCGGCACCAAGATCGCCGACGAGCTTGGCACCAACCGGACGGAAGTGTGGCGGCTGATTCAGCAATTGCGCGGGCTGGGCGTGGATGTCGCCGGGCACCCCGCAACCGGCTATCGGCTGCGCGCTGTCCCGGACCTGCTGTTGCCGGAGATTCTCGCTCCTCTGGTGAAGGGCACAATCTTCGCGAAGCATCTTCATCACTACTACAAAATCGGATCGACCAACACCGAGGCGATGCAGGCGGCAGCCGAGGGCGCGCCGGAGGGCTGTGTGCTCCTGGCGGAGGAGCAACTCGCCGGGCGGGGCCGCGGAGCGCACAAGTGGCATTCGGCGCGGTCGGCGGGAATTTACTGCTCGGTCGTGTTGCGTCCCCCGATGCCGCCGTCGGAGGCGCTGATTCTTTCGCTGGCGGCGGGACTGGCGGTGCAGTCGGCGGTCGCGGAGGTTTTTCCCGGGCTGCGTCCCGATTTGAAGTGGCCGAATGATGTATTGCTGAGCGGCAGGAAGTTCTGCGGGATTCTTACGGAGATGAACTCCGAGGCGACGCGGGTGCGGCATCTGGTTGTCGGCGTCGGGATCAACGTGAACCAGGGGAAGTTTCCGGCGGAATTGCGCGAGATTGCGACCTCGCTGAAGGGCGAGACGGGGACGGAGTGGTCGCGAGTGGAGTTATGCGCGGCTTTGCTAAAATCGCTCGACCGCGAATATCGGAGTTTGCTGGAAGATGCGGGAGCGCGGGATGCGATTTTGCGGCGGTTTCAGGAGCACTCGTCGTCTGCGCGCGGGCGGAGAGTACGGGTTGAAGAAAACGGCGGAATCGAAGGCGTCACCGAAGGGCTGGATGCGCGTGGGTTCTTGCAGGTCAGAACGGCGGAGGGTTTGCGGACGGTGCTGAGTGGGACAGTGAGAGTCATTGGTAATTTGTAATTGGTAATCGTAAAACTCTCCGAACCGTTTGTTAAATTACAAATTACAAATTATCAATTACAAAATCTTCTATGCTTCTCGTCATTGATGTCGGAAACACGAACACGGTGCTGGGCGTGTTTGCCCGGGCGGAGCCGGATCGCGACGCTGACGGCGCCTCCGAGGGCGCGCCGCGCTATGGGCGACTGGTCGCTAACTGGCGCGTGGGTTCGCATCTGGCGCGCACCGTGGACGAGTATGGCGTCATTTTCCGTAACTTGTTCTCGATGGAGAACCTGGAAGTTTCGGGCGTGCATGGAATTGTGATTTCGTCGGTTGTGCCGCCACTCGATTCGGTTCTGCGCCAGGTCTGCGAACAATACTTCAAGACGAAGCCATTGTTCATCGAGCCGGGCGTGAAGACGGGGATGCCGGTGTTGTACGAGAATCCGGCGGAAGTGGGCGCCGACCGGATCGTGAACGCGGTGGCAGCGTTCGAAAAGTACGGCGGCCCGTGCGTGATTGTGGACTTCGGCACCGCCACCACTTTCGATTGCGTGTCGAAAAAGGGCGAGTACATGGGAGGCGTGATCTGTCCGGGGATTGGCATCTCGGCGGACGCGCTTTTTCAACGCACGGCGCGGCTGCCGCGCGTGGAGATCCGAAAGCCGGCGCGCGTGATCGGATCGAACACGGTGGGCAGCCTTCAGTCGGGCCTGTACTACGGATATCTCGGGCTGGTGGACGGGATCCTCGAGCGCCTGCGCGACGAAATGGGCGAGGAAACGCGGGTCGTGGCCACCGGCGGGCTGGGAGCCTTGATTGGCACGGCTTCGCACTTCATCAAAGAGGTGGACGAGCTTCTGACGCTCGAAGGATTGCGCATCATCTGGGAACGGAACCTGCCGCTGCACCGCGATGCGGGCGCGAAGGCGGGCAAGGCGGCCGCCAAGCCGGTGGTCGACGCCAAGCCCTGGCCTTCACCCAAGTCTCCGAAGTCGCGCTGAGTCCGCGTGGAAAACTACTTCAACTACTTCACCGAAATCGAAGAACACTATCAGCGGCGGCGGGGCACCATACTGCTTCTTTCCACGCTCGATTGGGCGCTGATTGAAACGTGGAAGAACGCGGGGATCCCGCTGGAGGCCGTGTTGCGCGGGATTGACGCGGCGTTTGACAAGTACGATCAGCGTCCGACGAAATCGAAGAAGGTGAACAGCCTGGCGTATTGCGCGCAGGCGGTGCTGGCGGCGGCGGAGGACATGAAGGAAGCGGCCGTGGGCGCGGGCGGCGAGTCGCGGCGGGAGAGGCCGGCAGGATTTGAAGCGGCGGAGATTGCGGTGTTCCTGCGCGGGAATGCGGAGCGGCTGGAGAAGGCGAAGCTGCCGGAGCGGGAAGGGTTTGCGACCGGAGCGTTGGCACGTGAAAGCGCACGGACGTTGCGGGAGATCGCGGAAGAAGTGGAGTCGAAGCTGCCGCGGCTGGAAGATCTGGAACGGCGCTTGACGGTCATGGAAGAGAAGCTATTTGCGGCATTGTTGGCCGTGACGCCGGATTCCGATCTGGTTGCAGTGCGCGCGGAGGCGGATCGCGATATGGCTCCGTACCGGCGGAATATGACGGCCGCGCAGATCGAGCAACTGCACAAGCAGTATGTCCATAAGCGGCTGCTGGAGCGGTGCGGAGTGCCCCGGTTGAGTTTGTTCTATATGCATTAGAGTGTGTGGGGCGGGCACTCTTGCCCGCCGCTTTTGCTTCTAAGCAAGCGCCATTAAAAGGCAGAGATTTTCTTCGACTCCCTCGCTGAGGCGAGAATCAACTGTTGGTGGGGCCAGTCATCGGCCCCAAAAGGTCAAAGGCGTCGGACAAGAGTGTCCGACCCACACAACATCATCATGCTTCTCACTATCGAAAAGCTGATCTACGGCGGGGACGGTCTGGCGCGGACGCCGGCGGACACGGAAGGCCGCAGCATGGCTGTATTCGTGCCGTTCGTGCTGCCGGGGGAGCGCGTGGAGGCGGAGATCGCGCCCGGGAAGGCGGGTTTCGCGCGGGGGTCGGTGACGCAGTTGGTCGAACGGTCGCCGGAACGGGTGGAAGCTGCGTGTCCCTATTTTCAACGCTGCGGGGGATGCCAGTACCAGCATATTTCGTACGAACGGCAGTTGGAGTACAAGGCCGGAATTCTGCGAGAGACGCTGCAACGGATTGCGAAGATCGAGTTGAAGGCGGAGATCAAACTGCATCCTTCTCCGCCGTGGAATTATCGCAACCGCACGCGGCTGCGGGTGCAGACGGCGCCGGAGTTCGCGCTGGGGTACTACCGCTTTGGTTCGCATGAGTTTCTGGCGGTGCGGGAGTGTCCGATCAGCTCGCCGCTGATCAACCGGGTGCTGGCGCGGCTTACGGAACTGGGTGGGTGCGAGTGTCCGGCGGGGGTGGAAGAAATTGAGCTGTTTGCCGATGCCAGCGATGAGCGGTTGCTGGCGTGGGCGTTCTGCGGACGGGAAACAGACCGGGAAGCTTTGCTGTGCTGGGCGGAAACCGTTCGGCGGGAGGTGCCAACGATTGCGGGAATGACTTTTTTCCCCTCGCGGCGGCGCTCGGAGGAGGAAGCGCCGGCGGAGTTGAAGCCGCTGGCGCAGTCCGGCGCTTCGGAAGTTCTTTATCGAGTTGAGGATACGGAGTATCGCGTCAGCGCGGGGGCGTTCTTCCAGGTGAACCGGCACCGGGTGGACGAACTGGTTTCGACCGTGACCGGCGAGGCTCGTGGAGACCTGGCGCTTGACCTGTACGCGGGAGTAGGGCTGTTTTCGGCGGCGCTGGCCCGGAGTTTTCATCACATATTTGCTGTAGAGGCGTCACAGATTTCCCACGCCGACCTTCTTCACAATAGTCCGGCGAACGTGAAGGCGGTCCGTGCGCGTACCGAGGACTATCTGCGGCCGGCGCGAAAACGTCCTGACTTGGTCGTCCTGGACCCTCCCCGCGCCGGGGTGGGCAAGACAGTGACCCGCTTGCTGGTGGAACTCGGGGCGCCGCGCGTCCGGTACGTTTCGTGCGATCCGGCGACGCTGGCACGGGATCTCGCCCCTTTGCTGGCGGCCGGTTACCGCATCGAGGAGGCACACTTGTTCGATCTCTTCCCCCAGACGTTCCATATCGAATCGGTGATGCTGCTGACGCGCTGACCGCTTTCACGTTCGCTGTACCTATTTTTTACAACTTGTCATCCTGAGCGGAGCAGAACGCATCGCTTGCGATGCGATCTGCGGAGTCGAAGGACCCCTATTCCACCAGCGCTTCCGATGCCGCCGCAAGGCGTTCTCTCGATACGGTTTTAGGTGCATGACGCATGACCCCAAGCCCGGACGGCAGCCGCTGCTGTGGGCCGCGCTGGTTTTCTCGGCCGGCCTATGGGTCGGGGCACGAGCGTGGCGCCCGGCAACGTGGTGGATCGTCGCCGTGCTGGCCTTTGCGCTGGCGGCGGTGTGGTTCTTGCGGCGGCGGGCGTGGCTGGCTAAGGGGCTCTCGCTGGGGACGTGGTTCCTGCTGGGGGCTCTCCTGATTCAGATTCGGGGAGCGCCGGGGGCCGATCCGCGGATTCTCGGGCTTGCCAATGGGCGTGACGTCAAGATTGTGGCGCACGTGCTGCGGGAGGGATACACGCGGGCGGCGGGAGCGCGGGCGGTCCGACAGCCCATTGATATCGAAACGGAGACGATTGAGAGCGGGCGCGAGAGCGTACCGGTTCGCGCCGGCGTGCGGCTGACGATCTACGAAACGGTCGAAGATCAAGGGATAACAGGTGAGGGACCTGCGACATCCGGAGAGCGGGCCTCAGCGGCTAAACAGAGTGCTGAAAAAGTCTCAACCCGGCCCTCAGGGGCTGAAGCCCTCGATCAAAAGAATGGCCTTACCGCAGCGCTGAAGCGCAGCGCCACCCAAAATCCAAGCGCCCAACATGCGAACGTGAACCTCGTCTCCCCGCCTTCCGCCGGCGCTACCTACGGGACGCGGCTGCGGGTTCGAGCCAAGCTGCATCCGCCGCGAAACTATCGCAATCCGGGCGCTTTCGACTACGAAGGCTACCTGCGGGACAAGGGCATCACGGTGCTGGGGTCGGCGCGCGCGCAGGATGTCGAGCAGCTTCCGGGCTTTGTCGGAAGTCGGATTGAACGCTGGCGCGCTCGCATCCACGCCAGCATCGTCGCCAAGATTCATGAGCTGTGGCTGCCACCGCAGGCGGCGCTCATGGACGCCATGGTCCTCGGCGAAGATGCGTTCCTTGAGGGCGGAACCCGGACTGAGTTTCAGCGTTCTGGCACCTACCACGTGCTCGTCGTGTCGGGAATGAACCTGAGCATTCTGGCTTTCGTTATTTTCTGGACCCTGCGGCAGTTTCGTCTCGACCCGGCGCTGGCGAGCGTCGTCACGGTGGTGGTGTCGTTTGCGTACGCATTCGTGACCGGCGTGGGGCCGCCGGTGTGGCGTGCCGCGTTGATGCTGGCGATTTACCTTGGGGCGCGCTTCTTGTATCGGGAACGAAGCATGCTCAACGCGCTCGGCGCGGCGGCGCTGGGCGTTCTGATCTTCGATCCGCACGCGCTCTTTGGCGCCAGCTTTCAATTGACGTTTCTGTCGGTGCTGATTATCGCGGCCATCGGCATTCCGGTTCTGGAGCGAACGACGCTGCCGTTTACGCGAGGCGTGCGTCTGTTGCGATTCACAAGCTACGATCTGCATGTTCCGGCGGAAGTGGCCCAGTTCCGGCTGGACTTGCGGCTGATTGCCGGGCGGCTGAAGAGGTTCATCGGAGACCGGCTTGGCCTGATCCTTCCGGGCGGGCTCGCGCGGATCACGCTGGCCGGCTGCGAGCTGCTGTTCATCTCCGCGCTGATGCAGGCGGGTCTGGCGCTGCCCATGGCGTACTACTTCCATCGCGCAACCACCATGGGAATGCCGGCCAACCTGGCGGTGGTCCCGCTGACCGAGGTGCTGATGCCGGCGGCGGTGGCGGCGGTCGGGCTGGGATATCTTTCATCGCTGGTCGCGCGACCCGCGGTGTGGCTCTCGGGCCTGGCGCTGAACCTGATCACCGGAACGGTGCACTGGCTGGGAGGCGCGCGGCTGGCTGATCTGCGGGTAGCCACGCCGCCGGACACGGTAATCGTCGTCGCGTTGGCGGCTCTGGGGCTGGCGATGGTAGTAGTGCGGCGCTCGCGCCTGGTCGTGTTCGCCGCTTTGGTAGGCCTGGCGTCGGTGGCGGTGTGGGTCGCGCTGGTTCCTCCGCGGCCGCAGGTCCGGCCGGGAATTCTGGAAGTCACTTCGATCGACGTTGGCCAGGGCGACTCAATTCTGCTCGTGACGCCCGAGGGCCGCACGGTTCTGGTGGACGCCGGCGGGCTGCCGCACTGGATGCATTCCACATTCGACGTCGGCGAGCAGGTGGTGTCTTCGTATCTTTGGAGTCGCGGCATCGCGCGCCTGGATGCCGTGGTGATCACGCACGATCACTCGGACCACCTGGGCGGCATGCCGAGTGTGATCGCGAATTTCCGTCCGCGGGAGCTGTGGCTGAGCACCGATGCGCCGAATCCGGAACTGGACCCGATTCTTGAGCAGGCGAAGCGGGCGGAGATGGGAATTACGGTCCGCACAGAGGGGGATGAATTCAACTACGGCGGCGCCCATTTTCACGTGCTGGGTCCAGAGCACGACGAGGCGCGGTTAGCGCTGCGGCCCAACTTCCAGTCACTGGTGTTTACAGTCGCGCTGGCGGGCACGACTGCCCTGCTGGAGGCGGATGCAGAACGGGCTGAGGAGCGCCACATTGTGGAACAGCATCCCGAGGCTCAGTTATTGAAAGTTGCTCACCATGGCAGCGCCAGCTCGACTTCTTCCGAACTGCTGGCGACTGTTCATCCGCGCTATGCGGTGATCTCGGCGGGAGTGCGGAATGTGTACGGGCATCCGCGGCGCGAAGTGCTGGAGCGATTGCAGAAGGCTGGAGTGAAAACGTATCGCACCGACATGACGGGGGCGGTGAGCTTCTACCTGGACGGCAAGTCCGTCACCCCGGACGTCGCTCTTATCCGGTAAGCTCAGCCGTCTCGTCATCGACCGGCGGCGACTGCCGGTAGGACTCGATTATTTTGGTTGCTTCTTCGGCGTCTTCTTCACGCACCAGGAGCACGACGCCACCCAGGCCCGGGAACGCATCCTGGGCCACGTCAATTGCCTTCAGATCCGAAACGATTCCGGCGGATTCGAGCAGTCCTTGCACGAGCAAAGCTTCCGGCTCCTGTTCGGTGTCGAGAACCTTGACCAACTTCTCGTTGGGATCGGGCTTGGGCGCGGGATTCGCGGTGTCTGGCATACGTCCTCCATCAAATTGCGTACTAACAGATTACGGCAGTCACCGGGGCTCTGTCTTGCGGGTCACAAAGGTGCCAGGCCCAAACGAAACTTGAATCGCTCGGGGAAGCTGCCACAATGGCGGCTGGCGGGGCGCAACGCCGGGGTTCGGGGAATCATCCAAAGAGATGCGGGCGCAGATCCGGGCTTGGGGTTGGTCAGGGGGAAAGCATGGAAGTTTCGCAATGGGCTGAGCCGTCGGGAAGAGAACATCACGAACGCATTGAGGAAGCCCGCAAGATCCGCCGTTTGCAGATGATGATCAGCATGGTGATGTCGGTGATCAGCCAGGATCCTGACCTCACGCTGGAAGAAGCTTCCGAAATGGCAGCGAACGCCCGGCGGGCCGCGCTCGCCATGTTCCCGGACAAGGAACTGGCGTACGACATCCTGTACAAGCCCAGATTGCAACGTCTGATGAACGAAAGATTTCGGCTACAGTAGCCCTGCTCCACCCTTCCCCGTTGTTGCGGCGCTCTTCTTGGGAATTTGCTATCGTCCCTACATGTTCCGACATCTTGCGTTAGCCGCATTCATCCTCAGCACCCTATTCAGCTTCGCCAAGGACAAAGACAGAGACAAAGAGCGCTTTCAGCAGCCCGGGCCCATCCGTCTCGACCGGGACGGCCAGAAGTGGGTCGAGAAGACGCTGCGGAAGATGTCTCCGGAAGAAAAAGTCGGCCAGCTGTTCATGATCTGGACTCGCGTCACCTTCATGAACGAGGCCGACCCGGCATGGATTGCGCTGCGCGACAGCGTCCGCAAGTACCAAATCGGGTCGCTGGCCATGAGCGTGCCGGTGGACGGCGCGGTCTTGCTGAAGAACCAACCCTATGAAGCGGCCGAGTTGCTCAATCGCTTGCAACAGTCGTCGGAATTGCCGCTGATTTTTGCTGCCGATTTCGAGCGCGGGGTGTCGATGCGTCTCTACGGTACGACGGTATTCCCGCATGCCATGGCGTTCGGCGCAGCGGGAAAACTCGAAGATGTCGAAGCGTTCGGACGCATCACGGCTCTGGAGGCGCGCGCCATCGGCGTGCACTGGAACTTCTTTCCCGACGCGGATGTGAACTCTAACCCGGCGAATCCCATCATCAACACGCGTTCTTTCGGCGAGGATCCGCAGCAGGTGGGCGCGCTGGTGGCGGCGTACATCAAGGGTGCGCGCTCGGGCGGGATGCTGACCACCGTCAAGCACTTTCCGGGACACGGCGACACCGCCACGGACTCGCATCTGGGCGTGGCCCAGGTAACCGGAGATCGGGCCAGGCTGGATTCTGTCGAGTTGCCGCCCTTTCGGCGCGCGATCGAGGCGGGCGTGGATGCCGTCATGGTGGCGCATGTGACGGTTCCGGCGCTTGAGCCCGATGCCAACCGGGTGGCCACCACCTCGAGCGCAGTCGTCACCGGCTTGCTCAAGAACCAGATGCGCTTCAAAGGGATCGTGGTCACCGACGCGCTCGACATGGCGGGCCTGACTCGGCTGTACGCCAACGACATCGGCCGGGCGGCGGTCGAGGCGTTCAAGGCGGGTAACGACATGCTGCTCATTCCGGCCGATCTGGATGCCAGTTACCGATCTACGCTCCAGGCGGTGCGGAGCGGCGAAATCTCCCCCAAGAGGCTGGACGAATCCGTCCGTAAGATCTTGGAACTAAAGGCTTCTCTGGGATTGCAGAAGGCGCGCCTGGTGGATCTGAGCCGACTGCCAAAGGCGATTGGAAAGCCCGAGAATCTCGCCTTCGGCCAGCGGGTGGCCGACGAGGCCGTCACCCTGGTGCGCGATAACGGGCAAGTGCTGCCGCTCCACGCCACGGGAACTGCCGGGGCGGCGCTTCCGTATCAATCCGTAGTAGAGGTGCGCAACCGGCTGGTGGTAGTCATTTTCAGCGAAGACCTGCGCACCGACTCCGGACGTATGCTGGAACGCCAGATTCTCGCTCGTGTGCCCGACGCTCGCGTCATCTATGTCGATACGCACTCGGCGGCTGGGATGAGCGCCGACACTCTCGCCGCCGTAGATGCGGCCGAGCACGTGGTGGCGGCAGTGTACGTGATTCCGACGGCGGGCCGGGCGATTGCCACGGCCGGAGGTCTGAAGAACAGTGTTGCCATGGCCGACGCCAGCGCCACCCTGCTTAACGCGATCCTCGAACACGCCGGTCCGCGCACGGCCGTGCTGGCGATGGGCAATCCTTATCTGGCGCAGGATTTTCCATCGGTCCAAAACTATCTGTGCACATTCTCCAACGCCACCGTGTCGGAGGTGGCGGCCGTCAAGGCGCTGTTCGGCGAGATTCCAACGCACGGACATCTGCCGGTCACGATTCCAGGCATTGCGTCCCGAGGCGCAGGTCTGGAACGCCCCGCTCCAACCAGTTCAGGAGGCTCTTCTCATGCTCAGCCGTAATTTCGCCACACCGCTCGCACCAGCCGCATTGCTTGCTGCTCTCATCATTATTCTGCCGGGCTGCAGCATAAATGTAAAAGACAAGGACAAGAACGGCGAAGGGCGCGTGGACATCAAGACGCCCATGGGCGATATCCACGTGAACGAACAGCCCGACATCCGCGAGACCGGCCTTTCTCTCTACGCCGGCGCCAAGCCCGCGCCGAAAGAAGGCCATGACGAGAAGAGTGCCAACGTCAGTATTTCGGGGCTGGGGTTTGCGCTGAAGGTGGTGGCTGCCGAGTTTCAGTCGGACGATGCTCCCGCCAAAGTCATTGCCTACTACAACAAGGAATTGCAGCGCTTCGGCAAGCCGATTGAATGCCACGGCCGCTGGACGGGTGGGGACGTCAATGCCGAACTCCACAATAAAGAAGGGGCCAAGCCGGTTTCCTGCCGGGACAGCGGGAGCGGAGACTCGGTCGAGTTGAAAGTCGGTACCGACGAAAACCAGCACATCGTCGCAGTGAAACCCGACGGCAAGGGAACGCGGTTTGCATTAGTGTACGTCCGCACGCGCGCCGGGAAGGATGACACGATCTGAATCGTCCCTGCGGTAGCGCCGGCGCCCCTCGCCGGCAATTTGGATAGACAACGAGCATTTCAGTTCGAGTTGCTCTCTTCTCGCGCCTGCGCTAGCTTCTGAGGAGTGGATCATCCCTGCGAACAGTGTGGGACGTCGGTTGAGGACGGGCGTCCGTTCTGTCCCCAATGCCGAGCGCCCCAGGTGCGGGTCGAGTTCGTGCCGTTGCCGCCGGTCGCGGCCGCTTCTCGGTCGGACCTGGGGATCGCGCCCGATCATCTGAATCCTGCGAGTCTGCGTTCCTCCGCCGATCCTGCTTTTTTCCGGACGGCGCTACAGGCAGGGCTGCTGGGAGTGATGGCCAACATCATCCCGTTTGGCCTGGGGATGGTGCTCACAGGCATCCTGGCGGCGTTGCTGTATCACCGGGCCAATGCAGGAACACTTCGCAGCGGCAAGGCCGCGCGCCTGGGCGCAATGGCGGGAGCGATCGCCTTCGCTGCCACCTCGCTGTTGACGGTGCTGGCGATCGTCCTTCTGAATTCACAGCAACAATTCCATGACCTCATGATGAAGGCGGTGGAGCAGGGCGTCGCCAATCGGTCCGACCCTGAAGTCCAGGCTTTCCTGCAATGGCTGCACACGCCGCAAGGGTTCGGGATTGTTCTCGCCTTTGGCATGGCGGGGGCGCTGCTTCTCTCCATGCTGTTTTCCGCGGTGGGGGGCGTGATCGGGTCCACACTGTTCCGCAACCGCAGCCAGCCACCGCTCTAGACCTACCTGTTGTTGCAACCAGAAAATGTCGTATTAACTGCAACGAGATTCTGTCACCCCGTATCGTTTAAGTAACGGCCGCTAAAGCGGGGCGGCCGGAGAGGTTGTAGATGCGGGGCATCGGAGT
>Ga0080064_1004117_pt1 | contig 19291 bp, 18 predicted proteins | sample Subgrocontami54m_FD_69260 | JGI IMG/M metagenome (GOLD analysis project Ga0080064, IMG submission 69260) | Subsurface groundwater microbial communities from S. Glens Falls, New York, USA - GMW46 contaminated, 5.4 m (SPADES assembly) (version 2) ...
AAACGGTACGATGAATTAATTGCCCCACCGCCGGACACGGAACAACTGCGCGCGCTGCTGGAGCGGTTCGGATTCAAGAGTTGGCTGCGGGAACTGGATAGCGGAAAGAATTCCCACTCCGCTCCCTCCCCCTTGCACCCGCAGGGGGTAGGCCGTGGTTGTACAGCCGCTGAAGCAGCAACAAACACGCACCAGGGGGAGGGCTGGGGTGGGGGTAAGGCACGCACAGATTCTACCCACTCCCTAACCCTCCCCCTGCAAGGGGGAGGGGATGGTAGACCGGTTTCCTCTTCCGGCCATTACGAAACCATTTTGACTGAAGTGCAGCTCGATGCCTGGCTGGAAAAAATAATGCAGGCCGACCTGGTCTGCGTGGACACCGAGACCACGGGGCTGGATGTGATGAACGCGCAACTGGTCGGCATCTCATTTGCCATCGAGGCGCACCACGCCGCCTACCTGCCGCTGGCGCACCACTACCCAGGCGCTCCGGATCAACTCAACCGCGAACACGCGCTGCAAAAACTCAAACCATGGCTGGAAAGCGCGCAGCACAAGAAACTCGGGCAGAACCTCAAATATGACCAGCACATCTTCGCCAACCACGGCAGCACGCTCGCGGGCATCGCCGAGGACACGCTGCTGCAATCCTACGTGCTGGAAAGCCATCGGCCGCACGACATGGACAACCTCGCGCTGCGCCATCTCGGCGTGAAGACCATCAGCTATGCCGAAGTGGTGGGCAAGGGCGCGAAGCAGATCGGCTTCGACCAGGTCGATCTCGATACCGCTACACGCTATGCAGCGGAAGATGCCGACATCACGCTGCAACTGCACCAGACACTATCGCCACAGCTCAAGCTGCAAGGCAGGCTGGATGCGGTTTACCGCGACATCGAGTTGCCCGCGCGGCAAGTGCTGTACATCATGGAGCGCAACGGCGTGCTGATAGACAGCGCCAAGCTGGCGGGGCAGAGCCGCGAGCTGGGCGAGAAAATACTCGCCATCGAGAAGCAGGCAGTCGAGGCGGCGGGGCAGCCGTTCAACCTGAATTCGCCCAAGCAGATACAGGAAATTTTGTTCGACAAACTCGGCCTGCCAGTGAAGAAAAAAACGCCGAGCGGCACGCCCTCTACCGACGAAGAAGTGTTGCAGGAACTGGCGCTGGATTACCCGCTGCCGAAAATCCTGCTTGAGCATCGCGGCATGGCAAAGCTCAAATCCACCTACACCGACAAACTGCCGCAGATGGTGGATCGCAGAACCGGACGTGTGCACACCAGCTACTCGCAGGCGGTAGCGGTGACGGGACGCTTGGCCTCCAGCGACCCCAACCTGCAAAACATCCCGATCCGCACCCCGGAAGGCCGCCGCATCCGCGAAGCCTTCATCGCGCCGCAAGGCTCGCGCATCGTGTCGGCAGATTATTCGCAGATCGAGCTGCGCATCATGGCGCACCTTTCCGGCGACGAAGGCTTGCTGCGCGCGTTTGCCAACAACGAGGACATCCACCGCGCCACCGCCGCCGAAGTGTTCGGCGTCGCGCCCGATGCGGTGAGCTCGGAGCAGCGCCGCTACGCCAAGGTCATCAACTTCGGCCTGATCTACGGCATGTCTGCCTTCGGCTTGGCGAGCCAGCTCAACATCGAACGCAGCGCCGCGCAGCAATACATAGACCTCTACTTCGCGCGCTACCCCGGCGTAAAGAATTACATGGACAGCACGCGCGAACAGGCCAGGCGGCAGGGCTACGTGGAAACCGTGTTCGGCCGCAGGCTATGGCTGCCCGAGATCAACGGCGCGAACGGCATGCGCAGGCAAGGCGCCGAGCGTGCCGCCATCAATGCGCCGATGCAGGGTACGGCGGCGGATTTAATCAAGCTTGCGATGATCGCGGTGCAGAACTGGCTGGAAAAAGAAAAATTGCATACTCGTCTTATCATGCAGGTGCACGACGAACTCGTGCTCGAAGTGCTGCAGGCGGAGCTGCATCACGTGAAAGAAAAACTGCGCGACCTCATGTGCCATGTGGCTGAACTGAAAGTGCCGCTGGAAGTGGGATTGGGGGAAGGCGGGAATTGGGACGAGGCACATTAGACTGGAAGGAATATTATGAAACGGCTTAATCGCTATACAACACCCCCCGTTTTGCTTGATATGCTTAAGCCCGCGTAGGGCGCAATAACGCTCTCCTGAGCTTGCCGAAGGGCAACGTGCATTGCGCCGTATGAATCGTTCATATCCGGTGCAATGCGCTACGCTTATTGCACCCTACACATTTTCAAGCCGCCCGCGCATGCTGCACTTCCAGCGGGTAAGCCCCATTGGCGCGAGCCTCCAGCAACACCACCTCCACCGCACTGCCATCCTCGGCATAGCTGATGTGCGTGTTCCAGTTTTGCGATACCTCGCGGGCAATCGGTTTATCTGACAGGCGTATGACAAGAATATCGTCCTCATCGAAATAAGTGGTATGCATGGCGGCCTCCTATAAAACCGTGAAATGGTGCATGACTGTTTTTACGACAACGCAATCTTCCAGCACCAGCACTGCGCACAGCAGATTATCATGCCGCTCCGGGAATTCCTTGAACGCCCACAAGTGATTTTCGTCCTTGTAGCGCGCCTCGCCGGAATCAATCACCTCGAGCAGCATCGCATCGCTGATATCGCGCTCGATCATGCGGATTCTCGCATGGCCGGAAATAAGTACGGGGCGTTGAAAGCGGGTGCTGAACATGCCGTTGACTTTACCGCCCCTTAATAGGTCTGTCCAGATGTTGTTTGTTTGGGCATAGCCAGGCAAAAATGCGTGCGCACACCAATCATTCTGGAAGCCGTGGCATCATTCGCTTCTGAACAAGGAGAATGCAATGCGCCTACCCGCTATTAGCACCCTCGCTTCCCTTCTGCTGCTGGCCTCCAGCCTGCACGCCTACAGCCGCGATCTGCCGCTGAACGAAATCAAGCTGCCGCCCGGTTTCAAAGTCAGCCTGTATGCCGACGACGTGCCGGGCGCGCGCTCGATGGCGCTGAGCCCGGACGGCACGCTGTTCGTCGGCACGCGCGGCGACAAGGTTTATGCGCTGCCCAATCGCAAGCATGGCAAGAGCGCCGACGAAGTGATCATTCTCGCCTCCGGCCTCGATACCCCGAACGGCGTGGCGTTCCGCGATGGCGCGCTGTATGTGGCGGAAATAAATCGCATCCTGCGCTTCGACGGCATCGAATCCAAATTGCGCAATGCGCCCAAGCCGGTGGTGGTGAACAGCAGCTTTCCCACCGATACCCACCACGGCTGGAAATTCATCCGCTTTGGCCCGGACGGCCTGCTCTACGTGCCGGTGGGCGCGCCGTGCAATATCTGTGAGCCCGACCCCGCGCGCTACGCCGCCATCTTCCGCATGAAGCCGGACGGCACCGCGCTCGAACAGTATGCGCGCGGCGTGCGCAACACCGTGGGCTTCGACTGGAACCCCGATACCAAGGAGCTGTGGTTCACCGACAATGGCCGCGACTGGTTCGGCAACGACGCGCCGCCGGACGAGCTGAACCACGCGCCGCGCTCCGGCATGAACTTCGGCTACCCTTATTGCCACGGGCGTTCGCTGGCCGATGACGAGTTCGGCGCCAAACATGCGTGCAATGAATTCACTCCGCCCGCGATGGAACTCGGCCCGCATGTGGCCTCATTGGGCATGCGCTTTTACACCGGCGCGATGTTTCCCGAATCCTACCGCAAGCAGATATTCATCGCCGAGCACGGCTCGTGGAACCGCTTCCCGCCCATCGGCTATCGCATCACCCTGGTGCGCCTGCAGAACGGGCAGGCGGCAAGCTATGAGGTGTTCGCGGAAGGCTGGCTGCAAGGGCTATTCGCGTGGGGCCGCCCGGTGGATGTGCAGGTGATGCCGGACGGGGCGCTGCTGGTGTCGGATGACAAGGCGGGAGTTATTTACCGGATCAGCTACGGCGATGATTGAACATTCCATAACTTGCGGCAAATCCCCGCTCGGGCTGATGCTTCGCCCTTCGATACCTCAGGAGGCTCAGCACAGGGTACATCCGTTCGTGGTGAGGTATCGAACCATAACGGATGTATCGAAGCCCAAGATTGTCGCGGGGTTTCATCCTTCGATACCTGATGCAACTACTAGCCATTCGACTAGGCTGCCAGAAAACGCCAGCCAAGTCGCTGGTTATCAGGGTGAACGGTGAAATGAATTACGGAATGCTTATGGTCATCGTACCGCCTCTGGCGCGGCTCCGGCAGCAAATCGAACCTTGTAGTTCAGCATGACCAGCAATAGCACGAGTAGCGCCGCGCCGCCATTGTGCAGCACTGCCAGCGCCAGCGGGAAATTCAGGAAAACGGTGGAAACGCCGGTAGTGAATTGCAGCGCGATCATGGCCAGCAGCCAGCGCGCGGTCTTGCGCAAACCTTCGACCTTGAGCGCCCTGAACGCCACCCAGGCAACCAGCGCAACCACAGCAAAGGCAAAGATGCGATGCGTCCAGTGGATCGCGGTCAGCGCGGAGAAAGGCAGGAATTCGCCTTGGGCTGTCATGCCCAGGTTGCGCCATAGCGTGAAGCCGTTGGCGAAATCCATAGCCGGCCACAGCGTGCCCTGGCACAGCGGAAAATCCTGACAGGCCAGCGTCGCATAGTTGGTGCTGACCCAGCCGCCGAGCGCAATCTGCACCGCGAGCAGCGCTGCCGCCAGTGTCGCCGGGACGCGCAACGCTGCGGCAGCCGATTGCAGCACCGGCGCATGGTCGCTCAGGCGCGCGCCGAGCCACGCCATGAGCGCCAGCAGCGTCATGCCCAGCAGCAGGTGGGTGGTCACGATGACCGGTTGCAATTTCATTGTGACAGTCCATGCGCCGAAAGCCCCTTGCAGGCAAACGAAGGCAAACAGCAGCGTCGGAAACAGCGGCGAAAATTTCACCGCCTTGCGGCCCGATTGCAGCCACCTGCGCCACGAAATCACCATCAATGCGATGATCAGCACACCGATGCCCATGGCCAGATAGCGATGGATCATTTCGATCCACGCCTTCATGACGGTCACCGGCCCGGTCGGCATCGCCGCTTCGGCGGCGCTGATGTCCGTATGCGCCTGCAGCGGATTGGCTTGTCCGTAGCAGCCGGGCCAGTCCGGGCAGCCGAGGCCGGAATCGGTCAGCCGCGTGAAGGCGCCGAACATGATCAAGTCGAATGTGAGAAACAGCATGACCCATACCAGCTTGCGGTATTTGTCTTCGTCACTCGATACCCAGACGGTTGCCAGCGGCAGCAATGCCGCAAGCATGCCCATGACGGCAAGCTGGATCAGCATGATGAATATCCTGAATCAGACAATTGAATACGCCCGTGATGAAGGGAGATTTCAGGCAGCATACCAAACTTGCCTTTGTTTGCCAGTGCCTGTCGTCCCGCTTATTTCTTGTCGCGCAGCGACATGCGGGCCATGATGTTGTCCTTCGTTATGAACTGGTGCTTCAGGGCGCCCAGCACATGCACCACCGCCACTGCGATCAGCACGTTTACCAGTATTTCATGCACACCGTGAGCGGGCACGCCTTCGAATTTCTTCGGCAACAGGGACGCATCTCCCGCCATCAGCGCCTTGCCGACATCGCTGGTCAGTACCTGCATGATGCCGCTCAGCGGCAACACGATCAGCATGAGATACAGCAAATGGTGTACGCCCTTGGCAACCTTGTCCAGCGGAGTGTCGCCCAACGCAGGCGGAATGCCGTCCGTGCGGCGGTAAGCGAGGCGCAGCAAGGTCAGCAGCAACACCGCGCCACCCACCAGGGAGTGCACCATGTACCCAGCGACGGTCGCGCCGCCCTCATGCCGCGCGTCATCTAACGAATCGCCCAGGAACCAGGCGGCCACCAACAAGGCCAGCGTCAGCCAGTGAATGATGATGATGCGTTTGCTGTATTTTTCCATTGTTTTTACGTCTCCAGAATTAAACGAGTAAAATTGTTGTTCTTAGCCCAGCGGCGGATTATAGCGAAAGCGGGCGGGCAACAGAATAAAACGCCCCTTGCGGGGCGTTGGTTGCAATAAATCCGGCTATGGCTTGAGGTGATAGAAACGCTTCTCCAGCGTCTGCCCCTTGACCGTATCGAAGCGGTCGCCCATGGCCAGCCCCAATTTTTCCAGACGGTCGTCGGGGTGGGGGTGGGTCTTGAACAGCAGCGCCACGTTGCCGTCATCTTTGGCGAAATGGCCGATCTGCTGCAACACTTCCGGAAAAGCAAAAGCATCGTAGCCGGCGCGTGTGGACAGCACCACGGCGATGCGGTCGGCCTCAAATTCGGCGCCCTTGTCGAGCGAGCGCGCCACCACCTCCGCCCCGCTGCCGATAAGCTTCTGTGCCGCATTGTTATCACCGACCTGCTTGGCGATCAGCTTGCCGCCCATATCCACCAAACGGCTTTGCTGCAGGATTTTCAGGTGATGCTGGCGGATAACGTGGCCGGCCTCGTGCGCCAGCACGCCGGCCAATTCGGCTTCGTTGGCGAGCAGGCGGTATAGACCGCGCGTGAGGAAAATGTAGCCGCCGGGCGCGGCAAAAGCATTGACGTCATTCGACTCGATCACGCCGAAATGCCATGGCAGGTCGGGGCGCTCGCTCTGGCTGGCCACCCAGCGCCCGACGTTGTTGACGTATTTTTGCAGGCGCTTGTCCTTGACCAGCGGAGATGCGCCGACCAGGTTGCCGGCGATCTGCCTGCCGATGGCGATCTCTTCTTCCTGCGAAACGCCGCCGAGTCCCGACAGCAGATTGCCGCCCTGCGCCTCACCGGATGGGGCCGCACTTTTCTGCTGTACGCCTTCCTTGAGCGCTTTCTTCAACTCCTGCTCAAAATCCAGCCCCGATGCGGCACCGCAGCACAGCGCCAGCACAACCAGCCACAGCCATTTCATCGCTCGCGTCATGATGGCGCTCCTCATTCCGGAGTTGGCAGATAATCGAACTTGCGCGCGGCCAGTTTGCCTTGAGCGGCAAACTTCTGCGCTTCAGGCCGGCTGGTAGCGAATGATTCGGCAAGCTTGAGCTCTGTCGCGTTGAATTTCGCGGATTTCAGTTCCTCTTCGTTGAGGCCGCGGATGCCGGTAGTGGCGACCACCTTTCCCGTTCCCGCGCGCCCCGACGCCAGACCCAACAGTCCGGCGGCATCACCCGAGCCCTTGCGCGCCTCGCCCTTGCGGATGCTCAACATGCGCACCCAGCCGCTGCCCCTGGCGCTTTTCACTTGCAGCCAGCCGCCGTCTTTCTTGAGGATTTCCACCTTGTCGCCGGCGGACAGGGCGGCTACCTGTTTGGCGTCGCCGAACGGCTCCGCCCTGATGGCATCGGCCTTGAGTGCCGTGCCGTTTTCTGCGGCCCATGCCGGATGCACGAACAACAGGGCCAGTAGAGCCGCGCCTGCTGTGATTGTGAGCTTATGAAGAAATCGTAGCGAGCGGGCTGTAGCGGGGTGCGGCCGGAGCACAGCTACCGGAATGTACGTTGTTGTACATGAGGATAGCGAGCACCGACCAAGCCCCGATCCAGCACGCGCAGTAGATTTATTCATAAGCTCTGGGTTCATGTTGTCTTTCCTCGTTGTCGTTCGTCCCAATGCAACAAGGCCTGCGCGAACATCACGCGCCAACTGTTACGCGCCGCCGCCCCGCCGGAAACCAATCCCTGATGCACGAACCAGCTTGCCGCATTATCGGCATAAGCCAGGTTTTTGCGCAACAGCGGCGGCAAGGCGGCAAGCACCGCGGCGACATCTTCTGCCACACGCACCGCTCCATCCGCGTCTTCCGCAGCCACTACCCAGGAAACCGCAAAGGTTTTTTCGAACAGATCCCACAGCCCTTTCTGGTAGCCTTTCAGGACCTCGGCGCTCTTGGGTTCCTTGCCGGCTCTTTCCAGGCCGTAGCGTATTTTTTCCAGCACGACATCGGTCACCACATTGCGCGTAGTATCGAGGCGGATCAACAACAACGTTGCGCGCAATTCGCCGCCGCGCTCTGATGAGGCGCGCACCATGTCCTGTTCCAGCGCCTTGCCGGTGGCGGAGGCGTAGATGCGCGCAAGGGTGAAATAGGCCAAGCCTATCGACACCGGCCCGGTGAGATTGATGTAAGTGTCGGTGAAGTTGATGCTGGCGTAGGAAATGCCGACCAGGATGAACTGCGAAGCGCCGAACAGGCGGTCTATCTTGTTGCGCCCTGCGCCGCGGTAGAACCCCCAGGCGGTAAGCCATACGATGACCAGCGAGAGCAGCAGGTAGGCCACGCGTGCTTCTGGAAAGCGCAGGTAGTCGCCATGCTTGAAGTTGTCCATGGCAGTGGCGAGGATTTCCACGCCGGGGTGCATCTGGCTCAGCGGCGTGGGCTTGATGTCGAACAGGCTGGGCGCGGTGGAGCCGATGATGACGACCTTGTTCCTGAACTCGTCCTGCGGCCGCTTTTTCACCTTGTTCGAGAAGTCGGTGTATACGTCGCTGAAGCCGAGGTAACGGTAGGAGAACGGCGGGCCGCGCCAGTTGAGCAGGACGCGCTGCGCGGCAGGCTCGGGCCAGCCCAGTTCGCGTGCCACCCGCGCCGGCAATGACGGCAGCTTCCAGCCGTAATCGTTGCGGTACACCAGATACTGGCGCGCGGTGCCGTCCACATCGGGATAGATGTTGTGCAAGCCAAGGCGCCCGCCACCGAGCGCCGCCTGAAAGTGCGGCAGCACCACGGCGATAGTAGCGTCCTGTTTCGCTTCGCCGGGTATGGGTGCTACACCGGGAATCATGCCGGGTTTCACCTGGCTCAGGGCATCGCTCGCCGGGTCAAGGCGCAGCATGGGGAAAAAAGTATTGTGCGTGGCGGCAATGGCAGCGTCGAAGTAAGCATCGCTGTCCGGGTTGTACACGTCGGCATCGCTGAACAGGATGTCGAACACCACCGCTTTGGGTTGCTGCTTTTCGATCTGCTCGAGGAATTCGCCCATCACCTGGCGCGGCCACGGCCAACGCCCGTAGTCCTTGGCCATCGCAGCCAGGCTGGCTTCGTTGATATCCAGAATGACAATGTCGGGGTCGGGCTTGGGCACGATGATGCGGTAGCGCACCATCGCATCGAAAGCTGCCTGGCGCATTTCGGCGGTGACGTGCAGGAAAGCCGCATCGGCCACGGCAAACAGGGTGAACAGCACCGCAAGGTACAGATAGAAACTGTTTTTCCAGCGCCTGGCAAGCAGCTCGGAAAAGGCTGCGAAAGCTCGCCGCAAGCGGCTGACCAACAAGAGTCCCGGTTTCATCGCGCAAGCCACCTGTCATTAAAAGCAAGCCTGCTGCGATTCTACACCGTCGCGGGAGGCAAGACACGCTCATGCGCCGGCAGGCGTGCAAGGCGGCTGAACAGCCAGCAGGGAAAAGTAATTGTGCTATCCTTTCCGTATCCAATTGGAAAACGGGGCCGCAGGCCAGGAAAACTGTAGGGCACCTCATGGAGCGTATTGCCAGGACAATGACAGCCGAACAAATTGCGCAACTGGTGATCGAGATGGACGCGGCATCCGCTACGGCGGCGAGGCTGCGCTGTGCGGGGGCATGGGTGGTGCAGGGAATCGCCCAACTCGAACGGCGGCTGGAAGCTCTTCCCTTGCCCGGCAAGGGCAATGCGGTGATTGACTGCTCGGCGATATCCGCGCTGGATACTTCGGGTGCGTGGCTGCTGCACCGGATTATCCGGAAACTGGAGCAACTCGGATGCAGTGCCGAGATCAATGGACTGCGACCGGAGTTCAGCACCTTGCTGCAGCTGGTTGCCTCCAGCGCAACGGCAGCGAAGAACCCGCTCCCGCCCGCACCCGGCCTGTTGGTGCGCATCGGACAACAGACCTGGCGCCACCTGCTCGAACTGTCCGGCATGCTTTCGTTCATCGGGGAATGCGCGATCATCCTGCTGCGTTCGCTCATGCAGCCGCGCCGCATCCGCTGGCGGCCCGTCCTCCACAATCTGCAGACCGCAGGGTTTGAAGCGCTGCCGATCACCGGGCTGTTGTCATTCCTGATGGGAGTGGTGATCGCATATCAGGGCGCAAGCCAGCTGGAACGCTTCGGCGCCAATGTATTCATTGCCGATCTGGTGGGGCTTACCATGCTGCGCGAACTTTCACCCCTGCTGACCGCCATCATCGTCGCGGGGCGGTCGGGCTCCGCCTATGCGGCGCAAATCGGCACCATGAAGATTACCGAGGAGATTGACGCACTGCGCACCATAGGCGTCAGGCCGCAAGAGCTGTTGGTTCTGCCCAAGATGCTGGCGCTGATTATCGCACTGCCCCTGCTCACGGTTTATACCGATGCAACCGGCGTCCTCGGCGGCATGATCATGGCGCGCGCCAAGCTCGGCGTCAGCTTTGATGTCTTCTTCGACCGCCTCGGTGACGCGGTCAGCCTGTCCTCCTTTCTGACCGGCATCTGCAAGGCGCCGGTATTTGCCGCGATCATCGCGCTGGTCGGATGCCACCAGGGGTTCCAGGTAACCGACAGCGCCGACAGCGTCGGGCGGCAGACGACGGTGAGCGTGGTGCAGTCCATTTTCCTGGTGATCGTGGCCGACGCGCTGTTTTCCGTTGCCTTCAACTGGCTCAAGATATGATGTGTCCATGAGTGCCGTGACGGAACAAACAGGGGATACCGGCGCCGTCGTTGACATCCGCGGCCTGAATACCCGCTTCGGCAGGAATGTGGTGCATGACAACGTCAGCCTGAGTGTGCAGCCGGGGGAGATTTTCGCGCTGGTGGGCAGCAGCGGCTGCGGCAAGTCCACGATGCTGCGCACCATCATCATGCTGCTGCAGCCGGTATCCGGCTCGATCCGGGTGTTCGACCAGGAAGTGGTCGGGCTGCGCGACGAGGAAGCGTTGCCGCTGCGCCGCCGCTGGGGAGTCATGTTCGAGCGTGGCGCACTGTTCAGTTCTCTTACGGTGGCGGAGAATGTCGGCATGGTGCTGCGCGAGCATACGCAGCTCAGCGCACGATTGGTTGCCGAAGTCGCCGCCATGAAAATCGCGCTCACCGGACTGCCCGCAGATGCGGGCGCCAAGTACCCGAGCGAGCTGAGCGGCGGGATGCGCAAACGCGCTGCACTGGCACGCGCCATCGCGCTCGATCCCGAATTGCTGTTTCTCGACGAACCGACCGCGGGACTCGACCCGCTCAGCGCGAGCGGCATTGACGAACTGGTGCGGAGCTTGCGCGATGCGCTCGGATTGACCATCATGATGGTGACGCACGACCTCGACCTGCTGTGGCGGGCGGCAGACCGTGTCGCGGTGCTGGGCGAGGGGCATATTCTGGGGGTGGGTACCATGACGGAACTCTCCCGCTCGGATCATCCGGTAATCAGGGAATATTTTTACGGGCCGCGCGGCCGCGCCGCACGGGAACAGGCATGGAAGAAAAAGTAAATTTTGCCGTGGTTGGCGTTTTCGTGCTGGTGTTAAGCATTGCACTCATCAGCGGCGTACTGTGGCTGAGCAGTGGGGAATCCTATCGCAAGGTTTACGATGTCTACCAGGCTTACATGAAGGAATCGGTATCGGGACTGAGCCTCAACGCGGCGGTACGGTACCGTGGTGTCGAGATTGGCCGCGTGCAGCAGATCGCGCTGGCCCCGGGAAATGTCGAGCAGGTGCAATTGACGCTCGCCATCGAGCGCGGCACCCCGGTCAAGGTAGATACGGTGGCCATACTCCAGACATACGGATTAACCGGCCTCGCCTTTGTCGAGTTGACGGGAGGCACCCGCGATTCACCTCCGCTGAAGGCGCAGGCCGGCGAAAAATACCCGGTGATCAAAGCCGGGACCTCCCTGATGACGCGGCTCGATACCGCAATTACGGCTTTGCTTGCCAATCTCAACCGGACCAGCGATAACCTCAATGCCTTGATGGATGAGGATAACCGGCGCGCGTTCAAGAACACCCTGGCGGATATCAAGACCCTGTCGCACACCCTTGCGGCGCGCTCGGCGGCGATTGACTCCAGCCTGACCAACGCGGCACGCACCATGGAAAACACCGCGCGCCTGACCGGTGAGCTGCCGCAACTTTCCCAGCGCATACAACGCAGCGCGGACGCCTTCGACCGCATGGCAAACGAGCTTTCCCATACTGGAGCGAGCGCAAGCAACGCGCTGGCAAACGCAAGCAGCACACTCGACGACACCCGCGAGGCGCTTCCGGAGGTGCGCCAACTGGTTACGGAATTGCGTGACCTGACAGCCTCTTTGCGGCGCTTCAGCGGCGAGCTGGAGCAGAATCCGAGCGCACTGTTGTATGGCAAGACCGCATCGAAGCGCGGTCCCGGCGAATGATTCCATGGATTGGGCTATGATTATGAGGATACAACCCCTGGCGATAACCTCCCGCGCAATGAACAAAAACAGGCAGCAGCGCATACTCTGCCGGACGTTGCGCATCCTGGCGTTTTCCACGCTGCTGGCCGGCTGCACCGCTTTGCCTGCCCCGAAACTGGAGAGCCCCCACATCTACCTGCTCGATGCGCAACCAGCCACCAAAGCAGCGCAGGTAAAACGCGACCTGGTGCTGGCAGTCGCCATGCCGCACGCGCGGTCCGGCTTTGACACGCCACAGATGGCTTACCTGCGGCAGCCCCATGAGCTGGAATACTTTGCGGCCAACCGCTGGGCAGATGCCCCGCCGCGCATGCTGTGGCCGCTGCTGGTACAGGCATTGGAGCAAACGGGAGGATTCCGGGCCATCGTGCAGACGCCGGGCGCGATTCCCGCCGATGTCAGGCTCGATGTTGAACTGATACGCCTGCAGCAGGACTTCGGGACAAGGCCGAGCCGGGTACAACTCACGTTGCGGGCACAGCTGAGCGATGTGCGCAGCAAACGGGTGCTCGGCATGAAGCTGTTCGACGAGGCGCAAAATGCCGCCAGTGACGACGCATATGGCGGAGTCACTACAGCGAACCAGATAATGCAACGTGTGTTGAACCATCTGACCGATTTTTGCCTCGACGCGTCGGCCAGCCCATAGGCTCGCCGCTTTCCAGCGTTGTGCTGCATCCGGTTCTCATGCCTGGAGGTTAGCCATGGCCATTCAATCAGTTTGCGTGCTGGGCGGAACGGGCTTTGTCGGGCGGCATATTGTCCGCCTGTTGTGCGAACAGAAAGTGGCGGTGCACGTGCCGACCCGCAGTGCCGGCAAGGCGCGGCAGGTATTGGCCTCTTTGCCGGCGGAGGCCGTGCAGGCGGATGTGCATGACGTTGCGCAACTTGCCCGACTGTTTGCAGGGGTGGATGCGGTCATCAATCTGGTGGGCATTCTGCACGAGCAGGGCGGGCAGACATTTCAGCGTGTGCACGTCGATCTGCCGCACAAGGTGATCGAGGCGGCAAGAGTTGCGGGGGTGGGGCGCCTGCTGCACATGAGTGCGCTGAATGCCGCGCCGGATGGGCCAAGCGCCTACCTCCGCAGCAAAGGCGAGGCGGAGAAGCTGGTGCAGGCAAGCGGCCTGCAAGCCACGAGCTTCCGCCCGTCGGTGATTTTCGGGGCGGAGGATAGCTTCCTGAACCTGTTTGCAAGGATGGCGAAGTGGGCGCCGGTGCTGCCGCTGGCATGCGCCGATGCAAGGTTCCAGCCGGTGTGGGTGGAAGACGTGGCGCGGGTTTACGTGCACAGCCTGAACGACGCAGACAGCATCGGACAGCGCTACAACCTGTGCGGGCCGCAAGTGTACCGCCTGCGTGAACTGGTAGCGTTCGCCGCCGCGTGCCGCGGCCGGCATCCGTTGATTTTGCCGCTGCCCAGGCCTGTGGCCTATCTGCAGGCTGCCGCGATGGAGTGGCTGCCGGTAAAGCTGATGACGCGCGATAACTTTTATTCCATGCAACAGGACAGTGTGTGCCATTGCGCCTTTCCGTTTGGCATTACGCCTGCGCGCCTGGAAGACATTGCGCCGCAGTATCTGTTAGAGCTTGTCCGTAAATAATATGCCCTTGCGTTGCTGGCCAAAAACGGATGAATGCAAGGCGCGAGGTGAAGCCAATGGTTATTCCATTGGCGAGCCAAGCAACGCAGCAGGCGCAGTTTTTGGCCGCAACCCGGAGGGACAGGCCGATTTAAGCGCATTCCTGTGGCGCAAACCACTTATTGTGAACGACACAGCTGCGCGTCTTGCTTCGTGGACTGCATCTTAAATCGGCGCTGTCGCATGGGTATATTATTTACGGACAAGCTCTTAGCCTGGCGGATACACGTTCTGGGATAAACTCTATTCGCCCATGAGAGAAATCCCCGTCACCTCCCCCCGCCCCCGCCTGCGCACCTACCTTGCCGCAGGCTATGCGCTGCTTATCGTGTACGCCAGCCTGTCGCCGTTCACCGGCTGGCAGGAGCAGGGACTGGAATTCTCCGCAGTGCTGGCCGCACCGCTGTTGCAGACTTACTCGCTGTTCGATGCGGCAGTAAATCTGCTGGCTTACATACCTTTCGGCCTGCTGCTCGGGCTGGCGCTGCGCGCGCGCTTCGGCGCGGGCTGGAGCGCGCTGCTCGCCACGCTGGGCGGACTGGCGCTTTCCGCCGCGATGGAATACGCGCAGATGTATTTGCCCGTGCGCACCAGTTCCAATCTCGATCTGCTCACCAACAGCATCGGAGCGCTGGCGGGCGCGCTGCTGGCGGTGAGCATTGCGCCGCGCGCGTGGTTTGCGCTGCACCTGGCGGATTGGCGCATGCGTCTGTTCCATGCCGGCGCCGACGCGGATTTCGGCCTGGCGCTGGTGGCGCTATGGATGTTCGCGCAGATCAACCGTTCGCTGCCGATGCTGGGCAACGTATTCATCAGCGAGGCGGCGCGCGCGCCCTTCGCCCTGGTGCAGCCCGAGCCGCTCAACTGGCTGGAGAGCGCGGCGGTGGCGCTCAACCTGTTGATGCTGGGGATGCTGCTGCTGACCCTGCTGCGCCAGCGCCGCCATGTGGTGAGCGCGCTGTTGCTGGTGCTGAGCGTGGTGGCGCTGACCAAGTTCGTTGCCGCCGCCGTGTTGCTCAAGTCATGGGCGTTGCTGCTGTGGCTGAACAGCGAGGCCATGTTCGGCATTTTTGCCGGCGTGCTGCTGCTGGCCGCCGTGGTCAGGCTGTCGCACCTGCGCCTGGTGTGGTTCACCGCGCTGGTTACGCTGGCATACCTCAGCCTGGCGCATGGGCTGTTGGATCGCCACGCGCCCTCCTCCGCCATGCGGCTGTACCAGTGGCAGTATGGTCACCTCCTCAATTACAACGGCCTGTCGCAAACCGTGGCACTGGTGTTTCCTTTTCTCATGCTCGGCTACCTGTGGCGCATTAGAGAGCGGTAGCGCATGGCGGTATAATTGTGTCTCATTTTTTCGCGAGGTCTGATATGAGTACTTTCCACAAACACGTTTTCTTTTGCACCCACCAACGGACAGACGGCTCCGATTGCTGCGGCAACCACGGCGCGCAGAAGCTGCGCGATTACGCCAAGGACAAGGTAAAAGCGCTGGGGCTATCCACCGAAAAAAACCGCATCCGCATCAACGCGGCAGGCTGCATGGATCACTGCGATGAAGCGCCGGTGCTGGTGGTGTATCCGGAGGGCGTGTGGTACACCTACCGAAACGAGCGCGATATAGACGAAATTATCGAGGAGCACCTGAAAAACGGGCGGGTGGTGGAGCGCCTGAAGATATGAATACACCCCGCTTGATGTGAGCCTTGCGCTTTACACATGCAGCATCTTGATGATTGCCATGGGCGCTACTCTTCGCGAGTGCCTGCTTCCGGGCAGGCAGTTACGATGATCGAAGGACGGCAGTGTGCCAGAGTGAGACATTCGCTCCTTGCCGTACTATTATGCACATGAGGATCAATAAATTCGGGAGATTTTAATGAATCAATTGCATACTGAACATATGCATTCCACACTATTTGTAATAGTACAGACCGGTGGGGTCTGGTTAATAACTGTTATCCCTCCAAAACAACGAGCACGTGCGGTTAGAAATGAATCTCAACGACCTATTTAAAAGCAAAGGTGTTGACCCTCAGCACGTTCTGGTACTACGCCACAGACCCCACGAGCCTGAGTTGAACAAAGTTCTTCCATGGTTGGCTGCTGAGAAACCCGACGTATTCAATGCCTATCAACAGACACAGGGTGAGAGACTCGAAAAGGTTATGGCGAGTATGATCGGCTCGGGTTACGTCGCGTCCTTCATCGGGCATGAGCCAGGTAAAGCGCTTTTTATTGGTTTGTATTCAATTGGCAAAACAAAACCCCTTAGCCTTAAACAATATTGGCAAGTGCCTGCGTATATTGAGATGAAGTTGTTTGGTATGCGCGGCTTTACGGGAGAAAACGCGAGACATTCTATCCTTTGGTTTGACCTAGTGCTCACGGAGTTGTTTGCTTCCTGGAAGGGCAAACTGGTTGTGGGTTGGCCTCCACCTGAGCGGTCGTGGTGGCGTCGTGCGCATCGTAACGATATGCCGGTACTTTCTATTCTAGAAGATAGCGCGCTTGAGGCCGCAATGCCAGATTGGGATGCCATCACTCTATCGTGGGAAGAACTTGGCATTCTCCCTTCACGATGGAAGTCTGCTCTTTCCCAGTGGCGCGGCATCTACTACATATTCGACGCATCCGACGGAATGGGTTACGTGGGCTCCGCATACGGCGAAGCCAATCTATACGGTCGGTGGTTAAACTATGCGGCGCGTGGACACGGTGGAAATAAATTTCTAAAGGAGCGTGATCCTTGCAATTTCCGGTTCAGTATTTTGCAGCGAGTCTCACCTGACATGAATGCGGTTGATCTTATTAGGATCGAAAGTTCTTGGAAGGAAAGGCTCCACACGCGACATCCGTTTGGACTAAATGACAACTAAGAAGCTAACAACACCATCAACGCGGACAGTGAAAAGCGGTGCGCCTTCGCCGCCCCGCTTTTCACTGCCGGTTATGGTGAACGTTAGTTGAACAGTCGCCAATGAATGCACGCTCCACAAATAATTTGGTCGGTACAGCTGGGGAGTATTACGTCTGTGCAGAGCTTTGCATGCAAGGCTACCTCGCGTTACTTACTCCGAAAAATAATCCTCTTTTTGACGTTGTTGCCACCACATCCGATGGTGCGCGTTCAGTGTCAATCCAAGTCAAGACAAGGTCGGTTCATAACGAGCAGGGCTGGAAACTTGGTGCTGACATTTCAAAAGGAAATGCGCCACCTGATTTGTTCGTTGTGCTGGTCAAGCTCAAACCAAACGGCTCGCCAGAGTATTACGTCTATGAGTATCCGGTTTTGGCTGAGCGTGTGGCCCAGGTCTATCAGGCATATATCAGCAAGGAAAAACGCGATGGCACAGCGAGAAAAGAAGTCGGTTTTCGCTGGTTTGATGAGGTCTCTTTCAAAGATGACGACCATTCAAGAAAAAACAATTGGCAGCCTATCATCAAAGCTCTGCGTCCCGCCTAACTTAAACGCCATTTATCATTACGCATGTACGAGAATAAATTTTCGCCTTGGAGGTTGTGGCCGCGTCGAGATGAAACGCTGGGTGTCGAGTATCCTGGTGTATATGTCTTGGCCTACTCAAAACAGAACTTCTCAGGCAAGCCATTCACATGGCGCAAAGAAGTCATCTACGTTGGAATGACAAACTCAATCACGGGGATCAAAGGGAGGCTGAAACAGTTCGATAACACCATTGCTGGGAAAACCGGACACGGTGGTGCTGATAGAGTCAGATACAAATACCTAAACTACGGCGATTTGGTGAAAAATCTTTATGTTGCGGTGGCTCTGTTCAAGTGCAACCCAAGATCGAACAAACCGAAGGATTTAAAGATTATGGGGGAAGTTACAAAATTTGAGTATCTTTGTTTTGCTCATTTCGTCGAAATGTATGGTGAACTACCTGAATTTAACAATAAGAAAGAATCCCCAAAATATAGTTTAACGGCAGGAAGAAAATGACAAGCAGCTCGTGTTGATTTGACACATCAGAAGGAACTCTATGAATAAAAATAAATTACAGGACGACAACCAAATTGAAGTCGGGGGAGCCATTCACCTTACGACAGGTCGTGTATCTCGTAGCAAGGAAGCTATGTTCGAGTTCTCAATCCAGCCACATCAACTGCTTGCAGTAGTTGAGCAACTTAGGCAAAAGGGAAGCGAGGCATCATGGGTTGTATTTATGTTTTATACCCCCATACCATCAGTAGAAACTGAGGATGACTGTCCGAATCTTCAATACAGCATTCTGGATGGCAAGGTTGGCATTGATTGGATTTTGCTTGGCCCAAGAAATATTGCCGACAAGGTGCAGGTTTCACAATTCATTGCAAGCAAAGGGCACACGATAACTGAAATTGAGATGAACGGAGTACCTTTCCTAAGGGTGGAGAATGGGGATGTTGCTAGATTAGGCCAAAGCATTATAGAAGAGTTTTACAGAATGCCGGTTGATGCTGATGTCGGCATACTGTTGCACGGTTTTTCTTTGTCTGGGCTTCACTCACTTCAGTAGGCGCATGATAATGTCGAAACACTCAAAATGAGGATGTCGGGAATCCGCATCCGAAGGCTGATAGTCGCGAGCAACAGGTCTAGGGCGGTAATAATCATTTACACCATATCAAGTTAAATGCCGACCCTGAAAAAATTCTCCACAACAGGCACCGCCGGAAACCTCGAAGGCATTATCCACCTGCCTGACGAATCTCCGCGCGCCATTGCGGTGGTAGCACACCCCCTGCCCACCATGGGCGGCACGATGGAAAATAAGGTCGTGACGACGCTGGCGAAAACTTTTGCGGAGCTGGGGTTTGTCGCATTGCGCTTCAATTTTCGCGGCGTGGGGGCCAGCAGCGGCGAGTTCGATAACGGCCCCGGCGAGGTGGAAGATGTGCTGGCAGTGGTGCGCCATGCACGGCAGGAATATAGCGGCCTGCCGCTGATCCTGTCCGGTTTTTCTTTCGGCGCTTATGTGCAGGCGCGCGCCGCGCAACACTTGCACCCCCATCCGCACAAGCTGGTGCTGATCGCGCCGGCGGTGGGGCATTTTGCCATGCCGCCGGTGCCGCACGACACGCTGCTGTTGCATGGTGAGTTGGACGAGGTGGTGCCGCTGGCCGATGTGCTACATTGGGCGCGCCCGCTGCATCTGCCTATCGTGGTGCTGCCGGGAGCCGGGCATTTTTTTCACGGGCGGCTGGGCCAGATCAA
>Ga0080064_1004119_pt1 | contig 19289 bp, 19 predicted proteins | sample Subgrocontami54m_FD_69260 | JGI IMG/M metagenome (GOLD analysis project Ga0080064, IMG submission 69260) | Subsurface groundwater microbial communities from S. Glens Falls, New York, USA - GMW46 contaminated, 5.4 m (SPADES assembly) (version 2) ...
ACACTTTCATTCCCGCGCTTGCCTACACCTACGCGGCCAATCCCACCGAGATCGAGGTCGCGCACGAGGAACGCGCGGCGGGGGTATCGAAATATTCGCTCTACAGCCTGCTGCGGCTCAACTTCGACCTCGTGACGGGGTTCTCGATCGTGCCGCTGCAGGTGTTCTCGCTGCTCGGCATGTTCGTCGCCGTGGTGTCCGTGCTGGTCTACGTCGGGATCATTATCCAGCGCTGGATCACAGCGGACAGCCTGGCGGAAGGGGTGCTCGCGCTGTGGGACCGCGACGTGCTGCAGTTTTTCCTGACCGGGATCGTGCTGTTCGGACTCGGACTGCTGGGCGAGTACGTGGGGCGCATCCACCAGCAGGTGCGCGGCCGTCCGCGCTATTTGATTCAAGCAGTGCTTGAGAAAAACAATGATGAGTGATTGCCAATCACTAATCACCAATCACTGCCTTCTATGACGCGCGCGGTCGTCTTTGCCTATCACAACGTGGGCGTCAGGTGTCTTTCAGTGCTGCTCGCCCACCACGTCGAGGTGCCTCTGGTCGTCACGCATGACGACAACCCCGCCGAGGAGATCTGGTTCGACAGCGTCGCCAGACTCGCCGCCGACCACCGCCTGCAGACTATCGCGCCGGAGGATCCGAACGCTCCCGCCGTCGCGGACCGGGTACGGGCGCTGCGGCCTGATTTCCTGTTTTCGTTTTATTACCGGCATATGCTGAAGCCCCCGTTGCTTGCCAGCGCGGCACGCGGCGCGCTCAACATGCACGGCTCGCTGCTGCCCAGGTACCGCGGGCGCGTTCCGGTAAATTGGGCGGTGATCAACGGCGAGACCGAAACCGGCGCCACGTTGCATTACATGACCGAAAAACCCGATGCCGGCGACATCGTCGATCAACTGGCAGTCCCGATACTGCCCGATGACACTGCGCTCGACGTCTTCCGCAAAGTGACGGTGGCCGCCGAAATCACGCTGCACCGCAGCCTGCCGGCGCTGCTCAGGGGCACCGCGCCGCGCCAGCCCCAGGACCTCGCCGGCGGCAATTATTGCGGCGGGCGCAAACCGGAAGACGGGCGCATCGACTGGCGCCTGCCTGCCGCGCGCATCCATAACCTGGTACGCGGCGTCGCCCCCCCCTATCCCGGCGCCTTCACCTGGCTCCAGGGCAGCACGCTGCGGATTTTGCGCACCCGGCTCGAAGCGGGTCCGCGCGCGCCGCTTGCCCCGGCCCTTTATACCGACGGCTCCGGCTGCTTCGCCGCCTGCGGCGACGGCGGCGCGCTGCGCCTGCTGGAAATGGAACTCGACGGCGCCGCGTTCACCGCGGCCGATTTTCCGGCACGCTTCGGCGCCCAACCGGTACCTCTGGAGACAACACCATGAAAAAAATCCTGATCCTCGGCGTCAACGGCTTCATCGGCCACCACCTGTCGCAGCGCATCATCAAGACCACCGACTGGGACGTCTATGGCATGGACATGCAGTCCGAGCGCGTGTCCGACCTGCTCAAGCACCCGCGCTTCCATTTCTTCGAAGGCGATATCACGATCAACAAGGAATGGATCGAATACCACATCCGGAAATGCGATACGGTGCTGCCGCTGGTGGCCATCGCGACACCCGCCACCTACGTCAAGGAGCCCCTGCGCGTGTTCGAGCTCGACTTCGAGGCCAATTTACCGCTCGTGCGCTCCTGCGTGAAGCACGGCAAGCGCATCCTGTTTCCTTCGACCTCGGAAGTCTACGGCATGTGCCGTGACGGGGAATTCGATTCCGACCACTCCGAACTGATACTCGGCCCGATCCACAAGCAGCGCTGGATCTATTCGTGCAGCAAGCAGTTGATGGATCGCGTCATCTGGGCCTACGGTTCCGAAGGCAAGCTCGATTTCACGCTGTTCCGTCCTTTCAACTGGATCGGCGCGGGGCTGGACAGCATACACACGGCGAAGGAAGGGAGCTCCCGCGTGATCACCCAGTTCCTGGGTCACATCGTGCGCGGCGAGAACATCAAGCTCGTTGACGGCGGCACCCAGAAGCGCGCATTCACCTACGTGAGCGACGGCATCGACGCCCTGATGAAAATCATCGACAACCCGAAAGGCATCGCGAACGGCAAGATCTACAACATCGGCAATCCGAAGAACAACTATTCGGTGAAGGACATCGCGCAGATGATGGTCAGGCTCGCGCTCACCTACCCCGAATACCGCCGCTCAGCGAAAAAGGTTCGCCTCGTCAAGACCACGTCGGCAGCCTATTACGGCAAGGGCTATCAGGACGTGCAGAACCGCGTGCCGAAAATCGACAATACTTGCGAGGACCTCGACTGGAAGCCGCGCATCAATATGACGGCTGCGCTCAAACACATCTTCGACGCCTATCGCACTCATGTCGGCGACGCGCGGCGGCTGATGGACTAGCGGCGCGTGAAACTCGCACTCAAAATCGACGTCGACACCTATCGCGGCACGCGCGACGGCGTGCCGCGGCTCATCGAGATGCTGAAAAAGCACGATGCCGGAGCCACGTTTCTGTTCAGTCTCGGCCCCGACCACACCGGACGCGCGATCAAGCGCGTGTTTCGCCCCGGCTTCATGAAAAAAGTCTCCCGCACTTCGGTGCTCGAACATTACGGAATCGTGACATTGCTGTACGGCACCCTGCTGCCCGCGCCCGACATCGGGCGGCGCTGCGCTGCAGTCATGCGCGGCGTGCGCGACGCCGGCTTCGAAGTCGGGATCCATACGTGGGACCACGTGAGGTGGCAGGATCAGGTCGGGACCGCCGATGCGGCGTGGACCGCGCGCGAAATGCAGCTCGCGTGCAACCGCTTCGAACAGATTTTCGGCGAGCCCGCACGCGTGCACGGCGCGGCCGGCTGGCAAATGAACCTGCACGCGTATCGCCTGACCCAGCGGCTCGGTTTCGACTATTGCTCCGATTCGCGCGGCAGTTGCCCGTTCATCCCGATTCTTAACGCCGAGATCATAGCCTGCCCGCAATTGCCGACCACGCTGCCGACACTCGACGAACTGATCGGCGTGGAGGGCCTGACCCGCGACAACGTTGCCGATCACGTGCTGCAACTGAGCGGCAGCGCGCCCGCCTCCGGGCACGTCTATACGCTGCATGCCGAACTCGAGGGCATGAAACTCGCGCCCGTATTCGAGCGGCTGCTCGCCGGCTGGCGTGCCGCGGGCTACGACCTGGTGTCGTTGCGCGATTATTTCAATTCGCTCGAGGCCGCGACACTGCCTCGCCATGCGCTCACCCAGGCTGAAATCCCCGGCCGTTCCGGCACACTGGCGATGCAGGGCAAGGAATTTCTGGCGGACGCCGCGGCATGAGGGGGGCGGGTCGCAAAATCGCGCTCCGCTCGCTTGCGCGCTTCAGGCATTTGGCTGACAATCCTGATTGAATCGTTCACTCCAAGCGTTCATGCCCAAGAAACCGTTTCCCGACTTCGAACTCCCAGGAACCAGCGGCACCACCTTCAGGCTTTCCGAGCAACGCGGCCATCCGGTCGTCATCTATTTCTATCCCAAGGACAATACACCGGGCTGCACCACCGAAGGCCAGCAGTTCCGTGATCTCCAACCGCAATTCCAGAAGCTCGCCTGCCCGGTTTTCGGCGTGTCGCGCGACAGCCTCAAGTCGCACGAGAATTTCAAGTCCAAAATGAAATTTCCGTTCGAGCTGCTCTCCGACGCCGACGAGGTGGCGTGCAGGCAGTTCGGCGTCATCAAGATGAAAAACATGTACGGGCGCAAAGTGCGCGGCATCGAGCGCAGCACTTTCGTGTTCGACGGCAGCGGCGAGCTCGCGCGCGAATGGCGCGGCGTCAAAGTCCCCGGCCACGCCCAGGAAGTGCTCGACTGTGTGAAGGCCCTCCCATGACCCCGCGCAAACCCGCCTCCGTCATCACACGCCTGCCGGCCAGCCTCAAGCTCTTCGTGCTCGACACCAACGTGCTGATGCACGACCCCACCAGCCTCTTCCGCTTCGAGGAACACGACATCTACCTCCCGATGGCAACGCTCGAGGAGCTCGACAACAACAAGAAGGGCATGTCGGAGGTCGCGCGCAACGCGCGCCAGGCGAGCCGTTTCCTTGACGAGATCGTGAGCGGGACCGAGCTCGATATCGAGCACGGCATCGAGCTCAAGCCCCACAACGGAGGGGAGGCATCGGGACGGCTGTTTCTGCAAACGCAGGCGATCAGCGGCGAGCTGCCGGCGCGGCTGGCAAGCGGCAAGGCCGACAACCAGATCATCGGCGTGGTCATGCACCTGCAGGAAACCCACGCGAGGCGCCAGGTGATCCTGGTCAGCAAGGACATCAACATGCGCATCAAGGCGCGCGCGCTGGGGCTCGCCGCCGAGGATTATTTCAACGACAAGGTGCTCGAAGACACCGATCTGCTCTACACCGGCACGCGCGAGCTGCCGGCCGACTTCTGGGACAAGCACGGCAAGGGCATGGAATCGTGGCAGCAATCGGGGCATACCTACTACCGCGTGCACGGCCCGCTGTGCCAGAGCCTGCTGGTCAACGAATTCGTGCACCAGGAAGCCGATCGTCCGCTTTACGCCCAGGTCAAGGAAGTCGCGGGCAAGACCGCGATCCTGCAGACGATCAAGGACTACGCGCACCAGCGCCACAACGTGTGGGGAATCATCGCGCGCAATCGCGAGCAGAATTACGCACTGAACGCCCTGATGAACCCGGACATCGACTTCGTCACGCTGCTCGGCCAGGCCGGCACCGGCAAGACGCTGCTTACACTCGCTTCCGGCCTCATGCAGACGCTCGAACACAAGACGTACTCGGAAATCATCATGACACGGGTCACCGTGCCGGTCGGCGAGGACATCGGATTCCTGCCCGGCACCGAGGAAGAAAAGATGAACCCGTGGATGGGCGCGCTCGAGGACAATCTCGACGTGCTGAACAAGACCGACGACGAGGCCGGCGAATGGGGACGCGCGGCGACCCGCGACCTGATCCGCTCGCGCATCAAGGTGAAATCGCTCAATTTCATGCGCGGCCGCACCTTCATCAACAAGTACCTGATCATCGACGAAGCGCAGAACCTGACCCCGAAGCAGATGAAAACACTGATCACGCGCGCCGGCCCCGGCACCAAAGTGGTGGTCCTCGGCAACATCGCGCAGATCGACACACCGTACCTGACCGAAGGCAGTTCAGGCCTGACTTACGTCGTCGACCGCTTCAAAGGCTGGTCGCACAGCGGGCATGTCACGCTGCTGCGCGGCGAACGCTCGCGGCTCGCCGATTACGCGGCGGAAGTGCTGTAGCGGCTTATTAAAAACCAACTCGTCACCCCGGCGAAAGCCGGGGCCCAGTAAAGGCCGTGCTGCTTCTCTTCCCCCTCTTCCCGCACGTGGGGAGAGGGCGGGGCGAGGGGCAGATGAAGAAATCACGCGCCGCGTTACCGTTACCGTTACCGAGCGTTGGAGTGATTGACAACAGCGGCGGTTGTTGGCATTATCTCCAACATGCAGGCTGTTCAGCTTGTCCGGACTCGCGTAGCGTTCTCGGCGTCAGCTTTCGCTGAGTTGGTGCTGTGGCAACTGCCGAAACCGGTTGCAGGCTCGGCTCACGGCTACAAGTACAGGCTCGCGTACGTTGTTAACGGCGTATGTGTACTTCGCTACGACAACGAGGCTGGAAAGGGCGACCATTGCCACTTCGGTGGCAAAGAGAGCTTGTACAAGTTCAGCACGCCCGAACAGCTCATCGCTGACTTTCAAAGTGATATCGCGAGGTGGAACCATGAAAACCGTGACTCTTGACGTTCGCTCACCCGCTGACGCGATGGGCGACTTCGTGCGCGCCTGGAAGACGGGTAAATCTCAAAAATCCGCACGTATCAGCTTCGCCACCCCGGAGTTACTGTGGCAGGTCTTGACCCTTAAGCGGTGGGAATTGCTCAAGGCGTTGTGCGGAGCGGGTCCGGTGTCCATTCGCGAGGCCGCACGACGCGTCCGCCGCGACGTAAAGGCGGTGCATAGCGACATCACCGCATTGCTCAACGCGGGCGTGCTCGAACGTGTGGAAGGGGGTGGCATAGTCTTTCCGTTTGAAGCCGTGAAGGTTGAATTTCTGTTGCAGGCAGCGTAGCCAGTCACAGAAAGATGCAATGAAGATAAGCGTCGTTCTCTGCGTCTTGATTGCACTTGCACACAGTGCGCTGGTTCTGGCGGACGCACAGATAAACTCGTACAAATCAGTCGTTGGAGGAAAAGAAGAAACGCGCGAGGCGCTCCTTTGCATGCCCAAGGGCGATGGGCCATTCCCGGTCGCAGTCTTCAATCACGGCAGCATTGTCGATGGATGGGGATGGCCCGGTGCCCGCGCGCGGGGCTACCAACTGGACCGCGTTTGCGAGGCGCTGGCGTCCGAGGGAATCGTGACCTTTGCTCCAATTCGGGAAATCAACCCGCGTGGGCGCGGGTTCATGAGTTACGAGGAGAAGTACCGCGAGATTGTCATGCGCGCCGTGGATCATGCGAAAACCCTGGCGAAAGTCGATCCGTCCAGAGTTGCGCTGGTCGGGTTTTCGATGGGCGGCCTGGTGTCGTTTCTGGTGAGCACCGATCGCAATGACCTGCGTGCCCTGGCGTTGCTGGCCCCGGCGGCGGGCCGCGGGGTGATCGGCGAAAACGTGCAGCGGGCGTCAGGGATAAGCGCGCCGACGCTCGTGCTGATCGAGGCGAGCGATGCGCCGCCGATTCACCGGGGTGTCAACATGATCGAACAAACCATGCGCGATCAAAACAAGAACATCAAGGTCGTGCGGTATGAGCGCGGCGGCGGCCACGAGCTGTTCTACGACCTTGGCTATTGGTGGAATGACCTTCGCCTCTTCTTACGCGAACATCTGTCGATTTCCGGCGCGCGATAGCATAGATTCGGATGCGATCGCGAATGCCGATACGTTTGACATCAATGCACCGCCACCCCGCTGCCTGTATTTGAAGAATGGATCCCGTTAACGAGTTGGCGCCGGGCCTTTCCCGTCGGGAGGCCACGGGGCGGGGTTTCCTTCAACCGGCACCCGCAATGACTGCAGGATCTGCGAAAACATAATCCAGTTGCCGATGGCGACGACCATCTCGATGAGAACGGCGGGTTCCCTGAGGTGCTGCTCGCATTCGGCCCAGACCGCGTCGGAGACTTTACCGTATTCGCGCGTGTCATCGACCGCGGCAAGCACGGCACGCTCGGCCGGACCGAACAGCTCCGACTTTCTCCAGTCGCGCACCGCCAGTATCTCTTCCGGCGTCACGCCGGCCTGCGTGGTGGCGATGCGGTAATGCTGGAACCATTCGTATTCGGAACCCGTTGTCCAGCCGATCCGCATGATGATCAATTCGCGCAGGCGCGAGTCGAGCTTGTTTCTCGAGGCGAGCATGGTCAGCAATCCGTACAAGTGCCGCACCAGGTCCGGATGGCGCGCCAGCGCGCGAAACGCATTCTTTCCCGCCTGGACTTCCCCGATGCCCATCTCGCTCCCGAGACGCACCGCATCCTCCTGCGGCATCGGTTCGATCCGGCTTTTCATGTTCCGCATCCCTCCTCTATTCCGTCTTGATGCCGGCGAACCTGACTACCTTCGCGTTCTGTACGAGTTGGTCACGAATGAATGCGGCAAACTGCTCCGGTGTGCCGGTCTGCGCCAGCAGACCCTGCTTGACGATCGCCTGCTTCATCTCAGGCGAGTCGACTGCCTTCACGATCGCCGCGTTCAGCCGCGCAATTATTTCTTTCGGAACCCCGGCCGGGGCCAGCACGCCGTTCCAGCCGGTGCGCTCGTAGCCGGTCAGCCCGCTCTCGCTGAGCGTAGGCACGGAGGGCAGCGTCGGCGCACGCTGCGCGCTGCTTACCGCAAGCGCCTTGAGCCTGCCCGTCTCGATGAACGGCAGCGCCCCGGTGACGCTGGGAAAATTGACGTCGACCTCGCCCGAAATCAGGGCGGTGGTCGCTTCCGGTGGCCCCCGATAGGGAACGTGCAGCATCTTCACGTCCGCCATCATCTTGAAAACCTCGCCGGCAAAATGCGCCGAGCTGCCGACGCCGGGGGTGCTGAACGTGAGCTTGCCCGGCTGTGACCGTGCCAATGCAATCAGCGCCTTGACGTCGCGCACCGGCACCGACGGATGCACCGCCAGCGCGAATGACGTGACCATCACCATCGATACCGGCGCAAAATCGCGTTCGACATTATAGGGAAGCTTGGGGCGCAACGCCGGCAGAATGGTAGTTGACCCCGCTGCATAAAGCAGCGTATAGCCGTCTGCGGGCGCTTTGGCGGCGGCCTCGTCGGCGATCGCGCCGCCGGCGCCCGGCCGGTTTTCCACCACCACATTCTGGCCGAGGCTCTCGGCTAACTTCCGTGCAAGCATGCGCGCTCCGACATCGCCCGCGCCGCCCGCCGTGTATCCAAAAAGCATGCGGATCGGCTTGACCGGATAAGTTTGCGCCGGAGCACCTGCAACCCCCAGGCCGAAACACGCGATGACAGGAACGAATAGACGCAATACGATACGGACCGATCTCCTCATGACGGGTTCTCCTTTTGGTTCGTTACCACGGCATTCTATAATGGTTGACACCTCGATTGGAGAAAAGCATGGCCCGCGTGCCTGAGACTGCGCCAGCGCCACTGGCCCCGGATCGCGTCGACTATCTGCCCATGATCGACCGGCCCATCATCAGGTGGCCGAACCATGCGCGGGTTGCTTTCTGGGTCGCTCCCAATATCGAGCACTACGAATATCTTCCTCCGCTCGATGGCGTGCGCAATCCGTGGCCGCGCACGCCGTTGCCGGACGCGCGCCAGTATTCGCTGCACGAGTACGGCAATCGCGTCGGGTTCTGGCGCCTGCTCGAAGTGCTGGACGAGTACCGGATCCGCTGCTCGACCACGCTCAACATCGGCGTGCTGGAACATTTCCCGGATATTGCCGAAGCCATGCTCAAGCGCGATTGGACTTTCGTCAATCACGGCTTCTACAACACGCGCTTCATCACCACGTTCACGGAAGAGCAGGAACGCGAGTTCTTCCAGCGCTGCCGCGAGACATTCAAACGCTGCACCGGCCGGGAACTGAAAGGCCAGTCGGGGCCCGTGGCGTCCAATACCGAGCGTACTCCGGACCTCGTCGCCGAAGCCGGTTTTCTCTATCAGACCGACTGGAAGATCGACGACCAGCCCCTGCCCATCAAGGTCAAGTCCGGCCGGCTGATCTGCATTCCTTACACCTCGGAACTGAACGACGCGCCGCTGATGCGGCATCACTTCGATGGCGACTATTACGCGAAGATCTGCAAGCTCCAGTTCGACCAGCTCTACCGGGAAGGCGAAGAAAGCGGCAGGCTCATGTGCATCGCCTTCCATCCGTACCTCATGGGCCGTCCCCACCGCGCCAAATACCTGGCCGAAGTGCTCGACTACATCATGTCCCACGATCGCGTGTGGCAGGCGACCACCGACGAAATCGCGGAGCACTATCTCGCGCACACCTACGAGCAAGCAGTGGCGCATGCGGCGCGCATCAATGTGTAATAAAACGGATCCCCTCGCCCCGCGTGCGGGGAGAACGCGTAATAAAATGGATCCCCTCGCCCCGCGTGCGGGGAGAGGGTTAGGGTGAGGGGTCTCATGCCTGTCGACCGCACCTATGCCTTTCCCGAACTTTACGAGGGAATGGACCACGACCATTACGACTGGTCGCCGCTGAATGCCACCCGCGCGAAGCTCGAATGGCCAAACAAAGCGCGAGTAGCCCTTTGCGTCATCGTTGCGCTCGAGCACGCGGAATGGCAGCAGCCGCCCGACAGCTATCAGGTTCCAAATCTCGCCGGGGGTTACGGCTGGGGGCCTTTCCCCGACGTCACGGCGTGGTCCCATCGCGAGTATGGCCACCGGGTCGGCATCTTTCGCGTGCTCGATGTGCTGGAAAAGCACGGCATCAAGCCCACCATCGCCATGGATGCGCTCACGGCCGCGCATTATCCGTTTCTGGTGCGACACTGCCTTAAGCGTGGTTGCGAAATCATCGCGCACGGCATCTCGGTGAATCGCATGATCACCAGCCGGATGTCGGACACGGAGGAACGAGAATACATCCGCACCTCCATCGACGCAGTGACCCGCGCGACAGGCAAGCAACCGATCGGCTGGCTCGGACCGGAGTCGGGCGAGTCGGCGCGGACCCCCCAACTGCTCGCCCAGTCAGGCATCCGCTACGTTTGCGACTGGGGCAACGACGAGCAGCCTTACCGCATGAAAGTACCGGAAGGCGAACTGCACGCGCTGCCGGTATCGTTGCCGCTGGATGACATCAACGCACTCTGGGACCGGCACGTCGAAATCGATCGCTATGAGGCGATGATCCGGGAGAGTTTCGACACGCTGTATCGCGATGGCGAAAACAATGGGCGGCTGCTGGTCCTGAACCTGCACCCCTTTCTGATCGGTCAGCCGTTCCGCATCGGCTGCCTCGATACCGCGCTGGATTACATCGTAAAGCACGATGGCGTGTGGACCGCCACCGGCTCGGAGATCATCGAGTGGTATCGCAACCTGCGCGCTGAGATTCCCGCTTAATGGCTTCCTACATCTGTGCCCAACGCTATCGCCGTAGGGCGCAGATTCATCGCGCCGTCTGGGGTCGTTGCATGCATCGTTCGGCGGGGCGGCAGGATCGGCGCGCTAAAGCGGCGCCCTTACCGTCTCCGATGCCGTCGCCGTAGAGCGCAGATTTATCGCGCCAAATAGTTGCTGCTGGATTGATGACGCGCTGAAGCAGCGCCCTGCAGCCGTGTGCGTCCGGAGCCAGGCTGGGAACCTACTTGATGTCAACGTCATTCATATGCCTACCCGCCATCCCCGTCTAATTGCGTAACCTCTTTGGGAGGCGTAACGTATGCCGTGGAGGTAAGAGTCACGGGTATGACGAAGGTAATAGACGGTTGCGCCCGCTGAGCGTCGGCCAATTTCTGGCAGCCATTTTTTGCCGCCCAATTGAAAATTAGACGTCAATATGAGAGGTGCAAGTGAATAGTGAGGCTTCTGCCGTAAGCGATTTTGACTTCGAGGCCCACTCCTCGACAGCCGTTGGGCGCTTTCGGACGGTACGCTCAGATTACGAACACCTCGCAGAGGTCGCGAAGCGGGTTCTGATGGAGACACTTGCGGTCTCCGAAATTCGGTTTCATTCAATCGAAGCCCGGGCGAAGTCGCTTGAGAGCTTTGCCAAGAAGGCGGCAAAACCATCCGAGGCCGATCCCAACAAGCCGAAGTATTCCGATCCCCTTAGAGAAATTACAGATTTGGCGGGTGTTCGCGTGATCACGTTTCTCCCCCGGACAGTGGAGCAAGTGTGTGCTCATGTTGAGCGAGAATTCACCGTGCTAGAACGAACGGACAAATCGGTGGAGCTGTTGGACGAAGGGAAACTTGGATATCAGAGCATTCATTTCCTTGTCCAAATGCATCCAAACAGAACTCGTTTGGCCGAGTACCAGCGACACGGCGGACTAACATTTGAGATTCAAGTGCGAACCCTCCTCCAGCATGCTTGGGCAGAGATGGAACACGACATTCAGTACAAAAGTGCGGCCGTTATTCCTGCAATCATTAGAAGAAAATTTATCGCGCTTGCTGGGATGCTGGAAATCGCCGACCGCGAGTTTCAGTCCCTGCAAGACGAAGACGAAAGACTTAGGCAGCAGGCACGTGAATCGGTCCAAACAGGGGAGCTTTCGACAGTCGAAATCACTCCTGATGCTCTGAAGTCGTACCTTGATCACAGGCTAGGATCTGATGGGCGAATGACCCAATGGTCTTATGACTTCACGGCCAAGATGCTGCGCAAGCTTGGATTCGAGACTTTGTCGCAGCTCGACGATTGCATATCCGGATATGACGATGACCGAGTTAGTCGCGCAGTTTGGGGCGCCCGCCAAGGTCAATTGTCTCGGTTTGAAGATACCCTGCTGGCCTCTATGGGAAACTACTTTGTGGATCGCCATCCTTGGGCGCGCGAAACCGATTGGTCTGACCGCCTGCGCACAAGGCTAGACCGAATAATCAAAGCTGGGATTACGGTTGGCTCCTATACTCCAAGCGTCAATCGGCAACTTCCCGATTGAGACGTCTAACAATGGAGCCGACCGTCCAACAGCCGCGCTTCGCTTTCTGTTGTCCTGCGGTTCATCGCGGACATTATCTCAGAACCTCCCCGGCGTCGCGAAATTCTCGAACCGCGTGTGCTGCCCGAGGAAAGTCAGCTTGACGGTGCCGATCGGGCCGTTGCGCTGCTTGCCGATGATGATTTCCGCGGTGCCCTTATCGGGCGACTCCGGGTTGTAGACTTCGTCGCGATAAATAAACAGGATAAGGTCTGCATCCTGTTCAATCGCCCCGGAGTTATGACTGACAATGCCATCCGCCAGCCAGCTTGCCGGTCCCGGCACGGTCAGATCGAACACCTCTTCATTCCCGTCAGGACGCACCTCGACGACACGATCCCAGAATAAATCGTCCTCTGCCCATAGCCGGGCGTGGTTGTAAGGCGCCGCTTCAGCGCGCCCAAGGGTCTCCGTCGGATCGACGGCGCGATAAATCTGCGCCCTACGACTCGCCATCTTCCGCTGGGATACGCCACGCGACTGCATGACCGCCTTGACCTCCTGGAAAACCGCTTCAGGCAGAGTGTCGACGTTCGTATTCGGTTCGGTCTCCGCCAGTCGCAGCTCGAGTTTTCGGGCGAGTTCACTCCGGGAGCCGAAGGCGGCGATACTCGATATAAATTGCCGCTGCGCTAAATAACTGCCATCCCCGACTAGATGCCCAAGCAGCGCGAGATCGCTTTCATCCCAGGAGTGTGTATTGCGCGGCTCCGGAACGTTACGAGCGGTCGCGAGGCGGTCTCCGGCCTGGAGTTCTTCTACGCGAACCCAACCGTTCGATCCGTAAACGCGATGTTTGGCAGTTGCCCGCAGCACCTTGCCGCTCGCGAGCGTAAGCCGAAAGACCGGTTTGACGCCGACGGACCAGACCTTGTCACTGCGAGCAGAAACGATTTTCCGATCTTGCGACATCGCCCAAACCTCAGGTTCGGTTCCTACCAGCTCGTTCACCGGAACTCTTCGCCCATCGGTAAGCATGACCAGGGTTTCGCCGACGACACATTCGCGTAAATCCGACATCACCGGACGCTTGTTCGGGCGCTGCTCGAGGCCGCGGTTCAACTGCGACAACGCCATCACCGGCACGTTAAGTTCCTTCGCCACTGCCTTGAGCGCACGCGAAATTTCCGCCACCTCGGTCGCGCGGTTCTCGGTGCTGTTGCCGGTCTCCATCAATTGCAGATAATCCACCACGATCAACCCGAGGCCGGGACCGCCCTGCTGGCGATGCAGGCGGCGCGCCCTGCCCCTTAGTTCGGTCGGATTCAGCATGCCGCTCTCATCGACGAACACCGGCGCTTCGCTCAGCCTGCCGACCGAGGCAGTGAGCTTCTGCCAGTCGTCGTCATTGAGCGAACCGGTGCGCATCTTGTGCTGGTCCAGACGTCCCAGCGATCCAAGCATGCGCATCACCAGTTGCGTGCCGCTCATTTCCATGCTGAATATCGCTGCCGGCATTTTCTCGACCAGCGCGACGTGTTCGGCCACATTGAGCGCGAATGCGGTCTTGCCCATGCTCGGGCGGCCGGCGACTACCACCAGGTCTCCCGGCTGCAGGCCGGACGTCATGCGATCCAGATCGGTGAAGCCGGTAGGTATGCCGGTCACGTCGCTCGGATTGTCGCGCTTGTACAGCGTGTCGATACGCTCCACCACCTCGGTCAGCAGCGGCTGGATCTCACGAAAACCCTGCTGTCCGCGCGCGCCCGCTTCCGCGATCGCGAATACCTGCTTCTCGGCGTTGTCGAGCAGCTCCTTGGCCGAGCGGCCGAGCGGACTGAACACCGAATCGGTGATTTCCGTGCCGACCTCGGCGAGCCTGCGCATGATCGCGCGCTCGCGCACGATTTCGGCGTAGCGCCGGATGTTGGCGGCGCTGGGCGTGTTGACCGCAAGCGAGCCGAGGTAGGCCTGGCCGCCCACTTCTTCGAGCTTGCCGCTGCGCTCGAGGCTTTCGGCGACGGTCAGCGCATCGGCCGGCTTGTTGCTTTCGATCAGAACCGAGATGTGACGGTAAATCTGGCGGTGATCGGCGCGGTAGAAGTCAGCGTCGCTGACCGCGTCGGCGATTTTTTCCCACGCGCTGTTGTCGAGCAGCAGCCCGCCAAGCACCGATTGCTCGGCCTCCAGAGAATAAGGCGGCAGCTTGAGCGCTTCGATCTGGGGATCGCGGGTGATCGGGGTTACGGCCTGGGCCATGGCTGGACTCTAAAGAAGCAGACGTGCACTTTACACGCTGCAATAGCGAAAAAAAAGGGCCGTCACCAGCCCTTTTCTTGGTGCCAAAAAACGGTTTGGAATTAGAGCGTAAGCCGCTCTCCGCTCACGCGCTTTCGCCGAGCACCGAAACCGTGATGGTAACGACCACGTCCGTATGCAGCGCGATCTTGACCGGCTGGTCGCCGACCTGCTTGAGCGGACCCTCCGGCATGCGGATCGCCGCGCGCGGCACTTCGAAACCCTGCGCCTTGAGCGCTTCCGCAATATCGATGTTGGTGACCGAGCCGAACAGTTTGCCGTCGACGCCGGCTTTCTGCGTGATCTGCACCAGCAGGCCGTCGAGCTTCGCGGCGCGTTCCTGCGCCGCGGCGATCCCTGCGGCCTGCGCCGACTCGAGTTCACCGCGGCGTTTTTCGAATTCGGCGATGTTGGCCGGCGTCGCGCGCTTGGCCTTGCCGTGCGGAATCAGGAAATTACGCGCGTAGCCTTCCTTGACCTTGACCACCGCGCCGAGTTCGCCGAGATTGGCCAGTTTTTCGAGCAGTATGATTTGCATCGCGTATCCCCTCAGTGCAGATCGGTGAACGGCAGCAGCGCGAGGAAGCGCGCGCGCTTTATCGCATCGCTCAGCTGGCGCTGGTAGCGCGCCTTGGTGCCGGTGATGCGCGCCGGTATGATCTTGCCGTTTTCGTTGATGAAATCCTTGAGCAGATCGATGTCCTTGTAGTCGATCTGCTTGATTTTCTCCGCGGTGAAACGGCAGAACTTCCTGCGCCGAAACAGCTGTTTCGCGCCGCGTTTCTTGTCCTTGTCCTTCTTGTCATTGCGGCCTTTGCCGCTCCTGCCTCTTCCCATTGCCATTGTAATCTCCTGGTTTCCCGGTTCTATTCCTGGTCACCTGCGATTGCGTCCGCGCTCACCACATGCAGCACCAGCCTGCGATTGCCAAGGCTGCGCTGCGCGAGGAAGCCGCAAACCTGCAGCGACCGATTGAGTTTTGCCGTGCCGAGCGTGAGCGCCATATCGCCCAGCGCCACCGCCTCGATTTCACAGCGCGCTTCGCGCCGGCCGCCGGCTTCGTTCTGCATCGAGCGGTGCCCGATCAGCAGATCTACTGCTGGCGTTCCGGCCGGGGTATAACGCAACACGCTGCGCTTCAGCAGGCGACCGTCGATCACGACCTCATTGCGCTTCACTTAAGCCGTGGTTCCCACGGGCGCTGCCGGCGCCGCCGCCGGCACTGGCGCCACCGCGGGCGCTGTCCTGGGCGCAGCGTCCTGACCGTGGGTCAGCGAGCGCGACTTTTCTTCTTTCATCATCGGCGAGGCGGTGGTCACGGCATCCGTCATCTTCACCACCAGATGGCGCAACACCGCGTCGTTGAATTTGAAAGCGTGCTCGAGCTCATCGAGGGATTCGTTGTTGCACTCGATATTCATCAGCACGTAGTGTGCCTTGTGCAGCTTCTGGATGGGATAAGCCATCTGGCGCCGGCCCCAGTCTTCGAGCCGGTGAACTTTGCCGCCTTTGGAGAGCACCATCGAACGACAGCGCTCGATCATCCCCGGCACCTGTTCGCTCTGGTCGGGATGAACAATAAAAACGATTTCATAATGCCGCATCAGGTATCTCCTTATGGGTTAGAGCCTCCCGTCATGCGCGGGCGGTGAGGCAAGGAAAACGGTCCGGACCGACAGAGGATCCCGACCAAGGCCGCGGATTCTACAGAGTTTTCAGGAAGATATCAATGTGCGTGAGGCACCCGGTTTGGCCGCGGCGCGCTGGCGGAAGGTTTCTCCGAGGCAAACGCCGCTGGCGACCGAGATATTGAGGCTTTCGACCGTGCCCGCCATCGGGATGCGCACGAGTTGATCGCAATGCTCGCGCGTCAGGCGCCGCATGCCCTCGCCCTCCGCGCCGAACACCCACGCCAGCGCGCCGCTCAACTTGGCGTCGTAGAGCTGCGTGGCCGCGTCCTGGTCGGCGCCGATAATCGAGATGCCGAGTTCCTTCAGTTCCCGCAAGGTGCGCGCCAGATTGGTTACCGCGATGTAGGGCACGGTCTCGGCGGCGCCGCTCGCGACTTTCGACACCACCGGGGTGATGCCCACCGCCCGGTCCTTGGGCGCAATGACCGCATGAACGCCAAACGCATCCGCAACGCGTAAACATGCGCCGAGGTTGTGCGGGTCCTTCACGCCATCGAGTACCAGCAGCAGCGCCGGACCCTGCAACGCGTCGAGCACCTCATCCAGATCGTGCCGCTGCGGCGCCGCCAGCACCCGTGCCGCGACGCCCTGATGGCGTGCATGCCCGGTCAGCCCGTCGAGCCGGCCGCCATCCACGGCCATGATACGCACGGCATGACTGCCCGCCAGCCGCACCAGATCCTGCGCGCGCGCGTCGTTGCGCGTGCCGTCGAGATAGATCTCCTGCACGCCCGCGGCATGCTGGCGCAGGCGGCTCGTCACGGCATGGAAGCCGTAAATGATGCGCGTATCAGCCATCGACCAGCGCGAAATCGATCTTGCTCGATTCGATGTCGACGCGCACGAGCTTCACGCGCACCCGGTCGCCGATGCGGAAACGCCTGGCCGTGCGCTCGCCGAGCAACTGGTGTTTGCCCGCATCGAAATGGAAATAATCGGTGCCGAGTTCCGACACGTGCACCAGCCCTTCGACGAAAACGTCGTCGAGCGCGACAAAGATGCCGAATGCGACCGCCGCGCTGATGGTGCCGGGAAACGTTTCGCCCACCCGGTCGCGCATGAAATAACACTTGAGCCACGCATCCACGTCGCGTGTCGCCTCGTCGGCGCGCCGTTCCGTCTGCGAGCAATGCGCGCCGAGCTCCGGCCAGCTGCCGGGCGCGTAGTGCTTGCCGCGCAATACCGACTTGATCGCGCGATGCACGAGCAGATCGGGATAGCGCCGGATCGGCGAGGTGAAATGCGTGTACGACTCGTAGGCAAGCCCGAAATGGCCGACGTTGTCCGGGCTGTAGACCGCCTGCCTGAGCGAGCGCAGCATCACGGTCTGCAGCAGTTGCGCGTCCGGCCGCTCCTTGGTGCGCGCCAGGAGCTTGGCATAGTCGCTCGCGTGCGGCGTGTCGCCGCCGCTGAGGCTCAGTCCGAAGCCTTTCAGAAAATCGCGCAGCGCCTGGAGCTTTTCCGCGGTCGGCCCCTCGTGCACCCGATACAGCGTCGGATGGTCGTGGGCGCGCAGAAAGTCCGAGGCGCAGACGTTGGCCGCCAGCATGCATTCCTCGATTACACGGTGCGCGTCATTGCGCCGCACCTGCACGATACGGTCGATCTTGCCGTGCGCATCGAACAGCATCTGCGTCTCGATGGTCTCGAAATCGATTGCGCCGCGCTTGGCGCGCGCCTTGGCCAACGCATGATACAAGCGGTAAAGATTCCCGAGATGCGGCATGAGCTTCGCGTGGGGCTTCGCCGCCGCCCCCTGCGGGTTTGCCAGCATGTCCGCGACCGCGGTGTAGGTGAGGCGCGCGTGCGACAGCATGACGGCCGGATAAAACCGGTAATCCCCGACTTCGCCGTGCGCATCCACCGTCATGTCGCACGCCATGCACAACCGCTCGACTTCGGGGTTGAGCGAGCACAGCCCGTTGGAAAGCACTTCGGGCAGCATCGGGATCACGCGGCGCGGAAAGTAGACGGAATTGCCGCGCTCGCGTGCCGCGCCGTCGAGCGCGTCGCCGTGCGCGACGTAATGGCTGACGTCCGCAATCGCGACGATCAACCGGTAGCCTTTGCCGCGCGGCTCGCAGTACACCGCATCATCGAAATCCTTCGCGGTTTCGCCATCGATGGTCACCAGCGGCAGCTTCCGCAGATCCTCGCGCCCGGCGCTGTCGGCCGCCTCGACCCGGCCCGTGAATTTCGCGCAGGCCTTCTCGACCGCGCGCGAGAATACGTACGGCAAAGCGTGCTTGCGCAGCGCGATCTCGATTTCCATGCCGGGATCGGCGTAATTGCCCAGCACTTCCACCACGCGTGCGATCGGCTGCGCGTGCTTCGCGGGTTGCACGACGATCTCGGCCATCACGACCTGGCCCGCCCGCGCGTTGAGCGCGTCCCCCGGCGGGATCAGCAACTCCTGGCTGATGCGCCGGTTCTCGGCGGTTACGAACAGCACGCCGCGCTCGCTGTGCAGGCGGCCCACCACGCGCTGATTGGCGCGCTCGAGCACCTCGACGATCTTGCCCTCCGGCCGGCCGCGCCGGTCGGTTCCGGATTCGCGCGCGACCACGCGGTCGCCGTGCAATACCTTGTGCATCTCGTCAGGACCGAGAAAGAGATCGGGCCCCTCATCGTCGCGGATCACGAAACCATAGCCGTCGGGATGGCCCTGCACGCGCCCGGGGATCAGGTCGAGCCGGGTGACGAGGCAGATCGCATCGCGCCGGTTGCGCATGACCTGCCCTTCGCGCTGCATCGCGGCGAGCCGGCGTTCGAACGGTTCACGCTCCGCGTCGGCAATGCCGAGCAGTTGTTGCAGCTTCGCGCTGCTCACCGGCACGCCCTGTGCCTCGAGTGTCTGCAGGATCAGCTCGCGGCTCGGCAGCGGCTCGGCATACTTGCCGCGCTCGCGCTCGAGATGCGGATCGCCGCTGCGCAACGCATTGCTGCGCGCCGGATCGCGCGCGCCGCCCGGCGCCGCCCGGCGCACGGGTGCCGCACGAACACCGTTGCGCTTGCGGCCGCGTGCTGCGGACTGGGCTTTACGAGTTTTCATTTGACAAATGAGCCTTTAATGATTAAATTTGCCCGCCTTGCATGCCCAGATGGCGGAATTGGTAGACGCACCAGG
>Ga0080064_1004120_pt1 | contig 19284 bp, 16 predicted proteins | sample Subgrocontami54m_FD_69260 | JGI IMG/M metagenome (GOLD analysis project Ga0080064, IMG submission 69260) | Subsurface groundwater microbial communities from S. Glens Falls, New York, USA - GMW46 contaminated, 5.4 m (SPADES assembly) (version 2) ...
TGGCTGAGAAAGAGTCACACTGGGGCGATGCAGAAGCCGCGCTGGCGCGCGCCGACATCGTGGTGGACGAAACTTATACCACGCCGTTTATCGAGCATGCTTACCTCGAGCCGGAAGCGGCGCTCGCCTACCGGGACGATGCGGGACAACTGGTGGTGCGATCGGCCACGCAGTACGCGCATCTGCACCGCAGGGCCGTCGCTGAAACCATGGGCCTGCCGATGGAACAGGTGCGCATACAGCCGACGGTGGTGGGCGGCGCCTTCGGCGCCAAGACCGATATTTCCTGCGAGTGCGTCGTGGCGCTGCTTGCCCTGAAGACGGGCCAGCCGGTAAAAATCGTCTACAGCCGTGCCGAGTCCTTTGCTTCCACCACCAAGCGGCATCCGTTTCGCATGCGTTGCCGCACGGGTGTGATGCGCGATGGCCGGCTCACCGCGCTCGCGGCGGAGTTGCTGGCAGATACCGGTGCCTACGCATCGGCTGGCCCCGGGATCATGACTCGGGCCTTCGTATCGCTCGTGGGGCCGTACCAGTTTCCCAATGTCGCGATCCACGGACGAGTGGTCTACACCAACAATCCCACGTCGGGCGCCATGCGAGGCTACGGCGCCACCCAGGTGGCCATCGCCATCGAGTCACAGATGGACATCATGGCGGCCAAGCTGGGTATCGACCCGCTGGAGTTTCGGTTGATGAACCGCCGCAGGTCGAATGCTGCCGACGCGGCGCCTCAGGATGTGGAGCAGGAGGCCGCGTACCTGAAGACCCTCGAGGTTGTGCGTCCCTACTACGCGGAGGCGTTGCGGGCGCGGCAGACCGGTGTCTCCGGCGACGGACGGTGGCGTCGCGGAGTGGGGATCGCCTCGATGCGTTACGGCATCGGCTACAGCGCATGGAAACCGCCGGAAGCTGTGGTCGAACTCGAAAGCGATGGCCGCGTGCGCCTGTTTATCGGGTCCATGGACATGGGACAGGGCACCGACACGGCGCTTGCGCTGATCGCAGCCGGCGAACTCGCGCTGCCGTTTGCCGCGGTGACGGTGGTGAGCGGCGACACGGCGCTCACGCCCGATACCGGCGCGTCTTCCGGCAGCAGGGTGATCTACACCGATGGCAACGCGGTGATGGACGCCGCGGTCCGGCTCAGGGAGGCCGTGCTTTCCACGGCGTCCGGATTGATGGAGATATCCTACGAGAGTCTGGAAATGAAAGACGGACGGGTGGTTCCGCGCAAGGAAACCGGCATCGTTGGCCCTGCGGTTTCGCTGGCGGAAGTGGCGCTCGCCAGGCAGTCCGCGGGACTGCCCCTGCGCTTCACGGGAAATTTTCATCCCGTCAACATGCGCGATTCCCTGAGCGGCAATCCGAGTCCGTATCTCGTGTACGTATCCGCGACCCATGTGGCTGAAGTCGAAGTCGATACGCGGAACGGGACGGTGCGGGTACTGCGGGTCGTGGCGGCGCACGATGTGGGACGCGTCATCTATCCGCAGGGGCTGAAGGGACAGATCGAGGGCGCCGTGTCGATGGGATTGGGTTTCGCACTCAAGGAGGAGTTCCTTCCGGGTGAGACCATGGACTTCACGCAGTACCGTATCCCGACCGCGCGGGATACCCCTGAAGTCGTGCCGCTGATGGTGGAGTTGGGAGACCCCTCGGCGAGCCTCGGCGCAAAAGGCGCAGCGGAGTGTGCGACGGTGGCCGTGGCTCCCGCAATCTTAAACGCGATTGCCGACGCCACGGGGACCCGCGTTCATGATCTTCCTGCTACGCCGCCTCGTCTGCTGGCGCTGATTGGCGGTTTACCCGGCTGATCCGGTAGCGCGCAGCCGGTCCCAGTTTTCCGGTAGCCGGATCTGCTTGCCGACCGGATAGCCGAGAAAAGCGTTGTGCGCGAACACGTACGCGTTGTTGCGCAGCGGATCGCCGGCGACCGCGATCATGAAATCCTCGGCTTTCCACACGATCGGCACCCTGCGGTTGGGATCGTCGGATTCGTGAAACACCGGCGGAATGCGGCCGTGGGTCGCATCGTCCTTCAAGTCCCACACGCCGCGGATGTTCCAGTCGCGCAGCTGGCGCTCGAAATCCCACGCCGGCCGCCGCGCGTGCTCGAAGAGATACTGCTTCACATCGGCCTTCGACCAGCCTGCTTGCGCGATCGTCTCGGCGATGATCGGACTGATCACGACGAGCGGCCGCAGCGTGCCGTTGCCGTGGCTGGTGGTGAACGTGACCTGCCAGTTGTTGAAGCGCTGCACGCTGTCCGCCAGATACGGCAGCATTTCATCGGGCGTGCTGCCCGACACGGATGAGAGCGAGCCGCCGCCGGTGTAGCGCGCAATGGTCACCGTATTGTCGCCGGCCCTGAATCCCATCTCGACGCTGTTGGGCTCCCAGCCGATATTGCTGAGCACGTCCTCGTTTTCCGCGAGCACGACGCGCCACGTGTTGCCGAAGGTCGCCTTGTCGGTCTGGTGCGGCAGAAAACCCGCGACGTTGCGCAGGTAGAGGCGCCAGAAGCGCCCGACCGACGTATTCGGCAGGAAGCCGTCGCGCATTGCGCCCTGCGTGTAGTTGAATCCGAGCTGCTTGATAATCGGGCCGTTGAGTATGATCAGCGTATCGCCGCCTGGCGTGTTGCCGCTGTGCTCGACGCCGTACTCCGGATCGCACATCGCTTCGATCGCCGCGACGAGAACCGGCATGTACTCGGGGCGGCAGCCGGCCATCACGCCGTTGACTGCGACGCTCCAGATAGTCGCGGCGCGCCGGTCGGGAAGCAGCACGCCGAGGACTTCGTCCGGGTCGCGGTCGGTGAAGCGCAGGAAAGATTCGATCTCCTCGCGCGTCGGCGGCACGATCGGCAGACCGTCGGAGAGTTCGTGTGCGTAGAAATAGCGGTTCACTTCCCTGAACCCGCCTTTGACTATGATGTCGCGCGGGCCGGGTTCGGACTGCTCGCCGGCCGCAGCGGGTGCGCGGGTCAGATTGTCGATCACCTGCTGCGCCGTGACGTCGCGAATGTTGTGCCGGATTTCCGCGTCGCTTTGCGCGCCGATGTGGCCGGGAACGAGCGCCAACGGAATGTTCGGCATGCCGAGCCCGACCGAGGTCGCCGCGGCCTGGCGCAGAAAGCCTTCACACGTCAGCGATGAAGTCGGGTAGCCGGCGGCTTCGCACACTGCACTCGCCCGCAACACGGCGGGCGTGCAGCTGCCTCAACACGCCATCCCGGAAATGACGGCGTCGACGCCGAGTTCCTTGAAGCGGGCGGGAAGCGCTGCGAGCGCCACTTTCTCTTCGCCGCCGTGGGTGCTGCCGAATTCGCGCCAGCTCACGAACCTGACGCCCGGATAACGCGCCTTGAGTGCGGCCTCGAGCAATTCGAACACCTGATCGCCCTTGAACAGATAGTCCCAAAGCTGGGCCACCGTTTTTCCCTCGAGCGTCGCGAGGCGCGGTGCGAGCGCCCGCGTGCGCTGCTGGCGCGCGGCGCGCGGCCAGTAGGCTTCGTAGTAGCCGTCGTCAGGCGGGTTCGACATCGTTGTTTCTCCCTGATTGATGCCCTCGCGGATTATACGAATTATTGGTGCGAGGCGGCCCGCGCGTAACGCAAAAAAATGCCGGGCCCTTGCGGGCCCGGCATTTCTCAGTACTAACCGCGTGGATCAGCGGCGGAAACCGCGTCCGCCACCCATCCCGTGTCCGCCGCGACCCATCGGCCCGCGCGCGAGGTGCTGATCGGCGAGGGTTTTCTGCTCGGGCGTGAGCACGGCATAAAGATCTTTCACCGCCGCGGCCATGGTCTCCATGCCGGCGATGCGCTGCTTCGCAAACTCGGTGCGTTGCGCGAGCCGCTCCGGCGCCGATTGTGTCGTGGCGGGCGCCTGGGAGAGCATCTGCGTGCGATGTGCGATCATGGTGTCAGCCTGCTGCCGGGCTTTGGCGGTGAAAGCCTGCCACGCCGTATCCTGATCGGATGTGATCTTGAGTTCGACTTTCAGCGCGGCCAGACGTCCTTCGACCGCTGCAGCGGGGTTGCTCCACATGCCGCCGCGTCCCGCCCCCGGGCCGGAACCCATGGCACTGCGTCCTGCGCCAGGGCCGTGATGCCTCATGCCAGGACCGCCACGTCCCGCGCCGGGGCCGTAACCCATCGCACCGCGGCCGGCGCCTGGACCGCCCGTTGCACCGGGGCAGTCCTGCCACCCGGCTCCCGGGCCCGCGGGCTGCGCGTAAACGAGTGCGCCGGATGCGGCAAGCGCTGCCGCGGCGATTGCGCCAACCAGAATTTTACGGGTGTTGCTCATGATCGATCTCCATTGCGTTGATTAAGGGTTGCCTGAGCCTGCGGACTGATTAACATTGACCGCAGGCTTTACGGGCAGGCTTCATTTGACTCCCCGCGTGTAACGCCGGAATGTCACGCAGGGCCATTTTTGTATCGCAGCCTGTCAGCGGCAGGCCTTGTTACACTGCGATACAATTTTTTTCCCGTGCGGGACGTCGCAGCGGTATACAGACATCATGGATGCGCAAGATCACGTGCTGGTCGTCGATGACGATCTGGAAATCCGCAGCCTGCTGCGCGATTATCTGCAAAAGAACGGCTATCGCGTCACTGCGGTGGCCGATGGCAAGGGCATGTGGGTGGCGTTCGATGCCGCGCGCCCGGACATCGTCGTGCTCGACGTGATGCTGCCGGGCGACGACGGGCTCACGCTGTGCCGCGATATGCGTTCCCGCTCGGAGGTTCCGATCATCATGCTTACCGCGCGCGGCGAGGAAACCGATCGCATCGTCGGCCTGGAAATGGGCGCGGACGATTATCTGCCCAAGCCATTCAATCCGCGCGAGCTGCTCGCGCGCATCAAGAGCATTTTGCGGCGCGCGCGCACGCTGCCCGAGAATCTCCGGCCCGAGGAGGCGCGCGCGATGCGGTTCGCCGGCTGGGTGCTCGATATCGCGACGCGTAATCTGCGTTCGCCGCAAGGCATCGTGGTGGCGTTGAGCGGCACCGAGTTCAAACTGCTGAGGGCGTTTCTCGCGCATCCGAACCGCGTGCTCAATCGCGATCAGCTGATCGATCTGATGCTGTCGCGCGACGCCTCGCCGTTCGACCGCAGCATCGACGTGCAGGTGAGCCGGCTGCGTCACCGCCTGGACGAGGACGCGGCCGAGCCCGCGATCATCAAGACCGTGCGCGGCGAGGGTTATGTGCTGGCGGTAGCGGTCGAGGTGGAAAAATAATGCGCCTGCTGCCGCGTTCGCTGTTCGCGCGCATGGTGCTCATCCTGCTTGGGGGGCTGATGGCCGCGCAGCTGCTGAGCTTCGCGATTCACTGGCAGGAACGCGGTGAATTCATCCTGCGGGCGATGGGCACGCGCTCCGCCCAGCGCATCGCCGATATCGTCAGGCTGCTCGATTCGATTGCTCCCGCTGACCGCGCCAGAATCGTGAGCGTGCTCAACTCGCCACCGCTGCGGATTTCGCTCGGTGAGCCACCGCTCGCGCCCGTCGCAGGTGACGCCGAAAAAGAGGACCAGGCAGCCCAGTACGCGGCCGTGCTGAAGCGCGCTTTGGGGGACAACTATCCGCTCGTCGTGAACGTCACCGATGCGCGTCCCTGGGGCGGACCGGGGCCGGGATACGGCATGGGGCCCGGTATGATGGGAGGTCCCGGCAGGTGGGGGACGGACGCGGGCACCCCCGGACAGGTTCCGCCGGGCGCCTTCGGACCGGGAATGCATCGCTACGCGCGGATTTCGCTCATCGTGCAGGCCCGTCTGCAGGACGGCACGCTCGTGACCTTCGATTCGCGGCAATCGTCCGAGTCCGTCAACTGGCCGTATCGGTTGCTGTTGAGCCTGCTCGTGCTGCTCGCGGTGGTGTTTGCGGTGACGCTCGTCGCGGTGCGTTGGGTGACGCGGCCGCTCAAGACGCTCGCGGAGGCCGCCCAGAGCCTGGGGGATGACCTCAACCGTCCGCCGCTCGAGGAGCAGGGGCCGATCGAAGTGAGCAGCGCGGCGCGCGCGTTTAACACGATGCAGCGGAAGCTCGTCAAGTTCATCGCCGAGCGCACGCGGATTTTTGCGGCGATGTCGCACGATCTCAAGACGCCGATTACGCGGCTGCGGCTGCGCGCGGAGTTGCTCGACGATCCCGAACTGCGCGCCAAATTCGAGAAGGACCTGCAGGAAATGGAAGCCATGGTGAGCGCCGCGCTTGACTTCATGCGCGGACTCGACCTGCGGGAGCCTCAACAGCCGCTCGACGTGATGGCGCTGCTCGAAAGTCTCCAGGCGGACGCGCGCGAGGTCGGTGGGCAGGTTGAGATCGAGGGTGCGGCGCGCATGCCTTATCGTGGCCATCCGCAGACGCTAAAGCGCTGCCTGCGGAATCTGATCGACAACGCCGTAACGTACGGCAACTCGGCGACCATCATCGTGGCGGACACCGCGGAGCACCTTCGCATCTGTGTGCGCGACGAGGGACCGGGCATACCCGAAGCGGAACTCGAACTCGTGTTCGAGCCCTTCCACCGTCTCGAAGTCTCGCGTAACCGCAGCACGGGAGGCACGGGCCTGGGGCTGACAATCGCGCGCAATATCGCGCGGGCACACGGCGGGGAACTCGTGCTGCGCAACCGGCCGGCGGGCGGGCTCGAAGCCGTGCTGACTCTGCCGCGAGCGGAAAAAACGTGAGGGCGTGAGATATGGCCTCACGGATTTTTGCATGCGAAGGTCGGCATTTTTCGGTATATTGAAGGCAAATACCAAGATTGAAGTCAAATACCAGAACGAGGAGAGGCTCATGCACAACCGTAATCTTGTTTTCCGCGTAATTTCAGTGTTGGTCATGGCGCTTGCGGCGGGGGCCGCGCCGGCGGCGCAGCCGGACTACCCGAACCGGCCGATCCGGCTGCTCACGCCGGCGGCACCGGGAGGCACGACCGACATACTCGCGCGGCTGTTCGGTGCGCGGCTGGCCGACGTGTTCAAGCAGCAGATCGTGGTGGACAACCGCGCCAGCGCGTCCGGCGTGATCGCCGGGGAGATTACGGCCCATGCGGCGCCCGACGGCTACACGTTGTTGCTCGCGTACCACCAGCACACGGTCAATGCGGCGCTGATGTCCAAGCTGCCGTACCATCCGGTGAACGACTTCACGCCGATCACGCAGATCACGGCTGCCGGGCTGCTGCTGGTGGTGAATCCGTCGTCGCCGCCGAAGAACGTGAAGGAGTTCCTGGATTGGACCCGGAATTTCAAGGGCGCGCTCAACTTCGGCTCGGCGGGTCTCGGCAGCGGCGGCCACCTCGCGGGCGAGCTCTACAACCTAATGGCGGGAGTCAAGGCGCAGCACATTCCTTACAAGGGCACGGGACCGGCGATCATCGATCTGCTGGCCGGGCACTACCATTACAATTTCATGGGCATGGCGGGCGCGACGGCGCAGATGCGCGGCGGCAAGCTGCGCGGGCTCGCGGTCACCGCGCCCAAGCGCGTCGCGACTCTGCCCGACATTCCGGCGATGTCCGAAGTGCTGCCGGGTTTCGAGATCGTCGGCTGGTACGGCGTGATCGGGCCGGCCAAATTGCCCAAGGCCATCGTCACGCGGCTGCACGACGAGATCGTCAAGATCCTCAGACAGAAGGACATCACCGACCGCATCCACGCGGACGGCGCGGAACCGGTCGGCAGTTCGCCCGAGGTCTTCCGCAAGTACATGCTCGCCGACGTCGCCAAATGGGCAAAACTCGTGAAAGAGAGCGGCGCGAAGCTCAATTGATGCCTGAGGAGAAACGGGATGGCCCAATCCTACGAATTCCGCGGCAACGCCTATCGCAAGCTTGCCGAGCTGAACGCCTGGACGAAGCAAGGCCACGAGGCAGCGCTTGAACCTGACCTGCCGATTCTCGATCCACACCATCACGTGTGGGACGACGAACGCGGCCGCTATTTGATTCACGAACTCGCCGAGGACGTTGACACCGGCCACAACATCGTCGCTACCGTGTTCATCGAGGCCGGTTCGATGTACCGCGCCGGCGGCCCGGTTGCCCTGCGGCCCGTGGGTGAGGTCGAGTTCGTCAACGGCATCGCCGCGATGAGCGCGAGCGGCCGCTACGGCAAGTCACGCCTGTGCGCCGGCATCGTCGGTCACGGCGACCTCATGCTCGGTGATCAGGTCCGGCCCGTGCTGGAAGCGCTGATCACGGCAGGCAACGGGCGGATGCGGGGCATCCGCCACGGCGTGGTGTGGGATACCGGCAACGCCGCGAAGTTTGGCCGGCGCCAGGTACCGCGGCACCAGGTGCTTGACCCTGTCTTTCGCCGGGGCTTCGCGCATCTGCAGCCGCTCGGGCTGTCGTTCGAGTCGTGGCAGTTCCATCCCCAGCTGCCCGACCTGGTGGACTTGCTGCGCGTTTTCCCCGATACCAACGTCATCCTCAACCATGTGGGCGGGCTGCTCGGCGTTCCGCCGCACGACGGCAATCGCGACGAGGTCTTCGCGATCTGGCGCGGCCACATCCGCGAGCTGGCGCAGTTCCCCAATCTGAGCGTCAAGGTCGGCGGGTTGGGGATGCTGTATTGCAACTGGGATTTCCACTTGCGTGACGTCCCGCCATCGTCGGAGGAACTGGCCGCAGCATGGCGCCCTTACGTCGAAACCTGCATCGAGGCATTCGGCCCCAACCGGTGCATGATGGAAAGCAATTTCCCGGTGGACAAGCAATCGTGCGGCTATGGCGTGTTGTGGAACGCCTTGAAACGGATCACGCAGGGCTGCTCGGCGGCGGAGAAAGCTGCGCTGTATTGCGGCACTGCCGCGCGGGTTTACCGCATGGCCGTCTGAAGGGCCGCTTTTGCGCAGTATTCCGACCTTTGCGAGCGCCGTGCTCGAAGTCAACGACACGGTCGAGGCCAACGAACTTTTCCAGCGCAATGGCTGGACGGACGGGTTGCCGGTGATTGCGCCGACCGAGGATGCGGTCGCCCGCTTTCTCGACGCAGGTATGCTGAGCGCCGCTGATGTCATTGGTGTCGAGCCCGTTCGCCGCCGCCGGATCACCGCTGAAAAAGTGGCGATTGCCGCAGTGATGGCCGGCTGCCTCCCTGAGTATATGCCGGTCGTTGTTGCAGCCATCAAGGCGATGTGCCAGCCGGAATACGCGCTGCACGGCAGTACCGCCAGCACCGGCGGCAGCGCCCCGTTTATCGTGGTGAATGGGCCGATTCGTCTGCGCATCGGCATGAACGCCACGCACAATGCATTAGCCAACGCGAGCCGCGCCAACGCCACCATCGGCCGCAGCGTGCGCCTGGTCCTGCTGAACGTTCTCGGCGGGGTTCCCGGGCAGCTGGATCGCTCGACGCTGGGACATCCGGGCAAGTTCACGTTTTGCGTCGCCGAGGACGAGGAGGACTCTGCATGGCTGCCGCTGTCGGTCGAACGAGGCGTGCCGGCGGGGACATCAGCGGTGACCGTGATGCAGGTGGAATCGCCGCATCAGATCATGAATGAATGGACCCACGATCCCAGGGAAATCCTGGATACCTACATTGCGGCGATCCGCAGCAACATGCTGACCTACTCGATCTGGGAGGGGAATTACGCATTCGTGATCCCGAAGCAGCACCGCGAGATTTTCGCTGCCGCAGGATGGAGCAAGCAGAACATCCGCGAGTACACGTTCGAGGCTGCGCGGGTAAAACGTGGAGAGTGGCGATGGGTCGGCAAGGCCGCGGTCGCGGGTCGCAAGGATGAAGAGCGGGTCTACCGCGCACTGCGCTCGCCGGACGACCTGCTCGTCGTCGCTGCGGGCGGGCCGGCGGGCGGATTCGGCGCCATTGTTCCGCCGTGGTATGGAAAAAAATCGCTTGCTGTTACCGTTCCGGTCGGCGCGTGAATGCGCGCAAACACAAGGAGGAGATACCCATGACGCTCAGAGTACTGGATCCGCGGCAGGCGGCTCAAGGCGAAGCGATGCGGATGGCTCCTGCACTGCCTTCATTGAGTGGCGCGGTCGTTGGCCTGCTCGATAACGCCAAGATCGGCACGCAGCGATTGTTCGATTTTGTCGAGGAGATACTGCGCGAGGAACATGGCGTTCGCGAGTTTATCCGCCGGCGCAAGCCCGATGCCTCCCGGCCGGTGCCGCCCGCAATGCTCGCCGAGCTGAGCAGCGCGGACGCGATCCTCTCCGCGATCGGCGACTGAGGAAGTTGCTCGTCGTGCAGTCTGCACGACGCGATTGAAGCCGAACGGCTGGGCATTCCGGCCGTCGCCATCATAACCGACCGCTTTGTGCGCAGTGCGGAGCTGGTGGGCCAACTGAACGGCTTGCCAGGCTACCCGTTTGCGGTGATAGCCCACCCGGTCGCCAACAACGACGACGCGGTGCTGCGCATTAAAGCGCAGGCCGCCGTGCGGGACATCGTGCCGCTTCTGATTGCGCGCAGGGGCTGACCTGCGTCTATTCGATGCGGGCGCCCGAAAGCTTCACGACTTGTTCGAGCCGGTCGTAATCGGCCTTCAGCATCTTGGTGAAGTCCTCGGGGGTCGCGTACATGGGATCGAGCGTCTGGGCCGAAAGCTTCGCGGCGACATCGGGATCCGCCACCGCTTTCTTGAGTTCGGCGTTGAGCTTGTCGATGACCGGTTTCGGTGTGCCGGCCGGCGCAAAAATCGCAAACCACGAGACGAAATCGAAATCCTTCACGGTTTCAGCGATGGCGGGGATGTCCGGAAACTGCGTGGTTCGCGTGGCCGAGGACACCGCGATGGGCCGCAGGCGACCCGACTTGAGGAAGGGGTAAAGTTCCGCGATCGGCGTGAGTATCGCATGGACCTCGCCGCCCATCATCGCGAGCACCGCCGGGGCGCCGCCCTTGAAGGGGACATGAGTCATCTTCAATCCGGTGATGTTGGCGAAAGAGCTCATGGAAAGATGCTGGAAGGCGCCGATGCCGGCCGAGCCGTACAGGATGTCACCGGGCCGCGCTTTCGCCAGGGCGATGAAGTCTTGCGTCGTGCGCACCGGCATCGAGGGGTGCACGGCGAGCATGCCCACCAGCCGCGCCACCGGCGTTATCCCGATGAAGTCCTTCAGCGGGTCGTACGCCATCTTTTTGTAGAGGTGCGCATTGGCAAGGAACGTCTGCGAATACACCATGAGCGTATACCCGTCGGGCGGGCTCTTCGCCACGATCTCGGCGCCGATCATCCCGGCCGCGCCGGCCCGGTTGTCGATCGGGAACTGCTGGTTGAGCTGCTCGCTCATTTTCTGAAACACGAACCGCGCGGTGACATCGGTCGCGCCGCCGGGCGGAAACACCACGACAACCCGCACCGGCTTCGACGGGTACGGCTGCGACCACGCCGTGCCGCACGCGAACACAATGAGCCCTACGAATGCGCCCAACAATCGAATCGTACTCATGCCATTTCTCCTCCTGGTCAGTTCGAGCATTACCGGTCATGGATTCTTTTGCCGTGCCTTCTTTATTGAGCACGTTGCCTGGTCGCGCCTCATGGCGGCCGGGAACCAGCCGCCATGAGGCGCGCGCCTATGCTACGGGAGTAACATGATAAAAAACAACCATGATCGTAGTATGGGTAAGGCGACAGGGCGCGCCAGCACTCGGTTGTTGCCGGGCAATAGATGTGAGACAGTCTAAGCAAGACCAGCCGAGATAAAGGAGATATTGCCGTGGAATCCCGTGTTGAGCCGATAGCCTTGCCCCAAAAACTTCACATCGGCGTGGTGGTAAAGGACATGGACAGTACCATCCAACGCCTGACTTCAACCTTCGGCATCGGCCCGTGGGACATCAAGGAGCGGCGCTACCCCGAAGCGCAAGTGGTGGTAGGGAAGGGGCCCTTTTCGTACAGGGTCGCTTTTGCGGACCTGGGACCCATTGAGCTGGAGCTGATCGAGGTCCTTGAGGGCAGCACCATCCACGCCGATTTTCTGAACGCGCGAGGCGAGGGGATCCATCACATAGGCTTTCGCGTCCAAGACCTGGAAAACACCGTAACCACATTGCAGCAGCAGGGGATTGGCGTCCTGCAGAGCGCCTTCAGAGAAGGGTCCCGTTATGTCTACATGGATCCCACCGAACTCGGCGGGATCATGTTCGAGTTTGTCGAGAGGTCAGCAAACTATAAAGCCTGACTGACGCAAGTCCTTTGGTGTCACGGCCGTTGCAATCAGAACTTCGCGGATGCGCTCTGACGCAGCAGGTTGACGCCGACCAGCAGTGCCGGGATGCCGCACACGATAAAGCCGAGGCCGTAGCTGCCGGTGAGGCCGAGAAGGGCCGAATACATCAGCGGTCCGGCCAGCGCGCCGACCTGGCCGAAGGAGAGCACGCCGCCGGTGACCGCGCCACGCATGCCCTCTGGCGCCGCGCGCGCGGTTTCGGACAGGAGAATGCCGTGCCAGGATAACGCCGTGGCGCTGACCACGCCGGCGACCAGGCCGACCAGAAGCGTCGGCCAGCCTTCGCTGCAAAGACCGAGGAGCCCTACGCTTCCAGCCATGCCGAGGGAAAGGCCCGCCATGATCAGGCGCGGGGGGATATAGCCGCTGCCGAGCCATCCCCAGACGATGCGGCCGGGCACCGCCACCGCCACTGCCGCCGAAAAAACGAAGCCTGCGGCCACCAGCGTGTAACCGATGGTCGTCAGGTAGACGACGAAATACGCCGTGACAACGGCCTGCACGCCGTTGAAGGCAAGGCAGGCGAAGGACAAGGCGCGCAGGCCAGGCGTGCCCAGTACCGAGGTCAAAGTCGCCCTGAAATCCGATATCCGGAAGGTGCGTGTCGGCACCCGGTCGAAGTCGAAGATCCTGCGCAGGGGCTGCAGCATCAGAACGAAGACGGCGCACGCCCCCGCGCCGAGCAGCATCGTGCCGCGCCAGCCTATCCATTCCGTCAGTTGCGGCCCCAGCGCCCCGCCCAGCAGCAGGCCGGCCGGCACCGCGGTCTGCTTGATGGAGAACACCAGAGGCAGGTAGTCCGGCGGCGAGCAGCGGCCAAGCAGATGAGAGCTGGCCGGTGTGGACACGGCCGCGCCGCCCCCGCTGATGATCGCGGACAAGACGAGCATCAGCGGCGTTCCCAGCGTCGCCAGCGCGATGCCGGCGGCCAGCATGACGAGGGCCACCTGGCTCATGCGCAAGGCGCCATAACGCACGATGAAGCCGCCGCAACCGAGCTGAGCAAAGAGCGCGGCAAAGGCTGTCAGGCCGAAATAGATGCCGACCCAGGCCGGATCGATCCGCAGATCCGCGATGATCGCCGCTGCGATTACCGCGGGCAGCGTCCGGCCGAGCGCGACGAAGGTCTGCTGCAGGAACATCGCCCCGAGGGCCAGGAAGAGATGATTCACGAGGCGTGTGACTTTCCCGGTTTTCGCATTTATTCGCTCCTGGCAACCCGGAAACCGCGAATGTAGACCCGGATCACGGTGGGACTCCCGACGCGGTACGCGGCGCGCAAGCCCGGTGGAGCGTCTTCCCAGGAACCGCCGCGCACCACGCGCAGGAAACAATCGCCGGCAGCCCATGCGCTTCCGTCCGCTGGTGCGCCGGCGTAGTTCCCGCTCCAGCAGTCCTGCGTCCACTCCCACACGTTGCCTAACATATCGTAGAGACCGAACGCATTGGCGCGATAACTTCCAACCGGGGCGGTGTAGGCGTGTCGGTCATTGCAATTGGCGATCGCCCAGTTGCCCGCGCCCGGCACTTGCGCTTCGGTTGTCAGATCAGCCCCGTTGGCAAAGCCGCAGGACAGATCCTCTGCATCGCCCCAAAAACGCGCCGCCGTCGTGCCTGCTCTCGCCGCGTATTCCCATTCGGCTTCGGTGAGCAAACGATAATGCCTGCCGGTCTTCTGACTGAGCCATCTTGCATAGGCGCTGGCGTCGTCCCAACTGACGCACGCCACGGGGTGCGGGTCGTCCTGTGCATAGCCGGGATTGCGCCAGTCTTTCGCCGGGTCTTTCTCAAACTCGTCGCCGGTCCAGACGAAACAGCCGTCACTGCTGCGGCCTGTCGCCTCTGCGAACACCCGGTACTGCCCGCGTGTTACCTCAAATTTTCCCGCGGAAAAACGCTTCACATCCACCTCGTGCGGCGGCTGGCTGCGGTTGCGAAACTGATCGGACAGGTTTTCGCGCTCCTCTTCACCCGGCGCCGCCCCCATGACAAACCGCCCCGCTGGAATTACCACCATCTCCGGGCAATCGGCGCAGTCCCTGAAGACCGCACCCGAAGCCCTGCCAGGGAGGGGCTGCGCGGCCGTCACCGGTTGCAGCGCAACGAACATCAGTACGGAAACGAGGACCCATTTCATCGCGTCACCGCTCCACACAGAGAAATCCCGCCAAATGCCGATGCCAATTATAATCCGTTGAATTCAGTTAAGAGCTTTACGTAACTTCGGGAGGAAGACGGTGCAGCGCAAAGAACTCGGCATTGCGGTGGTAGGCGCGGGCAGGATCGGTACATTGCGCGCGCGGCTTGCGGCGAAACATCCGTCGGTGAATTTCCTCGCGATTTCGGACCGCGACCCCGCGCGCGCGCGTTCGCTCGCCGAGCAGGCCGGCGCCGACTTTCACTCGGGCGATAACATCGAGATCATTTCGCGGCCGGAAGTGACCGCGGTCATTGTCTCCACGCCCGAGGGCGAGCACGCCGCCGCGGTGTGCAAGGCGCTGGAGCTCGGCAAGCCGGTGCTGGTCGAGAAACCGATCGCGCTTACTCTCGAGGATGCCGACCGGATTCTCGCCACGCTCAGGCAGACGGGCGGCAGCCTTCGCGTGGGCTACAGCCGCCGCTTCAAGGAATGCTTTCTGCGCGCGAAGGAGCAAATGGTGCAGGGGCGGCTGGGACGGGTCGTCGGCGGCACCGCACGGGTCTACAATTCGCGCGCCCAGGCATTCTCGATTCTGAAACGCGATCCGCACGCCACGCCGGTCATGGACGTGCTGACGTATTACGTGGACCTGATGTGCTGGTTTCTGGAAGGCAATCCGCCGGTGGAAGTCGTGGCGCGCGGGCAGACCGGCATTTTCAAGGAGGCGGGTTACAGCGCGCATGACGTGACATGGGCCATCGTCACGCTGGCTGATGGTGCGGTGATCAACCTTGGCGTGAGCTATGCGCTGCCGACCCGCTACCCGACGTTGGGGCAGTCAGACCGGGTCGAACTGCTGGGCTCCGAAGGCACGATGATCATCGATGACGATCATCTCGACCACCTGATTTTTTCCGAGAAGGGCATTCCGCACGCCTATGTGCCCGATCATCAGGTCAACATGGCGTTTCTCGGCAGCAACACGGCGGGCGACTGGGCGGTCGGCGACTTCTGGGGCCCGCTCGGCAATGAGACTCGCGCGTGGCTCGATCATCTGGTGACGGGAAGTCCGACCGTGCACACCACGCCCGGGCAGGCGCGCATCAATCTCGAGACGACAATCGCGATCGAGCGCGCGGTCGCAACCGGCAAGTCCGTGCGGCTGCCGCTCGAAACCTGATTCGCAGCCGCCGCCTTCGGCGATATTTCTAATCCGGCTTGAGGCCGACCTGCTGGGCAACCTTGCCCCACGTGTTCATTTCTCTTTTCACGAAGGCGGCGAATTCGTCGGACGTGTTCCCTACCGGAATCGCGCCCTGCCCGGAAAGCTTTTCACTCATGTCCGGCAGCTTGATGATGCGCGCGATTTCCCGGCTGAGCTTGGCGAGCACGTCCTTGGGCAGTTTGCCGGGCGCGAATACGCCGTACCATTCGTAAGTATCAAATCCCGGCACGCCGGACTCGGCGAACGTCGGTGTGTTGGGCAATCCCGGCGAGCGTTTCGTCGCGGTGGTCGCGATCGCTTTGAGGCGTCCGCTGTTGATGTGCGCCAGCACGCCCGGCGGGCCGCTGATCAGGAACTGCACCTGGCCCGCGATCAGATCGGCGATCGCGGGCGCGCCGCCCTTGTAGGGAATATGCTGGATGTTTATGCCGGCGGTGAGCTTCAGCATTTCCATCGACAGATGGCCGGAGGTGAGCGGTCCCGGCGAGCCGTAATTGAGCGAACTGGGTTTGGCTTTGGCGAGCGCGATTACCTCCTGCAGGTTTTTCGCGGGAACTTTCGGGTTCATGGTCATGACACCCGGCACGATCACCATCAGCGTCACCGGAGTGAAGTCTTTGAGCGTGTCGTAGGGCAGATCCTTCAGCACGAAAGGATTGACGATATGCGGTGTCAGCAGGGTGCCGACGGTATGGCCGTCGGGGTTGCCTTTAGCCACGATGTCGCTGCCGATCACGAACGCGCCGCCGGGACGGTTGTCGACGATCACCTGCTGGCCCCAGGCTTCATTGAGTTTCTGGGCCACCAGCCGCGTTATCATGTCCGCGGTGGCGCCGGCGGGAATCGGCACGATCCAGCGGATCGGACGCGTCGGATAATTTTGCGCGTTTGCAAAGGGTGTGCCGATGATCGTTCCCAATGCCGCCAGCATGAGCAAACCAAACTTTCCGAAAGTATTCATGAATCTCCTCCAGTAACGAGTTTTACCCGTGGATAATCTTAACAACAAAGCGCCTATGCAGGGAAATTAACCGTTTGTCGAAAATCGCCACCGTAGTCATGATTCCGTCATGCCGGAGCATTCGGAGGTCACTCCTTCAGGCATAAGTATAAGGACTCACCGCGGATCGGGCGAGGTTGGATAGAATGCGGTCTGGGCAAAAATAGCGCAACCGGGAAAAGGCTGATGAAGGAAGCAAAATATCGTCTCGCGGTGGATGTCGGCGGAACTTTCACCGACCTCGTGATACTGAACGAGAATACGGGTCACATCCAGACGCTGAAGGTTTCGTCCACGCCGCGCGAACCGTCGGAGGCCGTGTTGAACGGCGTGCGCCGGGCGCGCGATGAACTCGGCCTGGAGCTTGCGCGTGTAAGCCAGTTCACGCATGCCACCACGGTCTGCTCGAATATCGTGCTGCAGGGCGTGGGCGCGCGCACCGGGTTGCTCGTGACCGAGGGTTTCCGCGATCTGCTCGAGATCCAGCGCCATAAACGTTACCGCCTGTTCGACCAGGCTTATCAGAAAATCCAGCCGCTGGTGCCACGCCGGCTCGCGTTTGACGTCCCTGAGCGGATCGATGCGAGCGGCGCGGTGATCAAGCCTCTGGATGAGGCGGCGCTGGCGCAGGCGCTGCGGGAATTGGCCGCCGAACGCATCGAAGCGCTCGGCATCTGCTTCCTGTTTTCATTCAGGAACGCCAGTCATGAGAAGCGGGCAGGCGAGATCGCGCGGGAGATTCTGCCGAACTGTTTCATAACCTTGTCCAGCGAAATCTATCCGCAGTACCGCGAGTATGAGCGGACCAGCACTACGGTGGTCAACGCCTATCTCGGTCCGCGGGTGTCCACTTATCTCGAGCGCATGAGCAATGCGCTGGCCGATGTCGGGGTTGGTGTGCCATTGCATATGATGCAGTCGAACGGCGGGATCATTTCCTGGACGGAAGCGACCTTGATGCCCTGCCGTATCGTCGAATCCGGGCCGGCCGCAGGGGTCATTGCCGCGGCGCATTTCGGCAAGCTCGCGGGACGCACGAATCTGATTTCCTTCGACATGGGCGGCACGACGGCGAAAGCGGGGCTGATTGAAAACGGTGAAGTCCGCCAATCGGCAGGACAGGAACTCGGGGCGGGCATCAACATTTCACGCATCCTGCAGGGCGGCGGCTATTTCGTCGGCGCCGCGACGGTGGATCTGGCGGAAGTCGGGGCGGGAGGCGGATCGATCGCGTGGCTGGATACCGGGGGCGTGCTGAAGGTCGGGCCGCAGAGCGCCGGCGCGGATCCCGGCCCGATCGCTTACGGACTCGGCGGCGACCGCGTCACCGTCACCGACGCCAACCTGCTGCTCGGGCGCATCCCGGTGGAGTATTTCCTGGGCGGCGAGATGCGGCTGGACCTCGCGGCAGCCCGCAGCGCGGTGCATAAACAGCTCGCTGAACCGCTCGGCATCAGCGTGGAGGAAGCCTGCGCCGCGGTCATCGAGGTCGCCAATGCGAGCATGCTGAAAATGCTCCGCATCGTCACCGTGGAAAAGGGCTGCGATCCGGGAGATTTTTCGCTGGTAGCCTTCGGTGGCAATGGTCCCGTCCACGGCATAGAACTCGCGGGCGATCTCGGCATACATGAAGTCATCGTGCCGCCGTCGCCGGGTCTGCTCTCGGCACAGGGACTGCTCGTTGCCGATATACGCTATGACTTCCGGCAGACCCACGTGGAGCCGGTCGTCAGTGGCGATATCGATGCAATCGAGCGCCTGCTGCGCGCGCTCGAGACGCGTGGACGGCAGGCGCTGCAGCGTTACGGCCTCGCCGACGACACCATCGCATTTTTGCGCTCGGCGGATATGCGTTACCGGCGCCAATCGTACGAAATCAACGTGCGCTTGCCGGACGGCGCACTGAACTCTACACATCAGCCGGCGCTGGCGGAGACGTTTCATCAGGTGCATGAGCGTCTCTACGGTCGAAGAGATGAGGCGGGCATGGTCGAATTCGTGACACTGGTGGTGACGGCGGTGGGCAACACCCGGCGTCTCGAGTATCAGCCATTGCCGGCGGGCGACGGCTCGGTAAAACATGCCATCAAGTCCGAGCGCAGGGTTTTTTTCAGGGACTCCGGGATTACGGAGTGTTCCTGCTACGACCGGGCGTTGCTGCGCGCGGGCGACACCCTGCCGGGGCCGGCGCTGATCGAAGCGGCGGATTCGACCACCCTGGTGCCGCCCGGCTGGATGGTACATTGCGATGCCATGGGCAACCTCATGATCACGCGTGAAAGGCAGACACCATGAACGCGCCTCGACACACCACGCTAGACGCGTTCCGGCTGGAGATACTGGCGAACGCGCTCAACGCGATTACCGAGGAAATCCAGCTCACGTTGCTGCGCTCCGCCTACTCCCAGGTCGTCAAAGAGGCCCAGGATGCGTCGTGCGCGATTTTTACTGCCGAGGGGCGCATCGTGGCGCAACCCGTAGTCGTTCCCGGCCGTCTGGGGTCGATGCGCTTCATGCTGGAAGAAGTGCTCAAGGAATTTCCGCTCGAAACGCTGCGGGCGGGAGACGTTTTCATCACCAACGATCCGTATCGCGGCGGCAGCCATCTTCCGGACATCGCGGTATTCCGGCCGATTTTCTACGACAACCGGCTGGTCGCTTTTGCGGGGTGCCTGATTCATTAC
>Ga0080064_1004121_pt1 | contig 19280 bp, 19 predicted proteins | sample Subgrocontami54m_FD_69260 | JGI IMG/M metagenome (GOLD analysis project Ga0080064, IMG submission 69260) | Subsurface groundwater microbial communities from S. Glens Falls, New York, USA - GMW46 contaminated, 5.4 m (SPADES assembly) (version 2) ...
GCTGCTCCGACATCCGCGGGCCCGTGCTCGCGCGGGCCCGGCAGATGGAGGAGGAGGGCCATCGCATCCTCAAGCTGAACATCGGCAACCTCGCGCCGTTCGGATTCGACGCGCCCGACGAGATGCGCCACGACGTGATCGTGAACCTCTCGAACGCCTCCGGCTATACGGATTCCAAGGGCCTGTTCGCGGCGCGCAAGGCGATCATGCACTACACGCAGGAGAAGAAGATCGCCGGCGTGGACCTCGACGACATCATCATCGGCAACGGCGTCTCGGAGCTGATCGTGATGTCGATGCAGGGGCTGCTCGAGGACGGCGACGATGTGCTGATCCCGGCGCCGGACTATCCGCTGTGGACCGCTGCGGTGCGCCTCGCCGGCGGCACGCCGCGCCATTACCTCTGCGACGAAGGCAACGGCTGGCTTCCGGACACCGCCGACATCCGCGCGAAGATCGGCAAGCGCACGCGCGCCATCGTGGTCATCAACCCGAACAATCCGACCGGCGCGCTCTATCCGGAGGACCTGCTGCGCGAGCTGGTGGACATCGCCCGGGAGCACCGGCTGATCGTGTACGCGGACGAGGTCTACGACAAGACCCTCTACGACGGCGCGACCCATACCTCCATCGCCTCGCTCGCCGGGGACCTGCTGTTCGTCACCTTCAACGGCCTGTCGAAGAACTACCGCGCCTGCGGCTACCGCACCGGCTGGCTGGTCGTGTCGGGCGAAAAGCATCTGGCGCAGGACTACATCGAGGGGCTGGACATCCTTGCCTCCATGCGGCTGTGCGCGAACGTACCCGGCCAGTACGCCGTCCAGACCGCGCTGGGCGGCTACCAGAGCATCTACGACCTGGTGGCGCCGACCGGGCGCCTGTGCCGCCAGCGCGACCTCGCCTGGCAGCTGGTCACGCAGATTCCCGGCGTGTCCTGCGTCAAGCCGAAGGCGGCGCTGTACCTGTTCCCGCGCCTGGACCCGAAGCTGTACCCGATCAAGGACGACCAGGCGTTCGTGCTCGAGCTCCTCGAGGAAGAGCGGGTGCTGGTGGTGCAGGGCACGGGCTTCAACTGGCCGCATCCGGACCACTTCCGCCTGGTGTTCCTGCCCAACAGCGACGATCTCACCGAGGCGATCGGCCGGATCGCGCGCTTCCTGGAAGGCTACCGGAGGCGCAACGCGTGATCGCGATCGTCGAGGTGACCGACGCCGCCGGGCGCATCGTCGAGCCGGGCTGGCTGGCGAGGGCGGAAGCGGTCCACCGCCAGCTGCGGTCCGCGCTGCCGTCGGACTACGCGGCCAGGATGCAGCGCGTGTTCGCGGGCGGCGGCCGCATGTGCGTGGCGGCGGTCGGCGACAGGGTCGCCGGCGTGGCGGTGTACCGCATCTACGAGGACACCGCGAACGGCCTGAAGATGTACGTCGATGACCTGGTCACCGACGAGCGGGAGCGCTCGCGCGGTTTCGGGCACGCGCTCATGGAGCATCTGCAGGGCGTCGCGCGCCGCGCCGCCTGCGTGGCGTTCACGCTGGACTCGGGAACGCATCGCCAGCAGGCGCACAAGTTCTATTTCCGCGAGGGCATGGTCGTCCCCGCATTTCACTTTGCAAAGCCACTGAAATGAAACCCATCAGCGTCGGACTGCTAGGCATCGGCACCGTGGGCGGGGGCACCTGGAACGTGCTCGCGCGCAACCAGGAGGAGATCACGCGCCGCGCCGGCCGAGGCATCGAGATCACCGTCGTCGCCGACAAGGACCTCGAGAAGGCGAAAAAGCTGACTGCGGGGCGCGCCCGGGTCACGGGGGACGCCTACGAGGTGGTGCGCGACCCGAACGTGGACATCGTCATCGAGCTGATCGGCGGCTACGGCGTCGCGAAGGATCTCGTGCTCGCCGCGATCGCGAACGGCAAGCACGTGGTCACCGCCAACAAGGCGCTGCTCGCGCTGCACGGCAACGAGATCTTCGCCGCCGCGCAGGAAAAGGGCGTCATGGTCGGCTTCGAGGCGGCCGTGGCGGGCGGCATCCCGATCATCAAGGCGCTGCGCGAGGGCCTCACCGCGAACCGCATCGAATGGATCGCCGGGATCATCAACGGCACCTCCAACTTCATCCTGTCGGAGATGCGCGACAAGGGCCTGCCCTTCGACGAGGTGCTGAGGGAGGCGCAGGCGCTCGGCTACGCCGAGGCCGACCCGACCTTCGACATCGAGGGCGTCGACGCCGCGCACAAGCTCACCATCATGTCGGCGATCGCCTTCGGCATCCCGATGCAGTTCGACCTCGCCTACAAGGAGGGGATCGCCAAGCTGACGCGCGAGGACATCCGCTACGCCGAGCAGCTCGGCTACCGCATCAAGCTCCTGGGCATCACCAAGAAGACCTCGGAGGGCATCGAGCTGCGCGTGCATCCGACGCTCATCCCCACGCGCCGGCTGATCGCCAACGTCGAGGGCGTCATGAACGCGGTGCTGGTGAAGGGCGACGCGGTGGGCGCCACGATGTACTACGGCGCGGGTGCCGGGGCCGAGCCCACGGCGAGTTCCGTGGTCGCCGACCTCGTGGACATCACGCGCCTGCACACCGCGGACCCGGACCACCGCGTGCCCCACCTCGCGTTCCAGCCCGACCGGCTCGCCGCGACGCGCGTGCTGCCGATGGACGAGGTGATCACCTCCTATTACCTGCGCATGCGCGTGGCCGACCGGCCGGGGGTGCTCGCCGACATCACGCGCATCCTCGCGGACCTTTCGATTTCGATCGACGCCATGGTGCAGAAGGAGCCCGCGGAAGGCGAAGAGCAGGTCGACATCATCCTGCTCACCCACGAAACGCGCGAAAAGAACATCAACGCCGCGATCGCGAGGATCGAGGCGCTGTCCGTGGTGAGCGGCAAGGTGACCCGGATCCGGCTCGAGGAGCTGGGGCGGAACTAGTTTTATGTCACTCGCGTGTCGACGGCCACCGCGAGGGTTTTGAGTTTTATTGGGTCTCCCGATTTTGTGAAGTTGCGAAGTTGCAACTTCACAAAATCGGGAGAGTGGGGACGGCAAATCACGGCACCCGGCTACCCGCTTGCGCGGGAATGACGAAACAGAAATGCGCTACATCAGCACCCGCGGCGGAGCGAAACCGCAGAGCTTCACCGACATCCTGCTCGAGGGCCTCGCGCCCGACGGAGGCCTCTTCGTGCCCGAGGCGTATCCGCGCCTGTCCGCCGCGGAGCTCGCGGGCATGCGCGGCATGGGCTACCGCGACCTCGCGTTTGCGATCCTGTCGCGCTTCATGGACGACATACCCGCGGCCGAGCTGCGCGCGCTGATCGACCGCACCTACAACGCTGCGGTTTTCCGCAGCGAGGACGTGACGCCGGTGAGGACGCTCGAACCGGGGTTGCACCTGCTGGGGCTCTCGAACGGGCCCACGCTCGCCTTCAAGGACCTCGCCATGCAGCTCCTGGGCGGGCTGTTCGAGTACGCGCTCGCGCGGCGGGGCGAGTCGCTCAACATCCTCGGGGCCACCTCGGGGGACACCGGGTCGGCCGCCGAGCACGCCATGCGCGGCAGGCGCGGTATCCGCGTGTTCATGCTCTCGCCGCACGGGCGCATGAGCCCGTTCCAGGCCGCGCAGATGTTCTCCGTGCTCGACCCGAACATCTTCAACATCGCGGTGCGGGGCGTCTTCGACGACTGCCAGGACATCGTCAAGCTCATAGGCAACGATCCCCGGTTCAAGGCGAAGTACCGCATCGGCACGGTCAATTCGATCAACTGGGCGCGCGTTGCGGCGCAGGTCGTGTACTACTTCAAGGGCTATTTCGCGGTTACCGGGCGGGGAAAAAGCGCGAGCGACGAGGCGGTCGACTTCGCCGTGCCCTCGGGCAATTTCGGCAACATCTACGCGGGCTTCATCGCGCGCTCGATGGGCCTGCCCATCCGCAGGCTCATCGTCGCCACCAACGAGAACAATGTCCTGGACGAGTTCTTCCGCACCGGACGCTACCGTGCGCGCAAGGCCTCCGAGGTCGTGGCGACCAGCAGCCCGTCGATGGACATCTCCAGGGCATCGAACTTCGAGCGTTACGCGTTCGACCTCGTCGGCCGCGACGGGGCGAAGGTGAAGGCGCTCTGGAAGAAGCTCGACACCGTGGGCGCGTTCGACCTCGCCGGCAGCGATTATTTCAGGCGCGTCCCGGAAACCGGCTTCGTGTCGGGCACGAGCACGCACGCGAACCGCGTGGACACCATCCGGCGGGTGTGGCGCGACTACGGCGTGATGATCGACCCCCACACCGCCGACGGCGTCAAGGTGGGCCTGGAGCACCGCAGCGCCGGCGTCCCGCTCCTGTGCCTGGAAACGGCGCTGCCGGTGAAGTTCGACGCCACCATCCGCGAGGCGCTCTGGCGCGAGCCCGATCGTCCCGCGGGGTACGAGAACCTCGAGCAGCTCCCGCAGCGCTTCGAGGTCATGGACGCCGACGTCGAGGCCGTGAAGCGCTTCATCGAAGCGAACGTGGGGTTGTAGGAATCAGCATGCGCGTCGGTCTTGATCCAGATGCGAGGCGCGGATGACACCGGACCAGAGTGGACTGAAGCTGAGGTACGACGTTAAGACCCTCGACGGCGAGCTGCTCCTGCCGGCGGGGACGCGCCTCGACCGCGACGTCATGCAGGAGCTGGCCTGCCGCGCGCCGACGCGGTGGCCGCAGGCCGGGCTGCTCGACTACGGCACCGTGCGCATCGACCTGCGGCGCTTCATGATGTCCCACAGCGTGTACCGGAACATCTTTCCGGACGCCGTCGTGGGCGAAGGGCTGGAAGCGTTCATGGCGACGGTCGCGCTGCCGCTGCCGGTGCTCCAGTGTCTTTCGTTCTTCGAGCACAACGACTACTACACCTACCGCCACATTCTCATGGTGTTCGCGCTCTACGCGCTTCTCGCCTACGGCATGCGCGCCGAGATGGGCGCGACCCAGGTCGAGGTGGCCGCCGGACCCATGCACGACCTCGGCAAGATCTGCGTGCCTCTGTCGACCCTGAAGTCAGTGACACCCCTTCGACGTGCGCAACGGGACGAAATAGAGCACCACGCCGAGGCGGGCTACGTGCTCCTGACCTATTACCTGAGGGACGCAGCATCCTTTTCGGCACGGGTCGCACGCGATCATCACGAACGCCGCGACGGATCGGGCTATCCCTTGGGAATGACGCTGGAAGAGCGTCAGGTCGAGACGGTCGCGGTATGCGACGTCTACGACGCCCTCATCAATCCGCGTCCCTACCGCAAGCAGAGCTACGACAACCGGTCCGCCATCGAGGTCATCACCGAAATGGCCGAGAAGGGCACTTTCACCTGGGACATCGTGCGCCGGCTGGTGGCCGCGAACCGCAAGGGACGGCCGGCGCCGGAGGCGTGCGTCGTCTCGCTGGACAAGAGGGGAACGCCGCCCGCCAAGAACAATTACGGCATCATCCAGGACGACGAATCCGAATCCGGTCGCTGAGCGACGTCGATCAAGCCGGCTGCATGCCCTTCTTGCTGATCATGGGCGCCGCGGCGGGCGCGGTGAGGAACCCGACCAGCGCCCTGGCCGCCTCCGGCTCCCTGGCACCGGCATGCAGGCCCGCGGAGAAGACGGTGATCCGCTGCAGGCCCTCGGGCAGCGGTCCGAGGTAATCGATGCCCGCGACGGGGAGCAGCTCGCTCACCTGCTGGAATCCGATCTCGGCCTCGCCGCGCGCGATCACCGCGCCGACCGGCTCGCCCCGCACCACCCTGAGCTTGGGCGCCAGCGCGCCGGCGATGCCGATGCGCTCGAACAGCTCGGCGAGGTGCACGCCGCTCGGGCCGGTGGAATAGGCGACCGATTTCGCAGACAGCAGCGCGCGCGTCACGCTCTCGGCCGTGCGGATGTCCGGTCTTTGCGCGCCGGCGCGAACCGCGACGCCGATGGCCGACTTCACCAGATCCACGCGGCTTCCCGGTACGATCCTGCCGAGTGCGATGAGCTCGTCGATTGCGGCGCCCGACATGATCACCAGATCGGCCGTCTCGCCGCCCGAGAGCCGGCGCAGCATGTCGACGGTCCCGCTCCAGGTCGTCGCGACGCGGTGCCCGCTCGCGCGCTCGAATTCGGGCACGAGCTCGACGTAGGCCTCCTTGATGGCCATCGACGCCAGTACCTTGATTTCGGCGGTGGGCGCCATGCTAGAACCTATCCCAGAAATGACAGGTTTGAACCAAGATGCCGTCTTTTCCCTCATCCCCAGCCCTTCTCCCGAGGGGAGAAGGGTGACGCGCCCTCTCCCTCCGGGAGAGGGCCGGGGTGAGGGAGAATATCGAGATAGGTTCTAGGGCTTGATCCCCTTCAACTGCATCAACTCGCGCGCCAGCTCGATGCCTGCGCTGTCGAGATCCTTGCTCGGGTTGGCGCGACAATAGTTGTCCAGCCACAAGAAAATCGAATCGCTGTCGGTGCCCTTGAGAAAGTTCCTGCGCGACGCCTCGGCGCGGCCGGAGAGATAACCCAGGAACCAACTCCTGGTGATGAGCACGGGGATCCTGTTCATTTCCTTGGTGCTGCTCTCCATGCGCCTTTCCTCGATCCACTTGCTGCATGAGCGCGCGCCCATCAGATCCACCTCGGCTGCGAGCAGATTCATTGCAAGCAGGCAGCCCATCAGAAACGCGATGCTTCGGCTCACTTCGGTGCCCTGTTCTTCTTGATCAACTCGGCCGCCAGCGCATCGCCGCCGCTGCGCAGGTCCCGGAGGGGATGGGTCTGGCAATACTTGTCCATCCACTTGTAGATCGACGAATTGTCGTTTCCAGGCAGGAAATTCTTCCCTGTCGCAACCGCCGAGCCGGAGAGATAGCCCAGCAGCCAGGACGCGTTGGCCAGGGCGAGCGTGTCCGATTTTTCCCTGTGTACCACCCATTCGCCGCAGGACGGCGGCTGCCTTGCTTCCACCCCTGACTGCGATTCGGCCGAGACCGCGACCGTGCTGGACGCCAGCAATAGGCATCCGGCGCAAACCGACATCGGATTCATCTTGGACTTTCCCTGAGCGCAGCCTCGATGATACTCGCGCGACCCCGCCGCGCCGTCGCCGTCGGCGGCGCGGGTGTTGTCGCGAAGCGACAACCCAGGTCCTTGATTCGGCACCGCAGATCGCAGGCGCATGTGCAGGATGTCGCCTGCCGGTGACAGGCTTTACATGCCCGGCCCCGGAGCCCGCCCGGATTGCCTTGAAATCATTCGGCTTTCATTGTGGCATGTCAATTGCTCGTCCTTCACCCAGCCCATGCCGGACAGTTGCTTGTGCGGCGAGGCTCTTGTCATTAACTGAAGGAGTGAACATGAAACAATCGAAAACGAAGCTGCTGACCATGGTTGCCATCGCCTCGGCGCTCGCTGTTGCTTCCTCCGCCTTCGCAGCCGGCGGCGCCGCAGGCGTGGGCGCGAGTGTAGGCGTGGGTGCCGGTGCGGGCGTGGGCGCGGGTAGTGGCGTGGGTGCCGGCGCGGGCGTGGGCGCTGGCGTGGGTGCCGGCGCGAGCGCGGCGCGAAGCGGCTCGGCATTTTCCGGGGACGCGCACGGGAGCGGCAGTGCTGCCGCGAACAGCAACGGGCGATTCTCCGCGGACCGCGACACCGGCCTGGATCGCGCCCAGGAGCGCATGAGCGCGGAAGGCGCGGCGCACGAGAAGGCGACCGTCCGTCACCGCGCGGCTCGCCGGCATGCGCCGGCGTCCGGGACCGAGAGGGACGGCCAGTAGCGAGCCGATCCCAACCCCGCGCGTCGATCGCGCGGGCCACCCGGATTCCGTTTCCGGCGGGGTCCGATCCATCCCCCGAATTGGGCGGGTGTTCCCGCGCAATTCGGGGTTTGGGTTCGAGGCCCGGGGCGTACCCTCTGGGTCATGCTTATCGCCTGGATACGCCCCGCGCTTTCGCTGCTGCGGCTCCGACCGCGGGCGGCGTCGGTCGCGCGGACCCTGCACCGGCTGGGCGCGGACCCCGGTCTGCGCCGGTGGCTGCGCGAGCTGTATCCGAACAGCCGGGAAGTCCAATGCGATGCGGCGATTCCCGCCGCATGGCTTGCCGTCTACGTGGCCATCGGGATCCTCTGGCACTCGGTTCACGCCGTCGTGAGCCTCGCCGCGCTTCCTCTCACGCTGCTGAACCGGTTCGCCTAGCCCATGTCGATGAACCCGCTCGCATCGGCGCTCCGCGCCATAGGTACCCAGGGCACGCAGGCTGTTCAGGGCACCCAGCCCTCCAAGGCGCATGCCTTCGGCGCCATCGGCAAGGATTTCGATTTCCTGATGCAGGCCCTCGGCTCCTCCGACCCGAAAAAGAGTCCCCTCGATACCCTGATGCAAGGGCTCTCGGTGACGCGCTCGAGCGTATCGGGTCAAGCGGATCAGGCAGGTTCGGCTGCACCGCTTCGTTTCGACAGCCAGGCGAGCGGCATCGCCTCTGCCGCGCCGCAGGTTTCAGCGCTGCAGGCCATTCGTTTCGTCAACGCCGTGACCGCGCCGCTCGTCTCGGTGGGCAAGAACATCAGCGTCACGGCCTGATTGTTTCCCCGCGCGCGCCGCGCGCGTCATCCCTGCCAGACGCCGTAGCCTTCCTCGCGCAGCCCGATCGCCAGCTCGACTTCCATGTCCCGCGCCGCCTCGTAGGGCATCGGGTTGTACATCTCGTAGAGCTCGGGGGCGAGCCGCAGGCCGTAGAGCCTCACGAACTTGTTCGACTGGATCCCGGCCTTGTGCTTGTCCAAGCGCACGTCGGGGGAGAGCCCGGTCATGCCCACGTAGACGCAGGGCTTGGCGGGATCGTAGTCGGGGTTGGCCCTCTTGAAACGGGGCTCGTGGAGCACGTCCTTGGAGAGCAGGACGACGTACACCGAGTGGTGCTGCGCGCTCGCACGCTTGCGCGTCATCGCGACAAGTGTCGCTGCAGGAGTTCCAGCGCGGCCGCGGCGAACGCGCGCATGTTGGCGACCCGCGCGGTGCTCCCGGTCTCGATCGTGATCGCCTCTTCCGCCGCGCCCGAGATGGCGAGGCAGGAGTGGCCGGGCGCGTTGCCATACGGGTTGCCGGTCGGGCCCGCGGCGCCGGTCTCCGCGAGGCCCCAGCTCGCCGAGAAGCGCTGCCGTGACGTGCGCGCGAGCAGCAGGGCGTACGGCTCGGAGGCCGAGCGCATCCCCGCGACCAGCTCGGCGGGGATGTCGAGCAGCAGCTTGCGCGCCCGGCGCGTGTAGACCACGCCCCCGGCGAGAAAATACTCCGAGGCCCCGGGCACCGCGAGCAGCGCCGCCGAGATCAGCCCGCCGGCCGAGGACTCGGCGACCGCGATCGTCTCGCGGCGCTGCTTCAGCAGCCCGGCCACCTGTTCTGCGAGGGGGAGGAGGGTTTCCATGGGCGTCTGCGCTCGAGCGTAAAGGCGATATTAGACGTCGTACCTGTCTCCCGACTGGTCGATGACGCTTTGGAGGGTCACGTTCTCGTAGGTTCCGGTCGTGGTGACCAGGTCATAGCGAGACGCGGGAGGGGTGTCCGGCTCGACGTCCATCAGCGTCTCGGGAACCTCGGCCCGCTGCAGCATTCCAGCCACGTAGAGTATCCAGGGGTGGAAGGTCACCTTGAAGGCGCCTGTGGCGGGATCCTGTACGTTCTCGGTGGTGAAGTGAGTCTCGTCGATCTTTCTCCAGGGCCGCCCGTAAAGGACGGTGAATGTCGGGGACTCGATTCCAATGTCGAAATGGAAACCCGGTTTCTGCAACCTCTCGGCGAATACGCCCCACTGATGACCGAAGACCTCATGCAGGAGCAGATGCATCTCGCTGTCCATGAACTCGTAGGTATCGGGCATCTCGGTCACATCCTTTACCAGGCCCACGCCGCTCAGCTTGCCGGCGGAACCCCAGTCGGCCGAGGTATCGTAGGGCGTCATGCCGAAGCCCGCCACCCTGGTGCGGACCGTCAGGTGTCGGGACCCGATGGCCTTGTCGGGGTAGGCCTCGTAGATGGCGAGGAAGTCGAATACGTCGGGGTGGTCCGTGTAGAAATAGTCTCGAATGGTCTCGCGAACAAAGGTGAACATGGCCGAGCCGTCAGTGAGGCCGTAGACCGGACCGGGAGGTGTAAGGACGACCGTGGGATAGGTAGCGTCGCACTCGCCCCTCCCATAAGTCGATGTAAGAAACTGGCTCGGGAGGGCGGCCTTGATATCCTCCAGCTTGCTCAACTGCGCTTGGAACTCCGCACTGGAAAGGTCGGCGCTCTGGGGGGCGAGCAGGACGAAGCCGACTTTGTACGACCGGCGCACCTCCGGCCTTATCTCGACCGTGTCGTAGGCCAGCCCGCAGCCTTCCGAAGCCTGGTGGGGAATTCCGTCGCCTATGCTGGGGTTGTTCCAGTAGATCACGTCCCTGGCATTGGCGCCGAACGTGTACGTGCCCGGCGCGTCGATCGTAACGGTCCAGGAATAACTGGCGGTCACGGCGCCGCTCCCCGCTGCGATGTGGGCCTTGTCCAGTTCCGTAATCCCCGTTCCGCTGCCGAACCACCAGTACATGTCCAGGCCGGCAAATGCTCTCGCGCTCACCGTGATCGCGATTTCCTCCCCCGCAGCAGCCACATGCGGGTGTACCTCGATGCTCACATAGGGGTCGCAAAACATCGGGATGGGCTCGTGCAGGAAGGGGGGCAGGGCGACGATGACCGGGTGGAGACGCCAGGTCGCCGACTCGCCATCCCTGAACCAAAACAGCCATTCCTTCTTTGCGTCTTCCTTGGTGAACTTCCTGAACCAAGTGGGCCCGTGTTTCTCGTTGAACGCCGCGGGGGCTCCGGCGGCCCTCTTGCCGGAGCGCATGGCCGGAACGCAAAAGAGCTCCTCGCCGGGAACAGCCTTCATTTCAGGCACCGACGCTCCCTTCGGAAGAAACAGTCCCTGGGGAGCCCGCGCGCGGGGAAGGCTCACCTTCACCACTCCGGCGCCCTTTACCGGAATGGAAACGGAGGCCCATCGATCGCCCATGACCCTGACCTTGTGGACGGTCTTGTTGCAAAGGCGATCTTGCCGTTGCAGGGTCCAGGTTTCCACGGCGGGAGCGTCGCGGCCGGCCGAGCCGTATCTCGCGAACATCCGGCAGATCTTTTGCGTGGGCTTGAACTGCCCGCTGACGCAGACCTGGTTCGACTCCGAGCGCCGGAACTCCGGCGTCATCGACTCGCTGTTCTTCTTGCCGCTTGCCGGCGCCGCCGGCCGCGTGAAGCGGAGCTGCAGCTTGTTGTCCCTCAGCGTTCCCCGGCCCGTCAGCCCGATCGCCGGCTTGCCGTCATGGCTGATGCTGCGCGACGCCGTGACAGCGCGTTCGCTATCCTCGTCCACGAAGATGGCGACGCTTCCTTTGTACCTCTTTCCTCGCTCCGTTCCTTGGACGCCGTACACGTAGACCGCCGACGCTACATGCCCTGCCGCGCTTACCCGCTTTTTGGCCATGATCGTTTCCTCCTCCCACGTGAACCTGCCGTGCTTCCGGCGACGCTCATGACGTTTGAGTTCAGTGGATGACAAAAGCGAAGCTCTTGGCAGTCCGCTGGATCGAAGTGTTATACCCCTGCTACTTCACGCCCCGCGACGCGAGGAACGGGCGATACTGCATGTCTGTTTTCGATATATGCTCTATCCACCAGTCCGTCATGAAGGTGAGAAGCTCCACGGGCACGGAGTCCTCGTGACTGATTGTATCCTGGCAAAGCGCCACGATCTTGATGCGGTATGCATTGTGCTCCGCCTTCTGCCGGGCGAGGCCGGGATACCCGTGCTCTTCCAGGAGTTCCTCTTCCGCCCGGAAATGATCGTCGGCGTATTTGGTGAGTCTGTCCAGTAGCTCCGAGATCGTCTCGGAACGTACGGTCGCTCCAGGATCCGAGATCAACAGGTTGATCATGTCAACGATGCGTGCGTGCTGCCTATCAAACAACTCGACTCCCACGCTGAAGGAAGGATTCCAGTCGATTCTCTCCATGCCTACACTCCTTTCAGATAGCGCAGCCTCCGCGGTGGGCTAACTCAAAGTAGGGGGCGTAAAGGGAGCGCTTGGTGACACCTTATACGCACGGTTGATCATTGCCCGGCCCTTGCACACCAATGCATTACGCACAGCATCGGCATTAGTACGCCTAAGCAAAGGCACCTGCAACAGGACGCCGTGGAAGGCCCAGCGTCGGACTCTGAACGCCGGGTGCTTAAGCTGGGCACGGTAACGACCAGGCCCGCACGGGCAGCTTTCCAACACGCAGGTGCGCGATCGCGTCGCCGCGCACGGCTCACGCGCGCACGTCTTGCATACCCTCCGCCGCGCGGTTCGATTCGAGCTTGGCGCGGACGCGCCCGTGCACAAGGCCGACGGCAGGGAGCGCGCGGATCCGGTCGTCTCGGGGCGTCCTGCTCCGATCGGAGGCGGTTGACCGCCTGCTGCGGGTTGTCGCGCCGCGCCGGTGCAAGTATCCTCGGGGCATGAAAGTCTTCCGGGGCTGGCGGATCGTTGCCTCCGGCTTCACCCTCCAGTTCCTGCAGTCCTGGCTTCTGACCCAGGCCTTCGGCGCCTATTTCGCGGTGCTCAGCGAGGAGCGCGGCTGGAGCAAGACCGCCCTGTCGGGCGCCGCGGCGCTGCAACCGATGGAGGCTGCGATTCTCGGCCCCGCGCTCGGTTGGATCATCGACCGCTTCGGGACGCAGGGCATGATACGCACCGGCATCATCTGCTTTGGCGCCGGCTTCGTGGTCCTCAGCCAGATCGACTCGCTGAGCGGTTTCTACACGGCCTTCATCGTCATGGCGCTCGGCACGAGCCTGTGCGGCTTTTTCCCGCTCAACGTGTCGATCATCCACTGGTTCGAGAAGCTGCGCGCCCGCGCGCTCTCGGTGCTCTCGCTCGGCATCGCGCTGGGCGGCATTTTCGTGCCCGTGATCGCGTGGTCCATGCAGAGCTTCGGCTGGCGCGCGACCGCCTTTGCCTCGGGCATGATCGTCATCCTGGTCGGCTGGCCGCTTTCAGGGGTGTTCGGGCATCGCCGCCCGGAGGACCACGGCGAGACGGTGGACGGCCGGCTGCCGGCTGCTGCGGGACACGGGCAAACCGGGTCGAGCACGCGGCGCGAGTTCAGCGCGCGCGCTGCGCTGCGCACGCGTGCCTTCTGGCTGATTTCGCTCGGCCACGCCTTTGCGCTACTGGTCGTGTACGCGGTCATCGTGCATGCGATCACGCACATGAAGGAGGCCGTGGGCTACTCGATCGCGCAGGCGTCGCTCGTCATCACCCTCATGACCGCCGCGCAGGTCGGCGGCGTCCTGACGGGCTGGGCGATCGGCGACCGTTTCGACAAGCGCTTCATCGCCGCCGCGTGCATGCTGATGCACGCGGCCGGACTGCTCATCCTCGCCTTCGCTACGGGTATTGCGATGCTGGCGACTTTCGCGGTGTTGCATGGCGGCGCGTGGGGCCTGCGGGGCCCGTTGATGCAGGCGATCCGCGCCGACTACTTCGGCAGGCGCGCCATCGGCATGATCCTCGGGCTGTCGTCGCTCATCACCGTGATCGGCCAGATCGGCGGGCCGATGATCGCGGGGATGCTCGCCGATCTGACGGGCAACTACCGCGCTGGATTCACCGTACTTGCGGTGCTGGCTGGACTGGGATCCCTGTTCTTCCTGCTCGCGAAGCGGCCGCAGTAGTTCCGGCGGGAGGGGGCGGCCGATCGGGCATCCTGTTCGTCTGGATCGATTGTTCCCTAAATATCCTGGGCTTACTGCCGATATCTGCAGGATGAGGACAGCATCGACCCGGAGTAATGTGCATTACTTGCCGCAGCGCGAGCCGCGGCATGCGCCTCGTCGAGAGGCCTATTCGGGTTTCGATCGGATCAACGGCGAGCACCCGTGGCGACACGCCGCTCCAGGCGGCTTCGTCGACTACCAGGCGCGGATCATCCGCAATTCCAAAGTCGTCTATTTCAACTTCGCCCTGGCGATGGAAATGGGCCTGCTCCCGGCCGATCACCCGCAGGCGTTGAACGCAAGACTGGAAAAGAAGCTCGTCGAAACATTCGCCCTGCAGATCATCAACGAATACGACATCGAAAACGGCGCGAGATACAAGCCGGAAGATATCAAGCCCAACCACTACATGGCGACCTGCTATTTGCAGACACAGCATTCCAGCAGGGCGGGCGCCACCTCGGGTGACGGCCGCAGCATCTGGAACGGGCTTTTCATCGGCAACGGGTTCTACTGGGACATCTCCAGTTGCGGCACCGGCGCCACCTGCCTGAGCCCTTATTTCGCCAGGACAAGGAAGCCGGTCCGCACCGGCGATCCGCAGGCGCATTACGGATCCGGGCTGGCCGAAATCGACGAGGGCCTGTCGGCTGCGATCATGAGCGAGATCTTTCATAGCCGCGGAATCCCTACCGAACGGACGCTTGCGGTCATCGAGGGACCGCAAGGCAATGCCGTCAATGTGCGGGCCGCCAGGAATCTCCTGCGCCCATCGCATCTGTTCGTGCCGCTCAAGCAAGACGATCACCAGGGCCTCAAATCCGCCGTCGATTACTACATCGAACGCCAGATCGCCAACGGAGAATGGGATGGACCGAAGCATGCACCGGAAAGATACGACGAGCTTCTCCGGGACGTCGCGTTGCGTTATGCGCGGTTCTCGGCGCAAATGGAGGACGAATATATCTTCTGCTGGATGGAATGGGACGGGGACAATGTGCTCGCTTCCGCCGGCATCATCGATTACGGATCGATACGCCAATTCGGCCTTTTTCATCACCGCTACCGCTTCGACGATGTAGAGCGCTTCTCGACCAACATCAAGGAGCAGAAATCCAAGGCGCGCTATCTCGTGCAGACGTTCGCGCAGATGGTGGGCTGGTTGAAGACCGGGCGCTGCAGGGAGCTTCGCCACTACAAGGATTCCCCCTATCTGAAGCTCTTCGACGAGGAGTTCGAATCCCGCAAGACTAGGCTCATGCTGCGCCGTGTCGGATTGAGCGCACGGCAACAGGACAGGCTCCTGCTTCAGGACCCGAGCCTGGTGAAGAGATTTCACGAGGCCTATGCGTATTTCGAGCGCAAGGAGGCTGCGGGCGGATATCGGAACGTGCCCGACGGGATCAACTGGCCTGCCGCCTATTCGATACGCAATCTCGTCAAGGAACTGCCGAAGAAGTATCTGCAAAAAGAAGGCATGGTGGACGCAAGAGAATTCCTGCACTTGCTCAAGAGCCCCTATGCGGGCCGCAAGCTGCTGCGACCCAATGGAAAGCTAAGAGCGAAGGCCAGGGAATTCCAGGTCCGCTACTGGACGCTACTGACGAAAAGCGCCGGCAAGCGCAGCCTGAAGAAGACCTTGCTCGAATTGACGATGCGCGCCTCGGTGGCCAACGGCACGGCTGTTACCGGCGACGCGGTGATTCATATCGTCGCAACGCTGGTCGAGACAAGGAGGAAAATGGCGTCCGGTGATTTCATTCGACTGGTCGACCAATTCATCGACAAGCATTGCGGCGACCGGAAAGCAAGGCGGGCGGAGAAGAAACAGCAGGCAAGACTCACTGCGCTCGGGGAAAAAACCCTGTTCGCGCTGCTCGATCTCGTCGAGGATCATCGCCACACGATTTGATGCCGCTGCCGGTTCGAATCCAGTTGAGGCAGCACCGGAATTCTGAACCGCTATAAGTTGGAAAATCCGGCATGAATATGGTGAGAGAAGGAGGTCATGCTCGCTTCGATCGGCCGCGGCCCTTCAATCTCGCGGCAATCTCGCGCGCTCGGCGAGTATGCTCGCCAGAATTCCGCAGAACATGACCGCGGCGCCGCCCAGGACCAGCCAATCGAACTCTTCCCCGTAGAAGATCAAGCCTACGACGGCGATGAGCGGCAGCCGCAGGAAATCCATCGGTCCTACGACAGAGGCGTCGGCGAGCGTCATCGCGCGCGTGAGGCAGTAGTTGGAGGTGATTCCCGCGATACCGATCACCAGCGCCCATGGCCACAAGGCCGGGGAAGGGGTCACCCAGTGCGTCATGGCCGGAACGAGGGCGAAGGGAAGCTGGATCGCGTTCATGTAGAACAGGATGGCAAGCGGCGACTCGACCAGCGCGAGCTTGCGGGTCAGGATGAAGGTCAGCGCGAAACATACCGCGGCCGCCAGGACGACGAGCGCCGCAGGCCGGATGACCGCCAGGCCGGGACGAAGAATGATCAACATGCCCACGACGCCCAGGCCGACCGCGAGCCATCGCGACGGCGTCACCCTCTCGTGCAACAGGGGAGCTGCGAGAAGCGCGACCCACACCGGAATGGTGAACTCCAACGCGAACACTTGGGCCAGCGGAATCAGCGCGATGCCGTAGAACCACCCGTACTGGCCGGCGTAGTGCACGACGCTGCGCGTAAGGTGCCACCCGAACCGCCGACCCGTGATCTGGCTCCAGCCGCTTTGCGACAGCAGCGCGCTGGTGATCAGCAGACCCCCCGCGCTGCGAAAGACGAGGATTTCGAAAGTGCTCACCTGGGCGGAAAGCTCGCGACCGCCGATCGCCAGGGCGCTGAAGGATAGCAGCGTCCCGATCATCCAGAGCGCGGCGTTGATGACGGGATGCCGAGTATTGGTCACGATGGGTCTTGCATGGGTCGCGCGCCGACAGTCCCCAGAATATCGGAATGGTAGCCGAAATCTCCGGCTGACAAACGGGCGTCCGCGAGGCAAAGTCGCGTGTCGGTTCAAGCGTTGGAGAACACGCCGGCCCCGTGGATCAAGTCTCAAGTCTTGGCATTGCCGTTGCGGTTCCGCGCTTGTCCGACACCCACAGCGACCCGTCCGGTTCCGCAAGCACGCATTCGGGCCGGCTCAGGTTTCGGCCGACGACCTCGAAGTCTTCGGCGCGCAGTCGGAATTCTGATAGATTCTGCATGGCTCGCATCGGCCTCGCGCCAACTATGAATGCACTATCGCTTAGAACCTGTTTCAAAATGAGTTGTCATTCCGAGGCTGAAGGCCGAGGAATCTGCTTCTTCGCTGATTCAAAAGCAGATTCCTCGCTGTGCTCGGAATGACATTGTTAGACATCGTCATTTTGAAACCGACTCTTAACGAACGGCTGTCCAACTGGGTCTGCGGATTCTCCTGGGAGCGTATCCCGCCTGAAGTGATCGAGGACATCAAGCTGCGCATCCTCGACATCGTCGGCGTGATGCTCGGCGGGCGCTCGAGCGATCTGGTGAGCTCCGCGCGCAAGGCGTACACCGGATACGCGGGCGGGTCCGACGCGACGATCGTCGGTTTCCCGGGCAAGACCTCCCTCTCGGCCGCGGCCTTCGTCAACGGCGTGCTGTCCTCGATACTCGAATTCGACGATTCGCACGTCCAGACCGGTATTCATTCCACGGGGCCGGTCGTATCGGCGGTGCTTCCGGTCGCGCAGCATCGCGGCGTCAGCGGACGGGAGCTCATCGAAGCGGTGCTCCTCGGCAGCGAACTCACCTGCCGGCTCGGACAGGTCGCGCCGGGCCTGTTCCACAAAAACGGCTTCCATCCGACGGCCGTGTTCGGCATATTCGGCGCGGTCTATGCCCTGGCCAGGCTGCAAAAGCTTTCGCCGGAAGTTCTCGTCAATGCGACCGGCATCGCGGGCAGCCTCGCAGCGGGCGGGATGGCTTCGTGGGAGGACGGGACCTCGGCGAAATCGCTGCACGTGGGCATGGCCGCGAGCGGCGCGCTGCAGGCGGTCGAGTTGGCGAAGTGTGGCGTCTCCGGGCCCCGGCCCGTATTCGACGGCCGCTTCGGATTCTTCCGCTCGCACGTGCAGGCGCAGGGCTATGCCTTCGACTTCGATGCGGCAACGCGCGGCCTGGGCCAGGACTGGGAAGTGCTCAACGTCGCTCCCAAGGCCTACCCGTGCGGCTACGTCATCCAGCCCTTCATCGACGGGGCGCTCGAGCTGCGCAGCGCGCACCGCCTGGATCCCGAGGCGATTGCGGAGATCACCTGCCTGATCGCGGAGTTCGCCGTGGCGCTGGTCTGCGAACCGGTCGCCGAGAAGCTGCGCCCGGTCAATTCATGGCACGCAAGGGTGAGCCTGCAGCACTCGGTCGCCGAGGCGCTGGTGCGCGGCGAGCTCGACAAGCGCGCCTACGCGGAGGCGTCGCTTCGCGATGCGCGAATCAACGCGCTTGCCGGCAAGGTGAAGTATGCGATCGACCCGGGCGCCGCGGACCGAACCATCCTGACCGGCGAGATCGTCATCCGCTTGAAGGACGGGCGCGAGCTGCGCCACCGCGTCCCCCACATGCGCGGCACGCGCGCCAATCCCATGCTGCGGGAGGATTTCGTCGCCAAGTTCACGCGCAACGCGGCGGACGTCGTGTCTGCGCGCCTGTTCGCGAGGATACTGAAGGGCATCCTCGACCTGGAGCACGCGGAGAACGCCGCGCCGCTGCTGCGCAGCCTTTCCTCGCGCTCGATCGAAGTCAGACGCGAAAGCGCGCGCCCCCGTCCACGGTGAACACCGCGCCGCTCACGTAGCTTGCGTGCGGCGAGGCGAGGAAGGCCGCCATGTCGGCGATCTCGTCGGCCTCGCCCATGCGGCCGAACGGCAGCGACGCCATCAGGTGCTTGTAGGCGGCGACGTCCGCGGGCTTGTCCGGCTGCGTGAGGCTCGCCGTCCGGGTGGTGGCGATGAGGCCGGGATTGATGCCCACGACCCGCACGTTCGCGTCGACGCTCGCGCTGCCGACAGCCTGCGTGAACGCGATGAGGGCCGCGTTGGCGGTGCTGGTCGCCACCGAGCGCGGATTGGGGCGCTCGCCGGAGAGCCCGATGATGTTCACGATCACGCCGGAGCCCCTGGCGCTCATGGCGCGCAGCGCCTCGCGGCAGAGGTCGATGGTTCCCATCACCTTGGCGTTGAACGTGGCGCGAAACCGCTCCGCCGGAACCTCGAGCAGTCCTCCGCGCGGCACCGCGCCCGCCGAGTTCACCAGGATGTCCAGGTCCTGGAGCAGGGGATAGACGCTCGCCACGCGGTCCGGATCGCCCAGGTCGACCGCATGCACGGAAACATCGCGCCGGTGCGCCGCTTTCAACCGGGCGCGGGCGGCTTCGAGGCCGGCTGCGTCGCGCGCCACGAGGCGCAGCTCGCAGCCTTCCGCCGCGAGCCGGTTGGCGATTCCGAAGCCGATGCCTTTCGAGCC
>Ga0080064_1004122_pt1 | contig 19277 bp, 13 predicted proteins | sample Subgrocontami54m_FD_69260 | JGI IMG/M metagenome (GOLD analysis project Ga0080064, IMG submission 69260) | Subsurface groundwater microbial communities from S. Glens Falls, New York, USA - GMW46 contaminated, 5.4 m (SPADES assembly) (version 2) ...
GAGCGCGATGAAATTCTCGACCGCCTCGCGGCTGGCGACCTCGACCTCCTGATCGGCACCCACGCGCTGTTCCAGGACGACGTTGCGTTCAAAGATCTCGGCCTTGCCATTGTTGACGAGCAGCACCGCTTCGGCGTGCATCAGCGCCTCGCCCTCGCGCGCAAGGGTGAGGCCGTGGACGTGCTGGTGCTCACCGCCACGCCGATCCCGCGCACACTGGTGCTCACCTATTTCGGCGACATGGATATTTCCGAACTCCGCGAGAAGCCCGCCGGGCGCAAGCCCATCGATACCCGCACCATCCCGCTCGACCGCCTCAACGAAGTCATGGACGCCGCCGGCCGCGCGCTCGCCGCCGGCCAGCGCGTCTATTGGGTCTGTCCGCTGGTTGAGGAATCCGAGAAGATCGATCTCGCCGCCGCCGAGGATCGATTCGACATGCTCAAAGCGCGCTTCGGCGACACCGTCGATCTCGTGCATGGAAGGATGAAAGGCGCGAACAAGGATCGCGCCATGCAGCGTTTCGCGGCGGGTGAGACGCGGCTGCTCGTCGCCACAACCGTCATTGAAGTCGGCGTCGATGTGCCGGAGGCCACGGTGATGGTGGTCGAACATGCGGAGCGTTTCGGCCTGGCGCAGTTGCATCAGTTGCGCGGGCGCATCGGCCGCGGCGCCGGACACTCCACCTGTCTTTTGCTCTACAAAGCGCCGCTCGGCGAAACCGCCAAGGCGCGGCTTGCGATCCTGCGCGAGACTGAGGACGGCTTTCGCATCGCCGAGGAAGATTTGAAGCTGCGCGGCGAAGGCGATGTGCTCGGCACGCGGCAAAGCGGCGTACCGGGTTTCCGCCTCGCCCGCATGGAATTCCACAGCCAGTTGCTCGGCCCCGCGCGCGACGACGCCGCGCTCATTCTCGCGCGCGACGCAAAACTCACTAGCCCGCGCGGACAGGCGCTGCGGCATCTGCTTTATCTGTTCGAGAAGGACGAGGCAGTCCGCCTCATCCAGGCGGGGTAGCGCTGTAGACATTTCCTCGTCATGGCCGGGCTTGTCCCGGCCATCCACGTCTTAGCCTTCAAGAAAGGCGTGGATGCCCGGCCCAAGGCCGGGCATGACGGCTGTTACTTCGCCACCACTGAAGCCCGCGCGGCCTGCGCGGCAGCCGCCAGCGTCGCCAGCTTTTTCGGATCGTCGCCTGGCTGCACCATCCCGGCCGACATCAACAGCGTCATCGCGCTTTCCACGCTGATGTCGAGCTCGATCACGGATTTGCGCGGCACATAGAAGAAAAATCCCGTCGTCGGGTTCGGCGTGCAGGGCATGAAAGCCGAGACATGCTCGGCTGCCGGCAGCTTCGCCGCGACGTCGGCGCTCGGCGACTGCGAGAGAAAAACGAGGGACCACATTCCCGGCGACGGAAACTCCACCAGCGCCACGGTGCGGAAGCTCGAACCCGATTTCGAGAACAGCGTCTCGAAGATCTGTTTCATCGTCTTGTAAATCGGCCGCACGATCGGCATGCGGTTGAGAAGTTTCTCGCCGAACTCGACCAGCTTGCGCCCGACCAAATTCGCGGTGAGGAATCCGAGGAAAGTCAGGGCCACAAAAGCAATGATGAGGCCGTAGCCCGGAATGTACACATTAAAATAGGTCTCGGGCCGGTAGGCCACCGGAATGAAAGGACGCACCAGATCGTCCACCCAGGTGACGAAGGACCACGTCAAATAAACCGTGACCGCCACCGGGCCGACGAGGACGAGGCCGGTCAGAAAATAGGTTCGTATCCGCGCCCACGGATGCGGTGCGTCCACCACCGGGGTCTCGATCATTGCATCCGGCGCGGGCGCGGGATTGTGCATGTCGGGTTTCATTCGGCTTTCAAGGTTCATTGGTTCGGCGCAACCTTACCACACTCATTCCACCGTCACCGACTTTGCGAGATTACGCGGCTGGTCGACATCCGTGCCGATAGTGACCGCCGTGTGATAGGCGATGAGCTGGGCTGCGACGGCATAAACCAGCGGCGTGACCGCCTCCGGAACATCGGGCAGCGTCAAGGTGGCCAGCGGCTCGACCGTAGATTCACGGGCGCCCCTGGCGTCGGTCAGCAGGATGATCCGCCCGCCGCGCGCGGCAACCTCCTGCATATTCGACACCGTTTTCTCAAAGACATGATCGTAGGGCGCGATCACGATCACCGGCATATTTTCGTCAACCAGCGCAATCGGCCCGTGCTTCAGTTCGCCTGCGGCATAGCCTTCCGCGTGGATATAGGAAATCTCTTTCAGCTTCAGCGCACCTTCCATCGCCAGCGGAAAACTGGTGCCGCGCCCGAGATAGAGCACGTCGCGGGCTTTCGCCAGCACATGGGAAAGCTTCTCTATTTCCGGCTCGAGCGCCAAAGCCGCCGCCATGTGGCGGGGAACCTCGATCAAGGCGCGCACCAGCTTGCGCTCGTCGCTTTCCGACAGCACACCGCGCGCGCGCCCGGCGGCAAGGGCGAGACAGGCCAGCACCGCCAGTTGGCAGGTGAAGGCCTTGGTGGAAGCGACGCCGATTTCCGGCCCGGCGAGCGTCGGCAACACCACGTCGCTTTCGCGCGCGATGGTGGAGGTCGAAACGTTGACGATGGATACGACGTGCTGCTTCTGCTGACGGGCATAACGCAGCGACGCGAGCGTATCGGCGGTTTCTCCCGATTGCGAGACGAACACCGAGAGGTCGCCCGCCTCCAGCGGCGCTTCGCGGTAGCGGAATTCCGACGCGATATCGATCTCCACCGGCAGCCGCGCGTAGCGCTCGAACCAGTATTTCGAAATCAGTCCCGCATAATAAGCCGTACCACAGGCGGAGATGGACAAGCGCTTGAGCTTGCTCAGATCGAAGGGCAGCTTCGGCAGTTCCACTCGCTCGGCTTCCATGTCGAGGTAATGCGCAAGCGTGTGGCCGGCGACTTCCGGCTGCTCGTGGATTTCCTTCGCCATGAAATGGCGATGGTTGCCCTTGTCGATCAGCACCGAGGAGGCCGACGTCTTTACCGTCGCGCGTTCCACGATCTTCCCTCTGGCGTCGTGAAATTCCGCGCCCTTGCGGGTGAGCGCGACCCAATCGCCGTCCTCGAGATAACTGATGGTATCCGTGAAGGGCGCGAGCGCAATCGCGTCCGAACCCACGTACATTTCGTTTTTGCCATAGCCCACGGCGAGCGGCGATCCTTTGCGCGCGCCGACCAGCAGATCTTCCTTTCCGGAAAAGAGAAAGGCCAGCGCGAAAGCGCCGCGCAGTTTTGGCAGCGATGCCGCCACCGCATCCACCGGCGAGCGGCCCTTCTTCATTTCCCCGGCCACCAGATGCGCCACCACCTCGGTATCCGTTTGGGTGACGAATTTGGCGCCGTCTTTTTCCAGTTGCTCGCGCAGCTCTCGAAAATTTTCGATGATGCCGTTGTGCACCACCGCCACTTCGTCGGCCGCGTGCGGATGCGCGTTGTTCTCGGTCGGCCGCCCGTGCGTAGCCCAGCGCGTATGGCCGATGCCGACGGTGCCGGCAAGCGGCTCGGCGCGCAGCTTGGTTTCAAGATTGATGAGCTTGCCTTCGGCGCGCCGCCGCGTCAGGTGCCCGCCTTCCAGCGTGGCGACGCCCGCGGAATCGTATCCGCGGTATTCGAGCCGCTTGAGCGCATCGACCAATTGCCCGGCGACGGGCTGGCGGCCGAGAATCCCAACGATGCCGCACATTCGTTTGCGCTTGCTCCTGCCCCTCGCGATGCCGCGAAGTCCTGTCCGGTGAATTAGCCGTGGCGGGCCTTGCCGCGGAAATCAAAAAGCATTGCTGCTTATGACAAGGCGCTGGCGCGTATGCCGCGTCAACCCCGCCGTTTCGGCGCTTTTTTGCCCGCCGTGGCCTTTTTACGCAAGCTTTTTGCCCGGTTTTTCTTAACGACCTGTCTTGCACGCCCGAAGACCAGGGCATCGGCGGGCACGTTTTCGGTGATAACGCTTCCGGTGGCCACATAGGCCCCGTCGCCGATCTTGACGGGAGAGACCAGCGCGGAGTTGGAACCGATGAAAGCGCCCTTGCCGACTTCGCTGCGGTGCTTGGCCACGCCGTCGTAATTGCAGAAGATGGTGCCCGCCCCGATATTCGCATCCGCACCGACGCTGGCGTCGCCGATATAGGAGAGGTGGTTTGCCTTTGCGCCCTGGCCGAGCGTCGCCTCCTTCACCTCGACGAAATTCCCCACCCGCGATTTTGCGCCGAGCCGCGTTCCCGGCCGCAGCCGCGCGAAAGGCCCGACCGACGCGCCCTGGCCCACATGCGCGCCTTCCAGATGCGAGAACGCATGAATGACCGCTTCGTCCTCCACGACGACGCCGGCCCCGAACACCACATAGGGCTCAATCACCACGTCGCGGCCGAACTTGGTATCGGCGGAGAGAAAGACCGTCTCCGGAGCAACCATCGTTACGCCCTTGTCGAGCGCCGCCTGACGCAGACGCCTCTGCATCACGGCTTCCGTCTCCGCCAACTGCACCTTGGTGTTGATGCCGCGCACTTCATCCTCCTCAACCTCGATGGCCGCCGCCTTCAGGCCCATTGTACGGGCGATGGATACGGCATCGCTCAGATAGAATTCTTTCTTCGTGTTGTCGTCGCCGATCTGCCGCAGGATAGCCAGCGCATGTTTGCCGGTCAGCGCCATCAGTCCGCCGTTGCACAAATCTATGGAACGCTCCGCCGCCGTGGCTTCCTTGTCCTCGCGGATCGCGGCGAGTTCTCCCCCCTCCAGGATCAGCCGTCCGTAGCCCGCCGGATTGGCGGCGCGAAAGCCGAGCACCGCCACCGCCGCGCCTTGCGCGAGCGCGCCGCGCAGCTTTCGTAAAGTCTGCGCGCGAATGAGCGGCGTGTCTCCAAATATAATGACGATGTCGTCGGCGCCGCGCGCGATCGCCGCCTTGGCCACGAGAACGGCATGGGCCGTGCCGCACCTTTCCCTTTGCACATATATTTCCGCACCAGGAAGCGTCCGTCTTGCTTCCGCCGCGACCGCCTCATGCCCCGCTCCCACCACCACCGCGACGCTGGTCTCCCCGGCGCCGCGCACTGCATCCAGCACATGCGCCAGCAGGGACTGGCCGGCGATGGCATGCAGCACCTTTGGCAGCGCCGAGCGCATGCGCGTGCCTTCCCCGGCGGCGAGCACGATCGACAGGCAATTCTTCCCCCGCATCGGGATCTCCAGGCCCTGGAAGGGCGGATACCGTTGTAGCGAAGCATATAGCGGCAAGTGAAGGCCGAAAGCAGCGGCGGTGGCGCGAATCGGCTAATGTTGGAGATTGATTCGCCTCCACCGGGCGGCATGGCCAGGCGACTGACGGCTAATGGCGACGCGCAGAAACCAGGGGTTTGACAGGCGGACCATCGTGCGCCTGGCGACATGGGGCACAAGCGCCGCCGTCGCGCTCATGGTGGCGGCCCTGATCACCTTTTCGAGTTCAGGGGCGCAACGGACGGGCTTGGCCGTGGCCGGGTTAACCCAGGTCGAGTCGCAACTGGTCGCCACCGCCCAGCCCAACGCGCGCCCTTCCGACTCGGATGCGGAAAAGCGGCGGCTGGACGATGCAATCCGCCTCTTGGCCGCCGACCGGGATCGCTTGCTCACACGCGTCGCTTCACTCGAGCGCAATCTTGACGACATAACGGGATCGATCAGACGCCAGGCCGAGCAGCCGCCGCTCCCGCAAATTCCCAGCCGGCGGAGCGACGCGACAACCTCCTTACCGGAGATACCGGCGATCGATCCCCCGATGACCACGGCCGCCGCTACACCGGCGGCACCGGCGGCTTCTACGCCTTCACAAAACCTGCCGGAATGGATGGGCAAAGGCCCGCAACCCTGGCCGAGCACATCCGTGGCATTCGAAATGGCGCCGCTACCCCCTGACCCGCCGACCGTGGTGGCTTCCGCACCGGCAGCGCCGACAGTTGCGCCAGCGGCTCCTGAACCGCCGCCTGCGGCCTCGCCGCCTGCTCAGGCCGCGAAAAATGAATTCGGCGTCGATATCGGCGGCGGCGCCACGCTCGATGAAGTGCGGGCCTTATGGAATATGGCCAAGGCGCGGAACGCGGGACTGCTTGGAAATCTGCGGCCCATCGTTTCCGCCCGGAAAGATCGGGCCGGCGAACTGCGCCTGATCGTCGGACCGCTGCCCAATGCCGCCGCGGCAGCCAAGCTTTGCATCAACCTCGGCGCCGCCGACGTCATGTGTTCGACCCGGCCGTTTGAAGGCGAGCGCCTTGCCGCGCGTTGATGGATGACGCGGCCGTTGCGATACAGCCACCTGCGCTTCATATTCTGCCGATGCCGCGCCCCCTTTTCCTGCCAACCGCCCGCCAGACCAATTGGCTGCTGATCGTTGGATTCCTGTCGGTCGGCTACGCGCTCTATGTGCGCTTTCTCATGATCGAGCAGTCGGCGCCCGCGCTCGCTTGCGCGGCTGGGCTGGATACCTGGATGTGTCTCATCCGCAAGGTTACAGTCGGCTTGTTCAGCCATTTCGTGTTCGGCACGGTGGCGCTGGGATTTGCCTTGCTGAATCTGCTGCGGCCATCGCTTGTGCTGTTCGCCGTCGCGCTGGCCGCGACCGGCTTCGGCCTCGTGCTCTATAATGTAGCGCTATCGGCTTTCGCGGCGGGCCTGCTGATCCTCAGTCTGGCGCGTCCCGCGGCCATAACAGAATGACCGCGAGAACAAGAAGCGCCGAGCAGAACCAAAGCGCCTGCCAGTTGGCAAAACCTTCGTTCGGAACGATATAGATTGCGCAGGCCAAAAGCGCGCATGCCATGACCGACTCCGCGGTTCGCGGCGCGCCGGGGGAACGCGCGGCGCTGAAAACAAGAACCAGATATGGAACGAGCGCCGCCGTCAACGGCGCAAAAGCAAAACTCCGGTAGCGCGGCTCGAACACAAGCGCCAAAGCAAATTGCAATGCCAGTACGCTGGCGAGGATCAAGATCGCGCCCAGCGCCAAACCGAGCGGCTCGCGCCCGCGATTCCCGGCGCGCGAGAGCACCTGTGAAAAACTCGGGATCGAGACGCCCGATGCCAAAGCCGCCGCTGCGGCGATCGGCGCTGCGATGGAAACAGCCACCAGCACCAGTGAGCGAATCCAACCACCGGCACCCAGGCTTTCAATCATTGCATTCTCAACACTCCAGCCCGCGAGTATTCCAGCCGGGAGCGCCATCGCCGCCACACCGATCCACGGTGGGCGCATGGCCCGCGCCGGCGCACCGTTTCGCCGGGCGGCGGCAAAAGCAGCCGCATAGGTGAGAAACGCCAATGCCATTCCGCCTGCCGCCTGCCAGCGCCAAAACGGATGATTTGAAACCAGCCCGCCCCAGGCAAACTTCGCCTCCCGGGAATAGGCATCGAACAGGCCCCAATAACCTCCCACCGTGCCTTCCTGCTGCCGTTTCCACGGCTGGTCGAAAGCCTCCACGATGTTGACGTGAAAGTTTTCCCGCTTGGCTGCGGTCAGCACTTCATGAATGACGGCGGCCTGGTTGACCGGCGACGGCAAGGCCCCTTCCCGCATCCGCCCGGCGCTTGGCCAGCCGGTTTCGCCGATCAGAATTTCCTTGCCGGGCAAGGCAGCAGCCACCTTCTGCCGGATGGCAACGACATGGGCCGCCGCCTGGGCGGCCGGGATCGGGAAATCCTCCCAATAGGGAAGGATATGAATGGTGACGAAGTCCACCGCGTCCAGCACTGCGGGGTTGCGCAGCCAGAATTCCCAGACATCGGCGTAGGTCACCGGCACTCGGACCTGTGCTTTCACGGCGCGAATGGTGTTGGCGAGGTCGGCCGCGCTCATGTCGCCGCGCAGCAGCACCTCGTTGCCGACGATGATGGCCTCGATCACGTCGGGGTAGCGTTTGGCCAGATCGACGGCGGCGCTGATCTGGAATTGGGTCTTCTCCGCGTTGTTCGACACCCAAAGGCCTTGCAGCACTTTCAGGCCGTAGCGCCGCGCGATCCCCGGCACTTTTTCCAGACCGAAATCGACCGAATAAGTGCGCACGCATCGGGTGACGCCGGCCAGGCGCTGTAAATCTTCCTCGATCTGCTTTGGGTCTATTCGGGTCGATTCATCGAGCGGCGTCTGTCCGGCCCGGAAGGGCGCATAGGAAAGGCAATGCAGTTTCTCGCCCGGGTTAACCGGGGCCGGGGGCATCTGGGCCGGCATCCCTAGCCACCACCAGGCTGCCAGAATGACCGCCGCGGAAACCAAAAAAAGCCCGGCAGGAAGGCGCATTCCAGCTCCGTTAAATTAACGCTTTAAGGGGGCGTGAATGCCAAGCGCCGGGCCCTTAATCAAGAGTCTGAGCGACGCTGGACAAGATTAAGAAGTTCCGTCATGTCACTGGAACAGAAGCGCGGCAACTTACGCCCCATTGCTGACGGATTTGGGTGCGCAGGTGGAAAAACCGCGCTGGGCGGCGACGAATAAGCAAGCCATGATCCTTTTCAATCCGCGTTTGTTGACGGCTGCGTTATGCGCGGCGGTACTCATTTCCTCGGCTCCAAGGGCCGATGCCCAAAGCGGGCAGGTCAGGCCTCCCGATCAGCCTCCCCAGGCGGATGCCGGCAAAGATCGTCAGAAGGAAGAGTTCGCCGAAGCGGATCGGCTTTTGACCGGTCCGGCGGGAAAGCCCGAATGCGTCTGGACTGGCCGACTGGTGGTCAGCCTGCTCTGGCGCGACGACCTCGATACCGCCTTCCGTCATCTGGAACTTTATGACCGGTTCGGCTGCCCGGCTAATCACATCCAGTCAGCTTTCCGTTGTCTCCTGCTGCAAGCCCCTGCGGATGTGAAAAACCCAGAAAGCTTGGCCCGCCGGGTTCATGCCTGCTGGATCACACCGGCCACCGTCCCGGCCGCCGCCGTGCCGCCCGGCCGCAGCAAGCGATGAATGGCTGGTCATCTACATGGGAAAATATTTAACGCTCGGAACATTTATTTGAGCCCCGAATTTGCCATGCGTTGTTCTTAGCTTGCTGATACGCCATACGTTGAGATAACCTAGCCCAGCCGGTATTTTCGGTCGAATCCAGGGGACGGATTCGGGGTTTTCGCTTCCTGCCCCATTTGGTTGCTAAGTCCATGCGCATCGTCATTGCCGTCATCGCGCTCGTTTCGTGCGTGCATGCGGGCATTTGGGCATTGACTGCCACTCACGCGACGGCGCCGAACTTCGAAGGCGGCCAGATCGCCAGCATTTCCTACGCTCCGTATGAAAAATCAGCGCGGCCCGATCAGGCCGGTGGCGTCAACGTCCGTCAGGTCCGCTCCGACATAAAACTACTCGCGCCTTACACGCGCGCGCTTCGCCTCTATTCATCCACCGGAGGCGTCGACGTTGTTCCGTCGATCGCCGGGGAATTCGGCTTGAAGGTGACCGTCGGTGCGTGGTTGGACCGCGACGCCGAACGCAACGAACGCGAGGTGCGCTCCGCCATCGAGCTCGCGCGACGTCACAGCAACGTCAACGCGATTGTCGTCGGCAACGAAGCGATTTTCCGCGGCGATCTGATGCCGGCCGGCAAGGAAAATCTCGATGCGGCGGAGCGGGACAAGATCAACCGGGCGCATAGCGCAGACGAGTTGAAAAAAATCAAGAAAGACATCGCCGTCTCCCGGCTCATTAAAGTCATTCAGCGCGTCAAGCGGTCAAGCCCGGTCCCGGTGACCACCGGCGAAATCTGGCATGTGTGGCTTGAACATCCCGAGCTTGCATCGGCAGTGGATTTCATCGCAGCGCATGTGCTGCCCTACTGGGAAGGCCTTTCCGAGCAGCAGGCCGTCGATCAGGCCATCCTGATCTACGACAAGCTCCGCCGGGCTTATCCAGGCAAGCGCATCGTCATTGCCGAATTTGGCTGGCCGAGCGCGGGTTACAACTTGAAGGATGCCAATCCGGGCCGTATCGAACAGGCCACGGTGTTGCGCACCTTCGTGTCCCGCGCCGAATCTTATGGCATCGACTACAACATCATCGAAGCGATCGATCAGCCATGGAAAATCATCGAAGGCGGCGTTGGTCCTTATTGGGGCGTGTTCGACGCGGCGCGCGAACCTAAATTTTCGTGGTCCGGCTCGATCACGGATCCCGATCATTGGAAACTGACCGGCCTTGCCCTTCTGCTCGCCATCCTGTTTTCACTGCCCATGCTCAGACTCTGCGCGCCCACCTTGAGGCAAACGGTTCTGCTTTCCGTCTCGGCAAATATTGTCGGCGCGTGGTTCGCCACCGTCTTCGGCTATTGGGATCAGCATTATTTTGTGCTGGGAGCGGGCTTCGCCCTGTGGCTTGGACTTGGTTTGCTCATTCCGCTGGTGGCTATCGCGCTCGCTCGCGTGGACGAGGTCGCCGCGATTGCGTTCGGCCGCAAGCCGCGCCGGCTCATAACCGTTCCTGCGCCTGCGCTCGTGCCTGAACAAACGGCCGTCGTGCCGAAAGTATCGGTGCATATTCCGGCGCATTTCGAGCCGCCGGACATGCTCAAGGCTACGATCGATTCGGTCGCCCGGCTGGAATACCCGAACTTCGAATGCGTTGTCGTGGTCAACAACACGCCGGACCCTGCCTTTTGGCAGCCGATCCAGGAGCACTGCCTCGCGCTTGGCGAACGCTTCAAATTCGTCAACGAGCAGAACGTACCGGGCTTCAAGGCCGGTGCTTTGCGGCTCGCGCTGGCGCATACCGCCGTGGACGCCGAGATCATCGGCGTCATCGATGCCGATTATGTCGTGCATTCGGATTGGCTGAAGGATCTCGCCCCGCTGTTCGCCGATCCGAAGGTCGGCCTCGTGCAAGCCCCGCAGGATCATCGCGACGGCACCCGCAGCGTCACGCATCATGCCATGAACGGCGAATATGCCGGCTTCTTCGACATCGGCATGGTCCAGCGCAACGAGGTCAACGCCATCGTCACGCATGGCACCATGTGCCTTGTGCGCCGCGCCGCGCTCGATCAGGCCGGTAACTGGTCGAGCGACACCATCTGCGAAGATACCGATCTCGGCTTGACCATCCTCGAGCTCGGCTGGCTCGCTCATTATACTAATCGCCGCTACGGCTTCGGCCTGCTGCCAGACACGTTCGAGGCTTACAAGAAGCAGCGCTACCGCTGGGCCTATGGCGGATTCCAGATTTTCAAGAAGCACTGGCGCCGTTTCCTGCCGGGCGCGAGCATGCTGACCCGCGAGCAGAAACGGCAATTCGCCATCGGCTGGCTCAATTGGCTCGGCGCCGAATGCCTTGGCGTCGGTGTTGCTATCCTGAATCTACTCTGGGTGCCGGTCGTTGCCTTCGCCGGCATCGCCATCCCCGACCAGATCCTCACCATTCCGATCCTGGCCGCTTTCACCGTCTCGCTCTTGCATTTCATCGCGCTCTATCGCTTGCGCGTGGCAATCCGCGCGGGTCAGACTTTTGGCGCCATCGCCGCCGCCATGTCGGTGCAATGGACCGTGGCCCGCGCCGTCACGTATGGCGTGGTGCGGGATCACCTGCCCTTCGTGCGCACCGCCAAGGGCGGCCGCGCACCGCACGCCTCGGACTTCGCCGCCTTCTGGGAAGCGGTGCTGGGCGGTCTTTTGCTGATGGGAGCCGTCATGCTGGTCGCGACCAACGACAAGGAAATCCGCGAGATCAACATTTTCGCGGTCGTGCTTGTCATTCAAAGCCTTCCCTTCCTGGCCGCGGCGGTCTTCGCATTGATCGAGACCACGCGCCTCAATGAGTTCGCTTACTGGCGCGGCATCGGCGCAAGGATGGGCGAGCTGCTTCCCTGGCGTCCGGCCGTTGCAGAGATTCAGGCCCGTACCGACAATCGCGTCGAGCCGACGCCGTAACCGGTGGCCCCACTGCACTGATCATTATCTGGCGTTCCAACAGGCTGCCCGCGGCGGTGATTGTCATGCCCGCCGCCGCGCCGTAACATCCCTCCCCAACAGCACAAAGGGAGGAAGGCATGACGGTTGCAGCGCTTCGGGATTCTGCGGACGCCAAGGCCCGCTCGCCCCTCCCCACCCACCGCGATCTTTATTACGGCGGTGCCTGGCATAAGCCGCAGGGCGGCCATGAGCCGACCTGGAATCCGGCGACCGGCGAAAGCCTAGGCGACGTGCCCAATGCCAATGCTGCCGACGTGGATGCCGCGGCGCAGGCCGCGCACAAAGCCTTCCTCGAATGGAAGAAGATGAAGCCAACCGACCGCGCCGCCCTGATGCGCAAGGTGTCTGCTGTAATTCGCGCCAATGCCGAGGAATTCGCGCTCATCGACTCCCTCAACTGCGGCAACCCGCTGACGGCGCTCCGCCGCGACATCACCAACGCCGCCGCCGCCATCGATTTCTTTGCCGGCCTCGTATTGCAGGTGCAGGGGTCGACCATTCCACTCGGCGAGGAGGTGGTGAACATGACGGTGCGCGAGCCGGTCGGCGTCGTCGGCCGCATCGTCGCTTACAATCATCCCTTCTCCTTCACAGCCGCCAAATTCGGCGCGGTGCTTGGCGCCGGCTGCACCATGGTGGTGAAAGCCGCACAGCAGGCTCCGCTCTCGGCTTATCGCCTCATGGAATTAATCGAAGGCATCCTGCCGCCTGGCGTTGTGAACGTCGTCAGCGGCGGTGTGGAATGCGGTCAGGCCATAGTCGCGCATCCGCTCATCGCGAAGATGAGCCTCGTCGGCAGCGCGCCGACCGGGCGCGCGGTCGCACGCGGCGCGGCTGACCGCCTCAAGCACGTGGAATTGGAGCTCGGCGGCAAGAATGCGCTGATCGTCTATCCCGACGCCGATCTGAAGAAGGCCGTGAAGAGCGCCATCGGCGGCATGAACTTTTCCTGGTGCGGCCAGTCCTGCGGATCGATGTCGCGCCTGTTCATTCATGAAAGGGTTTACGACGAGGTATTGAAGGGCGTCGTCGACGGTATCTCCAAGATCAAGCCAGGCAATCCGCTGGACGAGAACTGCCAGATGGGCGCGCTCGTCTCAAAAGCGCAGTTCGACAAGGTCATGTCCTATATCGAAATCGCCAAGAAGGAAGGCGCCAGGCTGATGACCGGCGGCAAGGCCTCCGACGATCCAAAGTTGAAGGGCGGGTTCTTTGTCGAGCCGACCGTCTTCGCCGACGTGAATCAGAGCATGCGCATCGCCACCGAGGAAGTCTTCGGGCCGATCCTCTCGGTGCTCAAATGGTCGGACGAGGAAAAGATGTTCGCCGATGTCAACGCCGTGGAATACGGCCTCACCGGCGCGGTCTTCACCTCCAATATCAGCACGGCACATAAGGCCGCGCGCCGCATCGAAGCGGGCTATGTCTGGGTGAACACGGCCGGCGGCCAGGCGCTCGGCACGCCTTACGGCGGCATCAAGCAATCCGGCTATGGCCGAGACAAGGTTCTGGAAGAAATGCTGTCCAACACCTACGTCAAGAATATCGCGATTAATTTGTGATCTCTGTCATTCCGGGACGGCGCGAAGCGCCGGACCCGGAATCCAGATTCATACTCAGTTTATATGGCTGGATTCCGGGTTCGCTCGCATTCGCTCGCGCCCCGGAACGACATTCGGAAGACTCGCGCTCACTCTCCGAGCGCCGTCTCCGCCAGCCGCACCCAATAGGACGTGCCGAGTGGAATGATCTCGTCGTTGAAATCGTAGCCCGGGTGATGCAGCCCGGCGGTGTTGCCGTTGCCGATGAAGATGAAAGCGCCCGGCCGCGCTTCCAGCATGAAGGAAAAATCTTCGGCTCCCATCACCGGATGGAAATTGGCATCCACGCGCTCGTGCCCGACAATCTGCGCCGCCACCGAAGCCGCGAAGGCCGTCTCCCGCTCATGGTTGCGCGTCACCGGATAGCCGCGGGTGTAAGTGAGCTTGGCCTTGGCGCCGTGCGCCCGCCCGATCCCTTCCACCAGCTCGTGCAGCCGCTTTTCGAGGAGATCGCGAATTTCCGGCATGAAGCTGCGCGCCGTGCCGCGCAATTGCGCGGTCTGCGGAATGATGTTCTCCGCCGTGCCGGCGTGGAACATGCAGATCGACACCACCGCGGCTTGCAGCGGATCGATATTGCGCGACACCACCGACTGTGCCTGATTGATGATCTGCGCGCCCACCAGCACCGGATCGATCGCCATATGCGGCCGCGCCGCATGGCCGCCTTTACCTTCGATGTCGATCACGAGTTGATCCGCCGCCGCCATCATCGGTCCCGGCCGGATGGCGAATTCGCCCACCGGCAAGCCGGGGTAATTGTGCATGCCGTAAACCTGTTCGATGCCGAAGCGGGTCATCAGGCCATCGTCGATCATCGCCTTGGCTCCCGCCCCGCCCTCTTCGGCCGGCTGGAAGATCACCGCCACCGTGCCGGCGAAGTTGCGGGTCTCCGCCAGATATTTCGCAGCGCCGAGCAGCATCGCCGTATGCCCATCGTGCCCGCAGGCATGCATCTTGCCTGGAGTGGCGGATGTATAGGACGCGTTGGTCGCTTCCTCGATCGGCAGCGCATCCATGTCCGCGCGCAGCCCGATCACGCGAGACCGCCCCCCTGACGGCTTCCGCGCGCCGCGGATCACGCCGACGACGCCGGTCCGCCCGATGCCGGTAACGACCTCGTCACAGCCGAAGGCCTTGAGCTTCTCCGCCACGCCCGCCGCGGTGCGGTGCACGTCATAAAGCAGCTCCGGATGCGCATGGATGTCGCGCCGCCAAGCGGTGATTTCGCCGTGCATATCGGCGACGCGGTTGATGACGGGCATCGGCAATCCTTAGGCAGAACCCGCGGCCATTTCGAGCTTTGCTCGCGCCGCGCAAGGATAGTAGCAAATCGGCCTTGCCCTGCGCGAGCCGCAATGAGGCCGACTATTGACCGCCCTCCATAGCGCCCTTAAACACGGCCCAAAGAGCGCGTAGCTCAGTTGGTAGAGCACCTGACTTTTAATCAGGTGGTCCCGGGTTCGAGCCCCGGCGCGCTCACCAAACCCCATCGATCCAGACTACGAATACTCGTGCGGATGCCCGGTACCTACAGGGGCGCGGGTGGTCCGCATCACAGCGTTCGTTGTTGATGCCCACATTCCTTGCATGTGAACTTCGCCCGGGTTTCTCCCGGCGCAACTTTCACACGATTTGCCACGCCGCATTTTCCGCATTTGGCTTCTATCCGCGTGTCGCCCTTTTTGACGGCGACGGTTTTCTTCTCCATCGCTTCCCGGACCAGGCGCTGCAACTCGTCTCGATCTCGCTCTTTTGACATCTGCCTTCTTTTCGTTTCACAGGTCGCCTCTTCATAACGTATCTGCGATTATATTGCTCTACCTCGAACCCCAGGAGTGGTCCTGGGTTCGAGTCCGAGCGGGCTCACCACCCCCATCACGACTACGCGACCCCCCGGCCTGCCCTAGCCTCCATTGCCGCTATCTCCCCGCAGCGTTGAGATAAATCCGACTTATCCCCAGCGCCTCCCGTTAACCCGCCGGCCATAAGACTTTCATCATGGCGTCTCGGCACTGCCACACTACGCCGGCAGGTTCACAGGCGCCCCAAGAAGACAGAGGAGCTTGGCCATGAGTGTTCATAGCGTAACGCCCCTCGACTTCGAATTCCGCCGGTACCTAGGCGGACCTAGCTGCCCGCGTTGCGGCACATCGTTGCTGATCGCCGAGGCGTCCGAATTTGTCAGCGGCGGCCATGTCCGGCATTTCTGGGCCTGCGAATCCTGCGGCCAGGAATTCCACACAGCAGTAGAGTTAGTCAGTAGTGAGATGGCAGAGTCCCACTGCCCTGCGTGATCGCTGCCTTCCTTGTTGCGTTGCGTAACATTGCATTGACGCCAATCTACGGCCGGGCCTGCCAGCCCGGCCGTAGATGCGTCGCATCCCGCCCATAGACGGCGGGTTTTTGTTCACGCTAGATTGCTTCCCTTATTTCGCGGCCTTTCCCCTTTGAGGAATCGGCAGCACGCCGAGGATATCCCGGCGCGGCGCGAGCATGCAGGGAGCGGACGGTGGCGCGGTCGAACGGTCATGATCTGCCAATCCTGATCGCGGGAGGAGGCATCGGCGGCCTCGCCGCGGCCTACGCGCTCTCGTTGAAAGGTTTTCCGGTACGCGTTCTGGAGCAGTCGCCGGAATTCCGCGAGATCGGCGCCGGCATCCAGCTCGGCCCCAATATCTTCAGCGCGATGGAGCGCCTCGGGCTTAAGGACGCGCTTCTGGCCGACGCCTGGCGGCCCACGGGCCAGGAAATGCGTTGCGCGCTGTCCGGCGAGCTTGTTACCCGCATGCCGCTCGGTGACGAATTCTTCGCGCGCTTCAAACAGCCTTATGCGGTAACCCACCGCGCCGACATCCACAGCGTCTTCCTCAAAGCCTGCCAGGGCAGCAACCTCATTTCCCTGGAAAACAACCAGCGGGTGGATGAATTCGAGGACAACGGCACGGCCGTCACGGCCGTGCTGCAATCGGGCGAGCGGGTGCAGGGCCGCGCGCTGATCGGCTGCGACGGCATGTGGTCGAAGACGCGGGAGAAGATCGTCGGCGACGGCTCGCCGCGGGTCTCCGGCCACATCGCCTACCGTGCCGTGCTCAAGCGCGCCGACGTGCCCGACGATCTCTGGCGTCCCGACATCGTGCTCTGGGCCGGGCCGCGCACCCATTTCGTGCATTATCCGCTGCGCCGGGGTGAGCTCTACAATCTCGTCGCCGTTTTCCATTCCGACCGCTACGAGGAAGGCTGGAACACCGAAGCCGATGCCAGCGAGCTATGGGCGCATTTCAAGGGCCAGCGCCCGGAAGTGCTGCGCCTGCTCGAGCGCATCGAAACTTGGCGCATGTGGGTGCTGTGCGACCGCGAGCCGGTGAAAAACTGGTCGAAGGGCCGTGTCACCCTTCTCGGCGACGCCGCTCATCCGATGCTGCAATACTTGGCGCAAGGCGCTTGTCAGGCGACCGAGGACGCCGTGACACTGGCGGAAAAAGTGGCCGAGAAGCCGAACGATCTCGCAGCGGCCTTCCAGGCCTATCAGCAGGAGCGTTATCTGCGCACCGCCCGCGTGCAGATCATGGCGCGGGTCTATGGCGAATTCTATCACGCGCGCGGGCCTACGGCAGAGCTGCGCAACATCATGCTCGCCGGCCGCACGCCGCAACAGTCCTATGACGGCATCGAGTGGCTCTACGCCGGCGGGCCGTAATTCTATTTGTCATTCCGGGGCGCGGCCGAAGGCCGCGAGCCCGGAATCCATAACCCCAGCGCTGCGGAGTATGGGTTCCGGGCTCGCCGCTTCGCGGCGCCCCGGAACGACAGTTACTCCTTCAGCCCCCTCACCTCTTCCAGCGTCAGCGATTGCTGTCCCTGTCCGTCGAAATAGATAAAGCGCAGTTGCTTGCGGCGCGAGACCATCGCTGCGGGTAAGGGATCATAGCGAAACGACGTGCCGCCGAGATGCGGCGTGATGCAGCCCACGTCCGCCACGGCATCGACCTCGACGCGCAGCAGGACCAGCCTTTTCCCGTCCGCCGTTGCCTCGAAAGGCACCTGCGCCAGCCGCAAGAAGCTGGTCGGATCGCTCGTGCTTAAAAACCCTTCCGTGAAAGCCGCCTCCACCAGATCGAGGTCAGACTCCATCTGCGTGAGCGTCGCAGTTTCCTTCCCGCCATGCGCCCTTTGCCATTGCAGCGCGCGCGGCGCCGGGTGGTTGTGACCGATCCCGGCGGTCCCGCCGTTCGCCTGCCCCGGTAAATCGTGATCGTGTCCGTCATGCATGGCGATCTCCTCAATACTTGACGGGTTTGTCGATGATGCGCTTGTGCGCGCCGAGCTTGCCGTGGGCGACCATCGAGCCGAGCACCTCGACCACGACCCGCACGCCGATCAGCGCCGTGATGTCTGAGGTGTCGTAGGGCGGAGAAACTTCCACCACCTCGAGACCGCAGAGTCCTTCCGCCGCGACGAGACCGAGCAGCTTCAAGGCCTCGCGCGGCAAAAATCCCCCCGGCTCAGGCCAGCCGGTTCCGGGCACGAATCCGCAATCGATGGAGTCGACGTCGAAGGAAATATAAACCGCGTCGGCGTCCTTCCACGCCAGTTCCAGTGCGATCTCGGCGGTCTTTTCCAGCCCAATTTTTTCGATATCCGCGATGGTCAGCACATTGGTGCCGCGCTTGCGCGCTTCCTGCACCCCGGCGCGCGGCACCTGCCATCCGCCGATGCCGAGCTGCACCAGGTTCGTCGCCGGAACATTCGGCAGGTTGGTCGCCCAGTACCACGGCGTCGTATGCATGCGCTCGTCGAGATCCTTTTCCTGGATGTCGATGTGGCGGTCGAAATGGATGATGCCGATCCGCTTCGACGTGCATTGCGCGATTCCGCGCACGCAGGGAAATCCGATCGCATGATCGCCGCCCAGCATCAGCGGCAGCGCACCGGATGAAGCCACATGCGCCACGCCGCGCGTGATCTGGTCGAAGCTCTTTTCCAGGTTGGCTGGGATGGTGAAGACGTCGCCCACGTCGCATAGCGTCATCTGCTCGCGCAGGTCCACGCCGAGTTCGTAGTTGTACGGCTGATAGAGCGCGGAAATACGCCGGATGCCCTGCGGCCCAAAGCGCGTGCCGGGCCGGTAGGTCGTGCCGGTATCGAAAGGAATGCCGATGATCGCCGCGTCGTATTTGCCGACGTCGCGCACGTTCTCCACATACGGCGCCTTCATGAAGGTGTTGATCCCGGCGAAATGCGGCAGCTGTCCGCGCGAAAAGGTGGGGATGGTCTTGTCGGTGAGGCACTCCGCGCCGGGCAAGCCCATGTCGAGCGCCCATTGCTGCTCCTTGCGCCAGCCTTTCTCCGAAAGCCGGCTCTCCGCCTCCAGCGCTTTCCAGCCCTCGGTCGCGAGCTTGTCGAAGTCAGGATGATGGTGGCGCGCGCGCTGCGGCGGCGGGCGCAGCCCGGCCTTGCGTGAGAGGCGCGCTCGTCGATCGAACATCATGGATTGATCCCCTGGTTGCTCTGTGCGCCGTTTGTCGGCGCGGGCTTCTTGAGAAATCCAAGCACGGGCACCGGCCCGTCGCGCTTGAGATCGAGATCGTAGGTGACGGTGGCGCCGTAGCGGCCGGTGGCCTGCGGATCCAAACGGGTACGGTCAAGCGCGATCAGCCGGGTACCAAGGCCGAAAGCTTCCTTGATGTCGTGGGTCACCATGATCACGGTC